>Ga0209371_1001416_pt1 | contig 16434 bp, 16 predicted proteins | sample AgamicAtAmrz_FD_187165 | JGI IMG/M metagenome (GOLD analysis project Ga0209371, IMG submission 187165) | Agave microbial communities from Guanajuato, Mexico - At.Am.rz (SPAdes) (version 2) | ecosystem: Host-associated > Plants > Roots > Rhizosphere | place: Guanajato, Mexico | collected 2012-06-07
ATCGGTTGAACTGCGCCATGCGCCGTTTATCCTCTGGATCCATGACCTGTCGGCGCAGGACCCGTACTACATCCTGCCGATTCTGATGGGCATTACCATGTTCTTCATCCAGAAGATGTCACCGACCACCGTGACCGATCCGATGCAGCAGAAGATCATGACCTACATGCCGGTTATCTTTACCGTGTTCTTCCTGTGGTTCCCGTCAGGTCTGGTGCTGTACTACATCGTCAGCAACCTGGTGACCATTCTCCAGCAGCAGCTGATTTATCGCGGGCTGGAAAAACGTGGCCTGCATAGCCGCGACAAGAAGAAGGCGTAACGCGCTTACGCCCGTCTGACAATCTGGTTTACCCTGAGGCGGTCATTTAGACCGCCTTATTTTTTAGCGAGAGAAAAACCCATGAGCCACAGCGATACTATCGTCGCCCAGGCGACGCCTCCCGGACGCGGCGGCGTCGGTATTTTGCGTATCTCCGGCGCGCGCGCCGCTGAGGTGGCGCAGCAGGTGCTCGGCAAGCTGCCGAAGGCGCGCTACGCCGACTATCTGCCATTCAAGGATGCCGACGGCAGCGTGCTGGATCAGGGCATCGCGCTGTGGTTTCCCGGCCCGAACTCCTTTACCGGCGAAGATGTGCTGGAGCTACAGGGCCACGGCGGCCCGGTGATCCTCGATCTGCTGCTGAAACGCATCGTGGCGCTGTCAGGCGTGCGTATTGCCCAGCCAGGCGAGTTTTCTGAGCGCGCCTTTCTTAACGACAAGCTCGATCTGGCGCAGGCCGAGGCGATTGCCGATCTGATTGACGCCAGCTCTGAGCAGGCGGCCCGTTCGGCAGTTAACTCGCTACAGGGCGCGTTTTCACTGCGCATCAACCAGCTGGTGGAAGCGCTGACGCACCTGCGCATCTACGTTGAAGCCGCTATCGATTTCCCCGATGAGGAGATCGATTTTCTCTCTGACGGCAAGATCGAAGCGCAACTTGATGAGGTGATTAACGATCTGGATGGCGTGCGCGCCGAAGCACGTCAGGGCAGCCTGCTGCGTGAAGGGATGAAAGTGGTGATCGCCGGTCGCCCCAATGCCGGAAAATCAAGCCTGCTCAATGCGCTGGCCGGACGCGAAGCGGCAATCGTGACCGATATTGCTGGCACCACGCGCGACGTGCTGCGCGAGCATATTCATATCGACGGCATGCCGCTGCACATTATTGATACCGCCGGATTACGCGAGGCCAGCGACGAAGTCGAGCGCATCGGTATTGAGCGCGCCTGGCAGGAGATCGAGCAGGCCGATCGCGTGCTGTTTATGGTTGACGGCACCACTACCAACGCCACGGAAGCGGCGCAGATCTGGCCCGATTTTGTTTCGCGCCTGCCTGCGGCGTTGCCGATTACCGTGGTGCGCAATAAAGCAGACGTCACTGGCGAAACGCTGGGCCTGACGGAAGTAAACAGCCACTCACTGATTCGCCTTTCGGCACGGACTGGCGAAGGTGTCGATGTGCTGCGCGATCACCTGAAACAATCAATGGGCTTTTCCGGCAATATGGAAGGCGGCTTCCTTGCACGCCGTCGTCATCTTCAGGCACTGGAGTTGGCGGCTACTCACTTACAGCAGGGCAAGGCACAGCTGCTGGGAGCATGGGCGGGCGAACTGCTGGCAGAAGAGCTGCGCCTGGCGCAGCAGGCGCTGAGCGAGATCACCGGCGAGTTTACCTCGGATGATTTGCTGGGACGGATATTCTCTAGCTTCTGTATCGGGAAATAAGCGCTTATACGCGCACGCCCTCCACTACCAGCCGCCGGACATGCGCGGTTTCTTCCTCAAATGTCCGGTGCTGCACATCCCATAGCTCTACTGCATGCTGAATATTCAGCCAGAACTCTGGCGTATTACCCAGCGCTGCCGCCAGACGAATCGCCATAGGCGCGGTGAGTACCCCTTTATCGTGCACAATTCTACTTAACGAGTTTCGGTGAACGCCCATTGCCGTAGCCAGCTCAGAGATTTCGATATTAAGCGGCGTCAGGAATTCAGCTTTAAGCATCTCTCCCACCGTTACCGGCCGCCGTGCTGTTTTTCTCATAGATTCTCCTGACGCTTAATAGCGATGTGCATCCAGCCAGGTGTGCTCAGCAACGCCGTCGCACCACTGAAAAATTAAGCGATATTGTTTGTTGATACGTATTGAACACCAGCCCTGCAGCGTACCCGTAAGATGCTCGACACGGTTGCCCGGCGGAAGACGTAAATCGGCTTCGCGATGCGCGGCATCCAGCAACTGCAATTTACGAAACAGGGTTGATCGTAGATCGGGCGGAATCTGGCGATGGTGCGTATTCCGCTCATAAAAGGCTTCAGGCCATCCCTCTTTGAAGGTTATCGCCATCTGCAACGCGTCCATGTTATGCACAACAACGTTGTGCATCAATTAATGGGGTTAAATATTATCCTTCTGATGTTGCAGATGCGATTACGCATAACGTTTTTGACAAGACGGCTCACGCAAAAGCCGTCGCGTTGCAGTCAGGCTTTCAGCACACTGAGTACAGGTGCACAGCGAAACAGCCCGCGCCCCGTCATTTGCACCTTTGCTATTTGGCGGCGGTAAACCATTGGGGTATAACAGGCAAGGCAAGAAACCGCACCGGGTTTCCCGGCTGCGCCTTCACTATGGTAAGCATTAGGCGGCCGCTTCCGCCTGACAAAGGAGAGTAGAATGCATACACCGCTCGATAAAAATGCGCTGGATCAGCTGTTTAACGAAGCCCGCACCCACAGCTACTGGCAGGATAAACCGCTGGAAGATGGGGTGCTGGAGCAGCTCTATGCGCTGACGGCGCTGGGCCCAACGTCGGCCAACTGCTCGCCGGGCCGCTTTGTGTTTGTTACCTCACAGGAAGGCAAAGAGAAGCTGAAGCCCGCGCTCTCATCCGGCAACCTCGAAAAGACCATGGCTGCGCCGGTTACCGTGATCGTCGCCCATGACATGGCGTTCTATGAGCAGCTGCCGCAGCTGTTTCCGCATGCCGACGCGCGCAGCTGGTTTACCGGCAGCCCGGAGCTGACCAAAGAGACCGCTTTCCGCAACAGCAGCCTGCAGGCAGGCTATCTGATTCTGGCTGCTCGCTCGCTCGGCCTGGACGCTGGCCCGATGTCCGGTTTTGATCCGTCAAAAATCAATGAAGCATTTTTTGCTGGCAGCAGCTGGCAGGTAAACATGCTGGTCAATCTCGGCTACGGCAATCATGAAAAGCTGCATCCGCGCCTGCCGCGCCTGAGCTTTGAACAGGCGTGTAAATTCGCCTGACGGCAAAAAGCCGCTGTATCACAGGACAGCGGCCCCTTCTTTTCGTCCCTTATCAGTCAATTCTGAATATTGCATCATTCTGTTTCATGCCGGATGCAATGTGCTCAGAAAATTCTTACAATGCGCCTCTGATGATTAAGTGACCATTTTCACGGAGCGACAGATGGCGGGTCATTTTGTACGTTGGACAGGCAATCCTGGCATTGTTGCCGACGCCATGCGCATGCCGCAGGATGTACTGGATCAGGCGCGACAGCTTCCTGATAAACGGCGTGGACGCTTCCTGATTGCCCGCCTGATGCTGGCCCAGCTAATGCTGCGCGTCTACGGCATTCATACGCTTCCTGCACTTATTACCCCTGGCAATGGCCGTCCGGCCTTTGCCGATCGCGATCTTCCTGACTTTAGCATTGCTTATGCTGGAAATATGGTCGGCGTACTGCTGGCGGAAGAAGGCGGTCGCGCTGGGCTGGATATGGAGATCGTGCGTGCCCACAGCCGACAGACGCAGGAGCAGCTGATGCAGGCGCTAACGTCGGGCGAGCGTGCCTGGATTAACGCGCAGCAGGACTTTATGGAAGCAGTGACGCAAATCTGGACGCTGCGCCAGAGCATTCTCAAGCTAACCGGCGAGGGCAGCGATCACATGGCGTCGCTGCGGCTGCAACCTGCGGCCGGGCGTCTGCGCTCGACGAGTTATCCCGATATTCAGGCCGTGTGCGATGCTGAACCGACGCTGGTCTGGTCATGCGCCCTGTCGCCTGCCACACAGCGCCTGCATTTGTGGGAGGTCGATGCGTCGCATCAATGGCATGCGCTGCGCGACGTCGAGATGAGCAAGCCGAATATTGGGCCGCGCACGCTGCGTCTGACCAGCTCACCGCTGGAGCGCAGCGCACATCCCCAGATATAAAAAAGGCCGCTTAGCGGCCTTTTTTTAATGCGCGTCGATAAACGCGATTTTCAAGACAAACAGCAGCGCCACGACCACGACGCACGGGCTGATCTCACGCCAGCGGCCGGTTCCCAGCTTCATCACGCAGTAGGCAATAAAGCCTAACGCGATCCCTTCGGTAATCGAGAAGCTGAACGGCATCATTGCGGCGGTGACAAAGGCAGGAACCGCTTCAGTCAGATCGTCCCAGCGCACGCGCGACAGGCTGGCGGTCATCAGCACGCCAACATAAATCAGCGCGCCTGCGGCCGCATAGCCCGGTACCATCGCCGCCAGCGGCGACAGGAACATCACCAGCAGGAACAGCACGCCGGTCACCACCGCCATCAGCCCAGTACGGCCACCAATAGCGACGCCGGAAGAGCTTTCAATGTAAGCGGTCACTGACGAGGTACCTGCCAGCGCGCCGGTTACCGAGCTGAAACTATCGACAAACAGCGCCTGCTTCATGCGCGGGAAAGTGCCTTTCTCATCGGTCAGACCCGCTTTATCGGTCACGCCGATCAGGGTGCCGGAAGAGTCAAACAGATTGACCAGCATAAAGGAGAAGATCACGCCCGCCATACCGATATTGAACGCGCCTTTGATATCTACCTGCCCGACCACGCTGCCGATCGCTGGCGGTGCAGAGAAAAGGCCGACAAACTTCACGTCGCCCAGCGCCCAGCCGATTGCCGTAGTGATCACCATCGAAATCAGCACCGCCGCATGAATATTGCGTGACGCCAGAATAGCGATAATAAAGAAGCCGAGCGCACCGAGCAGGACGCTGTGTGAAGTCAGATTACCCACGGCGGCGATGGTATCGGGATTCGCTACAATGATACCGGCGTTTTTCAACCCCATCATGGCGATAAACAGGCCGATACCCGCCGTAATGCCCACGCGCAGGCTCAGCGGGATATTAGCAATCATCCAGTAGCGCACGCGCAGCAGCGTCAGGATCAGCAGTCCCAGCGCGCCCCAGAAAATGGCACCCATGCCGACCTGCCACGAATAGCCCATCGCGCCGACAACCACAAAGGCAAAAAAGGCGTTCAGACCCATTGCCGGAGCCAGTGCTACCGGCAGGTTAGCAAACAGCCCCATCAGAATGCTGCCGAAAGCGGCGATCAGGCAGGTGGTGACAAAGACCGCCTGCGTATCCATGCCCGCCACGCCAAGGATCTGCGGGTTAACAAAGACGATGTAAACCATCGTCAGGAAAGTAGTGATACCGGCGATAACCTCGGTACGCACCGTGGTGCCGTGTTCCTGCAGCTTGAATACGCGCTGCAAAAGGCCTTGTTTACTCATGCCAACGATCCTGATGAAAAGAACTCGGCGCGTATCCTGACCGCTTTGCTGCACCAATACAATGATTTTTCGCAACCGTTTCCGGGATCGCAATCTGCAGCGATTAGGTTAAAGTGTGGACTATCCCGCAACAGAAGGATCCCGACAAATGTCAGTAGAGTGTGTGTTTTTTGACTGCGATGGCACGCTGGTGGACAGCGAACGGCTCTGTACCCAGGCGTACGTGAATACTTTTGCCCGTTATGGCATTACCTGCTCGTTGCAGGAGATGTTTGAGAAGTACAAAGGAGTGCAACTCTACGACATTATCCGCGACGTGGCGGCCACGCATCAAACCACGCTGCCGCAGGAGACCTTTGAAACTGACTACCGCGCTGAAGTAGCACGCCTGTTTGACCAGTCGCTGACGCCGATTGCGGGCGCAAAAGCGTTGATTGAGAAAATCACCGTCCCGATGTGCGTTGTCTCTAACGGCACGGTCAAGAAGATGCAGCACTCGCTCGGCCTGACCGGGATGCTGCCCTGGTTTACCGACCGGCTCTACAGCGGTTACGACATCTCAAGCTGGAAGCCCGCCCCTGAACTGATGTACCACGCTGCTGAACAGATGCAGGTGCCCGTTGAGCGCTGCATTCTGGTCGATGATTCTGAAGCGGGCGCCCGCGCAGGCATTGCAGCGGGCATCCCGGTGTTCTACTACTGCGCGGATGCGCATAACCCCGACATTGACCATCCACTTGTTACGCGCTTTACCGATATGGCGCAGTTGCCTGCGCTATGGCAGGCGCGCGGCTGGCAGCTGGCAGGCTGAGCCATCAGCCAATCGCGCCCAGCGAATCCTCGTTGCCCTGCTTTTTCGGCAGCAAAAAGAGCGTGGCGAAGATATCCAGCAGGTAGATGAGCGCAAGCAGCGTAATCGCCGCCACAAAGGAGATCTTCGCCGCCAGCAGGCCAATCACCAGCGGGCCAAAACCGCCGACGCCGCGCCCGAGGTTGAACAACACGTTCTGCGCCGTGGCGCGCGCCTGCGGCGGAAAGGTGTCAGAGATGAGCGCGCCGTAGCCGCCGATCATGCCGTTGACGAACATGCCCATTAGCGCGCCGGTAAACAGCATGACCGTGGGATCGCGCAGCTGCGCGTAAATCACCACCATCGCCACCGCACCAAACTGATAGAGCAGGAAGATTTTCCAGCGCGCAAAGCGGTCCGCCAGCACGCCAAACAGCCAGATACCGAAGGTCATACCGACCACCGTCACCGCCGTCCACAAGCCCGACTTAGTCAGGCTGAAGCCGAAGTTAGCGGAGAGATAGCTCGGCATCCAGATCATCAGGCCGTAATAGCCAAAGTTCTGCACTGAGGTAAGGATAAAGATACCCAGGCTGGCCTTCGCCGTGGCGCGATCCTGCACCAGCATTTTCAGGCGCGCGGCAAAAGAGAGCGACGGCGTTTGCTTCGCCTGGCGAGTAAAGGCTTCCGGTTCACCCATGCTGCGACGCAGTACAAAGGAGAACAGCGCAGGCACCAGGCCGACCAGAAACATCCCGCGCCAGCCGATGATGCCCAGCAGCGCCGGGGTAATAAAGGCCGCCAGCAAGACGCCGAGCTGCCAGCCAATGCCGACCCAGGCTGAGGCGCGGTTGCGCTTCTCCGCAGGCCAGGCTTCGGCAATCAGCGCCATCCCGATGCCAAACTCGCCGCCTAATCCCATGCCAGCCAGCGTGCGGTATGCCAGCAGATCCCAGTAGCCCTGCGCCACCGCGCACAGGCCGGTGAAGACCGAGAACATCAGGATAGTGACGGTGAGGATACGGATACGCCCGAAGCGGTCGCTGAGATGGCCAAACAGAATGCCGCCTATTACCGCGCCAATCAGCGTCCAGGTCACCAGCGAACCCGCCTGCGACGGGTCCAGCGCCAGCGACACGCTAATAGCCGGCAGCATAAATCCCAGGATTAGCAGATCGAATCCATCCATTGCGTAACCACTGACCGCGGCCAGCATCGCCTTTGCAGGCGTTACGCTCTGCTTACTGCGGGAAAGAGACATAAATCAGCACCATAGTGAGGAAAAGTGCGCCGATTATATAAAGGAAACGGTTGCGTATAACAGGAAAAGCGGCGAGCCGTGCGCCAGACAGCGCACGGCCGAGCCTAATCAGGAAGGTTTGTTGGAGCCGTCGTCGCCGGAAAGCAGCTCATCCAGCCTGTCGCCGCCCACGTGACGGAAATCCTGACCTTTGACGAAATAGAAGATGATTTCGCAGATGTTCTGGCAGCGGTCGCCGATGCGCTCAATGGCGCGCGCGCAGAACAGCGCGGTCAGCACGCTGGGGATGGTGCGTGGATCTTCCATCATGTAGGTCATCAGCTGGCGCACGATGCCTTCGTACTCTTTATCGACCTTTTTATCTTCACGGTAGATATTGATGGCTTCGTTCAGATCCATGCGCGCAAAGGCGTCCAGCACGTCATGCAGCATCTCTACGGTATGGCGGCCCAGCGACTCCAGGCTCACCAGCAGCGGCATGTGCTGCTGGCCAAACTTCTCCAGCGCGGTGCGGCTGATTTTTTCCGCCACGTCGCCGATGCGCTCCAGCTCGGAGATAGTTTTGATAATCGCCATCACCAGACGCAGGTCGCTGGCGGTAGGCTGACGCTTGGCGATGATGCGCACGCAGGCCTCATCAATCTCCACTTCCATCATGTTGACCTTCTGGTCGCCGTCGATCACACGCTGCGCCAGTTCGCCGTCAAGATTGTGCATCGCGGTGATGGCGTCGGTGAGCTGCTGCTCGACCATGCCGCCCATAATCATCACCTGGGTGCGAATATGTTCCAGCTCCGCATTGAACTGACCGGAGATATGCTTGTTCAGATTAAGGTTATCCATGGTTATCTCCTGAAAATCAGCCGTAGCGGCCAGTAATATAGTCTTCGGTCTGCTTCTGCGCAGGCTTGGTGAAGAGCCTGTCCGTATCGCTGAACTCAATCAGCTCGCCCAGATACATAAAGGCGGTATGGTCAGAACAGCGCGCCGCCTGCTGCATATTGTGTGTGACGATCACCACGGTATAGTCCTGCTTCAGCTCGGTGATCAGCTCTTCGATACGGCCGGTAGAGATGGGATCGAGCGCGGAACAGGGCTCGTCCAGCAGCAGGACTTCCGGGCGGATCGCGATGCCGCGCGCGATACACAGACGCTGCTGCTGGCCGCCGGAGAGACTGTAACCGCTCTGATGCAGCTTGTCTTTGGTTTCATTCCACAGCGCGGCCTTGCTCAGCGCCCACTGTACGCGCTCGTCCATATCGGCACGCGACAACTTCTCAAACAGGCGTACGCCAAAGGCGATATTGTCATAAATCGACATCGGGAACGGCGTTGGCTTCTGGAACACCATGCCGACGCGGGCGCGCAGCAGGGCGATATCCTGATGTGACGCCAGAATATTATCGCCATCCAGCAGAATGTCGCCTTCGGCGCGTTGCTCGGGATAGAGCGAATACATCTTGTTGAAGGTGCGCAGCAGCGTCGATTTGCCGCAGCCCGACGGCCCGATAAACGCAGTCACCTGGTTCTTTGCAATATCCAGGTTGATATTCTTCAGCGCGTGGAACTTGCCGTAGTAGAAGTTCAGGTTACGGACCTGGATTTTACCGCTGTTCGAAGTCGCAATGCTCATTGCTCGTCTCTCTTAAACAACGCCGCGCAGGGCAGCGTCGAAGGTTATCCGTTTTTGCTCTTGGTAAAGACCACGCGCGCCAGGATGTTCAGCAGCAGCACGCAGAGCGTGATAATCAGCACGCCCGCCCAGGCCAGGCTTTGCCACTCGGCAAAGGGGCTCATGGCGAACTTAAAGATGGTGACCGGCAGGTTCGCCAGCGGCTGCATCATGTCGGTAGACCAGAACTGGTTCGACAGGGCGGTAAACAGCAGCGGCGCGGTTTCGCCTGCAATACGGGCAATCGCCAGCAAGACGCCGGTCAGGATGCCCGACACCGACGCTTTCAGCGTGATAGCGGAGATCATCTTCCATTTCGGCGTGCCCAGCGCGTAAGCCGCTTCACGCATACTGTCCGGCACCAGGCGCAGCATATTTTCGGTGGTGCGGATGACAATAGGGATTTGCAGCAGCGCCAGCGCGATTACGCCTGCCCAGCCGGAGAAGTGCTGCATCTGCGCCACCACAATGGTGTAGACGAACAGACCCACCACAATCGACGGTGCTGACAGCAGGATGTCGTTAATAAAGCGAATAATTTCGGCCAGCACTGACTTGCGGCCATATTCCGCCAGATAGACACCAGCCAGAATCCCCAGCGGCGTGCCGACGACCGTGGACCAGAAGATCAGCAGGCCGCTGCCCGCCAGGGCATTAGCCAGACCGCCGCCAGCGGTATTGGGCGGCGGCGTGGATTCGGTAAACAGCGACCAGCTCAGCCCATCGATGCCGCGCGTCACGGTGGTGAAGAGGATCCACACCAGCCAGAACAGGCCAAAGGCCATCGTCAGCAGCGACAGCGTCAGGGCAATCTTGTTTTTGGTGCTGCGCCAGGACTGCATTTTGCGGCGCGACGCATCCAGTTCGGCGCGTGCCTGTAATTCAATGGTCGTCATGAGCGCGCTCCTTCACTTTTCGCCAGGCGCAGGATCATCAGCTTAGAGATCGCCAGGACGATAAAGGTGATAACAAACAGGATCAGCCCCAGCTCCATCAGCGCGGCAACGTGCACGCCCGACTCAGCTTCGGCAAACTCATTCGCCAGCGCGGAGGTAATGCTGTTACCCGGCATAAACAGCGAGGCACTATCGAGCTGGTAGGTGTTGCCGATAATAAAGGTCACTGCCATGGTTTCGCCCAGCGCGCGTCCCAGGCCAAGCATAACGCCGCCAATCACGCCGTTTTTGGTGAACGGCAGCACGATGCGCCAGATCACTTCCCAGGTGGTACAGCCGATGCCGTATGCCGACTCTTTCATCATCACCGGCGTCTGCTCAAACACGTCACGCATCACCGACGCGATATAAGGGATGATCATAATCGCCAGAATGACGCCTGCCGCGAGGATACCGATACCAAAGGCCGGGCCAGAGAAGAGCGAACCAACAAACGGAATCGCTGACATTACGTTACCGACCGGCGTCTGGAAATATTCAGCAAACAGCGGCGCGAAGATAAACAGGCCCCACATGCCGTACACGATGCTGGGGATCGCTGCCAGCAGCTCAATCGCGGTGCCGAGCGGACGGCGCAGCCAGCCTGGCGCCAGTTCGGTCAGGAACAGCGCAATACCGAAGCTCACCGGCACAGCGATGATTAACGCAATCAGCGAGGTCACGAGAGTGCCGTAAATCGGCACCAGCGCACCAAATTCTTCGTTCGGTGCATCCCAGGTTTTTGACCACAGGAAAGAAAAACCGAATTTCTGGATGCTCGGCCAGGAGGAGAAGATCAGGGAGACGATAATGCCACCCAACAGCAACAGCACAATCAGCGCCGCCAGCTTAACCAGCGCGCCGAAAATCATGTCACCTTGCTTACCAGGGGCTTTGAATGCCGGCTTCGTTGCAGCCATAGAAGTCTCATTCTTAGAGGGTTATCAGGGCGACAACCAGGCCGCCCGTCGATCTGGCCGAACGTGAGTCCGGCCGGGTTGTTCGCTTACTGGTACAGCGCTTTGCCTGAACTGTCTTTAATGTTGGCTTTCCACGCGTCGCGGATCTGCTGGGTTACGCTGTCCGGCAGGGTGGCGTAATCCAGGCTGGTGGCCGTTTTGTCGCCGTTTTTGTAGGCCCAGTCGAAGAACTTCAGCACTTCGCTGCCTTTTTCGGCGTTAGCCTGATCTTTGTAGACCAGAATGAAGGTGGTAGAAGTGATCGGCCACGCATCGTTGCCTTTCTGGAAGGTCAGGTCCTGAGCAAAGGATTTGCTCCAGTCTGCGCCTTTCGCCGCGTTGGAGAAGCTGGTTTCGCTTGGCGCGACCGGCTTGCCGTCGGCATCAACCAGTTTGGTGTAGGTCAGGTTGTTTTGCTTGGCGTAGGCGTATTCCACGTAACCAATTGAGCCAGGCAGACGCTGAACGAACGCCGCAACGCCGTCGTTGCCTTTGCCGCCCAGGCCGGTCGGCCAGTTAACCGTGTTGCCTTTGCCGATTTTACTGTTCCACGCTTCGTTCACTTTCGCCAGGTAGCTGGTGAAGACGAAGGAAGTGCCGGAACCGTCAGCGCGACGTACCACATTGATGTTGGTGTCAGGCAGTTTTACGCCAGGGTTCAGCTTAGTGATGGCTGCATCGTTCCACTTTTTGATGTTGCCCAGGTAGATGTCACCAACGGTTTTGCCGTCGAGCGTCAGCTCGCCTGATTTCACGCCCGGAATGTTGACGGCCAGCACAACGCCGCCGATCACCGTCGGGAACTGAAACAGGCCGTTTTTCTGCAGGTCTTCATCTTTCATCGGCGCATCTGACGCACCGAAATCCACGGTTTTCGCGATGATCTGCTTCACGCCGCCGGATGAGCCAATGCCCTGGTAGTTGATTTTGCTACCGGTGGCTTGCTGATATTCTGCTGCCCACTTGGCATAAACCGGTGCCGGGAAAGTACCGCCCGCGCCAGTCAGATCGGTCGCTGCAAAGGCAGAAACCGCGCTTACGGCGAGAGTGGCGGTAAGGATTCGGGCTACGGTGCTACGCATCAGTGTCATGTTCCCTCCAGGGGAGTTTATCTCAGGCTTGAAGCCGTTGTAGTTGGAGTAAGTGATTGCTGCTGGAGGGAAAATAGGACAGTTTGATGACAGTGAAATGTAGGAAATGTGACAGTTATATGACAGCGTGCAAAAAGTAAACAGGCCCGTTTCCGGGCCCGCTTTTTACTCTACCGTCACTGACTTCGCCAGGTTGCGCGGCTGATCCACGTCGGTGCCTTTAATCAGCGCAACGTGGTAAGAGAGCAGCTGTAGCGGCACGGTGTAGAAGATAGGTGCAATCACCTCTTCCACATGCGGCAGGGAAATAATCTTCATGCCGTCGCTGTCGCTGAAACCCGCGTCCTGATCGGCAAACACGTAGAGCAAGCCGCCGCGCGCGCGTACCTCTTCAATATTCGACTTCAGCTTCTCCAGCAGTTCGTTGTTCGGTGCGACAACAATGACCGGCATATCAGCGTCAATCAACGCCAGCGGGCCGTGCTTCAGTTCGCCAGCGGCGTAGGCTTCAGCGTGGATATAGGAGATCTCTTTCAGCTTGAGCGCACCTTCCATCGCGATCGGGTATTGATCGCCACGTCCGAGAAACAGCGCGTGATGCTTGTCAGAGAAATCTTCCGCCAGCAGTTCAATACGTTTGTCCTGCGCCAGCATCTGCTCGATACGGCTCGGCAGCGCCTGTAGCCCATGCACAATTTCGTGCTCAACGTCTGCCGACATACCGCGCAGGCGGCCCAGCTTTGCCACCAGCATCAGCAGCACGGTCAGCTGCGTGGTGAAGGCTTTGGTCGAGGCCACACCGATTTCAGTTCCGGCTTTGGTCATTAGCGCCAGATCTGACTCGCGCACCAGCGAAGAACCGGCCACGTTGCAGATCGCCAGCGAACCGAGATAGCCCAGCTCTTTGGTCAGGCGCAGCGCCGCCAGCGTATCCGCGGTTTCGCCGGACTGCGACAGGGTAATCAACAGGCTGTTTTTGCGCACCGCGGATCGGCGATAGCGAAATTCAGAGGCGATCTCCACATCACAGGGAATGTTCGCCAGCGACTCGAACCAGTAGCGCGCCACCATGCCTGAGTTATAGGAGGTGCCGCAGGCGATGATCTGGATATGCTCGACCTGGCTCAACAGCGTTTCGGCGTTGGGGCCCAGCTCGCTAAGATCGACTTCGCCGTGGCTGAAACGACCGGTTAAGGTGTTTTTAATTGCCATCGGCTGTTCATAGATCTCTTTCTGCATGTAGTGGCGGTAGACGCCCTTGTCGCCCGCGTCATACTGCACGCTGGATTCAATCTCCGCGCGCTGCACCGCGTTGCCTTCACGATCGACGATGGTGACATCGCGACGGCTGACTTCAGCAATGTCGCCCTCTTCCAGATAGATAAAGCGACGCGTGACCGGCAGCAGCGCCAGCTGATCGGAGGCGATGAAGTTCTCGCCAACGCCACGGCCAATCACCAGCGGACTACCGGAGCGCGCGGCCACCAGCAGTGACGGATCGCGGCTGTCCATAATGACCATGCCATAGGCACCGCGCAGCTGTGGGATCACACGCAGCACGACCTCGCGCAGCGAACCGCCCTGTTTCTGCTCCCAGTGCACCAGATGCGCGACCACTTCAGTATCGGTCTCAGAGGCAAAGCGATAACCGCGGGCGATCAGCGCCTCACGCAGCGGCTCGTGGTTTTCGATAATGCCGTTATGCACCACGATAATGTGCTCAGAGACGTGCGGATGCGCGTTAGCTTCCGACGGCTCGCCGTGGGTTGCCCAGCGCGTATGCGCGATGCCCGTGCCGCCAATCAGCGGCTGCTGCTCTGCAGCCTCCGCCAGCATCTGTACTTTTCCAACGCGACGCAGGCGCGTCACATGGCCCTGACGATCGACCACGGCCAGACCGGCCGAATCATATCCGCGATACTCAAGGCGACGCAGACCTTCCAGCAGAATTTCTGCGATATCGCGTTGTGCTACTGCACCTACAATTCCACACATAAATGTTATTCCTGACCTGATGGCTTTCGGCCATCTTGCGTTGTCATACGACCTGATAACCGGCTTTGCCGGGCTCCCCGAGCCTTGTAGAGAGTGGGGATTATTATTGTGTTACTGCAACGGCCAGCACGCGGCTGGCCGTAAAAATTACTTTTTCTTCACCGGGCGTTGCCAGCCCGCTTTGCTGTTCTGCTCTTTGCGGTTATAGACCAGCGCCGCGTCGGTGACGTCTTTCATCACCGTGGTGCCCGCCGCGATGGTTGCGCCTGCCGCTACGCTGACCGGCGCCACCAGCTGCGTATCGGAACCGACAAAAACATCGTCGCCGATAATGGTTTTTGATTTGTTGGCGCCGTCGTAGTTACAGGTAATGGTGCCTGCACCGATATTGACGTTCGCGCCAATCTCCGCGTCGCCGAGATAGCTGAGATGCCCGGCCTTAGATCCTTTGCCCAGCATCGCCTTTTTCATTTCGACGAAGTTACCAACGTGCGCAGCCTGTGCCAGCTCGCTGCCAGGACGCAGACGCGCGAAAGGTCCCACGGTGCAGTCAGCGGCGAGGTTCGCCTGCTCGATCACCGAATAGGGGCTGATTTCACAGTCGTCGCCAATGACGCTGTTTTTAATGATGCAACCCGCGCCGATTTTGACGCGGTTACCCAGTGTGACGTCGCCTTCGATAATCACATTGGTGTCGATCTCAACATCGCGCCCGTGACTGAGCGTGCCGCGCAGGTCAAAGCGTGCCGGATCGCGCAGCATGACGCCCGCCAGCAGCAGTTTTTCTGCCTGCTCGCTTTGATAGACGCGCTCCAGCGTCGCCAGCTGCAGACGGTTATTCACTCCATCGGTTTCGCTGGCGCGTGCCGGATGCACCGCATTAATGCGGCGGCCTTCCTGATGCGCCAGCGCGATAATATCGGTGATGTAGTATTCACCCTGGGCATTGTTGTTGGTGAGTTGCGCCAGCCAGCGCTTCAGATCGCCGCCGTTGGCGATCAGGATACCGGTATTGATCTCCGCTATCTTCAGCTGCTCCGGGCTGGCGTCCTTCTGTTCAACAATCCCGACAATTGCGCCGTTCTCACGCACGATACGCCCGTAGCCGCTGGGATCGTCCAGTACGACCGTCAGCAGGCCGATGCCGCCCTGCGGTTTGGCCTCACGCAGGCGGTGTAGTGTTTGCTGGGAGATAAGCGGCACATCGCCGTAGAGCATCAGGATATCTTCATCGTCAGCGAAGGCAGGCGCGGCCTGCTGCATAGCGTGGCCGGTTCCCAGCTGTTCCGCCTGTAATACCCAGCTAAGCGAAGGGTCGGTCAGCGTGGCTTTGAGCCGGTCACCACCGTGGCCATACACCAGATGAATATGCTGCGCACCGAGTCCGGTTGCGGCGTCGATAACGTGCTGAACCATGGGTTTGCCTGCAAGGGTGTGCAGAACTTTGGGCAGATCGGAGTACATACGGGTTCCCTTGCCGGCAGCAAGGATCACCACGCTCATTGCGCTGTTAGACATAACCATCCTGACACTGTTTTTGACATGCGAAAGTTAAACGGTTTACCCCTGAGATTACTACATTTTTCTCAGGTCGAAATTAGGCGCGCGCCGGTATCAACGCACAGATAAAAAAAATGCCAGCCCAATGGGCTGGCATTTCGTGACGCATAAAGCCTGATTACATCGCTTTTTTGGTCAGCTCGATCACGCGCAGTTTAGCAATGGCTTTCGCCAGCTCTGCAGAGGCCTGAGCATAGTCCACGTCGCCGTGACTGCTGTTCATATGCTCTTCTGCTTTGCGTTTTGCTTCCAGCGCCAGCGCTTCGTCAAGGTCAGTACCGCGAATCGCGGTATCGGCCAGAACGGTAGTGCTGCCCGGCTGCACTTCCAGCACGCCGCCAGAGAGGTAGATATACTCCTCTTCGCCGTGCTGTTTCACGATACGGATCATTCCAGGCTTGATGGCAGTCAGCAGCGGGGCGTGGCCAGGGAAAATACCCAGTTCACCTTCGCTACCTGACACCTGAATCTTCTGCACCAGACCAGAGAACAGCTGTTTCTCTGCGCTGACGACGTCCAGGTGATAAGTCATAGCCATATCTGTCCTCCCGGGAAACCGTTATTACAGTTTCTTCGCTTTTTCCACGGCTTCTTCGATAGCGCCGACCA
>Ga0209371_1001418_pt1 | contig 16379 bp, 13 predicted proteins | sample AgamicAtAmrz_FD_187165 | JGI IMG/M metagenome (GOLD analysis project Ga0209371, IMG submission 187165) | Agave microbial communities from Guanajuato, Mexico - At.Am.rz (SPAdes) (version 2) | ecosystem: Host-associated > Plants > Roots > Rhizosphere | place: Guanajato, Mexico | collected 2012-06-07
CTGGACGATGCTCATCCCAATCTTGCCGCTCTTCCTCATGGTGTTTGGTCACGAGGCGTGGCGTCGGATTTGCCCGTTGTCCTTCGCGTCGCAAGTTCCAGGCTATCTGAAGCTACGGCGTTTTCGTCACAAGTTCGACAGGCGCACGGGCCATGCGACGCGCGCCATTATGCTAATCGACCGAAAGAGTTGGCTTGCCCGCAATGCATGGTATTTTCAGTTCGGCTTCCTTTTCATTGGCGTAACGCTGCGATTACTCGTCATCAATTCCGATAGGCACGGTATGGGCTTTGCTTTGCTTGGCATTATCGTGGCTGCCATGTTGACCGGATTTCTGTGGGGCGGGAAGACTTGGTGCAATTATTTCTGCCCTGCCAATATCGTGCAGAAGATCTACACCGAACCGGGTGGAATTTTCGAGAGCACGCCTCATTTCTCACGGCCCGCATTGCCGCAATCGATGTGCCGCAAGCCGTCCCCCAAGGGAGATGTCAGCGCCTGTGTCGCCTGCACCGCAAGTTGTGGCGATATCGACCTTCAGGGCTCCTACTGGAACGGTGTGCTCGACCCACAACGCCGCAATGTCTATTACATGTTTTTCGGGTTGATCCTGGGGTTTTACGGATACTATTACCTCTACTCGGGCACCTGGGACTATTATTTTTCCGGGATCTGGACGCATGAAGACGGTGTTCTTCAGCGGCTGTTTTCGCCGGGTTTCAGTATCCTTGGCGACAATCTACCTGTTCCGAAAATCGTGGCCGCTCCCCTCACACTCGCAGTCGCTTGTGCTCTGGCACTTGTTACCGGTCGCACGTTGGAGGAGGTTTATCGACGCCTTCGCTCCCAGGAAGACGGGATGACCGAGAAAGTCATTGTTCATCATTGCCTCAGCGTCGCCGCGTGGCTGTCGATCAATGCTTTCTATCTATTCGGCGGCCGTCCGAATATCCTTCTGTTTCCGACGCTTGGCGGAAGGGTGATCGATGTGGCGATCGTTGCACTGACAACCGTGTGGCTGAGGCGAGCCCTTCAGCACACGCCGCTCCTTTACCAGCAGGAAGGCATGGCATCGAGCCTGTTGGAACAGCTCAAAAAACTTAAGGTCAATGTCAGCAAATTTCTGGACGGCAGATCGCTCGATAAGCTCAAAGCCAACGAGATCTACCTTCTGACCAAGGTGCTGCCAGGATTTTCGCAGCAACAGAAGCTCAGTGCCTATCGCAAGATTCTTGATGAAGCCGTTACCAAGGGAACGACGGGCAGCGCGTCTTCTCTCAAATTGCTGGAGGATTTCCGCCACCAGATGAACATCACAGAAGAAGAACATCTGCAGTTGCTCGAGGAACTGGGGGTATCCACCGTCGCAGGCTCCGACAGCGCAATCATGACCGCCGAAGAAAAGGCTGCCTCGATAGCCCACTATCGCGGCATTCTGGCGGGTTTGGTCGCGAGCCGTCAGGTGGCAAACGGAGCAATTGGGGATATTCTCGAAGAGCCCTCATTTCTGTCGACGGTCGCCATGCTCCGGCAAAGCCTGCAGATCGACGAGAACGAGCATCAGGCTGCGATCGATGAACTTCTCTTGCTGGCGGGCGCTTCCAATTCAAGGTTGGAGGAGGCGATGGAGGCCCTCGTTCGCCAAAAATCCATCCGTCTTTGCCTTGAGGCGGCGGAAATTTCGGATCCGCTTTACGTCACTTTGCTTGAACTGTTGCTCCTGGAGATGGACGAGTATGAGCGGGGCAATCTGCTTCGGGTTCTGTCAGTCTTGAGCACGCACGGACCCGAAGATCAATTCCAGCGATATGCGCTGGATCTCGCCAGTCTTTCGGACCAAGGGCTTGCGCCGATCTTGAATCAGATCGTCCCGTCTCAGCCTGATAGGCGATGGCGCGACATCCTGCATCCGACGATCTCCGCAATTTTAGCCGGAGACGCGCCCGCACCGCTCGGCAATGCGGTCGGAGATGGCAACAGGCGATGGACAGATCGAAAGGCAATTCTCGACAGCTTGAGCATCGAGGAAAATCTCACCGCCGTGCTCGCATACGAGGATCCTCTCATTCAGGCAATTGGACTGACCGTATTCGATCGGATCGACCCGACCGTCGCGCAACGGGCTGCCAGACAACTCGTGTTCAGCGGTCGCGCCGGCGATCATCCGATCTTGACAGCCGCTGCCGAGCATGCGCTGGGGATTGATCGAAGCGGTACATTGAGGGATCAGGAGACAATCCTTTATGCGACCCTTCATACCGCCCAACAACAACCAAGAACGTTTGCTCTTGGGCAAGATGATATCACCATCGGACGCGCGCGGGACAATGACGTTGTGATCGACGACGCAGTCGTATGGGACTACCATCTGGCGATCGCCGCTCAGCACGGCCAGGCTCGTCTGACGCGTCTGGCGGAAGGCGACATCCTTGTCGGCGGCGACAGGCTCGCGGAACACCCCATCGAGGTCGCGGCCGGCACGACAATCGTCCTTGGCGACGAGAGAGCAGCAAAGATCGTCATCGAGCGAGATCAAGGTATTGGTGACGAGCAGGACCTCAATATCTCCCCGATTCTTCGCTTGGCAATGCTTGCTCATAATGGCAAGCTCGCGCATCTTCCGCTGAGCATGCTGGCCGATATGGCGCTGCAAGTACGCGTCGTGCGCTATCGCGAAGGTGCGATCCTCCGAAACATAGTGAGCGGCGACAGGCACTGCTTGATCCATCAAGGACAAGTTCGGCTATATGATTCTCGCAACCCAGACCCGGTTCCGGAGAGAACGCTGGAATCCTTCGATTTTATCGGAGCCGATTTGCTTGACCGAGCGTCCTATCTAAGGCCACAGGTGACGAGCAATTTTGCTATTCTCATCGTTTTGCCGCCGATCTCGGAGTTAAAGGCAACCATGCCGAAGCGCGAAACCTCCAAGATACAAGTGACCCCTTTTAGCCCAGACAGCACAACCGGGACGTCCCTTCTGCCAGCGTAATCTTTTTCCGTTGAGGCTGACTGATAACCTTCATACAAAACATATTTGAGAGATTTCAGATGACAGACAATATTGTTATGGAGAGGCCGAATGTTTCATCCGACATAGCTCGGATCGCATTCTCGTTATTTGTGTATGTTTCCGATATAGCAAGAAGCATTACCGCACACGAAGCGCGACGCTTCCAGCTCTTGCTCCGCGACACGAGTTGGACTGAGAACGAAGACCTGCGTATCGCTCTTGTCGATCTCAAGAAGAACTATTCATCCTTTTGGACAGACTACGAGGAAAAGCTGCTTTCGGCCGACCGGGATGCCATTTCCGCCGCGTTGAAGCGGCTGCGGCTCCAGCTGGGAATGGAGAGAAGCAAGAAGCTGCAGGCTGATCTCGCCGGCCTTGTCGAGCGTTTGGAGCATAGCTCTCATGGCGTCAGACTCGCAAAGAACGATCTGGAGGCTCGTTCGCAAGCGCGACGGGAATTGCAAGCGATCCTCAAATGGGACCAGGGGCCTTCCGACAATAATCCTGCAAGCAACAGCTTAGAGCAGCCGGGGCCAAATCAGAAAATGGCAGTGTCCGAACCGGCGGCAAGCAGCATCTTCTGGGCAGGTGGGAGAACCAAGGTGCGCTGTGTTTCAGTCGTCGCCGAAACGCACGATACCAAGACCTACAGTTTTTCGGCGGATCCTAGGAAGCTCTTTCACTACAAACCCGGCCAGTTCGTCACCATCGAGATGTCCGTTCAAGGTGAAATCCTGAAGCGCTGCTACACAATTTCGTCGTCGCCCTCGCGGCCTTATACCCTGGCGATCACGGTCAAGAAGACACCGTCAGGCAAAATGTCCAACTGGCTTTTCGATCATATGACCGAGGGCATGGAGTGCCTTATCGATGGGCCGATGGGTAAGTTCACCTGTGTCGGAAAGCCGTCCGCAAAGTTGCTCTTTATCGTTGCCGGCAGCGGTGTAACTCCCGCGATGTCAATGTTGCGCTGGTTAGCGGACACCGCTTCCAAAGCCAGCATCGTGTTCATCAACAACGTCCGCTCGCCAAATGACATCGTGTTCCATCAGGAATTGCTGCATCTGAATTCGCGTTTTGCAGATCAGATGCGATTGGCTATCGTGCCAGTGCAACGCGGGGCCGGTCATCCATGGAACGGGGCGACGGGGAAATTCAATGAGACGCTTCTACGCTTTTGCGCACCCGACTTCGCAGAGCGCGAGGTCTTTGTATGCGGCCCGACAGGCTATACGGCGGCGGTCAAGTCCGTGCTGTCGGAGCTTGGCTTTCCGATGGACCACTATCACGACGAAAGCTTCGGTGGGCCGCCGGTTCCCCAGCGTATCCCCCCCCCAGCCAACCCCATCGTGCAGAAATCAGAATCTGCAGCTGCGCCGTTATCCCACGACAAGAAAGCCAGCAAACTGATTGTAACTGCTGCGGCGCCGTCATCATCCCCTGTCAGCCAGTTGCAATCATCCAAGGCGGAGCAAGCCACCACCTCACCAAATCAAGCCAAGGTTCATCTGCAGGACCGGTCACAGAGCTTCGTCGTTCGTACGGGCCAAACGATTTTGGAGGCGGCGGAATCTTCCGGCGTCGCGCTCGAGAACTCGTGCCGATCGGGAGTATGCGGAGCATGCCGGGTCCGCAAGGTATCGGGTCAAGTCAATGGAGTGCCGGGGGCTGCCTTATCGGAGGCGGATATCAATAGCGGCTACATCCTGACCTGCATCAGCAAGCCGGTGGGAGATATCGTGCTTCAATGCTAAGCGCAATGACCTTTTGAATGGCAGAGCAATGCAGCTAGTAATCACTCCTAGTCGCCCGGCAGTCTGGCTCGACGACGAGCCCCTCGTCGCGCGAGGCATTTCCTGGCGAGGACGCCGAAGCCTCAGTGTTTTGGCCGCTTGCCGATTGAACGAAAATGTCCGGCCGCGAAATTCCATGCTCCTGACTCAGATGTTCGATGGCAAGATCTGCTGCCTGACGCATTTGGAATGTGGCGCTGATCGTCGTGGTGCTGTCATCCGCCCTTGCTGTCTCCTGAAAATTAGGTTCGCAGCCGGAACGCTTCCCCGCGATCCGCTCCGGCAATCGCCGGGACTGAACAACTAACCTTTTGACTGACTTCAGGCGTAGAAAAGACAAAGCCCGCGCGAAGCGGGCTCAGCATTGCATTTGGCGAGATTTCGGCGTCTGGCTTATTCGTCCGCCTTGGCCTTTCTCGGGCTGGCCTTTGCCCGTGGGGTCTTGGCGGGAGATTTCATCGCACCGGACTTGGCTGCCTTGGACCGCGCCTTTGCGGCATTCAGCACCGCAGCCCGGCGAGCGCGGTTTTCCTCGAGTGCCTTCTGGAAACCGAAATCCTGTTCAGCATGCTGGGCAAGATCTTCGAGAAACTCGGCGACTTGTCCTACTGTCTCGACCACCACATAGCTCAGTCCTTGCCCGGCGCTAATCGCGTCGCGGCCAATGCTAACACCGAAACCGCCTGGGACGCGCTGGAACCAGGTCGAGCGCCATTTGTTGAAGGCGGCAGGATCGCGTTCATACGCTTCCAGATAATCCTTCTGCTCTGCGACCCTTAACCGAAACGTCTCAAAGACGTTGCGTGCGCCAACTTTCGGTTTGTCCGCCTTCCGGGGAGACCATTTCTCAATAAAATCCGTCACTACCATATGCTCCATGGTTTGAGTTGCATTGTCGAAAGACCCTGCATCTCCCAACAGGCGGACCGTAGTCCATCATGTATGGCAATGACAGTTCAATGTCTTGCATCCGCATCGTTGGTGCAGCGCTTTATCGCGACAGATCGTGGCTTTGCAAAAGCGCGTCGGGCAAAACCGGCAACTGAATAGCCGCACAATCGCTTAGGCGCGGGAAGCCAGAGCCGCATTCAAAGGTCTGGATGCAGGTGTCTGACGGTGCTCACGCTTTCAAGCCGTAACGCGACTGCCAGGATCGTCGACTCCGCCAGCCAACTGCCGACGATCTGGACGTTGATCGGAAGACCTTCCCTGCTCGTGCCGAACCGCATCGAGATTCCCGGCAAGCCGGTGACCTTGAGCGGTACGGTCGCGCCCTGAAGGTAGGTGGCATCGACCGTCCGGCCATTGATGAGGAACTCTTCTTTCGAGCCCACTTCTCGGTGATCCGACAATCTGGGCCATCCGAGCTTCTGCGCTCGATCGAGCGAAGCTCGCACGACGAGGCGATGGAAGGGCGCGATGAGGGCGATGTAGGTGCAGCCGAGCGGACGATTGTAGAAGACGAGCGTCGTTACGATCAGTCGACGGCGCCGGCCCTTGGATGCCGACTGCACGAGGACCGACACGCTGAGATCGAGATGCCTGTCGTCCTCGCCCAGGATGATCTCGTCCTGGTCTCGATCGAAGACACGAAAGATGCTGATTCGGTCGCCTCCTCCGGACTGAAGATCGGCTGCTCTTTTGAGTCCGAAAGGCCGAACAAGACGATCCCGGATGCTCATCAGCATCGCAATCCACGCAGGCTGCTGTTCAAAGACATGCCGTGCGAGGGCCTCGGCGTCCCCGGAGGCAGTCTCCGGCAAGTCCACCGAAACGCGTCGGCAAAATCGGCTCGGCCATAGCACGAGCTCAACCGCGAGGCCGGCGGCAAGTCGGTCCCCACACCCTCGTAGAGTGGGATCGGACAGAGGCTTTTCCTTCCAGTCCACGCGGAATATGTCGGCAAGAACGTGTGGCGTAAAGGACCCAAATCCCTTAGAATACGCCATCGATGCACATCGTCGGTTTTTTCGTTTACCCAGGCCATCAGATCCTCGACCTTGCCGGCCCCTTCGCGGCCTTCGAGACCGTGACCAAGGTCGCGGGTCGGCAACCTTATAGACTTGAGGTTCTGTCGGGCGCCGGGGGACTCATCCCGAGCAGCGGTGGCGTTCCGGTGGCCACCAGTGCGGCTGGCGACGCCAGTGTGAACACGCTCGTCATTTGCGGCGGCGACATCGCCCCAATGCTTGAACCGGGCGAAGTGCAGGCGGTGGCGCAGCTTGCCAGGCGGACGGGCAGGATCGCGAGTGTGTGCACCGGTGCGTTCCTGCTGGCCGAGGCGGGTCTGCTCGATGGAAAACGCGCAACCACGCATTGGCGGATGGCGCATCAACTGCAACGGAGCTACCCGGCCGTGGAGGTCGATGCCGACAAGATTTTTATCGCCGACCGCGGTGTCTGGACATCGGCAGGCGTCACGGCAGGCATCGATCTTGCCCTGGCGCTGATCGAGGCGGATCACGGTGTGGAGCTCACGCGCAAAGTGGCGCGCGAGCTTGTCGTCTATCATCGTCGCGCCGGCGGACAATCGCAATATTCCCAGATCTCGCAGATGGAGCCGGATTCCGATCGCATAAGGATCGCGTTGGCTTTCGCCCGCGATCGTCTGCACGAGCCGTTACCGATCGAACGCCTTGCGGACGCTGCACATCTCAGCCTTCGTCAGTTCGGGCGCGCTTTTCGGCGCGAGACGGGTGAGACGCCAGCGAGGGCCGTCGAACGTCTTCGCGTCGAAGCAGCGCGTGCCCGCTTGCAGGATGGGTCCGAACCGATCGAGATGATTGCGCAAGCGGTCGGCTTCACCGACCCCGAGCGGATGCGGCGGGCTTTCGTCAAACTCTACGGTATGCCGCCCCAGGCAGTCCGCCGCCTCGATCGGCAGGCCGGGAAACCGACATCGCACACCATTTGAACGATCAGCAACATCAGCCTGGATGCGGATGGATAAAGCGATCTGCTCCATGACGGCCGAACAGATCTTTGCCGGTCTCGCTCAGCATTTCTAAGCCGGCATCCATTGCCTTCGCCGCATCATGCCGGGTGTGTTTATGATGGGTACACGGCCTATTATTGAAGCCCCGTCGATTGAACGAATACTTGCCATGGGTCGTTGGTCAGGAACATACTCGTCGACGTGCCTTTCGCCCTTAGCTCCGCAAAGCGGCGATGCTGCGGATCTCGATCTTCAAATCGGGTGAGGTCAGCGCATCGATGCCGATGATCGACCAAGCCGGGTACGGCTTTACGGTATAGCGCTCCTTCACCGCCATGAAGGCTCCGAGATTGTGCTGGATATCGACATGATAGCTGACGACTTCGACCAGGTCGGTCATGTCCAGACCCTCGAGGCGCAGAATCTCAGCTGTTCGCTGCAACGCCAATTCGGTTTGCTCGGCAACGGTGTCGGCGATCGTTCCATCAGGCCGGCGCCCAATCTGGCCGGCGATGAAGAGCAGCCCACCAGCCCGAACGGCGGGCGAATAGCCATATTTCTCGTAGGATCCGATACTCGCGGCAAAGGTCGGGTTGTCTGCCGGAATCTCGACAACTGTCTTTCCCATCGCGTTGATCCTCTTGGTATCGGGCGCCTGAGCGCGTGCGGGCGCGATTGCTGTGATGCCGGCGGCAGCACCGGTGAGCGTCATCACGGAGCGTCGGTTAAGGGGTTCGATCATCGGTCCTCTCCATAGGCGTGAGCCTCAAGCGTGACGGATCAGCGCATCCAATCAGGCGAAGGTGGCGTGAAGCCGCGAAGACCGGCAAACACGTCAAAGCCTGAAGGCCGCACGCCATGGATCAGCGGCTCGAAACGGGTTCGCGTCAGTCGCATGAAAGCAATCCGCCACTGGCCACTGTCCCAGCGGTAGCGCTCTTCATAGAACCCGGTCCCGTAAAATCCCGTCGCGCCAGAGAAGTTCTTGAGGTCCACCGCATGCGGCCACTCGATCAAATCCATCATTGCCCAGACGCCTTCGGCAGCGTCCGGGCCGGTCAATCTGATCTCGGGCGTGTGGCAGTGATGGGCGGTCATTGCAACTTCGAGCCGCTGAGCAAGCTCGGCGGCAAACGTCGACCCATTGCCGCCGATGATAGTAAATCCCTCGAGCTTCAGGTCCGGGGTAAACAACTCTTTCAACCGGTCCCACTGCTTGCTGTCGATGAACCGGCAGTAACGAGACTTCAGGCGCTTGATATATTCGATATGTATCAAGTCTGCGGTCGTCTCTTCGGCCATGATGTGTCTTCGTCAATCAATCACCGCGATAAAGCTGCAGCCAAGTTAGCAACTGCGCTCCCGCAGCTGAAACGACGTTTATCCCTCATTTCTGGCCTCTGGAACGCCTCTACTCCGGAGGTGGGCCGAAAGAGGGTTTACGCGGGGCGTGGGCGGCTGCGTCGGCATCGCGTTACGATTGTGCTCGGCGTCCTGCTGGCTTAGCCGATCCCGCGCCGTTCCATGCCCACCGGCCCTAGGCGATGGCGTAAAGTGAGGGAACAACGTCGTTTCGGTCAGATAGTGGCTCACGATAGATGAGGTCGGGCGCACATTCGGCGCCGGTACGTGACCACAGGAACATCGCACATGGCCGAAGACATCGAGCCCAACCTCAACCTCTCGGCGCCCATCGATCTGTCGCGCCGCTCACTCATATTGGGCGGCCTTGCCGGGGCCACCGCGATGCTAGCCGGGCTGCCGCCGCTTGCCGCCAGCGCGGCCGAAGCCGCCGATGCGGGCAACCCATTCCACATTCTGTTCGTGATCTACGAGAAATTCACGCTGCAGGACTTTGCCGGCGCGAATGAGGTTTTTGCCCGCCTTCCGAATGTGAGAGTGACCATCGCGAGCCCGCAGGGTGGGACGATCACCTCGGATACGCACGTGCCGATCGGCGCGAGCCAGAGGCTCGCCGATGTGCAGAACTGCGATCTGATTTGCGTTCCCGGCGGCACGGATCGCTCGACGATGCTGACGCCGGAGGTCCAGCAGGATTTGCGACGCCTCTCCGATAGGGCACAATACGTCACTTCGATCTGCAACGGTTCGCTGATCCTCGGCGCGGCCGGTCTTCTGAAGGGCCGGCGAAGTGCCTGCCACTGGGCGCAGCGCAATTTGCTTCCGCAGTACGGGGCCATCCCCGACCCCGCCCGCGTCGTCGTCGACGGCCGCTACATGAGCGGCGGCGGAGTAACCGCAGGCATCGACTTCGCCCTGACCGTGGCGGCCGTTTTGCGCGGTCCTGTCCAGGCTCAGGTGATCCAGTTACTGATGGAGTACGAGCCTGATCCTCCCTTCCACTCCGGCCGCCCCGACACTGCGCCACCTGAAGTTCTGGCGGCGTTCAAGACTCAGTATGCGGCGCTCGCGAAAATTGCCGGCCTGGTTAAGGGCTGACGGGAGCGCACTCGTGAAGACGCTGTCCGTGTCCATCCGAACTGCTGGTCTGGTCGCGTTAGTCTGCTTTGGCACTGCGAACGCACAAGACCGTGTGGCCCCCGCCCGTCCCCTGCCTACGCCTTCCGACATCAGCGGCGCACTTCAAGCACTGGTCGCCAAGCCGCCGCCCGCTGATTTCAATCAATGGCCGAACACTCCAGAGGGTTGGGCTGAACGGCAGCGCGCGAGCGAGACGAGCGGCACCAAGACGGCGCTCGCCATGGCAGAGCGCCTGCATGTGACCGTGACATCGAGGGTGATGGGCGGCGTACGCGTGTTCGACGTCGTGCCTTCAAGCTTGGTGCCGGCGAATTCCAATCGGCTTCTGCTTCAGGTTCACGCAGGTTGCTATGTCCTCGGTGGTGGGGAGGCATCGACGGTCGAGGCGATCTTGATGGCGGCCTTTGGGCATTATCATGTGATCGCGATCGATTATCGCATGCCACCGGCTGCCTATTTCCCGGCTGCGATCGACGACGTGATCGCCGTCTGGAAAGGGGCGCTCACGGCGCACAAACCTTCGCAGATGGCCATGTTCGGCACCTCGGCCGGAGCTGCCCTGACACTTGCGGCGATGTTCCGCGCGCGAGATCAAGGTATCCCGCTTCCTGGTGCCCTTGGACTTGGTGCTCCGATGGCCGATCTGACTGGCGTCGGCGACAGTTTTGCCACGAACGCGATGATCGACAATGTTCTAGTGTCCCGCGACGGGTTTTGCGAACCTGCGGCTCGCTTCTACGCGAACGGGCACGACGTCGCCGATTCCCTTCTGTCTCCGATCTACGGGAATCTCGCCGGGCTTCCGCCGGCTATCCTGACAAGCGGCACGCGGGATCTGCTGCTGAGCAGCACGGTCCGCCTGCACCGCAAGCTTCGCCAGGCCGGTGTAGACGCGCAGCTCCAGATCTTCGAAGCCATGTCTCACGCGCAATATCTTCGCGACGACACGATGCCCGAGACGCGTCAGGTCTTCGAGGAGATCGCATCCTTCTTTGATCGCCATCTTTCGAAATAAAAATGGAGCTGCCACGATGATGATAAATCATGTCTCTCCCTTTCTCGAAGGAATGCATGCGCGCAACCCGGATGCTCCGAGCATCTTGCCGAATACGTCGTGCTGGAAAGCCCGGTCTTCACCGATCCCTTCATTTGGAAAGAAGCGGCGATGAGCGTGCTCAGGGTCCTGCTTGCGGGCATAGACGAGTTCGAGGCGACGGAGGTCATCGCCGGAGAGACCCGCGCCGCCATCATGCTGCGAATCCGCGCCGGCGACGCGGAGGTCACCGGCGTCGATGATTTGACGGTGGATGCCGACGGCCGGATCGCGAGAATGTCGATCCAGTGGCGCCCTCTGGAGAAGATCGTCGCGATCCAGCAATGGCTGGCGCCGCTGATCGGCGCGCCGAAGCTCGGCCTCGTTCGTATTTAGGCGTCGCTGACGTGCTCTTGGGTCAGTTCGCCTCCGCCCAAATCACGGCATCTGCTCCGGCGGGAATCCGCATGGGGCTCGACGGGTCATTCACCGCGCGCCACACCGCTTCAGCCACGTCCGGCGCATGCGTGATCGGACCCGGTTCAGCGAACCGTGCGAAGACGCTCTTCACGAGGTCGGCATAGGCCTCGTGGTCGAGGCCCTGTGCACGGGAGCGTGCGGAATCGCCGAAGCGGGTTTCGGGCGAACGTCCGGGCAGCACCAGGCGCACGCGCACGCCGAACGGCTCGAGCTCCAGCGCCATCACCTCGGTGAACGCGTTCACCGCCGCCTTGCTGGCTGTGTATGCCGAGATCAGGGGAATCGACCGCAGGGTCACGGTCGAAGTGACGTTCACGACGACGCCAGCCTTGCGCTCGCGGAATTGCGGCAGCACTGCCTGCGTCACCGCCATTGTGCCGAAGGTATTGGTTTCGAAGAGTTCGCGCACCGTCGCCATCGGAATGGTCTCGAACGGCGCGGCAGCACCGAAGCCGGCATTATTGACAAGCGCGTCGATCGGCCCCGCGGCGGCAACGGCTTGGCGGATGCTGTCCGGGTCGGTGACGTCCAGCGCCAGCACGCGCAGATGCTCGGATGGCGGCAGCACGTCCTCGCGCGGCGTGCGCATCGTCGCGACAACCTGCCAGTCACGCTCAAGGAAGTATTTCGCGGTTTCGAGGCCGAAGCCGGACGAACATCCGGTGATCAATATGGTTTTCATGGGTCTCTCGTGAGGTGGCTCAACAACGCCAGGACGATAGACCGCCGACGCCGGACCTTCTATAATCAAAGGTCCATGAGATGTTAGCGTGAGTCCGGATATGATCGATCCACTGGCTGAGGTCGTCACACTGCTCCAACCAAGCGCCCGCTATTCCAAGCTCGTCACCGGCGCCGGACGGTGGCACATCCGCCGTACGGACGCCGGGCAGCCCTTCTATTGCGTCGTTCTCGAAGGTGCTTGCCGCCTAGCGGTTGACGGGCGCGAGTCGATCGAACTCCGCTCGGGGGATTTCATCCTGGTGCCTGAGGCCTACGGCGTTGCGATGTCCAGCATCGCGCCGGTCTCGGTCGATGCCACCGAAAGCATGCCGGTTGAGGTGGCAGCCGGCGAATTCCGGATCGGTGACCAGGACGGTCCGGCCGATCTGAGAATGCTCGTCGGCCATTGCAGCTTCGGCTCTCCCGATGCCGGCCTGCTGGTGTCGCTGCTTCCCCAGGTCGTGCATGTCCACGGAGAGCCCCGGCTTTCTACTCTCGTCCAGCTCGTACGAGACGAGTTCCGCGACCGCCGTCCGGCGCGCGACGTCATCCTCACCCACCTACTTGAAGTTCTTCTTATCGAGGCGCTTCGCTCGACGGCTGGGACACCGGCGTCGCCCGGTCTCGTGCGGGGGCTCGCCGACGAGCGCCTTGCAGTGACGCTACGCCGGATGCATGAAAGCCCGACTAAGGCGTGGACGGTCGCGCAATTGGCGAAGGAGGCGGCGCTGTCCCGTTCGGCCTTCTTCGAGCGTTTCAGTCGCGCCGTCGGCCTGGCGCCCATGACCTATCTGCTGAACTGGCGCATGGCGCTCGCCAAGAACATGCTCCGGCGGAGCGAAGCCGGCATCGCCGAGATCGCCGAACGCGTCGGCTACGGCTCGGCGAGCGCGTTCAGCGTCGCCTTCACCCGTCATGTCGGGCTGCCGCCGGCGCGCTATGCGCGGCAGCAACCCCTTCCGGCATCCTGACGGGCGCGAGTGGCGACGATAAAGGACCTATTGATCATGTAAAACCGCCGTTCACTCGAATGATCTGGCCATTCACCCATCCTCCATCCGGCCCTACAAGGAAGGAAACCGCCGCAGCGACGTCGGTCGGTTCGCCGAGCCTTTCAAGCGGAGACCGCTTGGCCGCTTGCGCCAGCATTTCCGGTGTCTTGTCCTTCAGGTAGAGATCTGTTGCCGTCGGGCCAGGTGCTATGCCGTTTACTGTGATCCCTCGTCCGCGCATTTCTTTTGCGAGGACGACCGTCATCGCCTCGACCGCAGCCTTCGTTGCCGCATAAGGACCATAGGCCGGTGATAGCGTTGCCGTCGTTCCCGACGACAGATTGATAATGCGTCCTCCATGCCGCATCCGCCTTGCAGCCTCGCGCAGTGTGTTGAAAACGCCCTTCACATTGACAGCGATCATGCGATCAAACGCTGCGTCCGTCATTTCCGCCAACGGAGCGAGATTCTGAATACCGGCATTGTTGACGAGCACGTCGATACCGCCGAAGCGGGCCTCGACCGCATCGAACATGTCGCGGACCGAGACCGGATCGCTGACATCGGCCTTTATGGGAAATGCAATCCCGCCTTTCTCCCCAATCTTTTGCGCCAGCGCCTCCGCCATCGCCGCGTCGTCAGCGAAGTTTATCGCAACCATGAGGTCATCCTGCGATAGACGCTCGGCGATGGCGGCGCCTATCCCGCGAGACGCACCCGTCACGACCGCCACCCTGCGATCTTTGTCACTCATAAACATGTCCTTACGTCGATGAGGCGAATGCTATGACGATGCGACCAGAACCGCCTTGGTGCCGGGAATGGCTTCATAATCCATGGCTTGGGATATCTGGTCGAAATCGAACTCTCTTCCAATTCTTGTCATGAACATTGGATCATCAATGACCGGCTGCAGCTCTCTCAGCGCAGCGCCAAGGTTACGCAGGTCCTTAACCGTCGCCGATTCAAAATTGCTGAAGCGCCTTATCATGAGGTTCTTCATCATGAACAGGACGGCGGGAAGCGAGATGGGCACGGCGCCGCCAAGCAGACCGTAGATGTAGATCGTCGAGTTCATCGGCAGGCTGGGCGCGATGCGGCCAATAAGATCGCCTCCGGCGCCGTCGAAAACTGCCGTTGTTCCAAGCTCGGCGGCCAGATGACCAAGCTGGCTTTCGAAATTCTCGTCTTCCGTCAAGATCACATGCTCGACGCCGTATCGTCGGAGATTCTCCCGAGCTGCCATGGAACGGACAAGAAGGATCGCGGGCACGTTCCGCCGGCGCGCGAGCGATGCCAGCGCGTACCCGGTCGCCGAACTCCCCGCGGTGGCAATGACGCCCTTATGGCCTTCCGCGGCGATCTCCTGAAGAAACGCGTAGGCGGTGATAATGTTGACGAGCGATCCGCAATAGTCCCGCATCCGAACATGATCGGGCAGGATCAGGCAACTCGTGTACGGGACCTGCGCTCTCTCGCACCAAAGGCCGACGGTATCAGGGCTCCCGGAAAGCGACCGGTAAATCGCAACCTGCTTGCCCATATAATCGGCCGGAACGCCGGGTCCCAACATGGCGATTTTCCCCGATCCCGACGCACCCCACACATCGTGCCGGCTACCGGGAACATAGCCGCCCGTCGCCAATGGCCTTGCGAGGAACGTCTTGTCTCCATGGTTGATCGCTACGGCATCCATGTCGACCAGGACATGACCCGGTGGTGGATCGCTCGGGAGCGGGATGTCACGCACCTCCAATTCGCGGCTCGGCGTTACGCAAATGGCTTTCAAGGCGATCCTCCCTGCATCCTGGCGCGGCACAACACCGATCGCCGAAGCTCGGAGGATAAAATGCCCCGCGCTAATTATTTACAAGTACGGAATTTTTTGTTAGTGCTTCCCTTTATGTCAGTTCAGACGCAATGTCCCGTCGCCTTCACCTCCCGAATCTTGGGCGGCAAATGGAAGGCTCGGATCGTTTGGGCCCTTATCCGGCGCGAAACTCTGCGCTTTTCTGAGATACGCAGGGCGTGTCCTCCCATCAGCGATCGCATCCTCTCGAAAGAACTGAAGGAGCTGGAGGGCTGCGGCCTGATTGTTCGGCGAGAATATTCCACCATTCCGCCCAAGACCGAATACAGCTTGACCGCACTCGGCCAGACCCTCCGTCCGGCCATGGCCGCCATGGCCGCCTGGGGAACCGAACACCGCTCGACCATTTCTGATCTATTGGAGAACGGAGCGGGCCACGAGTGAGTTCGTCGGTGTCGAGGCGGAAAGACATCGTCCACGCTCTTCTGACGGCATACCCGCGAAATCGCCAATCAAGCCTCAATCGCGGCAGCCAGCTCCGCTCACGTGACACCCACAATCATCGTGCACACCGCCCCTCGTTGCGGAGTGTGGTCGCGACATCGGCCATCCGTCTTGGATGAGTCGGCTGCCAGTGTAGCTGCGCCGGTAGGTTCGCTGGACACTGGATTGTCAGCGCCCACGAATGGCGCGGGCCCGCAGAAATGTTTGGCGGCCTCATCTAGGCGATCCGCCTGATGCAGGCTCCCGCCAGGATGAAGTCGACGCCGGCGAGGAACTGCTGGCGATCGTCATGCTCGCTCAGTTGCGCCGCCATCCGCCGAAGAAATGGACGCGATTCGGGATCATCCTCAATCCAGCGCTTGCCTACGGCCTCCAGCCACGCCTCGCGGTCCGTTCCGTCTGGAAGCGTGCGGGCGTTGGCCGCATTCTGGCCGGCGACGCCGAGGATGTAGTTCGTCAGCGCCGAAGCGCAGTCGAATTGTGCATCCACAGGAACACCAAGCGGCTGGAGCCATCCGCCAATGCGTTCGAAGATCTCTCCAACCGCGGAATGCCATGGTTCGCGGGAAAGGTGAGCGCCGGCCCAGGGGTGAG
>Ga0209371_1001425_pt1 | contig 16286 bp, 15 predicted proteins | sample AgamicAtAmrz_FD_187165 | JGI IMG/M metagenome (GOLD analysis project Ga0209371, IMG submission 187165) | Agave microbial communities from Guanajuato, Mexico - At.Am.rz (SPAdes) (version 2) | ecosystem: Host-associated > Plants > Roots > Rhizosphere | place: Guanajato, Mexico | collected 2012-06-07
CGGGCTTCCGGCCAAGCGCCGGCCTTTTGACCGAAGTTATCTTTCCGGAAAACACGCGCGTCGACGGCTGGATCGAGACGGGCACGGAAGTCACCCCTTATTACGACCCCATGCTCGCCAAGGTGATCGTGGCAGCCGAAGACCGGCCAGCCGCGATCGAGAAGCTCAAGCTTGCGCTTGCACAAAGCTCCATCTCCGGCATCGAAACCAATCTCGACTATCTGAAGGCCATCGCCGGATCGGATCTGCTGGCCAGCGGCAATGTGGCGACGACGGCGCTGAAGGATTTTCCCTTCGTGCCCGAGATAATCGAGGTGGTGGCGCCCGGCGCGCAGTCGAGCATCCAGGAGCTTCCCGGCAGGCTGGGGCTCTGGCACGTCGGCGTGCCGCCGAGCGGGCCGATGGATGAGCGCTCGTTCCGCCATGCAAATAGGCTGGTCGGTAACGCCGACGAGACCGCAGCCCTCGAGCTGACCGTCTCGGGACCGGTGCTCAAGATCTTCTCCGACGTGACGATCGCGCTTGCAGGCGCTCGCATGCCGATGACCCTCGACGGCGTTCCATTACCCTACGACGAGGCCGTTATCGCCAAGGCAGGGCAGACGCTTGCCATCGGCGCCATAGAAGGTCGGGGCCAGCGTGCCTATCTCGCCGTTGCGGGCGGCTTTGCCGCGCCGCTCATGCTCGGCTCCAGGGCAACCTTCGGCCTCGGTCGTTTCGGGGGCCACGCCACCGGCACACTTCAGACAGGCCATGTGTTGCGGCTGGCACGCACACCTCAGCCTCGGGCCAAGCCGGCGAACATGCCCGCCGCCCTCACCCGGACCTGGGAGGTCGGCGTCGTCTATGGACCGCACGGCGCGCCGGATTTCTTTCTCGACGACGATATCGAAACGCTGTTTTCGACCGAATACGAAGTGCATTTCAACAGTGCCCGCACCGGCGTCCGTCTGATCGGCCCCGCTCCTAAATGGGCACGCAGCGACGGCGGCGAGGCCGGCCTCCACCCCTCCAATCTTCACGACAATGCCTACGCCATCGGCGCGATCGATTTCACCGGCGATATGCCGATCATTCTCGGCCCGGATGGACCGAGCCTCGGCGGCTTCGTCTGCCCGGCTGTCATCGCGCGCGACGAGCAATGGAAGATGGGCCAGTTCAAGCCGGGCGACAAAATCCGATTTCACCCGTTGGTGCGCAGTGAGGACGCCATCGCCGGCCCAACGGTTCGCCACGCGCCCGAGGAAGCCGGATCGGCGATCGTCGGCCAGAACCAGGATGGGCCGGTGCCTGTCGTCTACCGCCGTCAGGGCGATGACAACCTGCTCATCGAATACGGGCCGATGACGCTCGATATCGCGCTTCGCCTGCGCGTGCACCTGCTGATGCAGGCAATCGTCGATGCGCGTTTGCCAGGAATTATCGACCTGACGCCCGGCATCCGCTCGCTGCAGATCCACTATGACGGGACGACGCTGACCCGCAATCGTGTGCTGGGTCTGCTTACGGAGATCGAAGCTACGCTGCCGGCGGCGCAGGAGGTAAAAGTTCCAAGCCGCATCGTGCATCTGCCGCTCTCCTGGAACGATCCGCAGGCCGAGCTTGCCATGCGTAAATATCAGGAGCTCGTGCGCCCCAATGCGCCATGGTGCCCTTCCAACATCGAGTTCATCCGCCGCATCAACGGCCTGCCCGACGAGCAGGCGGTGCGGGACATCGTCTTTGATGCCAGCTATCTCGTGCTCGGCCTCGGCGATGTCTATCTCGGGGCTCCAGTCGCTACACCGGTCGATCCGCGACATCGGCTGGTGACGACGAAATACAATCCGGCGCGCACCTGGACACCGGAAAACGCCGTCGGCATTGGCGGTGCCTATATGTGCATCTATGGCATGGAGGGACCGGGCGGCTATCAGCTTTTCGGCCGCACGATCCAGGTATGGAACAGCTGGCGGCAGACACCGGCCTTCGCCAAGGGCAAGCCATGGCTTCTTAATTTCTTCGATCAGATCCGCTTCTTCCCTGTCACGCATGAGGAGCTCAATGAAGCGCGTGCGGCCTTCCCACACGGCGGCTATCCGATCAAGATCGAGGAGACGGAGTTCTCCTACGCTGCCTATGAGGCCGGCCTCGCACGTGAGGCCGCTGCAATCAGCGCCTTCAAGTCCAGGCAGCAGGCAGCCTTCGAGGCGGAACGGCAACGCTGGAAGGAGCTGGGGCTCGATAGCTTCTCGGTCGACGAGGGGACAGGCCCCGCCCTTGCCGGAGATATACCGGATGGTTGCTTCGGCATCGAAAGCGCCGTGCCCGGCAATGTCTGGAAAATACTTGTCGAGGAGGGTCAGCCGGTTGCAGCCGGTGATACTTTGGCCATCATCGAGTCGATGAAAATGGAAATCAACGTCACCGCCCATGCCGCGGGACGCGTCCGCGATTTGCGCGCAGCACCTGGGCGCAACGTCAAGGCCGGCGACGTTCTCGTCATTCTGGAGGAAATCTGATGCTGCCCACTATCCTTGACCTTACCTCCCTGCGAGACGCGTATAAGGCAGGCCTTTCACCGCTCGACATGGTGGAGGAAATCATAGCCCGATGCGGGGTATCCGATGATCCGGCAATCTTCATCACGCCGGCATCTCCAGAGGCGTTGCGAGCTGCGGCAACAGATTTGCTGGCGAAGGCACCCGAGCCCAATAGCCTGCCGCTCTGGGGCATACCCTTCGCAGTCAAGGACAATATCGACGTCGCCGGCTTGCCGACGACAGCCGCCTGCCCGGCCTTTGCCTATCATCCCCAGGCGGATGCAACCGTGGTTGCGCGTCTGAAGGCTGCTGGCGCCATCGTCATCGGCAAGACCAATCTCGACCAGTTCGCAACCGGCCTCAACGGCACCCGCTCGCCTTATGGTGCCCCCCGCTCGGTTTTCGATCGCGCCTATGTCTCCGGCGGCTCCAGTTCCGGTTCCGCCGTTGCCGTAGCGGCAGGTCTTGCCAGTTTCTCACTCGGCACCGACACGGCAGGCTCCGGCCGGGTACCGGCTGCCTTCAACAATCTCGTCGGCATCAAGCCGACACCGGGGCTTGTTCCCAATGTCGGAGTGGTGCCGGCTTGCCGCAGCGTCGATGTCGTCACCGTGTTCGCCGCAACCGTCGGCGACGGGGTCGCCATTCGCCGGATCATGGACGGCTATGACGCACGAGATCCGTTCTCGCGGGAAGCGACTCCAGCGAGCCTATCGTCGGTGCGCCCGCGCATCGGCGTACTGGACGGAGCCGAGCGCGAATTCTATGGCAACAGCCAAGTCAAGGCCCTCTACGACGCCGCCATCGACAGGGCGAGATCGCTCGGCGCGGAGATCGTGCCCTTCGACTATGCGCCTTTCCGCCAGGCTGCCGAACTGCTCTACAGCGGCCCTTGGGTTGCGGAGCGCCTCGCGGCGGTAAAGGACTTCCTTGCAAGCAATGCCGACGATTTCGATCCGACGGTCAGAACGATCATCGAAGGGGCGAAAGGCTATGACGCGGTTGCGGCCTTCGAGGGCAGGTACAGGCTGGAGGCTTTGCGGCAAAAGACGAAGGTGGAGTGGGAGAAGGTCGATTTCCTGATGCTGCCAACATCGCCTACGACCTATACGGTCGAGGAAATGCAGGCCGATCCGATCGTCAGAAACAGCCATTTCGGCCGTTATACCAATTTTGCCAATCTGCTTGATTGCGCGGCAATTGCCATACCTGCAGGCTTCGATGCTGACGGCCATCTGCCTGCCGGTGTGATGCTCGTCGGGCCTGCCTTTACCGACGATGCTTTGGCGCCTTTCGCCGATGCCATGCATCGAGCGGCAAATAGCGGGATGGGCAAGGACCGCACGGCGGCATTGCCGGACAAAAGCCGTGTGACACCTGAAGCCGCGGATATGGTTCCGATCGTCGTTGTCGGCGCGCATCTGACCGGTATGCCGCTCAACCATGAGCTCACCGGAAAAGGCGCCTACAGGATGAAGACGGGACGGACGGATGGCAGCTATCGGCTTTTCGCCCTTTCCGGAACAGTGCCACCCAAGCCGGGATTGGTGCGCGACCCGAGCTTTGCCGGCAACGGTATCGAAATCGAGGTATGGGCGTTACCGCCTGCCGCATTTGCCCACTTCGTCCAGAATATCCCCGCGCCGCTGGGTATCGGCAAGATCCTGCTTGAGGATGGCAGCCATGTTTCCGGATTTCTCTGCGAGAGCCACGCCGTAGCTGGCGCTAGAGACATCACCGAATTTGGTGGCTGGCGAAATTTCATTCGCGCTGCGAATACCACGACGTGAAGGAGATACGAGATGAGAAAGATCTTCTTACGGGCATTGCAGATCATTCTTCATGGCCTGATGGCGAGAACTCAGGCAATTGGCAGCCTCGATCGGCCTCAGTCTCACTCCGCTCGTAGCAAGGCATGGTCAGAGACCGACTAAACGCTTCGGACGAGAGCATCTCGCAAAGTTGAGGGACGGCCGGAAAAACGCCAGCAAGCGAGTGCAGGCACACGAGATGACTGCACTCGCTCGGCCGAGGATTCAGCTCGGCATCCTGACCATCCAGTTGAATCGACAACTTTCAAGGAAAGTCGCAAACGGCTACTTTCCTCCCGATGGAGCTTACATCGGCAACCCACGGCAAAGGTTCGCCGACAACGCCTGACAACAGATCAACACGGCGCTCAAATTTCACAGGGCACTCGGATATCCGGCATGTCCCGCGGAAAATCCTTCGCATTGCGAGTGACCGGCAACATCGAGTGAGTCTTGCCCGTTGCCCGGATGATGGCTTGGAACAGCTTGATGCGGCGGAGCCGCGGAGATACCGCGGGCCGGCCACTACATTGTCGACAGGGATAACGGTAAATCCCGCCGGAAACACCCCTTGACCATTCATTATCTCCGACGATCGGCAACAGCAGTCACTATTGACAAGTTGCCCCGTATATCCCTTGATATGTCCTATCCGAGATAACAGACAAATGTCCGGAATATTGGATTATTCGAAAGCCATTAACCAAGGGGAACAACCATGACTATTTCCTTGCGCGTCGGCCTGATGTCACTGGCCGCCGCCGCACTCCTCTCTTCCACGCCCGTTCTCGCCGACGGCAGCAAGCTCGATGAGGTGCTTGCGCGCGGTCACCTCGTTCTTGGAACCGGCAGCACGAACGCGCCGTGGCACTTCAAGAGCGCTGACGACAAGCTGCAGGGCTTCGACGTCGACATGGGTCACATCATCGCCAAGGCCCTCTTCGGCGACCCCGATAAGATCGAGTATGTCAATCAGTCGTCCGACGCCCGTATTCCCAACATTACCACCAACAAGGTCGATATCACTTGCCAGTTCATGACCGTGACCGGCGAGCGCGCCCAGCAGGTGGCCTTCACCATTCCCTATTATCGTGAAGGCGTCGGCCTGATGCTGAAGGCCGATGGCCAGTATGCCGACTATGCGGCATTGAAGGCGGCAGGCTCTTCCGTCACCGTTTCCGTTCTTCAGAACGTCTACGCGGAATCCATGGTTCATGCCGCCCTTCCGGACGCAAAGGTCGACCAGTACGAATCCGTCGATCTGATCTATCAGGCGCTGGAATCCGGCCGCGCGGACGCGGTTGCGACCGATCAGTCATCACTCGCGTGGTACATGACGCAGAACCCGGGCCGCTACAAGGACGCCGGCTATGGCTGGAACCCGCAGACCTATGCCTGCGCGGTCAAGCGCGGCGACCAGGATTGGCTGAACTTCGTCAATACCGCTCTTCATGAAGCGATGACAGGCGTCGAATTCGATAGCTACGCCAAGTCCTACAAGACCTGGTTCGGCAAGGACCTGACCCCACCACAGATCGGCTTCCCGGTCGAATACAAGTAACAGTCGAGCGGGGCGGGATATCCTCCCGCTCCGCCAGCCTGAAAAGGGGCGGCCCGACATGGGTTACACGCTGAATTTTGCCGCCGTCTGGCGCAATTTTGATTTTCTTATGAGCGGTCTGGCGCTCAGCCTCGGCCTGGCGATCATATCGATTCTGATTGGTGCCTTGATCGGTCTGATCCTGGCCTTCGCGCTGACATCGAAAAACCGCGCAGCCATGATCCCGGCGCAGGTCTATGTGACCGTGATCCGAAACCTGCCGATCCTTGTGTTGGTGCTGTTTGCCTTCTTCGCCTTGCCGCAGATGGGCTTTCGCCTGGACAAGATCAAAAGCTTCGTCCTGGTCCTTTCCATCTACTCTGGCGCCTATCTTGCTGAAGTGTTTCGCGCAGGATTGCTGTCGATTCCGAAAGGTCTTTCGGAGGCGGGCCTGGCAATCGGGCTGACGCCAATGCAGATTCGCGGATCGATCATCGCTCCGTTGATGCTGCGCAACGTGCTTCCGTCGCTGTCTTCGACCATCATCTCACTGTTCAAGGATACCTCGCTTGCAGCCGCCATTGCCGTGCCGGAGCTGACATTCGCCGCGCGCAAGATCAACGTCGAGAGCTTTCGCGTCATCGAAACCTGGATGGTCACATCAGCTCTCTATGTCGCAACCTGCTTCCTCATCGCCGCGCTGATGCGTTTCGTCGAGCGCAGGCTGGCTTTGCCGAGGTAATACCGGATGTCTCATAGTTTTCTCGAACAACTCTGGATCGCCCGCTACGTTATCATCAACGGGCTCGGCGTGACGGTATCGATTTCCCTTCTTGCCATTCTTGCCGGTTCCATCGTCGGTGTCTTGGTTGGCCTCGCGCTCGTCTACGGCGGAGCCATTCTGCGCCTTTTGATCCGAGCCTATACCGACATCATCCGTGGTACGCCCGTGCTCGTTCTCGTGCTGGCAAGCTACTATGTCTCTTCTGCGGTAGGTCTTGATTTGGGGCCATTTTCCGCAGGCGTTCTTGCCCTGGCGATCTTCTGTTCATCACATGTCGGCGAGATCGTGCGCGGCGCGCTGCAGGCCATTCCAAAAGGTCAGACGGAGGCGGCCAAGGCGATCGGCCTCACCTTCACCCAGACCTTCACTTCGGTCCTATGGCCGCAAGCGATGCGCCAGTGCCTGCCAGCCTGGGTAAATACGGCAGCCGAGATGGTCAAAGCATCGACATTGCTTTCCGTCATCGGCGTCGCCGAACTGCTGCTGCGCACACAGGAAATCATCTCCCGCAATTTCATGAGCCTCCAGTTCTATTTCCTGGCTGGCGGCCTCTATTTCATCGTCAACTTCGGTATCGAGCGCTTCGGCAAATATGTCGAGCGTAAGACCGCACTGCCGTCCTGAGGAGATCGGACCGATGGGCAAGACAATCCTAGACATTCAGGGCCTGCGCAAGACCTATGGCCAGCACGAGGTTCTCAAGGGCGTCGACTGCACGGTGCAGGAAGGCGAGGTCATTTCCATCATCGGCTCGTCGGGTTCCGGCAAGACGACGATGCTGCGCTGCATCAACATGCTGGAGGAGTTTCAGGGAGGCAAGATCAGCCTCGATGGCGAGGAGATCGGCTATCACGCCGAGGGCAGCATCCGCCGCCGCAAGAGCGAGAAGGAGATTGCCCGCCAGCGCGCACTCACCGGCATGGCCTTCCAGCAATTCAACCTTTTTCCGCACATGACCGCCGCCGAGAACGTGATGCTCGGCCTCGTCAAGGTGAAGAAGATGTCGAAGCCGGATGCACGCGCCGTCGCGGAAAAATGGCTTGACCGTGTGGGCCTTGCTGCCCGCGCCAATCATTATCCGGGCCAGCTCTCGGGTGGCCAGCAACAGCGCGTCGCGATTGCCCGAGCGATCGCCATGGCGCCTCGGCTGATGCTGTTCGACGAAGTGACGTCGGCCCTCGACCCGGAACTGGTTGGCGAAGTTCTTCAAGTCATCAAAGGACTCGCCGCCGACGGCATGACGATGCTGCTGGTCACCCATGAGATGCGCTTTGCCTATGAGGTCTCCTCGCGCGTCATCTTCATGAACCAGGGCGTCATCTGCGAAGAAGGCGATCCGAAGGACATGTTCGCGCGTCCGAAGACGGAGCGGCTTGCCGAATTCCTCAAGACCTCGAGTTTCAATTGAGAGGAAACAACAGCGTTGCGCAAGCGTTGCGTCATCGCACGCTCGGATGCTATCGCAGCGTGTTGCTGAGATCTAGCGGCACCAGCGCCATATAGCCGGCACCATGTGCTGATGCGTCGCAGCGTGCTGGTTGCGGCTGGTTTGGGAATATTCGGAGAGAAGCATGGCCGAGACTGCAAACGACATTGTATCCCGACGCATGCGGGGCCTGGATCGCGCCTTCGAGATTCTTGAGTTTCTGCGGGTAAAACGCCAGCCCATGCGCCCGAACGAGATCGCCACGGAAATCGGTGCGCCGCGCTCTTCCATCTACGAGCTTGTCAATCTTCTGCTCGGTCATGGCATGCTCGACTATCAGGGCGGCGACGGCCGGGTCTTTCTCGGCCGCCGCCTCTATTTTCTCGGCACCGCCTATGCCGAACAATTCGACCTGATGCGCGAATGCGGCCGCATGCTCGGCGTGCTGGCGGAGGAGACGCGCGAGACAGCACAAATGTGCCTGCTGGAGGGCAATAAATATACGGTTGCCATGATGCGGGAAGGCATCCGCCCCTTTCGCATCTCCTCGAATGTCGGCGAGCTCGTCGCCATTCCGTGGACCGCCTCGGGGCGCCTGCTTGTAGCCCATCTTTCGGACCGGGAAATCCTTGATTTCATTCCGCCTGAAGATTTCGTCCTTCCGAATGGCAGGCGGCTAGAACCCGCCGATTTCATCGCTCAAGTACGCCAGGCGGCCGAAGACGGATACTTCACCTTCAATAGCGAAGTGGAGAACTTCACCCATTGCTTCGCCGTGCCCATCCATCAGGCCGACGGCGCCTGCATCGCGACACTCTGCCTAGTAACGCCGCGCGAGGATGGCTTGCGCAACCGCACCGCCTATCTCGACAGCCTCTTGAAAGCCGCTCACGAGATCTCCGAAAAGCTCGGCTTCCGGTCGTCGAAAGGCCGTTTCTTCGGATCCTGAACCTAACAAGACTTTTCGCGAAAGTGACAAATCTCCAAAGGAACGATCCCGCGAAGATCGCCGGGCACCCGCCCGGCGATCGTTGTTGGTGCATTGGACCCCTCAGACGCTGATGGGCGGGCTGGTCGGATTCGGATTTCCCTCGAAGAAAAGATAGATCGCTGCGATCTTGCCGTCCTTGGCAATGATGAAATCCGTACCTGCATATGCAGGTTCTTCGCCGGGCGCACCGGCCACCCATTGCACGCGCCCGGCTTGATCATGGAGAACGTCCGCCGCAGCGATTGTGGTGTACGCAAATGTCGGATGCATTGCGCGGATAACCCCGGCGATGCGGACGATCTCGTCCCGGCCGCGGTAGATCCCGTGCGGTTCGATGAATATCGCATCCTCGTGAAGGATTTCCTCCGCCACTTTCAGGCGCAGGGCGTCGTCGCCCTCCCCAAAGATGCCCTGCAGATTCCGATCGAGCAGCGTTGCGATGTCTGCCATGGTCATTCTCCCTGATATAGCGGCTTAGATCTGGACGTGGCCACCATCGACGAAGAGTTCGACGCCATTGATGAAGCTGGCATCGTCGGAGGCCAGGAACAGGACGGCCTTGGCGATCTCTTCCGGTTGCCCGATGCGGCCCGCAGGAATGAGGCTCGCGAGGTAATTCTTCGTGTTCTCCGCGCTCTCACCGTTGCCGAAGAGTTCGTTGAGGCCGGCTGTCTCCGTCACGCCAGGACTAATTGCATTGACGCGAATATGGCGATCCTTGAGATCGAGGATCCAGTTGCGGGCGAAGTTGCGCACGGCAGCCTTGGTTGCCGAGTAGACGCTGAAGGCAGGCGTGCCGGAAATGCTCGTGGTCGACGAGGTGAGGACAATCGAACCACCATCACGCAGGAGCGGGAGCGCCTTTTGAACGGTGAATAAGGTGCCCTTCACGTTGGTATCGAATGTCTTCTGGTAATGTTCTTCGGTAATCGCCCCGAGAGGCATCATCTCGCCGCCGCCGGCATTCGCGAAAACCACATCGATGTGCGAGTGCTTCTGTTGAACTGCGTCGTACAGGCGATCGATATCGACGAGCTTGCTCATGTCGGCCTGTACGCCCGTGACACGGCCACCGATCTTCTGGATGGCGGCATCGAGCGCTTCCTTGCGGCGGCCGGTGATGAACACGGAGGCACCTTCCATCGAGAAAGCCTTTGCCGTTGCAAGACCAATACCGCTCGTGCCACCCGTTACGATCACGACTTTGTCTTCGAATTTCTTGCTCACTGTCATGCTCCTTTGTGCGGCCATTGCCGTTGAAATGAACATGCCAGCAGAACGATGCTGCAAATAGCCAGCAAATTTGATACTCATCGTTCCAAATGGAGAACGATGATGAGATCTGATTTGAATGATCTGGTCTATTTTGCCGAGGTCGTCGCCCACGGCGGGTTCGCAGCCGCAGGGCGCGCTTTGCGCGAGCCGAAGTCGAAGCTCAGCCGGCGGGTGGCTGGACTTGAGGAACGGCTCGGCGTGCGCCTGATCGAACGGTCGAGCCGCCGCTTCCGGGTAACCGATGTAGGTCAATCCTTCTACGAGCGCTGCAAGGCAATGCTGGCGGAAGCCGAGCGTGCAGAGGCGCTCGTTGCAGAGGCAAAATCAGAGCCGCATGGTCTGATCCGAATGAGTTGCCCGACAGGGTTGGTCGAACCGATCTCCCCCCTCCTAATGCAGTTTCTGGCGCAGCATCCAAAAGTGCGGCTGCAACTCGTCGCGATCGACCGTCCGGTCAATCTCATCGACGAGCGGATCGACGTCGCGTTGCGGGTCCGAACGTCGCTGGATGGTGATGCCTCACTAACGATGCGCTCGCTCGGCAACTCGATCCGCATCCTGGTCGCAAGCCCCCAAATTGCCGGCCGCATCGCAGACATAGAAGCTTTGGCGCGCGAACCTACCCTCTCGACCACGGATGATCAGGGCGAAGTGAACTGGTTTCTCGAGACGGACGATGGCCGAACCCATACGCTCAGGCATGAGCCGAGAATGGGCTGTGCGGACTTTACGGCCGTGAGGGCAGCAGCACTTGCGGGTCTGGGTGTCGCTCTTCTCCCCGATCACACATGCAGACAGGCGCTGGAAGAGGGAAAGCTCGTACGAGTCCTTCCCGCTTGGCATGGCCTGAAGGGCCTTGTCCATCTCGTATTCACGACGCGCCGTGGTCTTCCTCCGGCCGTTCGCAGGTTTATCGACTGCCTGGCCGCAGGCTTCCCCAGGGATGCGCTTGTCTGATGATCTACTTGAGTAGTGGACCATAGTCTCTCGAAAGCAGCACTGCGAGCGCCTCCGGAGCGTGCGGGATAGCGACGTATGCCATATCCGGTCAATGCGAACATCCGCCGATCGCAAACCAGGACAGAAACTGGAAAACGACTTCCATCTCTTCCAAGTCGAAGATCTTGCCGACAAGCAGATCGATTATGGCTCCGGCTGGTGGTGAACCTGTTCCCTAAAACCTGAGATCGGGCGGTTTGCCAATCTATCGCTCACCAAGTGAAGAGAGGACGGGAAGAGCCATAGGAACCGGGTGCCGACCCGCTTGGAGCCATCTGATTATCTCGTTCAACTCTCTCTGCCCATCGCCGACGTTCCGCCGCTTTGTCTTTGTCGCGATCTGTCGATCTGCTCGCGGTTACCGGCCTGGATTGGCCGCCGGTTCCGCCGACCGTCGAGCAGGAGGCAAAGAAAACCGCGGGAACAATAATCAGAATGCCTAAGGCAACCGTCTTCGTGAACGCTTTATCGATCAGCTGCATGGACATCCCTAACGCTCTCTTTGACCATCTTCGATAAGGAGAGATGTTATTCGATTTCGCATCGCGGGGAAACAAAAGGCTATTCGGATTTCCGTGTGATCGACAGTGATTTGTGCCCGAACCCGCATTGCGCTCGCCGCCCTATTGTCCCCGCCTGTCACAAGCTATATTGCAGCCTCGGGCCGAAAGTGAAAATTACTGAATCTCACCTTCGAAGCCCGAGATTTCCGATAATTGCCATTTGCCATCGTGGACGCAGGAGCCGCATAAGCGCCGCCAGTGCGAGTTAAATAATAATTGCATTTTGCAAGTAAATAACCGACATTATACTTATGCCTGTGCCCCCACGCTGAGGCGAGTCGATTGCCTGAAATATCATTTAGCCACAAAGGATGCGAGGATGACCGCAGTCCTCTTTCTCGCGACCGTGCTTTTCTGGGGTTCGGGCGCGATTGTGACATCTCTTCAGGCAAGCGCTTCCGCTCCCGAGCTGTCGGTAGCGATCCGCATGTTTCTTGTAGGATTGGGCATGCTCGGATTTTCGGTCGCCACTGGTAAACCGATCACGATAGCCCGCAACGATCGTCTTTGGGTGATGATGCAAGGCATATTGTTTTTCGGGCTTGCATTTATCGCCTTTTATAAGGCGACGAAGGGTATCCCGAGCGGGATTGCCGCCCTGGTGCTATCGAGTTCCTCGCTGTTTGCCGCCATCGCCAGCCGCTTACTGCTGAATCTCCGGATAAGCCGCCGCGCGACGATTGGCATAGTTTGTGGTCTTCTGGGCCTTGCCATCGTCGCCGCCCCACAGATCTTCGCATTGCATCTCGACCCGCAAACTGTGACGGGCTTCATCTGGGCAGGCATTGCGGCGATGGCGACAGGTGCGGGGACGGCGATTGCTGCGCGAACCAGCGGCGCGGCCTGCCGATCCCGATGCTCATGGGTTGGGGTGCATTGTGCGGATGCGGCTTCGGAGTCGTCTGGGCGATCGTTGTCGGCACGTCTCTCACGATACCCGTAACCGTCGACTATCTGGCGCAGCTCGCCTACCTGGCAATTGTTGCCTCCTGCGTCACGTTTCTCGTGTATTCACGCTCATCGAGAAGGTCGGCCCCGCACGGGCGGCCTATGCGCTGACCGTTGTTCCGATTGTCGCCATAACGATCTCGGTCATCTTCGAAGGCCTGCACATCGATACCCGCCTTGCCTTCGGCGGCGCGACGATCCTTCTTGGCAATATCCTGGTGCTCAATGCCTGAGGCGGAACAATCAAGCACGGATTCTGCAATCGGCATTCTATCATGTTCGCCTGCCATCCCGGCGATTGAAGCACTTCCGGCAAGACTTAATAATTCTGACAATTCGTGCAGAGCCGATCAAAGAACATCCCCCAGATCGGCTATTGGCTCTGCTCAAATTGCCTCCAATCAGCTCGATTGCACAAACGTTGCGCATGTCTAAATTACTTGCAAATAGCAATTGATTTCCTATCAAATCTGTGTTGTAATTTTAATCATAAGAGGTAAATCGCACCGCGATTGCCCGCATAACTAGAATCTAGGGAGATTTCCGAACCGCAACAATTTTGGAAGGCATATGTTCATGTATATGTCCTCGACACCGATTAAAGCTGACATCGTCTTCTCCGGGCCTCGCTTGGCGACCTGCCGCGATGCACTTCATCTCTTTCCCGATGCTTGGCTTGACGATGTCGCCGCCATGCGCAACTTCCTACAGCCCATCGACGGCCGTCGCGTCTCGGAAATCGGCGCTGGCAACGGTCATTTCAGCCGAGCGACTGCCGAAGATGTCGGCTCTGCCGGCTTCATTGGTCACGACCGATCCGTCCACCGAACAACTTGAGGATCTCGAAGTCGAGAGTGGCGGCCGGATCAGGGTCTCCGGTCAGGCGGCGGAACGTCGACCGGCGAGCATGGGATAGGCCACAGCAAAATAGCTGCGCTTGTCGCGGAGCATGGTCCGGCCATCCGGGTCATGGCCGCAATCAAACGCGCCATTGATCCTCACAACATCATGAATCCATGCAAGGTTTCAATCTCGCCGAGGCGCCGCTCTTCAATGAGCGAAATCCATAAACCAGGGAGGTAGTGAGAATTTATGTCCAATCCGCATGGTCCGGCATCGATCGCCGACTTCAGAACCGCCGCGCGGCGCGCATTGCCGAAAATGGTGTTTGACTTCTTCGATGGCGGCGCCGGATCGGAGCTGACGCTGCGCGAAAACCGGGTAGCGTTGGATCGGATTCGTCTCGTCGGCTCCGCACCCGTCGATGTCGGCCACCGCTCGGCGGCCATCTCGCTCTTCGGCGAGCCGCTCTCAATGCCGGTCATCATCGGACCGACCGGGCTGGCTGGTGCTGCATGGCCTGCGGGCGACCAGGCGTTGGCCCGGGCTGCCGCACGAGCGGGAATTCCCTTTGTCATGAGCTCAGCGGCCAGCGCGACCATGAAAGCGGTGGCAGCCGCCGGCGAAGGCAGGAAGTGGTTTCAGCTCTACCTGTTCCGAGACCGCGAAGTGAGCCTCAGGCTGCTGAAACAGGCCGAAGCACTGGGCTTCGAAGCAATCGAGATAACGGTCGACAACGCCATTCCGGGCAGACGGTTGCGCGATGCCCGCAATGGCTTTTCGCTGCCGTTCCGCTGGACACCCAGGAAACTCCTGACTCTTGCGGCTCATCCCGGGTGGGCCTTGCGGATGGCCAAGGCCGGCGCTCCGCGTCTGGAAGTCATGGAAGCCGAGTTCGATCTCAAATCCGCGGGAACGATTGCCGAGGTGATGGAACAGCAGCTCGACCCGACCGTGTCCTGGGACGACATCGCCTTTATACGGGATCGCTGGAAGGGACCGCTGATCCTTAAGGGATTGCTCAATCCGAGGCAGGGCAGCCGGGCAGCCGAGCTTGGGCTTGACGGTATCGTGGTCAGCAATCACGGCGGCCGGCAACTCGATGGAGCCGTCGCGAGTATCGACATCCTGCCGGAATTCGTCAGCACTGTCGGGGGCAAGCTCGCAATCCTGATCGACAGCGGCTTTCGCAGCGGCACCGACGTTGCCAAGGCGCTGGCGCTTGGAGCAACGGCCGTGCAGATCGGACGTGCGACGCTCTATGCTTTGGCGAGTGGCGGCGAGGATGCCGCGTTCAGAGCCCTTGCCATCATCGCCGCCGAACTCGACGTCGCTCAGGCAATGATGGGTGCGCCCACCATTGCCGACCTGCAGCCTTCGAGGCTTCGACTTCCTCCAATGCTGATGCGACCTGGGCGGGTTTCCACCCGCGAACCCGTGTCTCCGCGTCCACAGTCACCATTTGCCGCCTGACCCGTCATTGCCAAAACCCTTACGAGGAGATTGCTCCGGTGAAACGCAAAACCGCTTTCGTACACACACTGGCCCTATCGGCCCTGCTCCTGTCTTTCTCCGCCACGGTCACCATCGCAGCGAACAAGACAGTAGCGCTGACCTATATCGTCGAGCATCCGGCCATCGATGCGGCTCGCAAGGGGATCGTCGATGCGCTGGCGGACGCCGGCTTCGTTGACGGCAAGACCGTCACGCTCGATATCGCCAGCGCTCAAGGCAGCATGCCGACGCAGACGCAGATCGCCAAGACATTTGCCGGCAAATCGCCCGACGTGATCGTTGCCATCTCCACACCGTCTGCCCAGGCCTGCCAGGCGGCCGCCAAAGGAGCGATCCCGATCGTGTTCTCGGCCGTGACGGATCCCGTTGCCGCGAAATTGGTCAAAAGCTTCGCTCAACCGGACGGCACGCTGACCGGAACCAGCGACAGGCAGCCTCTGAACCTGACCTTCGAATTGATCCATAAACTGACGCCAACGGCAACAAAGATCGGTGTCCTCTATAATGCCGGCGAGGCCAATTCCGTCGCACAAGTGGCTGAGATGAAGACCGAGGCTGCGAAGATCGGCATGAGTATCGTCGAGGCGACGGCGGCACAATCGGCCGCGGTGCCGGACGCTGCCCGCAGCCTCGTCGGCAAGGTCGATGTAATCCTCCTGCCGACCGACAGCACGGTGGTTTCGGCCGTGGAAAGCGTGGTGAAGGTCGGAGTCGACGCGAAGATCCCGGTCTACGCCAGCGACACCAATTCGGTCGAACGGGGTGCGATGGCTGCGCTCGGATTCAATTATTACAAGCTGGGACGGCTGACGGGCGAGATTGCCGCCAAGGTTCTGAACGGCGCAAAGCCGGGCGACATCCCGGTCGGAACGCTGGATAGCGAGGATCTCTACCTCAATCTCGCATCAGCCAAGAAGATGGGCGTCACTCTCTCCGAAGCGATGACACAGAGTGCGGCGAAGGTGATCGACCAATGAGCCTGATTGCCCTTTCCGGTGCCTGCGAAGCAGGCCTGCTGTTTGCCCTCGTTGCCCTTGGCGTCTATCTCTCGTTCCGAGTGCTCGATTTTCCG
>Ga0209371_1001431_pt1 | contig 16269 bp, 16 predicted proteins | sample AgamicAtAmrz_FD_187165 | JGI IMG/M metagenome (GOLD analysis project Ga0209371, IMG submission 187165) | Agave microbial communities from Guanajuato, Mexico - At.Am.rz (SPAdes) (version 2) | ecosystem: Host-associated > Plants > Roots > Rhizosphere | place: Guanajato, Mexico | collected 2012-06-07
TATTGTTCTTGTTATAGTCTTGGGTGTCTACCGTTTCCGGGAAGGTTTTTCCCGTTTTCGGTAACACTTTTCCCGATTTCGGGAAGACTTTTCCCGTTTTCGGTTTGTCTAAAATCCAGGCAGAAAGGTCAGTATTTATACCGACCGTTTTCATCACGCCCTGCTTCTGACTGAAGATAATTTTGCGATCTGCGAGCGATTTGAGCGCATCAGAAACATGCGAGTCACTCAGCCCTGTAAGCTCAGCTATCACCGTGTTCGTCACACGGTCCTGCTTCTTGTTCCAGCCGTAGGTAAGCCAGATCACCGCCTCAAAACACTGCCACTCCCGGCCTGACATTCTCAGACGAGGCTTGAGCTGTTGGATCTCGTTAGCGACCTTGGTATACCCGTTCGACAGGTCGGCCATACGACCTCCCGGTTGTTCGGTTCTGTTAGGGAAATTGATAATTTCAGCTGTGTTTGACATACTTAGCTCCGCAATTACACTCCGTTTTTGCACCTGAAAGCCGTTGGTGTTCGAGCACCGCGGCTTTCGCCTTTTTTGAAGTTTTCACATTGCCCCCAGCATGGTTGTCACCATCGCCAGCAGAGGTGCCGTAAGGTCAGGATCGACTCTGAACATTTCGAAAATCCCCTCGCCTAACTCCTTCAGCTTTTCCTTCTTCGGTGCATCGAGCATCAGCGCTTGCTTCGCCTCACTAACCTCTTTTTCTAATCTGGCCATCCGGTAGGCAAACGAGTCGTTCTTTACGACACGGTCGCGGTACCGAATCGGTAATACAGACATGATCGCTGGCAACAACTGTTCGACGTTCTTTCGGTACGATGCGGAGTCTTCTTTGTTGTCTAGCCAGCGGAACAGCTTCACGTTCCAGACATCGGCTTGGCCTGAATAATCCACGCCATCAAGTTGGATATCTTTCGCCGCTTCCTGGATTTGAAGCGCAACAGCTACGCGCCCTTCTGCTGCAGCCCACGCCCGGACCGCAGAGCAAATATCGCGATGCGCAATCTCCCCATATGCAGGCTCGCTTTCATGACATAGGAATATCAGTCGATTAGAGGAAGCTCTGCTACTCTGTTGAAATGAAACAGTTTGCATTGTTAAGGCTCCTGTTTAGGTAAACCGTCTGTTGGGTTTGGGTAGAGATCAGGGCGTAGTTCGTGGGGAGTGACACCTGTGGCTTCATAAACTTGAAGTACTCTCTCAGCGGGAATTCCATTACTTCGCCACAACGAAACAGCCATTTTGGAAACACCAACCAATCTACTGAGCGCACTGGCCGAACCAGATTGGAGAATTGCATTTTCAATACCAGTCATAGGACCTCCTTAATTGAGCGAAGTAAAGCACCCATTTACTACAAAGTCAACCAACGCATGCCTACCTTCAAGTAAAGCTATTGTTTACAATTCAGGAATGAACACTAAAGATACGAACCAAGGCCTGATAACCCGGCTGACCGAGTTGAACAAAAAAGGTTTCTCAAAAACTGAGATGGCCAAGGTTGCTAATGTTAGTAAACAAGCAGTCACCGGCTGGTTCCGAACCGGGAAAATAAGCAAGCAATCTGCACTGGCAGTTGCAGAGGCTGCAGGGGTCTCCGTTCCCTGGCTTTTGGGTGAGGATGTTGGCGAAAAAGACGGCTTAAAAGCGGATGAGCAAAGGCTATTAGAATTGTATCGACAACTCCCTGATGACGAGGAGAAACAAAACTTCCTTCGAGTTTTATCTCTTCGCTTGAGAGAGCTGGATGCCATGTACGAGAAGTACATGAGAGGAAGGATTCGTTCGCAAGATGATTAGATTAAAAAACGTATAAATAATTGAATTTATAACCCGAATTTTAGCAAGGAAAGATTATGCCAGCATCGGTAATTAGCTTTATAAATATGAAAGGTGGGGTAGGTAAAACAACGCTCTGTGTTGGTATTGCGGAGTTTATGGCTAACTATCTTGGAAAAAAAGTCCTTGTGATTGATGTTGATCCACAATTCAATGCAACTCAGTCTCTCCTAGGACATTATGGTCGTGTAGATGAATATCTTGATCAATTACAAACAAATAAAGTAACAATACGTAGAATTTTTGAGGTTCCAACATCTATTATGGATACGGCCCAAGCCGTTTCCCCTTCAGATGTCATTACGAAAGTTTCTGAAAACCTGGATGTGATTCTTGGTGACATAAATATAATATTTGATACTTCTCAAGAATCAGTGAGAATATTCAAAATCAAGAGATTCATCGACGATAATAATCTTCGTGACCATTATGATTACATTTTCTTGGATAGCCCTCCAACAATATCTATTTTCACTGATGCTTCTCTTGTTGCTTCTGATTTTTATGTGGTCCCTGTAAAAATCGATCACTATTCAATTTTAGGCGCGACCAGTCTTGTTAGCGTGGTGCGAAATGTAAGACATAATCATAACCCACATATCAAACATTTAGGATTTGTGTACACCAACACAGACGAAGAACTGACATTAAAAACAAGTAAAATAAAAGATAACTTCGAAGAGCAATTTAATGCATTTTATTTTTTTGAGAACAAGTTATCATACGTAAGAGATTTAATGGTTGGGCAACAAGGTAATATCCCTTCTTGCTATGCTAAGTCAAGAAGTGATATAAGCGCAATTTCGACAGAGTTCATGTTAAGAGTTAGCCAACTAATGGTGAGTGATAATGGATAAAGAACAATATAGCACTCTAACAAGATTTGCCCATGGCGGAGTCACAAAGGAGTCTGCGATAGGTCTGTTTGTGACCATAGTCCTTGATAAAGAACTGTTAAAAACGAATCAAGATGTAAAAGATTTTGTTGAAAGTGTTTTCAATATTATCTTATTACCGTACATAACTCGCTCAAGAACTCTTATTTGTGCAAAAATGTGCCGTTTCTTAGTAAACAAAGACAGAAAAGAAATAAATTACTTTGGCATTATGACTCGTTCATATTTTGAAAATATTTTCTCAAAAGAGTATGAACTTCAAAGTAATAAAAAAAGAAGCACAGCGCTTTCAAATATGGAACTGTGGGTATCCAGAATGCTTAAGAAAGGCGATAACTAATGCTTTCGAACGATCCCTATGGCAATAGAGCGGAAACTGAAAGATTCCGCCGCGAGGTAGCAGCGTATTTTAAAGATGAATCAGATATAAATACCTTAGTGAGTGTTTTTAAACATGTTAGAATTTTTAGCATGATTATTGAATTGAATAATAATCTGTCACATAAATCACATGTAAAGGGTATAATATATGATTCTTTAAATTCGATTATCGCAATTCTAAATAAAAGAGAACGATATTTACAATTAAACCTCCGCTCAATGATAGAACATATAGCAAGAATTGCTTTGAATAAGACATATTCTGGTGGTGACTTTGATGGAACTGTGCGCAGAAGAGATTTCGATTACCTAAAAACTAATAGAAGAAATGAAAATTGGAATTACTTACATAATGTTTATATTAATGCCTGTCATTATGTCCATTTTTCACCGCAAGCAAACCTCAATACCTCAGCAACTTTCTTACAATTGATTGTTAATGATTGCCATTCATCACAAAAAAATCTCATTCGTAATTTACATAGATTAACAAGTTCCGTAATGGAAACATACATGATATATTTTCATGATGAGGTTGCAAGCACATTTTATAGATCTATGGCAGACCTGAAGTATCTTCTTGGCAATAGTTTGTTTACTAAATTTAAAGGGCTAAACTGATCCATCCCTCTAGCCCAACAGGCTTACTTATCTTCAATTACTCGTGATCCCAGCCGCAGCGCTGGGTTTTTTTTTGCCCAAATCCTGCATTTTTTTATACAACAAAACATCGGGTAAAGTGCTGGTGTACTTTGCGGTATTGCATTGGTTGACATGAAGGTAAAGTAGTGTTTTACTTAAAACATATGACGCACTACGAACCACCGAGGCAGGACGCCCACGAAGTAGCCGCCGACGGCATACGAATTGTCGGATGAGGTGGAGAGATTAACGCGCATCAGGTGTAAACGTTCCGCTGGCCGGCGATAAGGCAAACGAGGGTGAGAATGATTGATTTCGCACGCAAACCAGGACGGCAGCAGGCTGTAAAGCTGAACTTCTTCGAGGTGATTCTTCGCCGCCTGTGCTATCTACTGGCGCAAAAGGGGAATCCAGATGTGTAACTCGACGAAATGCGGGTACTGCGGCAAGCCGGTTGAACCGGAGAAAGTAGTCAAAAGTACCCTTCTCTATCGCAACGGCGCACAGCTGGCGCGCAAAGAGAAAGAATACTGCTCTGAACGTTGTGCTTCGTACGACCAAATGGCTCACGAGGCATAACGTAAAAGCCGCGCAAGGCGGCCCGTACGTCCGGTGCTCCCGACCAAAGTTACACCGGAAAACGACTTAAAAAACCAAAGTTCACCCAATGGGCGCTTTCTCTGGCCCGGGGATCTTACATCCAAAAAAGAGGATCTCACATGGAATTTTTCTATGTAGTGAAGGCTACGCAGAAATCTGGCAAAGAAGACGCAGTGATTTGGTTCACTGCGAAATCAGAAGCCCGTGCCAACCTGCAGCTCGATGTCGAGCTGGAAGATGCTGGTATTGAAACCGGCCGCGGTAAGGATTACTCAAAACCGGTTCGCACCGATTTCCCTGTTTACAACGATCTGCCTGAAGAAAGCACCGTGGATTACACCTGGTGCAAACGCTATACACTGCAGGACGATGGACGCATCTGGCTGCCAAAGGCTGGTACTGAGTCGACTGGTGCCGTGGACACCACTGCCGCACCGGAAACGACCGTTAAAGTCGAAACTATCGTCGAGAGTGTCCCGCTTGAAAACCGCACTCCAGCGGTCCGTTTTGCCGTCCACCTAACCAGCGACAAATATCAGTCACATATCACTAAAGAGCAGCAGCTGGCTGCCAGCGAAATGTCACTGGATGAAGGCAACACATATATCCAGAATCTGCTGCTGGCGAAGAACGATATCCCTGAAGTTGACGAACTCAGCCTGAACGCTGAGTGGAAACTGGTTCAGGCGATTAAGCAGGTATTTGCGCCAGATGAAGAGCACGATGTAAAGCTACTTGCTGCTTTCATGGCCGACTGGTTGAGAGTAGATGCAGGTGACCGCAATGAGTTAGTTAGAGACTGGAGAAGCGGAAAGCTTACTCTTCTCAAATCAGAAAGCACAAGCGGCACCAGAGTTACAGCCGGTCAGGATCCAGAACCTGAAAACGGTATTCAGATTGACGAGAATGATGACGAAACCACACGTTATCCAGTCGTTCGTATGCCGTTCCGCAAGCAGCTACTCGCCCAGTTCACCGCCGACGAACTACGCCACCACTTAACCCGCGAAGAATACGAAGGTATTTGCGCGCTGGAAATGGACACTGACAACAGCTATGTCCAGAACCTGTTGCTGGCGGCAGAAAACTGCGAAGAGGTTACGGGTTACGACACCAAAGACCTGTGGCGCTATACCGACGCCATTCGCAAGGTGTTCAGCCAAGATAAGCGTCACGAACTCGCTTTGGTTCTCCGTTTCACCCGAATCTGGGCGGCGACTGATTATATTGACCGTGGCATTCTCGTTCGCGAGTGGGCAGCCGGTAATCGCATCAGTAATGTTCAGCGCACAGATTCTGGTACCAATGCCGACGGTGGCTACGTAACGGATCGCGGCGAAGGCGCGCATCACACTCTGGACACTCTCGATCTTGAGATCGCATGCGCCCTGCTGCCTATGGATTTCCATCACTTTGAAATCCCCTCAAGCGTTTTACGTCGCGCCAAAGAAATCGTGGCGAAAAAAGAAGAACCATGGAAATCATGGAGCGCCATCCTGCGTAATCAGCCCGGCATACTGGCGGTGAACCGTGCGGCAATCTTCAATCTGATCCGTATCGCACCAGAGAACATTCATCACACGCCAGCGGCTCATCTTGAGTTTGTGAATAAAACCATGACGGCTGAGTTTAACTCTGCTGTGGAGCTACTGCCGTTGCCTACTCCTGCAGTTGAGACTGAAGCCCCAGTTGAACAACCGCAGGTTGAAAATCTCGGCAGTGGAGTGTTTTCCATCGATGGCCTGATGGGCGGAAATACCGAACCGGTCGCCGATACCTCCTCAAATGAAGTCGAAAAAACGGAAAACGCAGCGGAGACCACCAACGATGTGCAGATGGAAACGGCTAAGCCAGAGAAAGACGAAGATGTTGGTTCGGTACCACCGAGCGAAAGCACTGATGCAGCTAATTCGCAGACAGATTCCGTAGAAGCAGACCAGTTGCAGGAAACAACAATTGACGTTCAGGAATCGAACTCAGAAGTGGAGTTCCCTGCAGACTTCGAACCTGGCCGATACGAAGGCCTACCGAATGACGTTTATCACGCTGCGAACGGCATTAGCTCAACCCAGGTGAAAGATGCCCGCGTCAGCCTGATGTACTTTAACGCGCGCCATGTGGCTAAAACCATCCCGCGAACAGCATCCAAAGTGCTGGATATGGGAAATCTGGTGCACGCTCTTGCACTGCAGCCGGAAAACCTCGAAGCAGAGTTCAGCGTCGAACCTGAGATCCCGGAGGGTGCTTTCACCACCACCGCTACTCTGCGCGAGTTCATAGACGGGTACAACGTCAGCCTGCCGGCACTGCTGAGCGCTGACGAGATTAAAGCGTTGCTTGAAGAACACAACGCAGCCCTTCCCGCTCCAGTGCCGCTTGGCGCGAGCCTGGAAGAAACGGCTCAAAGCTATATGGCTCTTCCTGCTGAGTTCCAGCGTATTGAAGAAGGCCAGAAGCAGACAGCAACGGCAATGAAGGCATGCATTAAAGAGTACAACGTCACCCTGCCCGTGCCGGTTAAAACCAGCGGCAGCCGTGATGCGTTACTTGAGCAATTAGCAGTCATCAATCCAGACCTGGTGGCGCAAGAAGCGCAGAAACCGACGCCGCTGAAAGTGTCCGGTACCAAAGCAGACATGATCCAGGCAGTTAAATCAGTTAAGCCCGATGCCGTGTTCGCAGACGAGCTGCTGGATGCCTGGCGCGACAACCCTGGCGAAAAGATTTTGGTTACCCGCCAGCAGTTGGCCACAGCGCGAGCAATTCAGTCTGCACTCCTGGCGCACCCGACCGCCGGCATGCTGCTGACACATCCAAGCCGCGCCGTTGAAGTGAGCTACTTCGGTTTTGACGACGAAACAGGTTTAGAAGTACGTGTACGTCCGGACCTTGAAATTGAACTGGACGGCGTGCGCATCGGTGCGGACCTGAAAACCATCAGCATGTGGAACGTGAAGCAAGAAAGCCTACGCGCCAGGCTGCACCGGGAAATCATTGACCGAGACTACCACCTCAGTGCGGCTATGTATTGCGAGACCGCGGCGCTGGACCAGTTCTTCTGGATTTTCATCAACAAAGACGAGAACTACCACTGGATCGCCATCATTGAGGCGTCAACCGAACTGCTGGAACTGGGCATGCTCGAGTACCGCAAAACGATGCGCGCCATTGCCACAGGTTTCGACACGGGCGAATGGCCAGCGCCGATCACTACCGATTACACCGATGAACTGAACGACTTCGACCTGCGCCGCCTCGAAGCGCTGCGCGCTCAGGCTTAAGGGGGATTTATGCATAACACTAACGTTACCGTTGCTGACCAGAACACCGTTATTAACTCCAACGTGGCTTTGTTCGATTCCCAGTATCTGAACGCCATCAGCACGTTCGCGCAGATTATGGCCCAGGGCACCGCTACTGTTCCTAAGCACCTGCAGGGCAATCAGGCCGACTGCATGGCTGTAGCGATGCAAGCGGCACAGTGGCAGATGAATCCCTTTGCCGTAGCGCAGAAGACGCACCTGATTAACGGTGTGCTCGGGTATGAAGCGCAGCTGGTTAATGCCGTCATTTCACGCAGCGGCGTGCTGGCCAGCCGCTTTGAATATGAATGGTATGGGCCATGGGAAAAGGTCGTTGGAAAATTCCATATCCGCAAAGGCGACAAAGGCGAGTACCGCGTTCCGGGCTGGACCCTGGCTGACGAGGCTGGGATCGGCATCATTATCCGCGCAACGCTTAAAGGTGAAGATCAGCCGAGAGAACTCGATTTGCTGCTGGCTCAGGCCCGAACCCGAAACTCTACCCTTTGGGCTGATGACCCTCGCCAGCAACTGGCGTATCTGGCTGTCAAACGCTGGACGAGACTATTCTGCCCGGATGTGATTCTGGGCGTTTATACCCCGGATGAGCTCGATGATCGACGTGAAGAACGAGAGGTAAATCCCGCACCGGCGCAGCACGTTAGCCTTGCAGACATTTCAGGTGACAACGTCACTACGACTCAAACGGCTCAGGAATCAACTCAAAATATTGATGCACTTGCTGATGATTTCCGTGACCGCATCGAGGCGGCTCAGGATGTTGATAGCGCTAAAGCTCTGCGCGCAGATATTGAAACCGTGAAAGCAACACTGGGTTCTGCCCTGTTCACTGAGCTGAAGAACAAAGCTGTGAAGCGTTATTACCTGGTGGAAGCACGTAACAAGGTTGAGGCCGCTATTAATTCCCTGCCACAGCCTGACGAGCCTAATGCCGCCGAACGGTTCGCGGAAGCCGAGCGCGTGCTGGCATCTTCAAAGCGTCACCTGGGCGACGAGCTGCACTATCAGTTCAGCATCACCCTGGCGGATATGAAACCGGAATACGTGGACTAGCGAGATCGGGAGGGGAAACCCTCCCTCAAGGAGAAGAAATGCGACTGATTAATCGAGGCAGTAAGCAATCCCCTTTGGCTCGCCAGGCATGTGAAATCGCACTCGCAGCCCACCAGCAAAGATACGGCGACTATGGGCGCAGCAAGATGAAAGAGACCTATACGGTGAGAGTGGAAGGCGTGAAGGTCTGGGTTGAAGTGGTCAACTGCAAGGCAAGCTACGTGGCCACCGCAATGACCGGCATGCGCCGACTGCGTTCCCTGCCCGGCCAGGCAAACTGAAACTGAAATATCAACGACTAAAGACCGGCATATCTATACTCATGCCGGTTACCTGAGGTGAACCATGTCGCAGATAATTTACGATTCAGAATGGGGCGTTGCTTCAAAACTAAAAGAGAAGACAGGCCTTACAGATCGTCAGATTAAAAGCTATCGCCAAACCTCCTGGGTAGAAGGTGTTCATTTTAAGAGAATCCCATTGGATGGAAGCAGCTCCGAAGAGCGAGGGCTTGTCTGGTACAACATCCCAAACATTAACAGGTTTGTGAAGGAGGCATAATGGCTGCAATGCCAACGGGTGTTGAGATCCACAACAATAAGATACGAATAAGTTTCAAGTTTCAGGGCGTTAGATGCCGAGAAACATTGAAAGGATGGATCGTAAATGCTTCGAATCTCAAAAAAGCCGGGAATCTAAGGGCCAAAATTGTAAGCGAGATTCAGCTGGGCACTTTTGATTACCGGGACGTGTTCCCGGAGTCAAAGGTGGCAGCAAAGTTTTATACATCTAAAAACATTACGACGTTCTCCGAACTTGCATCAACCTGGTATGAAAACCATAAAATCGATCTCTCCCCCAATGCCACAAGAAGCTATGGGATAGCTGTAAGAACGTTAACAAAACTAATTGGCCCTGAAACGCTGGTTGCATCCATCACCAACAGCGACATTCTGGGCTGGAGAAAGGAATTACTGACTGGCGAGACTAACTATGCTCCCGAAAAGAGGAGAAATAAAACAGGACGCGCCGTTAGAACGGTAGATTATTATCTGGCTATCCTGCGACAAATCCTCGACTATGCGGTTAAAAATAAAGTCATTTCATATCAACCATATGTCGGGATAAAAAGGCTTCGCAAAGGGCAAACAAAACCCGATCCACTGCTGAGACATGAATTTGAGCAGTTGAAAGAGACTGCTCCGGCTCAGCAGAAAAACATGTGGCAATTTTTCGCTTATACCGGCGTTCGGCCCGGGGAGCTTTGCGCTCTTGCCTGGGAGGATATCGATCTTAATTCCGGCGAAGCTACGATTGCACGCAATCTAACTCAGGAAGGTTTGTTTGGACCACCCAAAACCGAAGCTGGATACCGGACGATAAAGTTACTGGAGCCGGCTCTGGAGGCTTTGCGAGCTCAAAAGGAGCTAACGGGAAGTGCCCCTAAGGTACCAATCACTTTTCACCACCGGGAGTTCGGTAAAACGGAAACGCAAAAGCTGCACTTTGTGTTTATGCCTCGACCTCAGAAAGGCAAGCAAGCTGCGTACTATTCAGTCAGCTCAATTGTGTCATTATGGGATATTACGGTAAGACGATCGGGAATTCGCCGCAGACGCCCCTATCAGCTGCGTCATACATATGCGTGCTGGATGTTGTCGGCAGGTGCTAATCCTGCTTTTATAGCGAATCAGATGGGTCATGAGAATGCAGAGATGGTCTTCCATGTATACTCTGCGTGGATAAATGCTCTCGATAGCGATCAGGTATCATTTTTGAATCAGCGCTTTGGCGGATATGCAAATGCCCCTATAGTGCCCCTGAAGGTAAAAACAAAGTAGTTAATTACTTGATTTCCCGGTGATATTTAATGAAAAAGCTGTTTGTGCAGTTTTATCTTTTGCTGTTTGTCTGCTTCCTGGTCATGACCATGCTGGTCGGGCTGGTCTATAAATTCACCGCCGAACGTGCGGGCAGGCAGTCGCTGGACGATCTGATGAAAAGCTCGCTCTATCTGATGCGCAGCGAGCTGAGAGAGATCCCGCCGCACGACTGGGCGAAAACCCTCAAAGAGCTCGATCTGAACCTGTCGTTCGATTTACGCATCGAGCCGTTAAAAGATTTTGAGCTGGATCCGCCCGCCATGCAGCGTCTGCGCGACGGGGACATCGTCGCGCTGGATGAGAAATACACCTTTATCCAGCGTATTCCGCGCAGCCATTACGTACTGGCCGTCGGGCCGGTGCCCTATCTCTACTATCTGCACCAGATGCGTCTGCTGGACATGGCGCTGATGGCCTTTATCGCCATTTCGCTCGCGTTTCCGGTCTTTATCTGGATGCGCCCGCACTGGCAGGACATGCTGAAGCTGGAATCCGCCGCGCAGCGTTTTGGCGAAGGGCATTTTACCGAACGCATTCACTTCGACAGCGGTTCCAGTTTTGAACGTCTGGGCGTGGCCTTTAACCAGATGGCCGATAACATCAATGCCCTGATCGCCAGTAAAAAGCAGCTGATCGACGGGATTGCGCACGAGCTGCGCACGCCGCTGGTTCGCCTGCGCTATCGTCTGGAGATGAGCGAGAATCTGACGGAAGCGGAGTCTCAGGCGCTTAACCGCGATATCGGCCAGCTTGAGGCGCTGATCGAGGAGCTGCTGACCTACGCGCGCCTCGATCGTCCGCAAAACGAACTGAACCTCAGCACGCCGGACCTGCCTGTCTGGCTGCAAACCCACATCGATGACGTTCAGAGCGTGAACCCGCAGCGCACGCTGTTAACGCGCGTCACGCCGGGTGATTACGGCGCGCTCGATATGCGCCTGATGGAGCGCGTGCTGGACAATCTGATGAACAACGCCATGCGCTACAGCGAAAGCACGCTACAGATTGGGCTGGATTTGCAGGGCAATCAGGCCAGCCTGACGGTGGAGGATGACGGTCCGGGGATTGCCCCGGAAGCGCGAGAAACCGTGTTTGAACCGTTTGTCCGACTCGACCCCAGTCGCGATCGCGCCACCGGCGGATGCGGCCTGGGGCTGGCGATTGTTTACTCTATCGCGCAGGCGATGGGCGGCACGGTGCATTGCGAAGAGAGCGAGCTCGGCGGCGCGCGCTTCTGCTTTAGCTGGCCGGTATACCATAACATCGCCCTTCCCGTCCCTGCCTGACTTCAACCGCACGCTGGCCTGACCCGGCGTGCTGTGCTATATGATAAGTATGTTGTAACTAACGAGAGTGCTTATGGCGACCTACGATCTCCTCGAACGGCTGAACAGCACGTTTCGGGAAATAGAACACGAGCTCCTGACCCTGACAGAACGTTTGCAGAGCTGCCGTCTGCTGGCCGCGCGCGTCTTTACCCTGCCCGAGGTTGCCAAAGGGGCCGAGCACGACCCGCTGGACACCATCGCGGTTGAACAGCACATCGGCAGCGCCGCCCTTGAGCTGACGCTGAAGCACTATCGCCGCCTGTTTATCCAGCAGCAGTCAGAAAACCGCAGCAGTAAGGCCGCCGTGCGTCTGCCTGGCGTGATCTGCCTGCAAACCGATGCGACAACGCGCGACGCGCTGGAAAGCCAGATTACCCACATCAACACCCTGAAAGCGGCCTTTGAAAAGATCGTTACCGAAGAGTCCGGCCTCGCCCCTGCCGCCCGGTTTGAATGGGTGCACCGTCAGCTTCCGGGGCTGATTACCCTGAACGCCTATCGCACGCTGACGGTACTGCGTCATCCCGCCACGCTGCGCTTCGGCTGGGCGAATAAGCACATCATTAAAAACTTCACCCGGGATGAGATTCTGGCGCAGCTGGAAAAAAGCCTGAAGACGCCGCGCACCGTCGCGCCGTGGTCGCGCGAGCAGTGGATTGAGCGCCTGGAGCAGGAGTACCACAGCATCGCCTCACTCCCGGCGGACGCGCGCCTCAAGATAAAGCGTCCGGTGAAGGTACAGCCTATCGCCCGCGTCTGGTATTCCGGCCAGCAAAAACAGGTTCAGTATGCCTGCCCTACGCCGTTGATTGCGCTCTATGATGCCGATCGGGGGGCCATCGTGCCGGATATTGGTGAGCTTTTGAATTACGATGCGGACAATGTCCAGCACCGTTACAGACCTCAGGCGCAGCCGCTGCAGCTGATTATTCCGCGGCTGCACCTGTACGTGGCGGGATGACTATTTCAGGCTGCCGACCATCGCTTCCGGGCGAACCCAGGCGTCGAACTCCGCCTCCGTCAGATAGCCCAGCGCCAGGGCGGAGGCTTTCAGCGTCAGCCCCTCTTTGTGCGCTTTTTTAGCGATCTCGGCGGCCTTGTCGTAGCCGATATGGGTATTCAGCGCCGTCACCAGCATCAGGGATTCATTGAGCAACTGGCTGATACGTTCGCGATTCGGCTCAATCCCTACCGCGCAGTGCTCGTTAAAGCTCTCCATACCGTCCGCCAACAGACGAATCGATTGCAGAACGTTGTGGATCACCATCGGGCGATAGACGTTCAGCTCGAAGTTGCCGGACGCACCGCCCAGGTTGACGGCCACGTCGTTGCCCAACACCTGACAGCAGAGCATGGTCATGGCTTCGCACTGGGTCGGGTTCACTTTACCCGGCATGATGGAGCTACCCGGCTCGTTTTCCGGAATGCTGATTTCACCGATGCCGCAGCGCGGACCCGAGGCCAGCCAGCGCACGTCGTTGGCGATTTTCATCAGCGAGGCCGCCAGCCCTTTTAGCGCGCCGTGGGTGTGGACCAGCGCATCGCAGGTCGCCAGCGCTTCAAACTTGTTGGGCGCCGTAACAAACGGCTGTCCGGTGATGTTTGCCAGCTCCTCCGCCACGCGCACCGCGTATTCTGGATGGGTGTTTAACCCGGTCCCGACCGCCGTCCCGCCGAGCGCCAGCTCCGCCAGGTGCGGCAGGCTGTATTCAATGTGCTTCAGGTTATGTTCCAGCATCGCCACCCAGCCGGAAATCTCCTGGCCGAGCGTCAGCGGCGTGGCGTCCTGCAGGTGCGTACGGCCAATTTTGACGATGTCGCGGAAGGCCTGCGCTTTCTCGTTGAGCGTGGCTTTCAGCACGTTGAGCTGCGGGATAAGCTGCTCGCGGATAGCAATCACCGCCGCCACGTGCATCGCCGTCGGGAAGACGTCGTTGGAACTCTGGCTTTTGTTGACGTCATCGTTCGGATGGACCTTACGCTCCATGCCGCGCACGCCGCCAAGCAGTTCGCTGGCCCGGTTTGCCAGCACTTCGTTCATGTTCATGTTGCTCTGGGTGCCGGAACCGGTCTGCCAGATGGCGAGGGGGAATTCGTCGGGATGCTTGCCCGCCAGCACTTCGTCGGCGGCGTTGATGATGGCGGTCGCTTTGTCTGCCGTCAGCAGGCCTAAATCCTGGTTCACTTTCGCGGCGGCGCGTTTGGTGAGCGCCAGCGCCTGAATCAGCGAGACGGGCATTTTTTCGGTCGAAATACGGAAGTGCTCCAGCGAACGCTGGGTTTGTGCGCCCCAAAGCTTGTCGGCCGGGACGTCGATGGCGCCCATCGAGTCTTTCTCATGGCGTACCGTGGTCATTACTTTCTCCTTGATAACAAAAGAGGGATTGCTCACATGCTTAAGGGATAAGTATTGATGACTTCTGAGAAACGATATGGCGCTTTGTGCGCTCTTTTTGGTGTCGGGTTTCGGCTGCGCCTTACCCGAGCTACGAGAATATAGGCCGGGTAAGCGTCAGCGCCACCCGGCAATTTACAGAATTACTTCACGCACGCCGAACACTGGGACGACTGGATCTGCTTGAAGAAGTCGTTGCCTTTGTCATCCACGAGGATAAACGCCGGGAAATCTTCCACTTCAATTTTCCAGATCGCTTCCATACCCAGTTCCGGGTATTCCACGCACTCCAGGCTCTTGATGCTGCCCTGCGCCAGAACCGCAGCCGGGCCGCCGATGCTGCCGAGGTAGAAGCCGCCGTGCTTGTGGCAGGCGTCCGTCACCTGCTGGCTGCGGTTGCCTTTCGCCAGCATGATCATGCTGCCGCCGTTGGCCTGCAGCTGGTCAACGTACGAGTCCATGCGCCCTGCCGTGGTTGGGCCTAACGAGCCGGACGCGTAGCCTTCAGGCGTTTTCGCCGGGCCTGCGTAGTAGATCGGATGATCTTTAATGTACTGCGGCAGCCCTTCGCCGTTGTCCAGACGCTCTTTCAGCTTCGCGTGCGCGATGTCGCGGCCCACGATGATCGTGCCGTTCAGCGAGAGACGGGTCGAGACCGGATACTGCGAAAGCTGCGCCAGAATCTCTTTCATCGGACGGTTCAGGTCGACGCGAACCGCTTCACCCTCACCCGCTTTGCGCAGCTCTTCCGGGATGTATTTGCCCGGATTGTTTTCCAGTTTTTCGATCCACACGCCTTCGCGGTTGATCTTCGCCTTGATGTTGCGATCCGCGGAGCAGGACACGCCCATCCCGACCGGACAGGAGGCACCGTGACGCGGCAGACGGATCACGCGCACGTCGTGGGCAAAGTATTTGCCGCCAAACTGCGCGCCGAGGCCCAGGTTACGCGCTTCTTCCAGCAGTTCCTGCTCAAGCTGCACGTCGCGGAACGCCTGGCCGTGCTCGTTACCTTCGGTAGGCAGGCCGTCGTAGTATTTGGTTGAGGCCAGCTTAACGGTTTTCAGCGTACTTTCCGCCGACGTACCGCCAATCACAAACGCGATATGGTACGGCGGGCACGCCGCGGTGCCGAGGGTGCGCATCTTCTCAACCAGGTAATTTTTCAGCTTGCCCGGGGTGAGCAGCGCCTTGGTTTCCTGGTAAAGATAGGTTTTGTTGGCTGAACCGCCACCCTTGGCGATACAGAGGAATTTGTACTCGTCACCGTCGACGCTGTACAGATCGATCTGTGCCGGCAGGTTGGTGCCGGTGTTGACCTCTTTGTACATATCCAGCGCCGCGTTTTGCGAGTAGCGCAGGTTATCTTCGGTGTAGGTGTTGTAGACGCCGTGCGCCAGGGCCGCTTCGTCACCGCCGCCGGTCCAGACGCGCTGGCCTTTTTTACCGACGATGATCGCCGTGCCGGTGTCCTGACAGGTAGGCAGAACACCTTTCGCCGCGATGTCTGAGTTACGCAGGAACTGCAGGGCAACGTATTTATCGTTTTCGCTGGCCTGCGGGTCGCTGAGAATATCGGCAACCTGCTGCTGGTGCGCTGGGCGGAGCATAAACGAGGCGTCGTGGAAAGCGTGCTGCGCCAGCAGCGTCAGCGCCTGCGGATCCACCTTGAGGATCTCTTGTCCTTCAAACTCAGAGACGGAGACGTGATCGCGGGTTAACAGGTAATACTCGGTCCGATCCTTACTGAGGGGGAAAGGATCCTGATAATGGAAGGGTTTATTCGACATTGGTCTCTCACTTACTGCTTCGGTCTGTTTATTCAGGGCAGATGTTCCGCTGCCCGGCTTAAAAGCGAGTCAGCTTATCCTACACAATTTTTTAACAAAAACTGAGACTAGTACGACTTTTTACATCCA
>Ga0209371_1001435_pt1 | contig 16234 bp, 16 predicted proteins | sample AgamicAtAmrz_FD_187165 | JGI IMG/M metagenome (GOLD analysis project Ga0209371, IMG submission 187165) | Agave microbial communities from Guanajuato, Mexico - At.Am.rz (SPAdes) (version 2) | ecosystem: Host-associated > Plants > Roots > Rhizosphere | place: Guanajato, Mexico | collected 2012-06-07
AGGCAACGACCCGAAGGGCGAGGCTTCAGCCGAGTCATCCTGCACGACCCACCAATGTAGAAAGGCGCCCTAAAGGCGCCTTTTTGCCGTTTGTAATTCGGGTCTTAGCCCCCCTTTCGAATTCTTATCACTTCTTTTACGCTTTTTGTAGTCAAGTCTCCCGTGGTGCTTACCGATAACCGTAGTGGTTAAATACAAAGGAGATAGCGATGACCACAATTACAACCAGTACCAACACTTCGATCGGTTCCGGCAGTTCATCGGCCGGCTCGACGTCCAAAATTGCTGCGTTGAACAAGCAGGTAGTCAACCTGCAAAACCAGCTAAAATCGCTGGCGACGGATACCACCCTCACCAATGAGCAGAAAACGGAGCAGGAACAGGTTATCAATAGTCAGATCCAGCTGCTACAGGCACAAATTACTCAGCTGGAGCAGCAGCAGGCGCAGAAAGCGCAGGATAAAAAGGAAGCACAGCAGGATCCGGCCTCGGCCTACAGCAAAGTAGCCGACGGCGTAAACCGGCCAACCGCAGCTAATTCGCTCAACGTTTATATCTAAAACGCTGGCGCAAGCGCGCGTTGCTGCGTCAGCAGGGCAGCCTGCTGGCGCACTTCCTGCCAGATAGCTTCCGCCGCGGGCGACAGCGAGCGGTTCTTGCGTCTGACCAGCATAATCGAGCGATTGATTTCCGGCGTTATTCTTCTTACCAGCAGCGGCCTCCCCTGCGGCAGCGGCAGCGCAAGCGCCGGCAAAATGCTGATGCCTATTCCCGCTTCCACCATCGGGTAAAGCGTCGCCGGATGCCCTATCTCCTGCACGATTTCCACTTTTACCTGTTGCTGGCGCAGCGCCTCGTCGATTAATACCCGACTACCTGATGAATAGTCCTGTAGCACCAACAGCCGTCGGTTCAGCATTTGCCAGCTAATTTCTTTCTCTGCAGCGAGCGGATCGTCCTGACGACAGAGCAGCAGAAAGGGTTCTTCCAGAATCGCTTCGCCCTCCAGATCGTCTACCTGGAGCGGCCCTATCACGATCCCGAAATCCACTTCCGCGTTGCGGATGCTTTGCAGTACCCACTGCTGTGGCCTGTCGCGAAGCATGATTTTAATTTCAGGAAAATGCAGCTGGCTGGCGGCCAGGCACTGCGGCATCAGATGCGCGGAGATGGTCTGGCTGGCGGCGATCCTGACCGTGCCGCTGCGCTGCTGACCGTAGCTGCGCACGTCCAGCAGCGTGGTATTCAGCTCTTCCAACAGGCGCTCCAGGCGGCTGGCCAGCTGGACGCCAGCTTCGGTCAGCATCACTTCACGCGTTGTACGGTCCAGCAGACGGATACCCATCTCGCTTTCCAGCTCTTTGACGCTGTGGCTGACGGCCGACTGGCTCAGCCCTATCATCTGGCCCGCCTGGCTGAAGCTCCTCTGCTGCGCGACGGCGACAAACACCCGCAGCTGCCTGAGCGTATAATTCATCGATTTAACTCATATATGAATTCAATAAATCAATTTTATTTCTAAACCCTGCTGACGCACAATAGCGACATTGATTTATTAACGAGGCATTAACAATGCGGTTTCTCCGGCTCGATCCCATGATGGTTAAACTGATTATTACCGTACTGCTGGCAACGTTCCTGCCCGCGCGCGGCCACTTTGTGACTTTCTTTGAGTGGCTGACCACGGCCGCTATCGCCCTGCTGTTTTTTATGCACGGCGCCAAGCTGTCGCGCGAAAAAATCATTGCCGGCGGCGGCCACTGGCGGTTGCATTTATGGGTAATGATCAGCACCTTCGTGCTGTTTCCTTTGCTCGGCCTGCTGTTTGTCTGGTGGCATCCGCTGCCGGTCAGCGCAGAAATCTATACCGGCTTCCTCTACCTTTGTATTTTGCCCGCGACCGTGCAGTCGGCAATTGCGCTTACTTCGCTGGCTGGCGGCAACGTGGCGGCTGCGCTGTGCAGCGCGTCGGCTTCCAGCCTGCTGGGCGTGTTTATCTCTCCGCTGCTGGTCGGGCTGGTGATGAACGTGCATAACGATGCCGCCAACGGTAGCCTGACGCAGATAGGCAGCATTATGCTGCAGCTGCTGGTGCCTTTTATTCTGGGGCATATCTCGCGTCGCTGGATTGCAGAGTGGGTCGAAAAACATCGCGGGCTGATTGGTAAAACGGATCAGGCTTCTATTCTGCTGGTAGTCTATTCCGCCTTTAGCGAAGCGGTGGTAAACGGCATCTGGCACCGCGTCGGCGCGATGACCCTGCTCTATATCCTGATCGGCAGCCTCGGCATTCTGTTTGTGGCGCTGGCCATTAATCTGCTGGCCGCGCGTCTGTTTGGCTTTAACCGGGCGGATGAAATTACCATTCTGTTTTGCGGATCGAAAAAGAGCCTGGCGAACGGTGTGCCGATGGCAAATATCCTGTTTCCTTCTGCTGCGGTCGGCATCATCGTGCTGCCGCTGATGATTTTCCATCAGGTGCAGCTGATGGTCTGCTCTATGCTGGCGCAACGCTATAAAAAGGCAGGAGAAAAACAGGTGGAAAAGCAGGTATCGAAAGCTAAAACGGTGGTGGAATCGCAGAAATAGCCGCAGCGGGGGAAGCGACTTCCCCCGTTATTTCAGCTTTTTTTAAGTGGTTTAAGCAGGCCTTCCAGGCCTTCAATCTTTATTGCCAGCGTAAGACGCATTAACTCGCCCAGATGACCTGCCGGAAACTCGTCCTTACGCGCAAACCACAGCAGATAAGGCTCCGGCAAATCGATCAGGAAACGCCCTTTATATTTTCCAAAGGGCATTTCGGTATTGGCAATCTCAATCAGGTGCTCTTTTTCCATTTATTCACCCAGCAGTCGAATCATCTCCGCTTCGTCGATCACCTTAATTCCCAGCTCCTGCGCCCTGGTCAGCTTGGAGCCTGCTGCTTCCCCGGCAATCACCAGATCGGTTTTTTTCGAGACGCTGCCGCTGACTTTAGCGCCCAGTGCGGCCAGGCGATCTTTGGCCTCATCGCGCGAAAGCTGCGTCAGCGACCCGGTCAGCACCACGGTTTTGCCGGCGAAAGGACTGTCGATCTCCTCCGCTTTGACTACCGCAACCGCTGGCCAGTGAATACCGGCCTCTTCCACCAGCTGGCGGATAACCTCGCGGTTGCTCTCCTCGTCCATGAAATTTCGCACATGGGCAGCCACTACCTTACCGACATCCTGCACGCCGATCAACGCGTCCAGATCGGCGCTGATGATGCTTTCCAGCGAGCCAAAATGCGCGGCGAGGTTGGCTGCCGTCGCCTCGCCCACCTCCGTAATGCCCAGCGCATAAAGGAAACGGGCCAGCGTGGTTTGCTTCGATTTTTCCAGCGCGTCCACCACGTTCTGTGCAGACTTCGGCCCCATGCGATCCAGGCCGGTGAGCTTGCCCGCGGTCAGCTTATACAGGTCGGCAGGCGTTTTGACGTACTCTTTTTCCACCAGCTGGTCGATGATTTTATCGCCCATGCCGTCCACGTCCATCGCACGGCGGGAAACGAAATGTTTTAACGCGCCTTTGCGCTGCGCGCCGCAAATCAGGCCGCCGGTACAGCGCGCCACCACTTCGCCTTCTACACGCTCCACGTCCGAGCCGCAAACCGGGCAGTGCGTAGGAAACTCTACCGCTCTGGCATCTGCCGGACGATCGGCCTCGATCACGCCGACTACCTGCGGGATAACGTCACCCGCGCGGCGGATCACCACCCGATCGCCGATACGCAAGCCCAGACGGTCTATCTCATCAGCATTGTGCAGCGTGGCGTTGCTGACCATCACGCCCGCGACCTGTACGGGCTCCAGCCTGGCGACCGGGGTAATCGCGCCCGTCCGGCCAACCTGGAATTCAACGTCGCGCACGTGCGTCATCTGCTCCTGGGCCGGGAATTTAAACGCTATCGCCCAGCGCGGCGCGCGCGCCACGAAGCCCAGCTGCTCCTGGAGATCCAGCGAGTCCACTTTTATCACCACGCCGTCAATATCGAAGCCCAGCGTGGCGCGATCCTCTTCCACCTTGCGATAGAAAGCCAGCACCTCTTCCGGCGTGTGGCAGAGGCGCACACGGTCGCTGACCGGCAGCCCCCAGGCCTTAAACTGTTGCAGGCGGCCCAGGTGGCTGCGCGGCATTTCACCGCCTTCCAACAGCCCCAGCCCGTAGCAGAAAAACGTTAGCGGACGCTTAGCGGTAATACGCGGGTCGAGCTGGCGCAGCGACCCGGCCGCAGCATTACGCGGGTTGGCGAAAACTTTGCTGCCGGTACGCCGCGCTTCTTCGTTCAGCGCCTCGAAACCTGCCTGCGGCATAAAAACCTCACCGCGTACTTCAACGCGTGCCGGGATATTGTCACCGTGCAGCCGCAGCGGTATAGCGCGGATGGTGCGCACGTTAGAGGTGATGTTCTCGCCGGTGGTGCCGTCGCCGCGCGTTGCCGCCCGCACCAGCAGCCCGTTCTCATACAGCAGGCTGACGGCCAGGCCGTCCAGCTTTAGCTCACAGCAGAAAGTGATTTCATCAACGCTTTTTAGCCTGTCCTGCACGCGTTTGTTAAAGGCAAGGTAACTTTCATCATCAAAAGCATTGTCCAGCGACAGCATCGGGATTTCATGACGCACCTGCTCAAACGCGCTCAGCGGCGCGGCGCCTACGCGCTGGGTCGGCGAATCGGGCGTCACCAGATCGGGATGCGCCGCTTCCAGCTTGCGCAATTCGCCCATCAGGCGATCGTATTCGGCGTCCGGCACTACCGGTTCATCAAGGACGTGATACTGGTATTCGTAATGGCGAAGCGTGGTTTGCAGAGCGATGATTTTGTCTTGTACGGATTCCATAGCGGCACCATAGCGATAAAAAACCCCCGGCTGGCGGGGGTCTTGTGTACAGAGAGGAAGGCGTGCCGGTAACTCAGGCGTTCGCCTCAATAACGTCACGAATGCGGTTTTTATAGGTTTCCAGCTTTTGCGGCGTCATCATCCGGCGCTCGTCATCCAGCACCACGCCGCCAACGTCGTCAGCGATGCGCTGGGCGGACTGCAACATCAGCTTAAAGTTCTGATTCGCATCGCCATAGGAAGGCACCATCATAAAGATAGAGACGCCGGGCGTAGAAAAATCTGACATTTCATCAGGATTAAACGAGCCGGGCTTGACCATATTCGCCAGGCTAAACAGCACCGGGCCGCTGCCCGCCGGGCTGAGATGACGATGGAAAATGTTCATTTCGCCAAACTGGAAACCGGCCTGCAGCACGCCCTGCAGGAGCGCCTCGCCGTTCAGTACGCCGCCGGCATGGGCGCTAACGTGCAGCACCAGTACCGTTTCTTTAGGTTTTTCCTGCGGTGCGACCGGGCGCTCAGGCTGCGGCGCGGGTTCCGGTTCCGGCTCGACGAAGGTCGGTTCAGACTGTACCGGCTGCGGCCGTGCCGGAGCAGGCTGAACAGACGGGGACGGCTGCGGCTGTACCGGAGCAGACTCAACCGGCTGAGGCCGTGCCGGAGCAGACTGAACCGGCTGCGGCGCTTCCGGCTGCCTGCGGCTTACCGGAACGGAAGGTTCGTCATCGGCTTCCTGCGGTAAATCGCCGCCGAAGAGCGGATCCAGCTCGGGAGACTCATCAACCGGATGCTGATGGCGAACAGGTTCTGGCTGAGCGCGCGGTTTTACCGGGCGCGGCGGCGCCTGCTCGTCAAAGCTGCCGACTACCGGCTCATCTTCTTCTGCTTTACGCGGACGCGGGCTTTTGCCGCGAGCGCTGCCCGCGTCATCATCGACGTCGTCAAAAGCCTCTTCTCTATCCTGTTTTAAACGTTTGTGAGGACGATCGCGAAAAACGGATGAGCGCTCTTTACGGCTGGTCCAGAAGCCGTGAAGCAGAAGCGCTATTATAGCGATCGCGCCAACAACGATTAATATCAGACGCAAATCCTGCATCATTGTATTCTCTGTTGTTCCAATACCTTGCCACCGCGGCAAACTTTATCCCCTAACTGTATTTGCCCCGCTGCACAAGTGCAAGTCCGTGCAGTATTTTCTGACAAATAAGCGTGAAACGACACGGTTATTTGCTGTTTTTTCGCGCAAATCTCTTCTGCTCAGCGCAAACGGCTGAGTTATGATAGCCGCGCACGGCTTGTTAACTTAAGGAAAGCAGACATGGCTCTTCACCGTACCGGCGCTTCCGGCAATGGGATCCACTATTTTGCCCAAGGCTGGCAGCTGATCCGACTGCCCGGCATTCGCCGCTTTGTTATTGTGCCTTTGGCGCTTAATTTTTTATTGATGGGCGGCGCATTTATCTGGCTGTTCTTCAGGCTGGAGCAGTGGCTTCCCGCTTTAATGTCTCATGTGCCCGACTGGCTGCACTGGCTCAACTATCTGCTGTGGCCGCTGTCGGTTATTTTTGTGCTGCTGGTATTCAGCTATTTCTTTTCGACCGTCGCCAACTGGATAGCCGCGCCCTTTTGCGGGCTGTTAGCCGAACAGCTGGAGGCTAAACTCACCGGAAAACCGATGCCGGACAGCGGCTGGGCGGGCATGGTGAAGGATATTCCGCGCATTATGAAGCGCGAATGGCAAAAGCTGGCATGGTATCTGCCGCGCGCGCTCGTTCTGCTACTGCTCTATTTTATCCCCGGATTTGGGCAAACGGTCGCGCCTGTTCTCTGGTTTTTATTCAGCGCCTGGATGCTCTCGATTCAGTACTGCGATTATCCGTTTGATAACCATAAGGTCAGTTTTCGGCAGATGCGTACATCGCTAAAACGGCATAAAACGGATGTGATGCAGTTCGGCGCGCTGGTGAGTTTATTTACCATGGTGCCGATACTGAATCTGGCGATTATGCCGGTAGCCGTTTGCGGCGCGACCGCCATGTGGGTCGATCGCTATCGCGGCGCGCTGGGGCAGGTAAAATAAGGCTTATGCTTTTTGCTTCACCCTTATTGCCGCAGAACATATATATATACTATTTCTTTACTTCCTTGAAAAATTGAACCGGGTATGCTTGATGCAGTTCCCATTTTTCATACAGTTAAGGACGGGTTATGAGTAAGATCTATGAAGACAATTCGTTAACAATCGGCCATACGCCTCTGGTTCGCCTGAACCGGATTGGTAACGGACGCATTCTGGCTAAAGTCGAATCCCGTAACCCGAGCTTCAGCGTGAAATGCCGCATCGGCGCCAACATGATCTGGGACGCCGAGAAAAGAGGCATTCTGAAACCTGGCGTCGAACTGGTTGAGCCAACCAGCGGCAACACCGGCATCGCGCTGGCCTACGTGGCCGCCGCGCGCGGCTACAAGCTGACGCTGACCATGCCGGAAACCATGAGCGTGGAGCGCCGCAAGCTGCTGAAGGCGCTGGGTGCGAATCTGATCCTGACGGAAGGCGCTAAGGGCATGAAGGGCGCGATTGCCAAAGCGGAAGAAATCGTCGCCGGCGATCCGGACAAATTTGTGCTGCTACAGCAGTTCAGCAACCCGGCTAACCCGGAAATTCATGAAAAAACCACCGGCCCGGAAATCTGGGAAGATACTGACGGCGAAGTCGACGTCTTTATCGCCGGCGTGGGCACGGGCGGAACGCTGACCGGCGTCAGCCGCTATATCAAAAATACCAAAGGCAAAAAGGATCTGATCGCCGTCGCGGTAGAGCCGTCGGATTCGCCGGTCATCGCCCAGGCGCTGGCTGGTGAAGAGATCAAGCCTGGCCCGCATAAAATTCAGGGTATCGGTGCCGGCTTTATCCCTGGCAACCTGGATTTGGATCTGGTCGATCGCGTGGTGGCTATCACCAACGAAGAGTCTATCTCTACGGCGCGCCGTCTGATGGAAGAAGAAGGCATTCTGGCCGGGATCTCCTCTGGCGCTGCGGTTGCCGCTGCCCTCAAGCTGCAGGAAGATGAAGCTTTTGCCAATAAAACTATCGTGGTGATCCTGCCCTCTTCCGGCGAGCGCTACTTAAGTACGGCGCTGTTTGCCGATCTCTTTACCGAGAAAGAATTACAGTAGCGATTGCGGTTGCCTGAAACTGTCTGAAAAAGCACCCGCCAGGGTGCTTTTTTGTGGAGCACGTCAAACTTTTGCCACTTTCCACATTGCTTTTACCTGCGGGTGTCTGGTATCTAAGCAACCAATTATTTCGAACCTCAAAATTAATCGCTGCGTGAATTGCCTGTAGCTGAATCGATTTACCGGTTTGGCGCGAAAGCAGAAAGCACGGCATAATGAAGAGGAAGAAAGCGCAGCCGGTGTGCCATGTTATCCGCGCGCTATCTGTCATATTTCGGCGCATTTCTGGCACGTTGTTAAACACGGACCTGCGCGAGACATTCAGGCCAAAGCGGCGCCGCCAGGCTAAGCTTTGGAATAACGCCAAATAAATTAAGTTGGGGAAACAACATGTTCCAGCAAGAAGTCACCATTACCGCGCCTAACGGTCTACACACTCGCCCTGCCGCTCAGTTTGTTAAAGAAGCCAAGGCTTTCGTTTCTGAAATCACCGTGACCTCTAACGGCAAATCCGCCAGCGCCAAAAGCCTGTTTAAACTGCAGACGCTGGGCCTGACTCAGGGCACCGTCGTGACGCTTTCCGCCGAAGGCGAAGACGAGCAGAAAGCCGTTGAGCACCTGGTCAAACTGATGGCCGAACTCGAATAAGCGTCAGCTTTTTCTACGCGACAGGCACTTTATTGCAACATAATTGATCGCGGACAGCATGTCCGCGTTGTTGTTTTAATACAGTGGAGCGCCTGTCAGATGCGGGTGGCCGCCGGGTTTCTCGCCGGTGCCGGGTTCGCCGCAGTTTCTCGCTCGCGATTATCAGTAATTAAAAAGGTAGGGTTATGATTTCAGGCATTTTAGCATCACCGGGTATCGCTTTTGGCAAAGCGCTTCTGCTGAAAGAAGATGAAATAGTCATCAACCGGAAAAAAATTACTACCGACCAGGTTGAGCAGGAAGTTCAGCGTTTTCTCGATGGTCGCAGCAAGGCTGCCGCGCAGCTTGAGGCGATCAAAACCAAAGCCGGGGAGACCTTCGGCGAAGAGAAAGAGGCCATCTTTGAAGGCCACATCATGCTGCTGGAAGATGAAGAGCTTGAGCAGGAAATCATAGCCCTGATTAAAGACGAGCTGGCCTCAGCCGACTCGGCCGCCCACTCCGTGATTGAAGGCCAGGCGAAAGCGCTGGAAGAACTGGACGACGAGTACCTGAAAGAGCGCGCCGCCGACGTGCGCGACATCGGTAAACGTCTGCTGCAAAACATTCTCGGCCTGCATATCGTCGATCTCAGCGCCATTGCCGAAGAAGTGCTGCTGGTTGCCAAAGATCTGACGCCGTCTGAAACCGCGCAGCTGAACCTGAACAAAGTGCTTGGGTTTATTACCGACCTGGGCGGCCGTACTTCCCACACCTCCATCATGGCGCGCTCGCTGGAGCTGCCGGCCATCGTCGGCACGGGCGACGTAACCAGCCAGGTGAAGAATGGCGATTATCTGATTCTGGACGGCGTGAACAACCAGGTTTACGTTAATCCAACGCCGGAGCAGATCGACGAACTGAAAGCTATCCACACTCAGTACGTGACGGAAAAGAACGATCTGGCCAAGCTGAAAGATCTGCCTGCGGTAACGCTTGACGGTCATCAGGTTGAAGTCTGCGCCAACATCGGCACCGTGCGCGATGTAGCTGGCGCGGAGCGTAACGGCGCGGAAGGCGTGGGCCTCTACCGTACCGAATTCCTGTTTATGGATCGCGACTCGCTGCCGAGCGAAGAAGAGCAGTTCCAGGCCTACAAAGCCGTGGCGGAAGCGATGGGTTCGCAGGCCGTTATCGTACGCACGATGGACATCGGCGGCGATAAAGATCTGCCCTATATGAACCTGCCAAAAGAAGACAACCCGTTCCTCGGCTGGCGCGCCATCCGTATTGCGATGGATCGCCCGGAAATCCTGCACGCCCAGCTGCGCGCCATCCTGCGCGCTTCCGCTTTCGGCAAGCTGCGCATTATGTTCCCGATGATCATTTCCGTTGAGGAAGTGCGCACGCTGAAGGCCGAGCTGGAAACGCTGAAGGCGCAGCTGCGTGAAGAAGGCAAAGCCTTTGACGAGCAGATTGAGGTCGGCATTATGGTGGAAACGCCAGCTTCAGCCGCAATCGCGCATCATCTGGCTAAAGAAGTCGATTTCTTCAGTATCGGCACCAACGACCTGACGCAGTACACGCTGGCGGTCGATCGCGGTAACGATCTGATTTCGCATTTGTACAACCCAATGACCCCTTCCGTGCTGACGCTGATCAAGCAAGTTATTGACGCATCTCATGCTGAAGGGAAATGGACAGGGATGTGTGGTGAGCTGGCAGGCGATGAACGTGCTACACTACTGTTACTGGGAATGGGGCTGGACGAATTCAGCATGAGTGCCATTTCTATCCCGCGCATCAAAAAAATTATTCGTAATACGAATTTTGAAGATGCTAAGGCGTTAGCAGAACAGGCTCTGGCTCAACCGACAGCGGAAGAGTTGATGAACCTGGTCAACAAGTTCATTGAAGAAAAAACACTCTGCTGAGATCCAGAAGCGCTGGCCAAATATTACTGCTTAGGAGAAGATCATGGGTTTGTTTTCAAAACTTTTTGGCGATAAGTCAGATACCGCATCTGGTGCCATTGAGATCGTGGCACCGCTGTCCGGCGAAATCGTAAACATTGAAGACGTGCCGGACGTGGTATTTGCGGAGAAAATTGTTGGCGACGGTATCGCAATCAAACCTGCCGGCAACAAAATGGTGGCGCCTGTTGACGGCACCATCGGTAAAATCTTCGAAACCAATCATGCATTTTCCATTGAATCGGACAGCGGCATTGAGCTGTTCGTTCACTTCGGGATTGATACCGTTGAACTGAAGGGTGAAGGGTTTAAGCGTATCGCTGAAGAAGGCCAGAAAGTGAAGAAAGGTGACGTGATCATCGAATTCGATCTGCCTTTGCTGGAAGAAAAAGCGAAATCTACGCTGACGCCGGTGGTGATCTCTAATATGGACGAGATCAAAGAGCTGGTTAAGTTGACGGGTAGCGTTACCGTGGGCGAAACACCGGTGATCCGCATCAAAAAGTAAGCCGTGTCTGTCTGAAAGGTCGCCTGAGCAATCAGGCGGCCTTTTTTTTCAGGCTAACGCATCGCGCAGGCTGGGCACTTCTTCTATCTCATCCAGCGACAGCTGTAGCTCAAGTTCATGCATATGATGATGCATCAACTGCTGTGCGCGGTGGTTGTCACCCGCCTGCAGCGCAGCGACTATCGAGCTGTGCTGTTCGCAGTGGCTGGCCGGATCCTCATTGCGCTGGTAGAGCGCGACAATCAGCGAGCTGCGTACGGTAAGATTGGTAAGAATTTCGCTGAGCACGCGGTTATCGCTGATTTCCGCCAGCAAAAGATGGAACTGCGACAGCTGCCGTACAATTTCCAGGCGGTTATTGCTGGCAATTGCCTCTTTCTCCGCCTGTCGCTGCGCGATCAGCTCAGTCTGATAGCGCTGCATCTGCTGCGTGGTGATACCGGCTATAATGGCGTTCTCTACCGCTCGCCGGGCGGTAAAGACTTCCCGGGCTTCGCGCGCTTCCGGTTTGGCGACCATCGCGCCGCGATGCGGTTCAATGGTGACGATATGCTGCATCGCCAGACGCTGTAGCGCGCTCTGCACGTGATTGCGGTTGGCCACCAGCACCTCGACAATCTGGGCTTCGATTAACCGTGTGCCCGGCTTAAGCCGATGCTGCGCAATGGCGTTGGAGATGGCATCCACAATCCGCTGCACTTCCTGTTGCTTACTGGACGACGCTTTATTCATCCTTTACCTCATAAATGCGAATAAAAGGTGTCGGACAATGATAGCACCCTCGTTAAGCTAAGCCACCCAGTGCGGTAGCTTCAGCGTCAGTTCCAGCCCGCCGTTTTTACCGTTCACCGCGCTGACCTCGCCCTGATGCGCCAGGATCACCTTACGCACAATTGATAGCCCCAGGCCGTAGCCTTTGCCGGATAGCGGCGAATTCACGCGCACAAAGGGATCGAAAATGCTGGAAAGCTTGTCCGCATCCACGCCGGGGCCCTGGTCGCTGACGCCGATGGTGAGCCAGCCGCTGTCCTGCTGTAGCGAGATCCTGACCTGCTGCCCCTGCCCGGAAAAACGCAGCGCGTTACGCACCACGTTTTCCACTGCGGAACGGATCAGCTTGGCGTCGCCTTTAACCGTGTAGTCGCCGTTCTGGTCCGCATTCAGCATGATTTCCACGCCGGAACCCTGAGCCTCGTAGCGCGCATCGTTGGCGACCGCCTCCAGCAGCCCAAGCAGATCGAAATACTGCTCGTCCGGCAGGCTTTGATGCTCGGCGCGCGACAGCGTCAGCAGCTCGCCGATCATCTTATCCAGCCGCCGCGCCTCTTCGTCGATCCTGTCGAGCGATTGCCCTACCGACTCCGGCGTTTGCCGCGCCAGCCCGGTCGCCAGCTGAAGACGCGCCAGCGGCGAGCGCAGCTCGTGAGAAACATCGTGCAGCAGCTCCTCGCGCGCCTTAACCAGCACGGAAAGGCGTTCAACCATGGCGTCAAAATCCTGCGCCACCACCGACAGCTCGTCATGCCGCCGACGCATTTTGGGAAACAGCCGCACGGAGAGATCGCCTTTGGAGACGCGATCGAAACCTTCTCGCAGCTGACGCATAGGTCGGGTCAGGTTCCACGCCAGAAACAGGCTGAACAGCAGCCCGCCGCCGCCCGCCATAAACAGCATGGGTTCAGGAATATTCAGAAAGCTGCGGTGGCCACCGGCCATATGGCTGTCTTCGCGCAGCCCCTGCACGTCGTAGCGCAGCTGATACTGCTGACCATCGGCACCGGTCACCCATTCGATCACTTCTTTCGGGAACTCGCCGGGCCGCAAATCGCGGTTAAGGTCGCCGTGCGGTAGCTCCTGCGGCGGCTTTTTCATCACCTGTACCGAGAAGAAGCGGCGATCGTTGGCGGACCAGTCCGCCATCATATCGTTGAGCGCATCCATGCCGCCGCGCTGCAATACCGAGACGGCCGAGGTCATCTGCAAATTAACGATGCGCCGGGCCGCCAGGTTTTCCGGCGGTTCGTGGTGCCGGCCATACAGGGAAAAGCTCAGCCACAGCAGCTGGCTCATAATCAGAAACGTCAGCCAGAAACCCAGCAGGATCTTCCAGAAGAGCAGCCCACGAAAGCCCGCCGTCATCGGATGCGATAGCCGATGCTGCGAACGGTTTCGATGGTGATGGCGTCACAGGTTAAAGCGGAAAGCTTCTGGCGGATATTGCTGATATGCACGTCCACGCTGCGATCGTAGGCTTCGCGAGGACGACCCAGCCCCTTTTCCGACAGCTCATCTTTAGAAACCACGCGATCGGGCGAGCGCAGCAGCAGATCCAGCAGATTAAATTCCGAAGCGGTGAGATCGAACGGCTGCTTCTGCCATTCGCTGATGCGCGTGGCCGGGTTTAGCGTCAGCTCGCCCCAGCTGACCACTTCACGGCTTTCCACCACCACCGGCTGTTCTTCAACGCGGCGCAGCACGGCGCGCAGCCTGGCGACCAGCTCGCGCGGATAGCAAGGTTTAGGCATATAGTCATCGGCACCCATTTCCAGGCCGATGACGCGATCGATATTGTCACCCTTCGCCGTCAGCATGATGACCGGCAGGCGGCTACTCTGCCGCACCTGACGCAGCACATCAATGCCGCTCATATCCGGCAGCATGATGTCCAGGATCATTGCGCTATAGCCGCCCGACATCGCCCCTTCAATCCCCGCTTTGCCGCTCAGTACCAGCGTGGCGTCAAATCCTTCGGCAATCAGATACTGGCTGAGCATGGTGCCCAGCTCCAGATCGTCATCAACCAGTAAAATTTTCATGCGTTATCTCTCTCCAGGCCAGGCGCTATTTTCACCTGTTGCTCAAACAATAGCAGCAGGTTTTACCCAATCCTTACAGTGTAACGGCATGAGCACAAATTGAGCGGCCCGAAAGCGTGGGCCTGCCAGGAGGGAGATCGGGCTGGCGTATGCACGCCGATAGAGGGATCAGTCTGGTGACGAATGCACGCCGGTAGAGAGGTACCTGTCGCCACGATCGCAGACGATAGCGACAATAACGCTGCCGGGCTGCTCTTGCGCAATACGCAGCGCGCCGGCCACCGCCCCGCCGGAACTGACGCCGCAGAAAATGCCTTCACGGCGCGCCAGCAGGCGCATGGTTTCCTCCGCCTCCTGCTGGGTCATATCCAGGATACGGTCGATCAGCTCCGGTCGATAGATGGCGGGAAGATAGGCCTGCGGCCAGCGGCGAATGCCGGGAATGCTGTTGCCTTCGGCGGGCTGTAACCCCACGATAGCTACCGTTCCGCTCTGCTCTTTCAGATAGTGTCCCACGCCGGTGATGGTGCCGGTAGTGCCCATGCTGGAAACAAAGTGCGTCAGCCTTCCTGCGCTTTGCTGCCAGATTTCCGGGCCGGTGGTAACGTAGTGGCCCAGCGGGTTATCAGGATTGTTAAACTGATCGAGCACTTTGCCCTCTCCGCGCGCTTCCATATCGCGGGCCAAATCGCGCGCGCCCTCCATGCCCAGCTCGCGGCTTACCAGCAGCAGCTCCGCGCCGTAGGCCCGCATCGCCGCCTGACGTTCCATGCTCATGTTATCGGGCATCAGCAGCTTGATACGGTAGCCTTTCATCGCGGCGATCATCGCCAGCGCGATGCCCGTATTGCCGCTGGTCGCTTCGATCAGCATATCGCCGGGCCGGATTTCGCCACGCCGCTCCGCCTGCTGGATCATCGACAGCGCGGCGCGATCTTTGACCGAGCCGCCGGGGTTATTGCCCTCAAGCTTCAGCCAGATTTCGCTGCCGTTGTCTGGCGTCAGCCGCTGAAGCTTGATCAATGGCGTGTTGCCGATGGTGTGTTCGAGCGTGGTCAAGTGATGGTTCCTGAAGAAGGCCTTACCGGCAAAAAAGGTCAGGCATAACCTGACCCGGATGGCGGTAGAAAATATCAGGCGCTCTGCGCAAAGGCAACCTGCCGCAGCGGCGTATCGCCTTTATAAAGGCGCGCCTGTTGCAGGCCGACAAAAAGACGCTCGCCGCGGATCGGCGCGGTTTGCTCGCCTTCCATCACTACGGTGATCGGTTCATGCTGCTCACCCCAGCCCGTGGGCTGTGCCACCAGCTGCCAGTAGTGGCCGCGCGGGCTGACTTCCAGCACCTGCACCGGCAGCGGCGTTTCCAGGCTGCTCTGGCGGCTGACGTCGATTTCCCACGGGCGCAGGAACAGTTCGACCGCGCCCTGGTGCGCCGGCGCATAGCCCAGTGGCCAGCGATGCGCGCCGACATGGAACTGTGAACCGTGCACTTCAGCATCAAAGCGGTTCACTTCGCCCAGGAATTCCAGCACGAAACGGGTGGCCGGATCGCGCCATACTTCATCCGGCGCGCCAGCCTGCTCGATATTGCCCTGGCTCATCACCACCACGCGATCGGCGACTTCCATCGCCTCTTCCTGATCGTGGGTAACAAAGACGCTGGTGAACTTCAGCTCTTCGTGCAGCTGTCGCAGCCAGCGGCGCAGCTCTTTACGCACCTGCGCATCCAGCGCGCCAAAGGGTTCATCAAGCAGCAGAATTTGCGGATCGACCGCCAGCGCACGCGCCAGCGCCACCCGCTGTTTCTGACCGCCGGAAAGCTGTGCCGGGAAACGCCCGGCCAGATGTCCCAGCTGCACCATCTCCAGCAGGCGCGTGACTTTTTCTTTAATGGCCGCCGCAGAAGGACGCTCGCGGCGCGGCAGCACCGTCAGTCCAAACGCGATATTGTCGAATACCGTCATATGGCGAAACAGCGCATAGTGCTGGAATACAAAGCCGACGCGACGGTCGCGGGCGTGCAGCCGCGTCACATCGTTGCCGTGAAAGCTCAGACGGCCGCTGTTCTGGCTCTCCAGACCGGCGATAATACGCAGCAGCGTGGTTTTCCCGGAGCCGGACGGGCCCAGCAGCGCCACCATCTGACCAGAAGGGATATCCAGCGAAATATCGTTCAGCACTTTAGTCCGGCCAAAGGATTTGTTGATTTTACTGATTTCAATGCTCATTGTTCCCCCTCCCGTTGCGCGCGGCGTTCTAAACGCCATTGCAGCG
>Ga0209371_1001438_pt1 | contig 16204 bp, 8 predicted proteins | sample AgamicAtAmrz_FD_187165 | JGI IMG/M metagenome (GOLD analysis project Ga0209371, IMG submission 187165) | Agave microbial communities from Guanajuato, Mexico - At.Am.rz (SPAdes) (version 2) | ecosystem: Host-associated > Plants > Roots > Rhizosphere | place: Guanajato, Mexico | collected 2012-06-07
AGGTGTATGGAGAAGATGGCCATCCGCGTGCAGGAAACCCCTACAGGCTCGAGCGCTCGCGCCTGCAGATCCGGGCCATGGCCAGTGCCGATCCACAGCGACCGAGTGCGCTGGTGACGCCGATCCAGCATCTGGCATTCAGTTGCGAGCGGGTACCGGAGGACCCGGTGGTGGCCCAGACGCTTGTTCTCGCGCAGGACCTGTATGGCAACGTGCTGCAAAGTGCAGCCGTCAACTATCCGCGTCAGTTGAGCGAGGCGGATCTGGTCAAGGAGGAGGGGGAGCGGCAGATCTATCCCGACAGCTTGCCGGCGGGCTTGATCGAGGCAAGTTGCGATGAGCAGCAGTACGACTGTTGGATCAACCTGACCCGCGCTCGCGTGCACAACCTGGCCCGTGGCGATGACTTTGTCATCGGTCTGGCGGATGGCACGCGTCGGGATGTGATCAAGCTGACGGCCAGCGACGTGCCCAAAGACGGTTTCAGCGTGGAGAACCTGGCAGTGGAGGAGCTGTTGGTGGCCGATCCGCAAAGGACGACGCTGGTCGGCTACGAGAAGGCGGTCTGGCGACAAGCCGATGGTTCAGGCGCCGCGAAGGTCCCTTCGCGTCAGGCACTGCTGGCCTATACCCGCACGGCGATGCTCGACAAGGCTTCACTGGACGTCCTGCGTCCGACCTTCGAGCAGACCTTGGGCAACCTGGTGGAGCAGGCGCTGGCCAACCCGAATGCCGACCTGGCAGTATTGCGCCGGGTGCGCGAGCGCTTGCCGGAAGTGACGGCGGTTGCGGCTTCGTACCCGCTGCTGATGGCTTATCTGCAGTGCTCGCCCCACGACGAGCAGGCGCTCGGGCTTCTGCGCGCGGCGCTCAAGACAGTGATTTCGGTGGATGCCTTGCGCGAGCGGCTGTACCAGGCCGACGCTGCGGCGTTGCCGGAGGGCTTGCAGGCGGCGTTGCGCAAGCAGAGCCGTGTGGCCGATGCGGCTCTGCCAGCGGTGGTGGCATGGTTCGCCGAACAGGCGCAAGGCAGCGCGGATCTGCAGCAGCTGCATGCCGCAGTGGCGGACGGACTGGCCGTGACCGGTGCTGACAGCGTGTTCTGGCGAGTCGTGCTGGCCAACCTTGCCAGGCGTGGCACTGATTCATCCCAGCCTCTCCAGCTCCAGGCATGGTTGGAAGACGTCCGGCACTTGCTGGACACCCGGGTGCAGGCCGAATCCCTGCCCGAGCTGCTCAAGCGTGGCGGCTATGTCGCCATGAGCCGAGCGGAGGACGCCGATGAGCTGGCCGAGCCGCACGATCCCTCCGGCGCAGGCGCGCCGTCGATCCCGTGGGCGCCGCCAGTCGAAGAGGCGTACTGCGGCCATCACGGCATTTCAGGGTATCGCGGCGCCGAGCATTTCTGGACGCCCGACACCGTGCAGGAAAGTACGGTGACGGGTCCCCGCCAACTGCAGTACACCGCCCATGACATCGCCGTGTGCGAGGTGACGGATGCTGCCGGTCTGACCTCCACTGTCGAGGTGTATGACTGGCGCTTCATGCAGCCGTCGCAGATCAAGGACGCCAATGACAACATCCACACCAGCAGCCTCGATGCACTGGGACGGGTGATGCATACCCGCTTCTATGGCACCGAAACCCCGGCGGGCAGCGATGAAGCTGTCATGAGCGGCTTCTCCCCCGATGCTGCCTTCACGCCCCCTCGCACGGTCGAGCAAGCCGTGGCCCTGAACGAGAGCAAGGGGGTGCCGGTGGCCATGGCATTCACCAACGTGGTCGACAGCTGGATGCCATTGGCGCTGCAGGCCGATGGTCGTGTCGCGGGCACCCGCCGTTGCGGTGCATTGGCCTGGCAGAGGGATGTGCAGCGTTTGCGTCGGGATGGCATCGAGGTGTCTGGCGACCTGTTCATGGCCGGACGTACACCACCCCATGTGATCCAGATCCAGCCCGACCGTTATGACAACGACCCCGAGCAACAGGTGCGCGTGCAGGTGTCGCTGACAGGCGGCTCGCAGTTGTTGCAGGCCGCCATCCTCAATCCGGGCGGCGAGGCATTCGTGCGCACCGAGGAAGGAGGGCTTGCCCAGGATCAGGACGGGCACGCCGTGTTGGCCCACACCGAGGTGCGCTGGGCGGTTACCGGCAAGACCGAGTTCGACAACAAGGGGCAGGCGGTTCGAAAGTGGTTGCCGTTCTACCTCGACGACTGGCGCTGGGTCAGCGACGACAGTGCGCGTGAAGGGATCTATGCCGACACGCATTTCTACGATGCGTTGGGCCGCGAATGCAGGATCGTGCGCGCCAATGGCGAGGATGTCGACGGCGAGTGGGCGAACTACGAGCAGCGCGTGCAGGTATACCCCTGGTTCACGGTATCGGAGGACGAAAACGATACCTGGCAGGAGGTCATCGAGCGGGCGCGGCTCAAGGCACGCAGTACCTTGCATTGAGCCGCTGGCCCCGGGCCGTCGATGTGACTCGAGCAACGTGCCGATGGGCTGCCGGGCAGTCCATCGGCAATTGTCACGCGGGCGAGGGCGGGTATCGCCGGCTGATCATTCCTCGTCGCGCTGCAGCACCATCAACAGCATGGAGCGGCCCTGCACCTCGAACAGGCTGTCGAACGCCAGGTGCTGCGCCTTGCGCAACTGCGGCCGATCGGTATCGATCAGGCAGCTCCAATGCTCGCCCTCCGGTACGCTCGGCAGCTTGAACGGCACCACGTCGTGGTGCGCGTTGACGATCAGCAACACCGTTGCTTCCGACCCTGGCCGGGCGATGCCGCTGACCTGCGCACGGCCGTCGATGAGCATGCCCAGGCAACGGCCGTGGGGGTCTTCCCACTGCTCGACGCTCATTTCGCTGCCGTCAGGGGCGAGCCAGGTAACGTCCTTGACCCCGATCGCTTCGTTGTAGTCGCCGACCAGGAAGCTCGAGCGGCGCAGCACCGGGTATTGCAACCTGAGCTGGGTGAGGCGTTTGACGAACTTCAGCAGCGCCTGGCCTTCGTCGTCCAGGTCCCAATTGACCCAGCCGATCTCGCTGTCCTGGCAGTACGCGTTGTTGTTGCCATGCTGGGTGCGGCTGAACTCGTCACCGGCGACGATCATCGGCGTACCCTGCGACAGCAGCAGGGTGGCGAAGAAATTGCGCATCTGGCGCAGGCGCAGGGCCTTGATCTCGGGGTCGTCGGTCGGGCCTTCGACGCCGCAGTTCCAGGATAGGTTGTTGCTGGTGCCGTCCTGGTTGTTCTCGTCGTTGTCCTCGTTGTGCTTCTCGTTGTACGAGACCAGGTCGCGCAGGGTGAAGCCGTCATGGGCGGTGATGAAATTGACCGAGGCGTAGGGGCGCCGGCCACGGTTGTTGAACATGTCGCCTGAGCCTGTCAGACGGGCAGCGAAATCGGCGAGTTGGCCTTCGTCACCTTTCCAGAACGCCCGTGCCGTATCGCGGAAACGGTCGTTCCATTCCGCCCAGCCGGGGGCGAAATTGCCCACCTGGTAGCCGCCGGGGCCGCAGTCCCACGGCTCGGCGATCAGCTTGACGCTGCGCAGCAGCGGGTCCTGGCGGCAGGCGACGAGGAAGCTGTGACGCTCGCTGTAACCGTCGTGGTAGCGGCCCAGGATGGTCGCCAGGTCGAAGCGGAAGCCGTCCACATGCATCTCGCCCGCCCAGTAGCGCAGGGAGTCGGTGACCAGTTGCAGCACGCACGGGTGGCTCAGGTCCAGGGTGTTGCCGGTGCCCGAATCGTTGATGTAGAAGCGCTTGTCGTCGGGCATCAGGCGGTAGTAAGAGGCGTTGTCGATGCCGCGCATCGACAGGGTCGGCCCACGCTCGTTGCCCTCGGCGGTGTGGTTGTAGACCACATCGAGGATCACTTCCAGACCCTTCTCGTGGACGTGCGCGACCATCTCCTTGAACTCGGCGATCTTGCCACTGGCTAGGTATTTGGGATGGGGGGCGAAGAAGGCCAGGGTGTTGTAGCCCCAGTAGTTGTTCAGGCCCTTGTCCAGCAGGTGCTGGTCGTTGACGAAGGCGTGGATGGGCAGCAGCTCGATGCTGGAAACGCCCAGATCCTTGATGTGCCCCAGCAGCTCGTCGTTGGCAAGCCCTGCGAAGGTGCCGCGCAGATGCTCGGGGACAGCCGGGTGGCGCATGCTGATGCCACGGGCGTGGGCTTCGTAGATGACGGTCTGCTCCCAGGGAATCTGCACCCGCTGGTCGCGACCCCAGGTAAAGGCCGGGTCGACCACCTTGCACTTGGGCACGAAGGGGGCGCTGTCGCGTTCATCGAACGACAGGTCGTCGTCGGGGTGCCCCAGGGTGTAGCCGAACAGCGCCTCGGACCATTTCAGCTCGCCCACCAGTTGCTTGGCGTAGGGGTCGATCAGCAGCTTGTTGGCATTGAAACGGTGACCGTTCTGCGGCTCGTAGGGGCCGTGCACGCGATAACCATAGACCAGCCCTGGATGCGCGTCGGGCAGGTAACCGTGGTAGATCTCGTCGGTGTATTCGGGCAGCTCGATGCGCTCGAGCTCGTTTTCGCCGGTCGCATCGAAGATGCACAGCTCGACCTTGGTAGCGTTGGCGGAGAACAGCGCGAAATTCACGCCCAGCCCGTCCCAGGTTGCACCGAGCGGGAAGGGCAGGCCCTCGCGAATCCGGGTTGGCGCGACGGAACGGGTTTTCTTCGGGGTGCGTGGGGTCATGACAGTCCTCGTCTGGCCAGATGAATTGAATTCGGCTGCGGGAGCGGCGGTTCGCCGCTGCGACTTGCCCGCGAAAAAAACACCGCGCTGCCTGGCACGGGCTACGCCCGTGTTCGCGGGCAAGCCCGCTCCCACAGGGACAGGCTTGCCTTTGGATTTTTTACAGGACAGCTGTTCTCAAAGGGAGGGGCTGGCCTTTGGCTTTTGAACAAGGCAGCTGCTCCACAGGTCTTGGGTTGAACCGCAGGCGGGTATCAGCCGGCGGCGGGCTTGCGCGGCGCCCGTGGTTTTTTCTCGACCACAGGCTTGCCCGCCGGTAGCGCTGCAGCCTTGGGTTCGGCCGGTGCCTTGGGCTTGGCTACGGCTTTCTTGCGTGGTGCGGCCTTGGGCGCCAGGGCCTCGGCTTCGGCCAGCTTGCGGGCCATCTCCCAGTGGCGCTCTTCCTCGCCTACCGGTTTACCCTCCGACTCCCAGATCTGGTAGGCGAATTCGCGGATCCGTTTTTCATCGACACTCATTTCGACGCTCCTGAAATTCATGCATGTTCAATCAACAGGTTGAGCGGAAAATCCGACAGCACATCGCTCAGCATCAGCTCCCTAGAAGGGCTGACAGCGGTGTGTGCGAAAAGTCCCTTGCAAGTGGCAGGCGACAAGGCAAACGGCAAAATCAGCCGGGTATCGTCCCAGTTCTGTGCCGGGATAAGGGGTATCGGGGCTGCGCCCAGCAAGGTGCTTGCCAGCCGCGGCACGATGACGATGGCACGCTCGCCCTCACCGAGGCGGGCGAAGGCCAGCACCTTGTCGGCGTGGCGACCCTGGGCGTTGAGCGGCAGGTAGGCACCGCGCAGGAACAGCTCGGGATGCGCTCGGCGCAGGTCCAGCACGCGGGCGATCAAGGCCTGCTTGATGCGCCCGTCGCGCCAGTGTTCGAGCAGTTCGGCCTCGGGCAGGCTGGCGTCGAGGCTGGCGCGTCTTGCCGGGTAATCCACTGGGCGGCGGTTGTCCGGGTCGACCAGGCTCAAGTCCCAGTATTCGTTGCCCTGGTACAGGTCGGGCACACCGGGTGTGGTCATGCGCAGCAGGCACTGGACCAGGCCGTTGAGGGCGCCCGGGCAGGCGATGCGGGCCACGGCGTCGGCGAGCGAGTGGCGCAGTTGCTGGTTTTCGCTGTCGAGCAAGAGGCCATCGAGGTAGCGGGCGCAGACCTGTTCGTAGCGCTCGTTGGGGGCGGCCCAGCTGCTGCGCAGCTTGGCTTCGCGCAGGGCTTTCTGCTGCCACTGGCGCACACGTTCGGCAAAGTGCTCCAGGCCCTGCGGGTCATCACGGCTCAGCTCCAGCGGCCAACTGGCGAGCAGGGTCTGGAACAGCAGCAACTCGTCGCCGGGGCTCGGTGCCAGGCCGTCTTCGAGGGTTTCACGCAGCGGCTCGGCCAGTTCGCGCCAGTGCTCGACGCGGCTGGCGAGCCACTGGCTGTGTTCACTGAGCACCGCCAGGCGCGCGCGACAGTCTTCGCCGCGCTTGTGGTCGTGGGTGGCAGTGGCCAGCAGGTTATCCGGGAAGTCGCGCAGGCGGCGCTGCGCTTCGTTGTGGAACTGCGCAGGTGTGGTGCTGAACCGCTCGGCCTCGAAGCCCACGTCGTTGCGCGAGAGCAGGCGTGCGCTGCGGTAGAATGCCGTGTCCTCGACCGCCTTGGCGGCGCTGGGTGCGGTCAGTTGCTGGAAGCGTACGCACGCGTGGCGCAGGTGCTTGCGCGCGCGCCCGACAGGCAACTGGCGCCAGGGCTGTCCGCCGAGCCAGCGCTCGAGGTGGTCGAGCAATGGCCAGTCGGCTTCGCTGAGCGACTGCCGGGCGCCTTCCAGGGCGCGCTGGAAGAACGCCTCATCCTGCTCAGGGCGGCCACAGGCATTGATGTAGGTGCGGTACACCGAATAGTGCTCGACCAGCGCCTGCAGGGCACGGCGGATTGCGCCGAGGGTGAGGTCCCGGGTCATCAGGTCGTCGCGGGCGACCTGCAACAGCGCCTGGGCCACCGACTCGCAGTCACCGGCCAGGCTGGCATTGAGCACCAGGCGTCTTGCGATGCGCACTTCCTCGTCGAACGCTGGGCGTTCGCTGACGTTGTGCCAGAGCTCGGTCAACGGTACTTCGCCGGCCGGGTCGTGTTGCAGCAGCGAGACCTGGTTCATGAACTCGTAGCCGGTGGTGCCGTCGGTGAGCCAGTCCTGGTGCAGGTGCTCGTCGGTACCGAGGATCTTTTCCACGTAGATCGGGAAATGTTCGAGTGCCGCTTCTGGCGGACGCAGGGCCAGCAAGTGATCGACACGGCGGCGCAGGTTGCGGCAGTAGCGGCGAGGGTCGGCCAGGCCGTCGATATGGTCGATGCGCAGGCCATCGACCAGGCCGCGAGCGATCAGCTCGAACAGCTTGGCGTGGGTCGCTTCGAACACCGTGGCCCGTTCCACGCGCAGGCCGCCCAGCTCGTTGATATCGAAAAAGCGCCGCCAGTTGATGTCGTCGGCGGCGGTGCGCCAACTGGCCAGGCGGTAGGTCTGGCGTTCGAGCAGCAGATGCAGGCGCTTGAAACCAGGCTCGCTGCGGCTGTCGAAGGCGGCCAGGGCCTGTTCAAGGTGGGCGCCGGTGCGTACCAGGCGGGCCAGTTCCGCCTGCAACGGCAGGGCCTCGGAAAGTGGGTCGGTGCAGTCGCTCAGGGCGCTGAAACGCGTGGCCAGCGCCTGCAATGAAGGATCATCGCTGTGGTTGAGAATCCGCCCGTAATCCAGCGGACAGATCGGGAAGCGGTGCTCGTAGTGCTCGATCTGCAGCAACCCGTGCTCAGTGTCGAAGGTCAGCGGAATCTCGCCATTCTGCAGGGCGATACCGTAGTCGTTGCCCAGGAACGGCAGCAGCAACTGGCCGGCCAGCAGCGGGTCGCTGGAGTGCCACTGGATATCGAAGAATTCGGCGTAGGGGCTGCGCCGTCCCCAGGCCAGCAGGCTCTGCCACCAGGGGTTGTCGGCACCGCCCACGGCCATGTGGTTGGACACGGTGTCGAGGATCAGCCCCATGCCATGCTGGCGCAGCGCGGCCACCAGCCGCTGCAGCGCCGCTTCGCCGCCCAGCTCGGGATTGACCTGAGTCGGATCGACCACGTCGTAGCCGTGCCGGGAACCGGCGCGGGCCTTGAGTATGGGCGACGCGTACAGGTGGCTGATGCCCAACTGGGCGAAATAGGGCACCAGTGGCACGGCATCGTCGAGGGTGAAGTCGCTGTGAAATTGCAGGCGCTGGGTGGCGGTCAAGGGTTTCATCGGTCGCGCTCCCAAGCTTGTTCGCGCGCCTGCGCCAGCAGTTCCAGGCGGCGTGCGGCATCTTCGTCGTCGAGCAGTTCGGTAACCGGCAGGGCGAAGCGTCGGCGCCAGTTGGGGTGGCCGTCGGTGGTGCCGGGCAGGTTGGGTTGTTCGTCGCTGCCGAGCAGGTCTTCGAGCGGGACCAGCACGAGCGGTGCGCGGGTGTGGCCGACATAACGGATGGCGGTGTCGATCAAGGCGTCGTTATCCTTCAAAGGGCCATAGTTCGCTTCCAGGCTGCGGCGCAGGCCGTGAATCTCCTGCTCGCGCTCATGCCGCCAGTGCAGTTCGGTGGCGGCGTCGATCAGTTGCAGGCGGTGGTTCCAGTCGATGTCGCGTGCTCGCAGCCAGCCGGCCAGCGGGGCGAGGTCGTGGGTGCCGGTGGTGGCCAGGGCGGTATCGGGCCAGTCGAGGATCGGCTTGAAGTGGCCGGGTGAGGTCTGCTCGAACGGCAGCACGCGCATGCCCAGCACGCCCTTGTCCGCCAGTTGCTCACGCAGCCCGGACGGTACGGTGCCGAGGTCTTCGCCGAGGATCACGGCCTGATGACGTGCCGACTCGAGTGCCAGCAGGCGCAGCAGGTCTTCGACGGGGTAGTTCAGGTACGCGCCTTCGCTCGGCTTGGCACCGCGCGGGATCAGCCACAGGCGGCGCAGCCCCATCACGTGATCGATGCGCAGGCCGCCGGCGTGGGCGAGGTTGGCCCGCAGCATTTCGATGAAGGCACGGTAGCCGTTGCGCTTGAGGCCCTCGGGCGAGAAGGCGCAGATGCCCCAGTCCTGGCCGGAGCGGTTGAGGATGTCGGGCGGCGCGCCGACCTTGAGTTCTGCCAGCAGTTCGTCCTGGCGGCTCCAGGCCTGGCTGCCGGCACCGTCGGCACCCACCGCCAGGTCAGCGATCAAGCCGATGCCCATGCCATTGCTGCGCGCGGCATCCTGGGCGCGTTGCAGGCTGCGCTCGGTGAGCCATTGGCAGAAGGCATGAAACTCCACCCGCGCCGGATAGGCCGCCGCCATGGCCTGCACTTCCGGCTCTTCGGGGCTGCGCCAGGCGTCTGGCCAGGCGCGCCAGTCGGCCCCCAGGCCTTGCTCCACGGCTTCGGCCTGCAGCACTTCGAAATGGCAGTGGTGCTCCAGGGCTTGGCCAGCGGACTGGCGAAAACTGTCGAAGTCCGGGCGCAGGGGATGTTCGCTCTGGCTGAAATCTGCATACAGCGCCTTGAGCAGCTTGTGCCGCACATCGGCCGCGCGCGGCCAGTCGACCAGCGACGTCTGCTCCAGGTCTTCGATGCTCTGGGTCAGGCCCGCAGCCTCGGCCGCCATGCGCACCTCGCGCTCGCCGAGCAGTACCGAGGGGCTGGCGTAGAGCGTGTTGAGCAACAGGCGGCTGGACGGTGAATAGGGGCTGAAGTGCTGTTGGTCATACATCGACAGCGCATGGATCGGGCTGATCGCCAGCGCATCGGCGCCTCGCTCTGCCGCGCTGCGCGCCAGTTGCTCCAGGGCCAGGCAGTCGCCATAGCCACCGTCGCCGGGGCGGCGCAGGCTGTAGAGTTGCACGGCCAGGCCCCAGCGACGTGGCGGGGATTGCTCGCTTATGTCCTGCAGGCTGTGGCAACGCGGCGGCGCAACGGCGATGGTGACCTGTCGGTCATCGATTTCCAGGCGGTGGTAGCCGGTAGGCAGTTCGCCGGGCAGTTGTGCCAGTGGGTCGAGGGTCAGCGCGCGCACGCTGCCGTCTTCCTGGGTGCAACGTACCTTGCTGTTCGGGCTGAACCAGCGTGCCAGGGCCAGCGGCTGGCCGAGGTCGGCAGTGAGCAGTGGCGGCAGGTGCTCGCTGTCGTCGAGCTGCTCCAGGGCGGCCAGGCTGCGCGCGATGGCAGCGTCATCCTCGGCCGGATGGCCAAGCCCTTGCAGGACCCGGCGCAGAGCCTCGTCAGATACCTGCTGGGGACGATCGTTGGCGTCTATCCAGTCGCGGGAAAGGCCCGCGCGGGCGGCGAGACGGTGCAGGGGCATTTCGCTCATGGCGTCTCCAGGCGAGAGGGAAGCAGGCTGACCACGCAGCTGTACGCGGCCAGGGTGGAGTCCGGATGGGCGTTGTCACTGCTGTCGAACAGGCGTGTATCCATGCCTGGCAAGGTAATGGGCTGCGCAGATGCGCCAAGGTTCAAATCGATGCGCAACTCGCAGCCGTCGCCCAGTCGCCAGCGGGCGCTGAGGGCTTTGTCGCCGAGCACTTCGGCGCCCAGTGCGCGGCTGCCCACCAGGCGCGGGACGATCTCGCGATGGCGGATGTCCAGTAGTTGGTGATAGAGGCCGTGCCAGCCAGCGAGCACTTGTGTGTTGACAGGGCGTGAGGCTTCGAAGGTTTGCAGGGCGTTGGGGTCAGGTATGTGCGCGCGCTTCTCGGGGTCGGCGAAGGCTGCGAAGTGGGCGAACTCGCCGCGCCGACCTTCGCGCACGGCATCGGCCAGTTCATCGTGGAAATCGGTGAAGAACAGGAACGGCTGGCAACTGCCTTCTTCGTCACCCATGAACAGTAGCGGGATCATTGGCGCCAACAGCAGCAGGCCGGTGGCGGCCCGCAACGCCTGGGGCGGACACAGCCGACCGAGACGCTCGCCCAGGGCGCGGTTGCCGATCTGGTCGTGGTTCTGCAAGAACAGCACGAAGGCACTCGGTGGCAGGTGAGCGCTGGGCTCGCCACGGGGTGTGCCATGGCGGTTGGGCTCGCCCTGAAACACGAAGCCTTCGCTCAGGCACCGGGCCAGTTGCTCAATCGGGCGGTCCTTGTAGTCGGCGTAGTAGCCTTCGGTCTCGCCCGTGAGCAGCACGTGCAGGGCGTTGTGGCCGTCATCGTTCCACTGCGCGTCGAAGCCTTGTTCGAGCAGCGCCGCTTGGTTGTGTTCGTTCTCCAGTACCAGCCACACTTCGCGGCCCGGCTCGACAGCGGCGCGTACGCGGCGGGCCAGTTCGACAAGAAAGTCCGGTTGGTCGATGGCGTGCACGGCGTCCAGGCGCAGGCCATCGAAGCGGTAGTCGCACAGCCACATCAGGGCGTTCTGGATGAAGAACTCGCGCACTTCTGCACGGCGAAAGTCGATGGCGGCGCCCCAGGGCGTCTGACGGTCTGCGCGGAAGAACCGGCTGGCGTACTGCGGCAGGTAATTGCCGTCAGGGCCAAAGTGGTTGTAGACCACATCCAGCATCACCATCAGCCCGTGGCCATGGGCCTGGTCAATGAGTGCGCACAATTGCTCCGGGCTGCCGTAGACATTGTGTGGGGCGAAGGGCAGGGCACCGTCGTAGCCCCAGTTACGCTCGCCCGGGAACTGGTTGATCGGCATCAGCTCGATGGCGGTGATGCCCAGTTCCGCCAGGCGTGGCAGGTGCTGGGAAACGCCGCCATAGCCGCCAAGCAGGCCTACATGCAGTTCCTGGATCACCGCCTCGTGCCATGGGCGGCCTCGCCAGGGGTGCTTCCAGCCGTAACGCTGGGGATCGACGACTTCACTGGGGCCGTGCACGCCGTCAGGCTGGTAGCGCGACGCCGGGTCGGCCACCTGCAGGTGGCCGTCGATCCTGAAATGGTAGCGATCACCCGCCCGGCAGGGGGCGATGCCGATAAACCAGCCATCCTCTTCGGGCAGCAGCTCGACAGACGGCTGCCGCTCGATTTCCACGCTCACGTTGCGCGCATCTGGCGCCCAGAGGGCGAAGCGCGTCGACGTGGCGTCCAGTTGCTGTGCGCCATGCCTGTGCATCTTCGTAGCCCTCGTTCAGTAGTGGCGGCTATGTGCCTGGCAGACCAGTTCCTCATAAAGGCGAGCGTAGGGTTCGACCGCCTGGCACCAGTTGAAAGGTTGAGTCATCGACAGGCACCGCATGGCGTTGAGCAGATCTTTCTTGCCGTGTACGTAGAAGGCGCGGTTCAGGGCTTCGCGGTAGCTCTCGGGGCTCGATTCGTTGAACAGGAAACCCGTGACGCCATCTTCGATGGTGTCGGCCAGACCGCCAGTATTGCGCGCCACCGGCAGTGAGCCGAAACGCTGTGCGTACATCTGGCTCAAGCCGCACGGCTCGTAGCGCGAGGGCATCAGCAGAAAATCGCTGCCGGCGAACATGCGCCGGGCATCGGTTTCGTTGAAGCCGATGCGCACGCCGATGCGGCCCGGATGGCGGAGGGCCAGATCGCGCATGGCCTGTTCTTCCTCCGGCTCGCCACGGCCGATAATCGCGATTTGTCCGCCCTGGCGGACGATGTCGTCGGCCACGCTCAGCGTCAGGTCCAGCCCTTTCTGGTAGACCAGGCGCGAGACCACGGCGAACAGCGGCCCTTCGCACGGCTCCAGGCCGAACAGCTCGCGGACCTGCTCGGCATTGCGTGCCTTGCCTTCCCAGTCGTTGATGCTGAAGTTGTGCACCAGGTGCGAGTCGGTGGCCGAATCCCAGCTCTCGTCGATGCCATTGGGGATGCCGCCCAGCAGGCCTTGCTGGGCCTTGCTTGCAAGAAAACCGTCGAGGCCGCAGCCGAACTCGGGCGTGGTGATCTCCCGGGCGTAGGTGGCACTGACCGTGGTGATGTGGCTCGAGTAGGCAAGCCCGGCCTTGAGGAATGACAGCTTGCCGTAGAACTCCATGCCTTCCTGCTGCATGGCATGGTCGGGAATGGCCAGCTCCGGGCTGCAGCCTCGGCTGTAGACACCCTGGTACGCGAGGTTGTGGATGGTGAACAAGGTCGGCGTATTCAGACCGCGCCAGTGCATGTAGGCAGGTGCCAGACCGGCTGGCCAGTCATGGGCGTGCACCAGATCGGGGCGCCAGTGCGCCATTGCGTCGCCTGCGGCGATCTCTGCGGCGGCCAGGCCCAGGCGGGCGAAACGGATATGGTTGTCGGGCCAGTCACGGCCATTGTTGGCACCGTATGGGGTGCCTTCGCGCTCGTACAACTCGGGGCAGATCAGCACGTAGATGACCAGGCCATCCGGCAGGTCCATGCGCCCGATCTCGCATGGCGGAAGCGCAGCATGGCCACCGATTTCGCCGACGATGTGAATGGGGTTGTCGCTGTCGACCACCTGCGGATAACCCGGAATCAAGACCCGCACATCGTGCAGGTGTGACAGCGCCCTGGGCAGGGCTGCGGAGACATCGCCCAGGCCGCCGGTCTTGACCAGGTCGGCGATTTCGGAGGTGACGAACAGCACCTTGCGCTTGTGCGGATTATTGCGGCGCGTGGTAGCGGGTGCCTTGCCTGCCGTGGCGAAGCCAGGTGCAACAGGCTCGCGATTTTCCAGGTTGAATGATTCTGCGTGAGGCTCGACAGCGGCACTGATCATACTTCTCTCCGTCCCTTGTTCATGCGGGTGGTGGCACCCGTTACGTTTATCTCGTATCTGTTCTCGCTTTGGCTTTCAGCATCTTCGTAGTGCATTCCTTGCCCCATGGTCGTGCGCGCAGGCACAGCGCGAGCGGCATTCCGGCCGAACAGGCGCCTGGACAGTGTGGGGTGGGCGGGCTGACGCGTGAGGAAGTCCCTTTGCGTGGCCTACTTACTTCCTGACCTACCCGTGTTTTGGAAAGTTCGACTTGATTGCGTCACTGGTTTCGGAGCAAAACACGGGCCGAATCGTCAGTGTAGGGGACGAAAGGTAGGAAGGATGACCCGCTGGTCACAATTTGCATGACCGTTGATCCGCGCAAACGTTGGCGCATTAGAGCTGCGGCGCCGGCGCGTTTGCCGGCTTGGGGGGCTCGCGATCCAGGTGGCCTGAGACAGACCTTATAGAGAGGCGGCTGCCATTGAAGGCATTTTTCGCTATGAGGGGGGGGGCAGGGCGCCGCGCACGCAGAGCGCGGCGCGGCGAAAAGGTCAGAGGCCGGCAGCCTTGCTGCCCAGGCGGGCCTGTTCGAGCAACAGGTTCAGTTCGGCCACCTGCTGGCGCAGTTGATCGCGCTCGTCCTTCAATTGGCGCAATTCGTCGCGGCGCACAGTGACATAGAGGGTCTGGGGGGGAGTAGCAGGCATGTAGGTACCCAAGAGAACACCTCGCAGTTTGGCTGGTGACAGTAACAAGCGTAGACGCTTCGTGCGGCGCGCATTCTGAATTCTTTCCCTGTCCTTGGGAACTTTTTTGTTTATGGTGGTCACGCCGTTCGTCGGTGAACCCTCGTGCGGTACGCTGGACTAACCTGAACACCTGAATCGCGTTCGTCATCCATTTTCGCAAGGGGAGCATCGGCACATGCAACTGGGAATCGTCGGGCTGGGCCGCATGGGCGGCAATATCGCAAGACGGCTGATGCGCGCAGGCCACCAGACCGTGGTACACGATCGCAACCGTGATGCCGTCAGCGCTTTGAGCAGCGAGGGCGCCCTGGGCGCCCATGACCTCGGCGCGCTGGTACAGAAACTCAAGGCGCCAAGGGCGGTTTGGGTCATGCTGCCGGCGGGCGAGCCTACCGAGCAGACCATCACCCAGCTCGCCGAGCTGCTCGAGCCAGGCGATGCGATCATCGATGGCGGCAACACCTTCTACAAGGATGACATGCGCCGCGCCGCCCAGCTGTCAACGCGTGGCCTGCACTATCTGGACGTAGGCACGTCCGGTGGTGTCTGGGGCTTGGAGCGGGGCTATTGCATGATGATCGGCGGCGAAAAGGACGTGTTCGAACGGCTGGAGCCGCTGTTCAAGGCGCTGGCGCCGGGCGTGGGGGACATCGTGCGCACCCAGGGTCGCACGGGTGAGCATGGGCGTGCCGAGCATGGCTACATTCACGCCGGGCCGCCCGGTGCCGGGCACTATGTGAAGATGGTGCACAACGGTATCGAGTACGGCTTGATGCAGGCTTATGCCGAAGGTTTCGACCTGCTGCGCAGCAAGGGCGGCACCGAGTTGCCCGAGGACCAGCGTTTCGACCTGAATGTGGCGGAGATCGCCGAGGTCTGGCGGCGTGGCAGTGTGGTCACCTCCTGGCTGCTCGACCTCACCGCTGATGCGCTGGTCGCCGATCCGCAACTGGCCCAGTTCAGCGGTTCGGTGTCCGACAGTGGTGAAGGGCGCTGGACCATCGATGCTGCAGTCGAGCAGGCGGTACCGGTGCCGGTGTTGTCCAGCGCGTTGTTTGCCCGTTTCCGCTCACGCCAGCAGCAAGGCACCTTCGGCGACAAGGTGTTGTCTGCCATGCGCCTGGGCTTCGGTGGCCATGTCGAGAAGAAGGGTTCATGAGCAAACAGACGATTCCCGCCGCGCCGCCCTGCACGCTGTTCCTGTTCGGCGCCAATGGCGACCTGGTCAAGCGTCTGCTGATGCCGGCGTTGTACAACCTCAGCCGTGACGGTTTGCTGGACCGCAGCCTGCGTATTGTCGGAGTCGATCATAACCAGGCCAGTGCCGAGCAGTTCGCCGAGCGCCTGCACGACTTCATGATCGAGCGCGACAAGGGCGGCGAGGGCGCAGGCAAGTGCCTGGACGAAGGGCTGTGGTCGCGCCTGGCCAAGCGCCTGGACTACCAGACCGGCGACTTCCTGGACCCTGCGACCTATTCGGAGATCGGCAAGCGCATCGCCAAGACCCGTCACGGCAACGCCATCTTCTACCTGGCCACTTCGCCGCGTTTCTTTCCTGAGGTGGCCCAGCGCCTGGGCGAGGCGGGCTTGCTCGACGAGTCTGCGGGCGGCTTTCGCCGGGTGGTGGTGGAAAAGCCATTCGGTACCGATCTTGCCAGCGCCGAGGCGCTCAACGCTTGCCTGCTCAAGGTGATGAGCGAGCGGCAGATCTATCGCATCGACCATTACCTGGGCAAGGAAACGGTGCAGAACATTCTGGTCAGCCGCTTCTCCAATGGCCTGTTCGAATCGTTCTGGAACAATCACTACATCGACCACGTGCAGATCACCGCCGCCGAGACCGTCGGGGTCGAGACGCGTGGCGCGTTCTACGACAATACCGGTGCCTTGCGTGACATGGTGCCCAACCACCTGTTCCAGTTGCTGGCGATGGTCGCCATGGAGCCACCGGCGGCCTTCGGCGCTGACGCTGTCAGGGGCGAGAAAGCCAAGGTGATCGGTGCCATCCGCCCATGGTCGCAGAAAATGGCGCTGAAGAACTCGGTGCGGGGGCAGTACGTGGCGG
>Ga0209371_1001440_pt1 | contig 16178 bp, 11 predicted proteins | sample AgamicAtAmrz_FD_187165 | JGI IMG/M metagenome (GOLD analysis project Ga0209371, IMG submission 187165) | Agave microbial communities from Guanajuato, Mexico - At.Am.rz (SPAdes) (version 2) | ecosystem: Host-associated > Plants > Roots > Rhizosphere | place: Guanajato, Mexico | collected 2012-06-07
AGTTGCGGCCGATACGCATTCGGACGGCGGAGAGCGTTGCTGCCGCATCGCTCCAGCGATTGGCATTCTGGTAAGCGATGGCGGTGCGGATCTCCATCATGGCGTGAAACTGCAGGCCCTCGGACAGATGAATCCAGAGCCCGTCGAGAAAGCCGGGCCTGATCACCATCGGAAAGTGATCGGCCAGCACCTGTGATGTATAGTGGAGAGCGAACTGCATCAGGCTCGGCCAGATTTCCGCGGCGGCAAAATCATCGAATTCGTTCTGAACGAATTGAAGAAGATCGCGGGGCCGGCCGGCTTCGTAGGAGATACAGGCTTCGGCGAGCCGCAGCATGCGGAATTCCGCCTCTGCTGCATGCGGCACCTGTTCCAGTTTCTGCCGTGCTTCCTGAGCGGCACGACGCGCGAAAAGAGCATCGCCGCTCATCAGTCGAAGCACTGTTTGATGAAGGTGGATGAAGAATTCCAGCAGCGGCTGGCCGCCCATATGGCCGAGATAGATCAAGGCGCGGGCGGCGGCGGCTTCCGCTTCGCGGAAATTCCTGCGGCGGATTTCGAATTCCAGCAGCGCGTTGTAATAGGCGGCCCATTTGCCGTAATCGCCCATCGGATAATCCGCCATGAACTCGCCGAGGCGGGTGATCATGGCGTCCGTCGGCATCAGGTCCTCGGAAATCATGAGGTTGAGCCGGAACGTTCGCGCCGCAAAGGAAAAGCGCGATCCGCGCAGCAGGACCTTCAGCGGATCGAGATAGTCCGAACCCAGATGTTTGCCGACGAGGTGGCGCACGCGCTGCAATTCTCCGAGCTTCAGGAGCGTGCGAGCCATGGCAAAAAGCACGACTTCGTTGGTCGCGATCATCTCGTGGGAAAAGCGCATGATGATATCGCGAAAGGTCCCGAGGCTGTTTCGATAGATCAGCTCCAGACCCCGAGCGCGCTCCAGAATCTGCGCCGCATGGGCCTCGTGCCCATGATCGAGGAGCAGCGACATGGCGGCAAGCGCACGTCCCGCCTGCTCGAAAGCGGAGGCTACCTCGATCACGGCGACGGTGGTTTCGAAGGTTGCCAGGCGTTCGCTGACGGCGTCTGTCAGGAGTGTCAGCAGTTCCTGATGTTCGTCCGGTGCCTCGATCAGGCGTGGTGGCAAAAGGCTCGTCCACTCCTCGACGGTGACAGGAGATCGCGTTTCGAGCCAGATGGAAAGCAGCGCGGTCTGTCCCGGCGAAAGGTGGCCGAGAAAATTCTCGCGCAGATAGTCGATGGATAGGCGAGGGTCCTTTTGGCGTGTCAACGGCAGGAAAACCGGCCAGCCGGCATAATCCCTGACCAACCGGTTGGCTTCTTCGACTGGCAGTTCCCCCAATTCCTCAACGGAAAATGTTAGATCGCCGGCGTCGAGCGTCACCGAACCTCGATGCAGGATGAGCCGCGCCAGCCCGCTGATGCGCTGATCGGGGCGGCAGGCGATGACCAGAACGTCGACGGTCTCCAGGAGCTGAGCGGAAAGACGAGCCGATCGAGCGGAAACCGGTACGTCCCATAAGAGCCATCCATCCCTCACGTCGCTCATGCGCGGTTGCTGCAGGTTGCAGACCTCCTTGCCCATCGCCTTTGCAGCCATGAACAGGACTGTGCTCTTTCCGGCTCCCGCAGGAGCGCGCAGGAAGATGACGCCGGCGTGTTCCGTCGCGATGCGATGGCAGAGATGAGGTCGGGCAATCAATCTGTGCATGCGGTGTTTGTAAGCGCGTATTGAAAAATAACCTATACCATAAGGCTGAAAAACTATACCTCCAGCCGGTTGTCCGTCGTCCGCAGATGAGGATTGTTGTTTGTCAGTTAGCTGACGAACAAGGAAATTCTCGTCGATGCAGCAACATCCGTTGGTCGCGATCCTGACGCGGCTTGGCACCTTCGTTCTGGTCATGATCGCGCTTTCCATCATGATTTTCGCGTTGGCGCGCGTCGTACCGGGAGATCCCGCGCGCATGGCTCTCGGCCCTGCGGCAACGCAGGAGCAGGTCGATGCGCTCCGCGTACAGATGGGGTTGGATAAGCCGCTTCTGGTGCAATACGTCGACTATGTCGGCAAGGCGCTGCAAGGCGATCTGGGGATGTCGCTGGTCTCGCAACGTCCCGTCACGATAGATCTGGAACAGACGGTGCCAGCCACCGTGGAACTGGTTCTCGTCTCCGTGATCTTCATGTTCGTGGTGGCCATTCCGCTCGGTGTCATCACCGCACATTTTAGGGATCGTGCGCTGGATCATATCGGCCGCATCCTGTCCTTGACCGGTGTGACCATTCCGAGTTTCCTGTTTGCGATCAGCCTGCAATTGCTTGCCGCACGTTGTCTGCCGAATTGGCCAATCATCGGCCGGCTCGATCATTCCCTGAGCTTTCAACCCGGACCGACCGGATTTCTATTGATCGACGGCTTGCTGGCCGGACGTCTGGATGTGTTCGTCGATGCGCTTCAGCATCTCGTGCTGCCGGCCTTCGCACTGGCCATGGCCGGCATCGGCCAGATTACCCGCATCACTCGTTCCTCCATGTTGGAGAACCAGCGCAAGGATCACGTTCTGACCCTGCAGAGTTTCGGCGTGCCGGAGCGGGTCATCATTTTCCGTTACCTTCTCAAGCTGTCGTCGATCGCGCCATTGACAATCATGGGCCTCGAATTCGCATCGCTGATCGGCAATGCCTTCGTCATCGAGATGGTGTTCGCCTGGGGCGGCTTCGCCTCCTACGGGCTGAACGCCATCCTGCAAAAGGACCTCAATGCCGTGACTGCCGTGGTGCTGGTCGCCGGCCTGTTTTTCATCGTTGCGAACCTGGTGGTGGATATCCTGATCTCGATGATCGACCCGCGCCTGCGCCGCAAGGAGGCACGCTGATGGCCGATATGAAGATGCTCGATGCATCCGACCGCGCGCTGAGCACCGGTTACATGATGTGGTATCGCTTCAGCCGCAATCCGGCCGCGGTGGTCGGCACGCTGATCCTGATTTCGGTCTTTGTGCTGGCGGTGTTTGCGCCGTGGCTTACTCCCTATCCGAAACATGTCGGCGCCGTGGTCGATTTCCGCGCTCGACATGTGGCGCCGGATGCCGCCCATTGGTTCGGAACCGACAAAGTCGGTCGGGATATCTTTTCCCGCACGGTCTTTGGCATGCGCGTCTCGCTGCTTCTGGTCATCGGCGTGCTCGGCATTTCCGTGCCGATCGGCACCGTGCTCGGCCTTATCGCTGGCTACTTCGGCGGTTGGGTTGAAAAGATCATCACCGGCTTGACAAACGTGATGCTGGCAATGCCGCCGCTGGTCATGGCGCTTGCCGTTTCGAACCTGCTCGAGCCGAACCTGATGAACGCGATGATCGCCATCACGCTGCTTTGGTGGACATGGCATGCACGGCTGATCTACTCCGTTTCCAAGTCCATCGCGTCGGAAGATTACATCGAGGCGGCTCGCCTTGCCGGCGCCGGACCGATGCATATCCTCTTTCGCGAAATCCTGCCGAATTGCGTGGCGGTCATCTCCGTCAAGACGACGCTGGATGCCGCCTTCGTCATCCTGTTCGGCGCCACGCTCAGCTTCCTCGGCTTCGGTGTGAAGCCACCCATTCCCGATCTCGGTTCCATGGTCGCCGACGGTCGCCAGTTCATGCCCGATTACTGGTGGGAAGTCGTGTGCCCAGGGGCCGCGGTCTTCTACGTAACGCTCGGTTTCAACCTCCTGGGTGACGGCTTGCGCGACATGTTCGATGTGGAGAGCTGAACCATGACCGAGCCGCTTCTGAAGATCGAGGCTTTGAACGTCTCCTTCACCACCTATGGCCGCACGCGACAAGTGCTGCGAGACATTGCCTTCACTGTCGCAGCGGGCGAGCGCGTCGCGCTGATTGGCGAGACGGGGTCGGGCAAGTCCGTGACGGCAAAGGCAATCATCGGCACCTTGCCAAAGAATGCCGCCATCAACTCCGGCGTTATTTCCGTCGCAGGACGTGACGTTCTGAAAATGCAGCGAAGGGAACGCGAGGCGCTGAAAGGCACGGCCTTTTCCCTGATCATGCAGGACCCGCTCTCGTCCTTCAACCCGGTCTTCAAGATCGGCACGCATCTCGATGATGTCATGCGTTTTGCCGACAAGCGTGATGGCATTCGCTCGTCGAAGGCCGAGCGGCGGACGCGAATTGCCGCGGTCTTGCGGAGGGTGCAGCTTGCTGACGCTGAGAGAGTGATGAACGCCTATCCGTCCGAGCTTTCGGGCGGCATGCGTCAGCGCGTTCTGATCGGGCTTGCGCTGTTGCACCAGCCGAAGCTTCTGATCGCCGATGAGCCGGGCACTGCGCTCGACGTGACGACCCAGGATGAGATCCTGAACCTGATCAACCAGCTGGTGATCGAGGAGAACATGGCTCTTCTGATGATCACCCACAATCTCGGTGTCGTGCGCAAGGTGGCGGACCGAGTGGTGGTCATGCATCACGGCGATATCGTCGAGGCGGGGCCTTGCCGCGAGATACTCACTGCCCCGCATCAACCCTACACGAAGGCGCTCCTCGACGCCGTGCCGCCGCTTTACGGCAAGTGCGTGACCGATCTGCCGCAGAGCAATGGCGCGCCTATCGTCAGGGTCGAAGGGCTGAACAAGATCTATGGCCGGAAGCCCGGCTTCCATGCCGTTCGCGACGTTAACCTGACGTTGCGTCAGGGCGAAATCTTCGGGCTGGCCGGCGAGTCCGGCTCAGGCAAGACCTCGGTTGCACGCATCATCATGGACCTGTCTCGCCCGACATCGGGCAGCGTTGCCATCGATGCGCCGGCACCAGGGCGCGGCAGGCGGTTGACGCAGATCGTCTACCAGAACCCCGGCACGTCGCTCAACCCCAAGCGCAATGTGCAGCAAACGCTCGCGCTGCCTTTGAAATCCATCGGCATGGATGGACCAGCCCGCGAAGCACGGATGAAGCAACTGATGGATCTCGTGCGGCTGCCGCAATCCTATCTGGCAAAGTATCCGCATGAGCTTTCGGGCGGCCAGAAGCAGCGCGTGGCGATTGCCCGCGCGCTTGCCGCCGAGCCGAAGATTCTGATCCTCGACGAGCCGACGGCGGCGCTCGATGTGTCGGTGCAGAAAACCGTAATCGAGTTGTTGTTGCAGCTGCGCGAGGAACTGGGTCTGACCTATCTGATGATCTCGCACGACCTTTCGCTGATGCGCAATTTCTGCTCGCGCATCGCCATCATGCTGCGAGGCGAGATCGTCGAGGAGGGAGCGACGCCCCAGGTCTTCGCCGCCCCCGATCACCCATACACGCGCGCGCTGATCGCGGCGATCCCGGTCGTTACCGACGAGGAGGAACGCCTGAAGCCCATCGTGACCGAGGAGGAGCGCATGCGCTTCCTCGTCAAAACCACAGACTGATCGAAGAGGAGCCTAACGTGTATCGCGTTGGAATTGACGTCGGCGGCACCAATACGGATGCCGTCGTCCTGGAGGGAAAGACCGTTCTTGCTGGGGTCAAGGCCTCGACGACCGAAGATGTGACTTCGGGCGTGATCGAGGCGCTGGAGAAGGTTGTCGATGCCTCGGGCATCGATCGGGGCCGTATCGCCGCCGTCATGATCGGCACGACGCATTTCACCAATGCGGTCATCGAGCGCCGCCATATGGATGAGGTCGCAGCCATCCGCCTGAGCCTGCCGTCGGGCGCCGGCCTGCCGCCGATGGTCGATTGGCCCGACGATCTGCGCGAGATCGTCGGCAATCACGGTTATCAGGTCAAGGGCGGCTACGAATTCGACGGACGCGAGCTTTCGCCGCTCGATGAAGATGCCATCGTGCGTATTGCCGGCGAAATTCGTACGAAGGGCCTGAAGGCTGCCGCCGTGACCTGCGTCTTCAGCGGTATCAACGATGCGATGGAAGTGCGGGCCAAGGAAATCCTGCAGCAGCATTGCCCCGGCCTGCCAGTGGTGATGTCGAAGGATATCGGCCGTCACGGCCTGCTGGCGCGGGAAAGTGCGGCGATCATGAATGCGAGCCTGCTGTCGCTGGCGGATCGCACCGTTGCAGCCTTCGGCAAGGCGCTTGCGGCGGCTGGTATCCCATGCCCGTTCTACATCACCCAGAACGACGGCACGCTGATGGCCGCCGATGTCGTGCGTGCCTTTCCGGTGCTGACCTTTGCCTCCGGCCCTACCAATTCCATGCGCGGCGCCGCGTTTCTGACCGGGCTTAAGGACGCCGTCGTCGTCGACGTTGGCGGTACGACTTCGGATGTCGGCTCTTTATCGTACGGCTTTCCACGCCAGGCTTCCACGACCGTCGACATCGGCGGGGTTCGCACCAATTTCCGCATGCCCGATGTCTTTTCGATCGGCCTCGGCGGCGGTTCGCTCGTCGTCAGGAGTGAAGCGGGCATTACCATCGGACCGAAGTCGGTCGGCTATCGCGTACGCAAGGAGGCGCTCTGCTTTGGTGGATCGACCCTGACCGCCACTGACATCGCTGTTGCCGCCGGCAAGGCCGAAGTCGGTGATCGAGCGCTGGTCGCCAATCTCGACAAGAGTCTGGTCGACGCGGCCGTGGCAAAGATCAACGCCATGCTGGAAGCTTGCGTCGAGCGCAGTCGAATTTCCTCGACGCCGGTACCGGTCATCGCTGTTGGCGGCGGTTCGATCCTCATGCCCGACCGTATCGGTGATCTCGAAGTGATCATGCCTGAGAATTTCGCCGTGGCAAATGCTGTCGGCGCCGCCATCGCCCAGATCAGCGGTGAAACGGATCGCGTCTTCTCGCTCGTCAATGGCCGCACGCGCGAGAGCGCGCTTGCGGAAGCCGAAGCGGAGGCGCGCGAAAAGGCGATCGCGGCGGGCGCTCTTGCGGAAACCCTGGAAGTTATCGAGCGCGAGGATACGCCTCTTGCCTATCTGCCAGGCAATGCCACGCGCATCCACGTCAAAGTCGTCGGTGAAATGGGAGGCCATCATGCCTGAGACGCGCAAGCAGAAATATGATGACGCCGCTCTGCGCCGGCTGACGCCGGAGGATCTCGATGCGCTGGAAATCGGGGCGGGCATTCTCGGCACCGGCGGTGGCGGCAACCCCTACCAGGGCAAGCTCCTCGTTCTCGAAGCCATGAAGGCCGGTTATGAGATGAAGGTTCTCGCGACCGACGCCATAGAGCCGGATGCACTTTGCATGTCGATCGGTGGCATCGGTGCGCCTGTCGTCGGCGTCGAGCGCATCCGCGAGGGGCGTGAGGGATTGCGTTGCCTGCGCGCCATGGAAGAGCTGATCCGCACGCCGATCGATGCGATCGTCTGCGAAGAGATCGGCGGCGCGAATTCGATGAACCCGCTCGTCACAGCGGCTCTCGGTGGCCTGCCGATCCTCGATTGCGACGGCATGGGCCGTGCCTTCCCCGAAATGCAGATGACGACCTTTTCGATCTATGGCCACAGCTCGACGCCTTCGGTCATGTGCGACCTGCATGGCAATGCCGTGATCTTCAGCCATGCCGTGTCGGAAGTCTGGCACGAGCGGATGGCGCGCGCCTGCGTCGTGGCGCAGGGTGGCGGTGCCATGCTGGCGACAGCGCCGATGCAGGCGCATTACGTCCATCAGTATGGCATTCCAAAGAGCTTCACCAAGGCGATCGCGCTCGGCGAAGCGGTGATCCGCGCCCGCAAGGCACAGGAGGACCCGATTGCCGCCGTCTGCGCGCTGGAAGGCGGGCGGCGGGTGTTCAACGGCAAGATCACCGATCTGAAGCGCCATCTGCGTGGTGGTTTCGTTGTCGGCGACATGGAGCTCGCCGGCTTTGACGATTGCAACGGCCAGACGGCGAACGTGGCGATCCAGAACGAGTTCCTGGTTTTCCGCCGCGATGGCGCGATCGAGGTCTGCGTGCCGGATCTGATCGTGCTGCTCGATGTCGATACCGGCTATCCGATCACAACCGAAATGCTGCGCTACGGCCAGCGCGTCGCCGTCGTCGCCATTCCCTGCCACGAGCTGTTGCGCAGCGCGCGTGCGCTCGATGTCGTCGGCCCGGCTGCCTTCGGCTATCCGGACATCACCTATTCGCCGTTGCCGGCTCCGGGCCGGAAGGCAGCCTAACCATAAGCGGGGCAGTTCCCGCATCAAAGAGGAGAACTAGAATGAAGATGGGTTCCAGAAATCGGCGTCTTTCGGCGCTTCTGCTCGCGAGCGTCATGGCGTCGCCGCTGACTGCGGTTGCTGCGTCGGCGGCCGACAAGGTGTCGATTGCCGTCAACACGATGCAGATTTTCAGCTCGCTCGATCCGGCCAAGGTCACAGACTACACGGGCTATATGGCGATCGTGAACATGTATGACGCGCTGACGACCGTCAGCCCTTCGGGCGAGATCGTGCCCCATCTGGCAAAATCCTGGGATATCTCCCAGGATGGGCTGGCCTACACGTTCCATCTTCGCGATGACGCCAAGTTCCAGGACGGCACGCCGGTCAAGGCATCCGACTTCGTCTGGTCGATCCGCCGCCTGATCGGCATCAACAAGGGCCCCTCGAACCTCATCGTCGGCCTCGTGCAGCCCGACAATGTCACCGCGCCCGATGACAAGACCGTCGTCGTCAAGCTCGATCGCCAGTTCTCGCCGTTCATGGCCGTGACGCCGCTGATGATGGCGCTGAACGAGAAGCTGATCGAAGCCAATTCCAAGCCGGACGACAAGTGGGGCGAAGCCTATGTGGGCGACCATTCTGCCGGCTCAGGTCCCTACAAGCTTGTCAGCTACAATCGCTCTGCCGATATGGTAATCGCGCGCAATCCCGATTACTTCCTGGGCTGGACCAAGGGAACGCCGATCGACGAAGTGCGTTTCGTCCAGACGAGCGATGACGCCACCGTGAAGGCGCTTGCCGAAAAGGGTGAACTCGGTCTCTCCTCGCATGGTCTCGGTAACGACACCTATGAAACCATCGGCAAGATGCCGGGCTACAAGCTGCTCCAGTCGACGACGGCCGGCGGCTTCGTCATCAAGCTGAACAGCAAGGTCTATCCGACCGACGACGTGCATGTTCGCCGGGCAATCGCCTATGCCACCGACTACAAGACCATTCAGGAAGCGATCTATCCGGGCTTCGATATGACCGGCCCGCTCTCGACCGTCTTCAAGGATGCGCACAATGACGATATCCAGCCCGGCGTCTTCGATCTCGAAAAAGCGAAGGAAGAGCTCGCCAAATCGAAATATGCCGGTCAGAAGATCACGCTGGTCAACAGCTATGTCGCCTCGCTCGCTTTCGAATCCGAAGTGGCGCTGCTGATGCAGGCCAATCTCGAACAGATCGGTATCACGCTCGACATCAAGCCCGAGCCCTGGAACCGTATCGTCGAGTTCTCCTCCAAACCCGAGACCACGCCGGCCTCGACACAGGTCAACATCTCGCCCAACTATCCGTCGCCGGATGCAATTTTCTATAACCAGTATCACTCCAAGGCTTCCGGCACGTGGATGTCGATGGAATGGCTGCAGAATCCCGAGGTCGATGCGCTGATCGACAAGGCGAGGTCGACCACCGACATCAAGGAGCAGAACGCGACCTACAAGGAGCTGCAGGTCAAGCTCGCCGACCTGCAACCCGACGTATGGGCGGTATCGCCAAACCGGCGCTATGCGGCAAACAAGTGCCTTCAGGGCTATGCGTTCATCCCGATGCAGAGCTGGGATCTGAACTTCTCGAACTTCCATTGGGACTGCAAGGCGAACTGACCTTCGCCTGCACATGACATAGACCCGGCCCCATACGGGGTCGGGGGAGCTATTGCCGAAGGTGAAACATGCTTCAGGAATTTTCCGAAGACAATATCGAGCCGCTCGCAACGGGAGCCTGGATTCTGGGAACCGGCGGCGGTGGCAATCCCTATATCTCGACCCTTAACCTTCGAAGACTCTATGCCGAGGACCGTCGAGTGCAGGTGATGGATCCGATGGCGCTCGATGACGACGATATGGTCGCGGTCGTCTCGAAGATGGGCGCGCCGCTGGTCGGGCAGGAGCGTCTCAGCGATCCCGTGCATCTGGCGCGCGCCGTCGAGGTCATGGAGGATTATCTCGGCAAGCCCTTTCGCGCGATCATGAGCGTCGAGATCGGTGGTTCGAATGCGCTCTCCTCTTTTCTCGCCGCGGCGATGCTGGGCCGGCCGGTCGTCAATGCCGATGCGATGGGACGCGCCTATCCCGAGGCGCAGATGACCTCCTTCGCCATTGGCAATCTGCCGATGTATCCGCTTTCCCTCGTCGACGTACGCGAGAATGAGGTCATCGTCACGAAGGCCGCATCCTGGAAATGGATGGAGCGAATTTCGCGCAAGGTCTGCACGGAGGTTGGCTCGACTGCCGCCACCTGCAAGGCGCCGCGCACCGGTCGCGAGGTGAAGGAATGGGGCATCCATTACACCATAACGAAGGCTACGGAACTTGGTCGCGCCGTCATCGAGGCGCGTGCCCGTCATGACGATCCGGTAAAGGCGGTTCTCGATCACGAGGGCGGCAAACAATTGTTTCGCGGCAAGGTGATCGATGTGGCGCGCGAAACCACCGGCGGCTTCCTTCGCGGGCGGTCCGTGATCGAAGGTATCGATGCCGACAAGGGTTCGCGGATGGAACTGGCCTTCCAGAATGAGTGGGCCGTCGCCTTCCGCGATGGCGAGCCGGTGGCGATGACGCCGGACCTCCTTTGCCTGCTCGATACGATTTCCGGTAGCGCCATCGGCACGGAATCCGTGCGTTACGGCCAGCGTGTAACCGTTATTGCGCTGCCCGCACCCGAACTCCTGACCTCGCCTGCAGGGATCGTTGCGGTCGGTCCTCGTGCCTTCGGTTACGACATTGATTTCAGATCGGTATTCGCATGAAACGCATCGGCATTGACGTTGGCGGCACCAATACGGATGCCGTTCTGATCGACGGTGAGACGATCATCGCTTCCATCAAGGTTTCCACGACACAGGACGTGATGTCGGGCGTGAAGGCGGCTCTCAGCCATGTGGCCGGCCATGCCGGCGCGTCCAGCCGGCCGATCGACGCCGTCATGATCGGCACCACGCACTTTACCAATGCCGTTGTCGAACGGGCGCGACTGGAAAGGGTGGCGGCGATCCGCATTGCGCTGCCGACCGGTGCTTCTTTGCCGCCCATGTGCGACTGGCCTAGTGATTTGCACGCGGCGGTCGATCCGCTCATCTTCATGGTTCATGGCGGTCACGAATATGACGGCAGCCCGCTCGTGCCGATGATCCCCGACGAAATCCGCGAAGCCGCGATGAAGATCCGCGATGCCGGCATCACGTCTATCGCCATCTCGGCGACCTTCTCGCCGCTGACGACCGAATGCGAGGTCAGGGCTGCCGAGATCGTCCGCTCGGTGATCCCGGATGCGAGGATCACGCTGTCACATACGCTTGGGCGGATCGGTCTGCTGGAGCGCGAGAACGTCGCACTTCTCAATGCGGCGCTGCAGTCGCTCGGCAGGACCACGGTACAGGCGTTCTCGGATGCGCTGCGCGAAGCAGGCGTGACCGCACCTTTCTACCTCACGCAGAACGACGGTACGGTGGCGCTGGCGGATGCCGCGGCCGCCAATCCGGTTCACAGCTTTGCCTCCGGTCCGACGAATTCGATGCGGGGTGCCGCCTTCCTGACCGGCTTGAGCGACGCCATGGTGGTCGATGTCGGCGGCACCACTTCGGATATCGGTTGCCTCGTCGGCGGTTTTCCGCGCGAGGCCAACAATATCGTCCACATCGGCGGCGTGCGCACCCTGTTCCGCATGCCCGACCTCCTGCCGATCGCCCTTGGCGGCGGAACGATCATCGATCCGGAAACCGGCAAGATCGGCCCGCGTTCGGTTGGCTATCGCATCCTGACGGAGGCGCGCGTATTTGGCGGCAACACGCTGACGACTTCGGACGTCGCCGTCGCCGCCGGTCTGATCGAGATGGGAGACAGGGATCGCGTTCGCGATCTCGATCCGGCCTTCGTTAAGGCAAGCCTCGAACGAATCCGCGATATGGTGACGGACAGCTTCGACCAGATGAAGACGTCGGCAGAGGACGTGCCCTTGATCGCCGTCGGCGGCGGCGCCTTCCTGATCCCGGAAAAGATCGCGGGAGCTTCCGAAGTTCTTCGCGTTGAAAATGCCGGCGTTGCCAATGCGCTCGGTGCGGCGATGGCGCAGGTGTCGGGTGAAGTCGACCAGGTGTTTTCGGGATTGAGCCGCGACGACGCCATCGCCAAGGCGGAAGTGGAGGCGCAGGATGCAGCCGTTGCTTCCGGTGCGAGCCGCGAAAGCGTGAAGACGCTCGAAGTCGAGGATATTCCGATCGCCTATCTTCCTGGCGGAGCGCGCCGCATAAGAGTAAGGGTCATCGGCGATATCGCCTTCAACTGAAATGGCGTTCCGATCAGGCTGATCGGGCGTTGGTGAGGAGAGCGGTGTTGGGCATAAAGGTTGCACCGGCGCCGGATCGGAGTGGAAAATGACGAAGATTGCGCTGGCAATTCACGGTGGCTGCGGTGTCATGCCCGAAGACAGCATGACGCCAGAGGAATGGGAGGGCGCGCGCCGCGACCTGGCTGCCGCTTTGCGTGCAGGCTATGCACGGTTGCAGGCCGGTGACAGCGCGGTCGATGCCGTCGAGGCAGCTGTCGTGATCATGGAGGACAGCCCGTATTTCAACGCCGGCCATGGCGCAGCGCTCAACGAAAACAGCGTGCACGAACTCGATGCCTCGATCATGGACGGGACGACGCTGGAGGCGGGCGCCATCAGCGCCTCTCGCGCGATCCGCAATCCGATCAAGGCTGCCCGCGCATTGATGGAGGATGGCCGTGCCGTCTATCTGACCGGTCCGGCTGCGGATCGCTTTGCCGAAGCCAAGGGGCTGCAGATCGAGCCGCAATCCTATTTTACCACACCGAAGCGAGTCGAGGCGCTGGAGGCGATGAAGCGCCATGCCGCTGCCGGCACCGAAGGAACCGAGAACGAAAAGCATGGCACGGTCGGGGCGGTGGCGCTCGATGCCGCCGGCCATCTTGCCGCCGCCACCTCGACGGGTGGCTACAACAACAAGCCTGACGGACGCGTCGGCGACAGCCCGGTCATCGGTGCGGGCACCTATGCACGCGATGGTATATGCGCGGTGTCTGGAACGGGTAAGGGCGAGTTCTTCATCCGCTATGTCGTTGGACACGAGATTGCCTCCCGCATGGCCTATCTGAAGCAGAATATCGCGACCGCGACCGAGGGGTTGATCAATCACGATCTGGCGCCGCATCAGATCGGCGCCGGGCTGGTGGCTATAGATGCTCAAGGTATTGCCGTTGCGCCTTACAATACGCCGGGAATGTTTCGTGGCTGGGTGACGCCGGAAGGCAAGGGTTTCGTCGCAACGCATGAGCGGGTCTACGAAATCGAGCTTTGAGGACGCTGCGGCTTAGCACCGCGCTGTGGGTTCACGGCATTTATCGCTCGAGCACATAGCAGCATTGAACGATGGTTTCGCTGCGCGCCCGCGAGAAAAGCTCCCTGCTGCCCACTTGGCGGAAGCTTAGTTTGGTCAGCACCCGTCCAGAGGCCGGGTTGTCGGATGCGTGACCGGATTCGAGGCTGGAGAGGCCGACTTCGTGGAAGACGAAGCCGATCAGCGCCTGCGCCGCCTCGAAGGCATAGCCCTTTCCCCAGGCTTGCCTTTCCAGCCAATATCCAAGACTGCCCGTGCTGCCGACAATGCCATCGACATCGACGACACCGATCATTCTTTCGGCTTGTTCGATGGCGAAGCGATAGGCGGAGCCTTCGGCCCATTCGCGCCGATGGCTGGAAAACCAGTTCTCGACATCCTCCTGGTGAGGCGGATAGGTGGCGTTGCTCAGCATCCGCGTCACTGTCCAATCACTCTGAATTTCGAATGCGCGTTTTGCGTCGGCTGCTGACGTCGGGCGCAGGCGGAGACGCGCTGTTTCGATGGAGGAGCGATGGATCGATCTTGAGGTCATTATAGAGCGCCTGCGGATTGAAAATGCCGATAGAAGTGGTGAGGGAGTATATTCGACACCACTATCCTGGCGCGAGGCAGCAACGAAAAGCTAGTATCTCGCGATTTTATTTGCTGCCTATTTTTTAGCGTTAGACAATATATTGCCGCAATGGGCGCGCAAAAGCGCCGCCTCTTGCGGGCCTGGCCTGCAGGAAATAGGGGACCGGCCGTGAGAGCGTTCCGTTTACGAGGGGCGAACCCCCTTTCGCGGTCCGGTCCTTCCCCGTCAATCCATGTCCTCATAGTCCTCGCTTTGGCGAGCAAATCCTGATGGCTATGATGTCGCCTGCTCCCGCGCATGTCCAAGGAAGCCTGACGTCCGGTCGAGAACGGCCTCCATGGCGTGTCTGGCAGCGATACTGTCACCAGCGGCGATCGCCTCGGCGACTGCGGCATGGTTTTCAAGATTGGCCGCGAATGCCCCGACCGTATGTGGGAAAACAGCATCGAGAATGGATTCGATCGCCTGGCGCAGGCTTTGCAGCACCGGATTGTGCGTCGCGGCAAGGATCGACATGTGAAAGGCCTTGTCGGCCGCGACGGCTGCGGTGGGGTTCTTTTGGTCCCGCTCCATGCGGCGGTAGGTGTCGAGGATCGCCTGACGTTCCAGATCGGTTGCCCGCAATGCCGCCAGTGCGGCGGCTCCGGGCTCGATGATCTGGCGGGCTTCGGCAAAAGCCATGAGCTCATCGTGCGAGATCCGTCCGCGCGACAGCCACGCAATCAGTTCGCCATCGAGCCACTGCCATCGCTCTCGCGGCTCCACTCGCGTGCCCGTGCGTTGTCTGACGGTCACGAGACCCTTGGCCGACAATATCTTCGCCGCTTCGCGCACGACCGTGCGGCTGACGCCGAATTCCTGCTCCAGTTCGCCTTCCGAGGGAAGATAGGCGCCGGGCAGTATCTGCCCGGATGCGATGCGGATGCCGAGAGCCTCCACGAGGGCAGTCGTCCTGTTCGGCTTTGTCTTCGTCATTCGTCGATCCTTCACCTCCATCGCCAACGAGACCAATCAGAATGCGGTGACAAAAGCAAATAGCTTCTTGCCCAACAAACATCATATGTTAAAGGTATGATGTTTGTTGGGCGCCAATGAGCGCCGTGGAGGGGGAATGAACTTCGAAACCAATAGGGAGGCGGTTCGCCGCATCAATCTGCGCATTTTGCCTTTCCTGATGCTGCTCTACCTGGTCGCCTATATCGACCGGTCCAACATCTCGGTCGCCGCGCTCGGAATGAATGAGGAACTAGGCCTGACGAGCCAGATGTACGGGCTGGCGGCCGGCATCTTCTTCGCGACCTATATCGTCTTCGAAATACCGAGCAATATGCTGCTGGCCCGGTTCGGCGCACGCCGCTGGATCGCCCGCATCATGATCAGCTGGGGCGTCATTGCTGCCGGCATGGCGTTCATTTCCAGCGCCCATCAGCTCTATGGAATGCGCCTCATTCTCGGCGCGGCTGAGGCGGGCTTCACGCCGGGCATCATCTTCTATCTCGCGAAATGGTATCCGTCGCGCGACAGGGCGAACGCCATGTCCTTCTTCTATATAGGCGCAGCGCTTGCATCGGTCATCGGCTTGCCGCTTTCCGGCCTGCTGCTCAATGCGCACGGCATTCTCGGCCTATCGGGATGGCGCTGGGTGTTTCTGATCGAAGGCATACCCGCCATCCTCTTGGGCTTCGTCGTGTTGAAGTTTCTGCCCGATTGCCCGCGAGACGCGGCCTGGCTCACTACCAAGCAGCAGGATGGCCTCGAGCGAACCATCGCCGCTGAGGAGGAGAGGGCGCCTGTCTCGCATCATGCATCCTGGAGTGCCGCCTTTTCCAACACTCGCGTCTGGATGCTTGCCATCTTTTGGCTGCTTCAGGCCTTCGGGACGATCGGCATCACGCTTTTCATGCCGCTGATCGTCAAGAACCTGTCCGGCGGCGGCAATCTGGCGGTAAGTCTGCTTTCGGCGGTGCCGTTTCTGGCTGCCTGTATCTTCATGTTCTTCAATGGCAGGCATTCCGATCGAACCGGCGAGCGCGCGTTTCATCTCGGGCTTCCGCTCACCCTGGCCGGTGTCTGTCTTC
>Ga0209371_1001444_pt1 | contig 16135 bp, 11 predicted proteins | sample AgamicAtAmrz_FD_187165 | JGI IMG/M metagenome (GOLD analysis project Ga0209371, IMG submission 187165) | Agave microbial communities from Guanajuato, Mexico - At.Am.rz (SPAdes) (version 2) | ecosystem: Host-associated > Plants > Roots > Rhizosphere | place: Guanajato, Mexico | collected 2012-06-07
AAAGATCACGCCGGCGCATGATTTCAACGACTTCGAAGTCGGCAAGCGCGCCGGACTGCGCGCCATCAACGTCATGGACGTCGATGCCTCGATCACCATCAAGGATAACGAGGACTTCCTCCAGGACCTCGATCATCCGGCAGCGCTGCATGGCGCTTGGGACGAGCTGGAAGGCAAGGACCGCTTCGAGGCCCGCAAGATCATTGTTCGTATCTTCGAAGAGGCCGGCCTGCTCGACAAGATCGAGCCGCATACGCATGCCGTGCCGCATGGCGATCGTGGCGGCGTGCCGATCGAGCCGCGCCTGACGGAACAATGGTTCGTCGACAACAAGACATTGGGGCAGCCCGCGCTGGAATCCGTTCGCGAGGGCAGAACCAAGTTCGTGCCCAGGAACTGGGAAAACACCTACTTCAACTGGCTCGAAAACATCGAGCCGTGGTGCATTTCCCGTCAGCTCTGGTGGGGTCACCAGATTCCGGCATGGTATGGCCCGGACGGGCAGGTCTTTGTTGAAAAATCCGAGGAAGAAGCGCTGCAGGCCGCGATCCAGCACTATCTCTCGCATGAGGGGCCGATGAAGGCCTATGTCGAGGATCTGCTGGAGAACTTCAAGCCCGGCGAAATCCTGACGCGCGATGAAGATGTGCTCGACACCTGGTTCTCGTCTGCACTCTGGCCTTTCTCCACGCTCGGCTGGCCGGACGAGACGCCGGAACTGGCGCGCTACTATCCAACGAACCTCCTCGTGACCGGCTTCGACATCATCCCGTTCTGGGTTGTTCGCATGATGCAGATGGGCCTGCATTTCATGAAGGATGAGAACGGCAATCCCGTCGAGCCGTTCAGCACGGTCTATATTCATGCTCTCGTTCGCGACAAGAACGGGCAGAAGATGTCGAAGTCCAAAGGCAACGTTATCGATCCGCTTGAGTTGATCGACCAATACGGTGCCGATTCGCTACGTTTCACGCTGGCGATCATGGCCGCGCAGGGTCGCGACGTGAAGCTCGACCCGGCCCGCATCGCCGGTTACCGCAACTTCGGCACCAAGCTCTGGAACGCCACGCGCTTTGCCGAAATGAACGGTGCCAAGAGCGATCCGCATTTCGTCCCCGAAGCGGCCGAGCTCACCGTAAACCGCTGGATCCTGACGGAGCTGGCGCGCGCGGAGCGTGACGTTACCGAAGCACTGGAAAGCTTCCGCTTCAATGATGCCGCAGGCGCTCTCTATCGTTTCATCTGGAATCAGTTCTGTGATTGGTATCTCGAACTCCTGAAGCCGATCTTCAATGGCGAAGACGAGAATGCCAAGGCGGAGGCTCAGTCCTGCGCAGCCTATGTTCTCGAAGAGACCTATAAGCTTCTGCATCCGTTCATGCCCTTCATGACCGAGGAGCTCTGGGCGCACACGGCAGGCGAGGGGCAGGAGCGTGAGGGCCTGATCTGCCATGCGGATTGGCCGGCGCCGTCCTATGCCGACAATGTCGCCGCCGATGAAATCAATTGGCTGATCGATCTTGTTTCCGGCATTCGCTCCGTTCGTTCGGAAATGAACGTGCCGCCGGCTGCGACGGCGCCATTGGTTGTTGTCGATGCCAATAGCCTGACGCGCGAACGCCTCTTCCGTCATGATGCCGCCATCAAGCGGCTGGCGCGCGTGGAAGCGGTTTCGCTTGCCGATACGGCACCGAAGGGTGCTGCTCAGATCGTCATCGGCGAGGCGACGGTCTGCCTGCCGCTTGGCAGCCTCATCGATCTCTCCGCCGAGAAAGCGCGCCTCGAAAAAGCGATTGCCAAGAACGATCAGGAGATTGCACGCATTGCCGGCAAGCTTTCGAACGAGAAGTTCGTTGCCAATGCCAATCCGGACGTCGTCGCCGCCGAGCGCGAGCGTCTCGGTGAGCTTGAGGGGCAGCAAGCGAGCCTGAAGGTAGCGCTGGCCCGGGTCAGCGAAGCCGGCTAGGACATGCGTACGATCGAAGGTGAGAAGCACAAGAAGCGAAACTGAGAAATCGCGATTCGCTTGAGGAAGTAGAGATCTGGGATCGAAAAAGGCACGCGGTGTTCGCCGCGTGCCTTTTTGTTTATTTCCCTCGAATCGATAGGACTGACTGGATCTAACGCCCCGGATCCGCCGCCAGTTTCGCACAGGCGAAACAGATTACCCGTAAAGTTGCTGAACGTGCTCGAAAAGCAAAACTGTTGTCATATTGTAACAGAATTGTTGCCGTGAAGAATGAGATTCTATTAGGGGCTAAAAATGCTATTTCGAAAGAAAAAATTACCTACACCGATGGATTTTCACAGGCGGCGTTCGTTTTCTTACGTAAATCAATCACTCTCTTACATGGCCAGTGCTCTTATGGGCCACATTGCCAATTCATGCGATCATCGCAACAATCAAACCACTGAATGCACATGTGGGGGAGATACAATGGCATTTTCTGTTGCGTTGAGGAGCGCAGTCACACTCGTTATCAGCTCGTCTTTCGCCACCGCTGCCTTTGCGGGCGGCCTTGATCGTGGCGGTTATGATATTGATCTGCTTTTCGACAAAGGCCGTTATGTGTTCGAGTCAGGCGTTACTTACGTCATGCCCGACCGTAAACTGAAGAACGCCAAGGACATCAATCCGGCTGACGGCAATCTCAACAACCGTAGCCGTTCGACGGATGCGGCGGAAAATTACGCCATTCCCTATGCTGCCTTCAAGATCGGCATCACCGATGATCTCGACTGCATGGCCGACTATTCGCAGCCTTTCGGCGGCCACCTCAACGAAGGTGCAAACTGGGCCGGCGCCAATAACGAAACCGAAGTCAAGGTTCGCACGAACAACTATTCGGCCACCTGCTCGTACAAGTTCGATGCGGGTCCGGGTCAGTTGCGTCTGATCGGCGGTGGTTTCTATCAGGAAGTCAGCGGCTACAAGTCGCGCCTCGTCTACGCCACTCCGGCTCCGATTTCAGCCATTTACAACGGCATGGGCTCGCTTGACATCGACGGTCACGGCTGGGGCTGGCGCGCCGGTATCGCCTACGAAATTCCGGAATATGCCTTCCGCACGAGCCTCGTCTACAACAGCCGGGTCAAATACGACAACCTGAAGGGTAGCGTCGACCTGACCGAAGTGCCGCCGCCTGTTGTCCCCGGCTTCGGTGGCAAGGTAACGTCCGTTTTCGGCTCGGCCGATGCTCCCGACTCTCTGGAATGGAAGGTACAGACCGGCATCGCGCCCGATTGGCTGGCCTTCGGATCGGTTAAATGGACGAACTGGAGCATCCTGCAGAGCATCGCGCTCTGCCCGAGCTCCACGCGCAGCATATCCTGCAGAGCCAATGGCCCTACCGAGCTCACCTCGCTTGACCTGCTGTACAGGGACGGCTGGACGATTACCGGCGGTGTCGGGCATAAGTTCAATGACAAGTGGAGTGGCGCCGTCAGCCTGACCTGGGATCGCGGTACAAGCGATGGCTATGGCATGAACTCCGATACATGGACGCTCGGCGCGGGCGTGGCCTATAAGGCAACAGAGCATGTTCAGTTCAATTTCGGCGGCGCTCTCGGCCTCATGACATCAGGCAAATCCGGACCGGTCACACGCGGCGGTGTCGTCTACGGCAATGATGCGACCTATAGCTTCGGCAATGACTTGGTCGCGGCTCTTCAAACATCGGTTAAAGTCAGCTTCTGACGATAAGCCATTGAATTGAAGGAGCTAGTTGACTGATCCTTCACTTTATCATCAACGTCGCGAGCTTTTCCGAGTCTCGCGACGTTTCTTTGTCTGATCGGTAAAAGGCGGAACGCAAACCGCCTCTATTGCCTGATTTATGGTTAAAGAAATCTAAAGTTCGATAAAATCTTTGTGACGAATTAGCAACACTCTATTTCAAGACATTGCAGCCACGTGATCAGATTACAATTTGTCCATTTCCCGCCACAAATGGGGAGCAGCGATTACGTGGGCACAGGGGCAAGCCTTGTAGAAAGTGCGTAAGCGGTCGATGGGTGAACTTCCACTTTGGCATAAGCAACAATTCGGGATCGGAGCTGCGATGCTTCCGACGCAGCCGAAAACGCGTTGTCTGCCAAGGAAAGTCGTCAGCCGGCCGATCTTTGGGCTCCATCATCGGAAGGCGAACGAAGGCGCTGCTTCGATGGTGGGATGCGATAGCGGCCGCGCAAATGCTGGTTTGGACATAATTGCAAGCTATGCTCGCAATTGTGGCAAACAGCATCGGTTGGATGCCATAGGAAACGCCTTTTCGAAGGACGATCCAGTCTCGTGCGCCGTCAGGGAAAACATTCGTGAAGCTGGCGGCGATTATGCAAGTGCCGTGACAGGTCCGAATGGAGCGAAAGAAATCGACTGTTATGTTTAAGTCCGAGTTCATATCAGCGAGAGTCATGATGCTCAGCCTGTCCCTTGCCACCGCGGTGGTGCTGGCGGGTCAAGCCAAGGCATTCGATATCAATGCCGGCGTCACCAAGGAATCAGGTCCGTTCGATCTCTTCAAGTTCGGCTTCAAGGCCTACAAGAACGGACAGAAGGAAGAGGCGGTCGAAGCCTATCGTTATGCCGCCGAAAAAGGCCATACCGGCTCACGCTGGGCCTTGGCCAATATGTATGCCGATGGCGATGGCGTGGCGCAGAACGATTTCGAAGCCTTCAAGATCTATAGCGAGATCGCCCAGCAGGGTGTGGAACCGGGCTCGGAAGACACCGGCTTCTTCATCAATGCGCTGCTGGCGCTCGCGAGCTATTACAAGAGCGGCATCCCCAACAGCCCGGTGAAGATTGATCTCAACCAGGCCCGGCAGCTTTATTTCCAGGTGGCATCGACCTTCGGCGTTCCGGAGGCGCAGTTCCAGTTAGCGCAGATGATGCTGTCCGGCGAAGGCGGCGCCACCAATGTTCAGCAGGCCAAGAAATGGCTGAACCAAGCCCGCAAGAGCGGCCATCCGGGCGCCATGGCCGTCTTCGGCAATATCCTGTTCCAGGAAGGCCAATCCATCCGCGGTCTGGCCTTCATGACGGCGGCACTGGACAAGTGCAAGCCGAAGGACTGCAGCTGGATGGAAGACCTGCAGGAGCAGGCATTCTCCGTTGCCAACGAGAACGATCGCCGTGTAGCGGTCTCCATGGCCCACCAGCTTGACGTTGCCGGCTCCGATTGATCGCCGGCTTTACGGACGTCGTTGTTGCTGAGGTCAAGCTAAGTGCTTGCGGCCGGACGGATTAGCCCCCGAAATCAAGATGCGCGATGACAGGCACGTGGTCCGACGGTTTTTCCCAGGCGCGCACATGCTTCTCGATTGCCGTTGCAGTGAGGCGATCGGCAGCCTCGGGCGACAGCATCAGATGGTCGATGCGGATGCCGTTGTTCTTCGGCCATGCGCCGGCCTGATAATCCCAGAATGAATAAAGCTTGATTGCATCTGTCGTCGCGCGTACCGCATCGGTAAAGCCGAGATGTTCGAGCTGACGGAAGGACTGGCGCGTCTGCGGCAGGAAGAGGGCGTCGCTCTCCCAGACCTTCGGGTCGAAACAATCATGTGGCTCCGGAATGACGTTGTAGTCGCCGGCGAGTATCAGAGGCTCCTCCAAGGCCAGGCGATCCAAGGCGAATTTGCGCAGGCGCTCCATCCAGGCGAGCTTGTAGGGGTATTTTTCGGTATCGACCGGATTGCCGTTCGGCAGATAAAGGCAGCAGATCCGCAGGGCGCCGTGTCCTTCGACGGAGAACACGGCCTCGATGAAGCGGGCCTGTTCGTCGCTGTCGTCGCCGGGTAAACCGCGCGTCACCTCATCCGGTTTCGTCTTCGAAAGAATCGCAACGCCATTGAAGCCTTTCTGCCCATGCGTCTCGACGTGATAGCCGAGCGCTTCGATCTCCAAACGTGGAAAGCCTTCGTCGACCGTTTTGATTTCCTGCAGGCAGACGATGTCCGGGTTCGAATCCTTCAGCCATTGGCAGAGGTTCTCGATACGCGCTTTGACGCCGTTGATGTTCCAGGTGGCGATTTTCATGGGCGGCTCATTCCTTTGCTTCGCCCTGTTGTATCCGCAGCCGATCGGCTTGACTACAGCCCATATGAAAACCGGCCCGGAGCGAAGGCTCCCGACCGGTCATCAAATTGTGGAAAAAGAGGGTAGGGATCAGATCGCGAAACTGGTGCCGCATCCGCAGCTTGCGACTGCATTCGGATTCTTGATCTGAAAGGATTGGCCGAGAAGATTGTCGACGAAATCGATCTCCGAGCCCGCCATATAGACCAGCGACAGCTGATCGATTAGGACGGTCGCGTTGTCCTTTTCGACCACGATGTCGTCATCCTCGGGGCCTTCAACGAGATCGAATTTATAGGAAAAACCCGAACACCCGCCGCCTTCGACAGCGACGCGAAGAGCGCGCTTTCCCGCATCTGCGCCGACGATAGCAGCGATTCGCTTGGCCGCAGCATCCGATAGGGTAACACTTGTCTCAGTCATGTCTTCCTCCTGCCGGGGTCAAGATCCGGAGAGAACCAATAAGCCGTCGAACTTTCAAACGGCTGATATCCGTAGCCTTTATCATGAAAGTCAGGCCGTTGACAGCTATGGTTTCGTGGTTGAGCCACACACCATTTTGCTGTTTTCTTGTCTATAGGTATGAAGGCCGCAAAGCGGCGTCAATGGGCCGGGATGTACGAAGAGCGGGCATATGTCGTATTGCCGGACAGGGCCTGGGACCGATTGCAGGGAAACGACTGTCGCGCTGATGGCGGTGCGCGAGGCAAATGCCGGAATGGATTGATAATGACGATTGATACGCATGCATTGGGTTTCGGATATGGGGAAAAGGCGGCCTATGCGACAAATCCCTGGGAATCGCGTGGAAGGCTCTATGAAGAAGGATCGAGCCCGACACGCTCCGAATTCCAGCGCGACCGCGATCGGATCGTCCACACGACCGCCTTCCGGCGGTTGAAACACAAGACGCAGGTCTTCATCGCCCAGGACGGCGATCATTATCGGACACGGCTGACGCATACGATCGAGGTTGCCCAGATTGCCCGCGCCCTGGCGCGAGCCCTGAAGCTGGATGAGGATCTGGCGGAGGGCGTAGCGCTGGTTCACGATTTTGGCCATACGCCCTTCGGTCATACCGGCGAGGATGCGCTGCATGAGGTGCTGCTGCCCTATGGCGGCTTCGACCACAACGCCCAATCCCTGCGCATCGTCACCAAGCTCGAGCGCCGTTATGCCGATTTCGACGGACTCAATCTCACCTGGGAAACACTTGAGGGCCTGGTCAAGCATAATGGCCCGCTGATGACGCTTGACGGCAAGGGCACCTGCGGGCCTGTGCCGCAGCCGATCCTCGATTATTGCGAGATCCACGATCTGGAAATCGCTTCCTATGCCAGCCTGGAGGCGCAAGTCGCCGCGATCGCTGACGATATCGCCTACAACACGCACGATATCGATGACGGCCTGCGCGCCGGCTATCTGACCTTCGACATGCTGGAGGAGGTGCCGTTTCTCGCCAAGCTGATGGCCGAGGTGAGGGCGCGCTACCCGCATCTGGAGGCGAGCCGTTTCACCCACGAGATCATGCGCCGGCAGATCACCCGCATGGTGGAGGATGTCATTGCCGTTTCGCAGCAGGCGCTCGCCGAAATCAAGCCGGGCAATGTGGCCGACATCCGTGCCGCCGGTCGGATTATCGCGACTTTCTCGCCTGAGATGGCTGAGACCGACAAGCTGATCAAGCAGATGCTGTTCAAGCGCATCTATCGCCATCCCGACATCATGCGCATCCGTGCCGGCGCGGCCCAGATCGTCACCGACCTTTTCCGCGCCTATATGGAAAATCCTAGGGAGATGCAGAGCCACTACTGGGTGGATCATATTGCCGGGCTCGCAATTGCCCCCAAGGCAAGGCATGTCGGCGACTATCTCGCCGGCATGACGGACACCTACGCCATCAGCGCCCACAAGCGCCTGTTTGACCAGACTCCCGATTTGCGGTAGGCAGCGGCGGCGTCGGGCCGATAGCGGCTCGCCGGAGCTAATGCGTGGACGATATGATGAACCTTTTCACCGACTTCGAAGTAAGAATTAAGAACGCTCTCGAACAAATTGATATTGTGCGAGAAAAGCGATCGGAAGTCGACTTCGGACGTATTGGCGTGGAACCGCCGCGAGATGCCAGCCATGGCGATGTCGCCACCAATGCGGCCATGGTTCTTTCCAAGCCGCTGGGCACAAATCCGCGTGCGCTTGCCGAAATCATCGTCGCCAAGCTGAAGGAAGATGCCGACGTCGCCGAGGTTTCGGTCGCAGGCCCCGGCTTCATCAATATCCGTCTTTCGGTCGGCTACTGGCAGCGGCTGCTGGCAACGATGATCTCCGAGGGCGAGAAGTTCGGCCGCTCCAAACTCGGCGCGAGGCAGAAGGTCAACGTCGAATATGTTTCGGCCAATCCGACAGGGCCTATGCATGTCGGCCATTGCCGCGGCGCCGTCGTCGGCGATGCGCTGGCGAACCTGCTGGCCTTCTCGGGCTATGAGGTGACCAAGGAATACTACATCAACGACGCCGGCTCGCAGATCGACGTGCTTGCGCGCTCCGTCTTCATTCGCTATCGCGAGGCGCTGGGCGAGCAGGTGGGCGAGATTCCGGCCGGCCTCTATCCCGGCGATTATCTGGTTCCCGTCGGTGAAGCGCTCGCCAAGGAATTCGGCACCAAGCTGCGCGGCATGCCGGAAGAGCAGTGGCTTCCGATCGTCAAGGATCGTGCCATCGACGCGATGATGGCGATGATCAGGGAAGATCTGCAGGCGCTGAACGTCCATCACGACGTGTTTTTTTCCGAACGCACCCTGCATGCCAATGGCGCGGCACTGATCCGAACCGCGATCAACGACCTGACTTTCAAGGGCTATGTCTACAAGGGCGCGCTGCCGCCGCCGAAGGGACAGCTGCCGGAAGATTGGGAGGATCGCGAGCAGACGCTCTTCCGCTCGACAGAAGTGGGCGACGATATAGACCGGCCACTGATCAAGTCGGACGGTTCCTATACTTACTTCGCTGCCGACGTTGCTTACTTCAAGAACAAGTTCGACCGCGGCTTCAACGAGATGATCTACATCCTTGGCGCCGACCATGGCGGCTACGTCAAGCGGCTGGAGGCGGTTGCCCGCGGCGTTTCCGATGGTGCTGCGAAGCTGACTGTGCTGCTGTGCCAGCTCGTCAAGCTCTACCGCAATGGAGAGCCGGTAAAGATGTCGAAGCGCTCCGGCGATTTCGTCACGCTGCGGGAAGTCGTCGATGAAGTTGGCCGCGATTCGGTGCGCTTCATGATGCTTTATCGGAAGAATTCCGAGCCTCTGGATTTCGATTTCGCCAAGGTTACAGAGCAGTCGAAGGACAATCCGGTCTTCTACGTGCAGTACGCGCATGCCCGCTGTATGTCCGTCTTCCGTCAGGCCAAGGAAGCCTTCCCGGACCTCGACATCGCCTCGCTTGATCTGTCAAAAGCTGTCATTGGCGCGATCTCCGATCCGGCTGAATTGCAGTTGGTTGCGAAGATTGCGGAATTCCCGCGAATCATCGAAGCTGCAGCACAGTCGCAAGAGCCGCATCGCATTGCTTTTTATCTTTACGATCTGGCCAGTTCCTTCCATGGACACTGGAATAAAGGTAAAGATTTACCGGAATTACGTTTTGTTAACGATAAGAACCGAGAATTGAGCATTGCCAGACTTGGGCTGGTGTACGCTGTCGCGTCGGTTTTGAAGTCGGGTCTTGGTATAACCGGGACCGCAGCACCAGACGAAATGCGATAAACGTCACCATTTACCCACATTGCGCTGGCATTAACTGTAGTGTTTGCGAGTGGAACGGGTGATGGCAGAAAAACAGTTGGCGTATCGCGCAAGCGGAAACGACGAGTTCTTTGCGGATGATGATCCGCTCGCAGAACTCGCTCGTATCGTGGGTTTTGAGCCGCGCCCCGCTGCTCAGGCAACTCCTGCGGCTCAACGGCAGGAACCCGCCTTCAACCTGGAAGACGAGCTTCTTCGCGAATTCGAACGCTACGATACGCCGCGAATGAGTCCGGCAAATGACATCGCCGCTCCCGTCGAGCAGGTGTCGCCGCCGAGCCATGAAGAGGTTGTGCTCTCCGCCGAGCCGGTGCAGGCCGAGCCCCGGCTTGAAGAGCCGAAGTTCGAAGAACTTGCGCCGCAGCCTGCGGCTCCGGTGAAGCCGACGATCGGCGCTCGCGATTTGATCGACGAGCTGGAAATGTCGATCGCGCCGGTTCTGCAGCCAGCGCCGAAGGCTGCGCCTGTCGAGCCGCAGGCGGCTGCGCAGAAGCCGACACCGCAATCCGCTGCCGCCACCATACGGTTGCCGCTTGCCAACTTTGCCCTGGCAACGCCTGCCGCCTCGCGTGAGCAGTTCACGCCGGCGGCCGCGCCTGCTGTTGCCCAGCCGGCGCCGAAAACTACGTCTGACGAAGCGTTGTTCGATGATGCCATTGATTTCGAGGCGTTTGATCCTGTCGAGCCTCCGCGCGCTCCGGAAGCCGTCTCGCAGCCTGCTGCATCCCAGCCGGCTGCGGCCGTCTTCCAGGCACCAGAGCCGCCAAAGGTCGCGAAGGCCGATCCGGCTGCGCTTTCCGCCGAGATCGATGCCCTGCTGGCCGATGTGAATCGCTATCCGGTTCCATCCAGAGCCAATGCGCCTGCAGCGAAGGAAGAGCCGGATTTCGGCAATTTCGGTGCGTCGTTTTCCGAGCCTGCAGAGTTGTCCGCCGCTCCCGTGGCAGCCGTACGGCATGACGAGCCGAAACCCATTACCTTCGGTGCGGAGGACCCCTTTGCCGGTCAGGACTTCGAATTCGATCTGGCTGATATCGAAATGGAACTTGCCGGCCTCGACTTCGCTGAAGCCGAAAAGTCTCCCGCTGCGCATCAGCAGGCTCCGACCGCTCCGATCGCGGAGCCGATCCTTTCCCGCGCAACACCGGTCGCTCCGGACCCTGCCGTTCCGGTGATGGCCGCCGCAGCGCCGCAGCCGATGCGACCCGCACCGGCGCCTGCTGCGCCTGCTGTAAATGTTGCCCATGCCGCAACCACGGCAGCGCCCGTATTCGAGGCCGACCAGCCTCTGCCGTTCGATCCCACGGAAATCTCCGAGACGGAGGATCGTGTCGAAACCTTCGAGGGTTCGCATGTTCCGCATCTGCCGGCGATCGAGCCGGAGGAGCCGATCTCTGTTCCGTCAGAATTTGATTTCGATCTCGATTCGGAAATGGCGAGCCTGCTCGGTACGCCGGCCAAGGAAGCCGCGCCCGAGCCGATCAAGCCGGCCGCTGCGGCTGCGCTTGGCGGTGCTGCTGTTGCCGCTTCCTGGTCGAAAAATGCGGCGGCCCAGCCTGCTGCGCCCGTCGCAAAGCAGCCGATCGAGGAGTTCGACGAGTTCGAGCGTGCGCTGGAAGAGGACTTCCGCCGCAGCTATCGTGAAGCGGCGACGCCTGTCGAGAACGTTGCCAGGATGACCTTGAATCCCGCCGCAAACCGTCGCCCGGTCCGCTCCGTGCGCGGCATGGTAACGACCGCCGCCGTCATCGTTGTTCTCGGCGTCGGTGCCTATGGCGCCTACAGTTGGATCCGTCACGGCGCGCCGATCTCCAGCTTCTCCGGAGAGCCGCGCGTGATTGCGGCCGACAGCGATCCGGTCAAGGTCGCTCCCGAAAATCCGGGTGGCACCGTCGTTCCGAATCAGGACAAGGCCGTCTACGATCGCGTCGCTGGCGATAGTACGGCGGCGCCGAAGCAGAAGGAGCTTGTCTCCTCCAACGAGCAGCCGGTTGACGTCGTCCAGAAGACGCTGATTCCCGAGGCGGTATCGCCTGACGACAGCGACGGCGATCAGGTGACGTCGACGCCGGTCGGTGAAACCGAAGATCCGCGCCTGCTGCCGAACCAGAATGGTGGAAACACCAACGTCGCCGCCAACAACGACGATCAGGTGCCGTCCGTCTCTCCGCGCAAGGTGCGTACGATGATCGTCAAGCCGGATGGTTCGCTGGTTCCGCGCGACGAGCCGGTTGCCGATACGACGACTGCAGCCGCCAAGCCGGCGAACAATCAGGTCGCATCGACCAATTCGCGCCCGTCTCAGGCAAATACTCCGGCAGCAGCCCAGTCGGATAATACCGACGCTGCCAGCGCCGAAAGCACGCCGATCCGCGTCGTGAAGACGAACCCGGTTCCGACGACACGTCCCGAGCCTGCCGCCAAGGCCAATACGGCTGCTCCGGCCCCGCAGGCTCAAGCCCAAGCTCAAGCTCAGCCCAAGGTTCAGCCGAAGCAGGTCGCATCTGCTAGCCCGGCGGCAGCCCCGGCTGTGACCTCCGCCGCGGGCGGCGGCGCTTACGGCGTGCAGATCGCATCTCTGCCGACCGAAGCCGACGCGCAGAAGTCGCAGGCGAACCTCAAGGTCAAGTTCGCCAGCATTATCGGCAATCATCCGCTGGAGATTCGCAAGGCCGACATCGCCGGCAAGGGCACCTACTATCGCGTCCGCGTCGTCGCCGGCTCGAAGGATGAGGCCGCGGCCATCTGCACCCGCTATCGCGCCGCCGGCGGCACCTGCCTGATTTCGAAGTAAAATCGGATATGAATATTGGAAAACGGCGGGCATTGGCTCGCCGTTTTCATTTGTAGGGTGCTGTTCCTGTGTATCCTCGCTTGACCTCACTCGCATTTCCCGGCGCAAGCCTTATGATTCGGATATGACCGAATCGAAATCCATGATCCTCGGCTGTAGCGGCCACACCATCACGCCCGAAGAGCGATCCTTCTATAAGGAGGAGCAGCCATGGGGCTTCATCCTGTTCGGACGCAATATTTCCGAACCGGCACAGATCGCCGATCTCGTTGCGTCTTTGCGCGATAGCGTCGGACGCGACGCTCCGGTTTTCATCGACCAGGAAGGCGGCAGGGTGCAGCGCATTCGCCCGCCGATCCTGCCACATTATCCCTCGGGGCAGGCACTCGGCGATATCTATCGCCAGGATCGCGAACGAGGCCTGCGTGCCGCATGGCTGATGTCGCGGCTTCATTCCTTCGATCTGTTGAAATTCGGCATCAATGTCGATTGCCTGCCGGTGATTGACGTGCCTGTTGAGGGATCGAGCAACGTCATCGGCAATCGCGCCTATGGCTCCGATCCGGTGACAGTGACCGAGATGGGGCGTGCCGCGGCGGAAGGTCTGAAAGCCGGCGGTATGCTGCCCGTGATGAAGCACATGCCCGGCCATGGCCGCGGTTTTGCGGATTCGCATCACGAGTTGCCTGTCGTCTCGGTACCACGCGCGGAGCTGGAGGCGCATGATTTCGCTCCCTTCGTTGCAATGAAGGACGAACTCATGGCGATGACCTGCCATGTCGTTTTTACCGATATCGATCCGGAAAACCCGGCCACGACGTCGCGCAAGGTGATCGAGGAGATCATCCGCGGATATATCGGTTTCCAGGGGCTGCTCCTGTCGGACGATACCTCGATGAATGCGCTGAAAGGCACGATCGGCGAACGTGCAGCAAATATTATTGCGGGCGGATGCGATATCGTGCTGCATTGCAATGGCGTCATGGACGAAATGCAGCAGGTGGTTCGCAATGTTCCTGCTTTGGCAGGGGCGTCGCTGAAACGGGCCAAGGCGGTCGAAGCGGCATTCGGCAGAAATGATGGCGCCGATGAAGCCTCTATTCGGGCGGAATTCGACGCGATGTTCGCAGTGGCGTAAAACCGGACTTCGAGGAACGGACGGGTGACAGGGTGAGCGGCAGCACGGACAAGCTTCAGCAGGCGGCAACGCCGATGGACAAGCTCTGGCAGGAGGGTGAGACGCAGCGCGGCTCGCATGAGCCGTCGCTTGTTGTCGACCTCGCCGGCTTTGAAGGACCGCTTGATCTGCTGCTGCATTTGGCGCGCAACCAGAAGGTCGATCTGTCCCGTATCTCAGTTCTGGCGCTGGCCGAACAGTATCTTCAGTTCATCGAGAGTGCGCGGCGTATCCGCATCGAGCTTGCGGCCGATTATCTCGTCATGGCGGCATGGCTCGCCTATTTGAAATCCAAGCTGCTGATTCCGCAGCAGAGCAAGGAAGACGGGCCAACCGGCGAGGAGATGGCGGCGACGCTTGCCTTCCGCCTGAAGCGCCTGGAAGCCATGCGCGATGCCGCCACCGATCTCGTCAATCGCAACCGCCTCGGCCGCGATATCTTCGCGCGCGGTGCGCCGGAACATATTCCGGATCGACGCCAATCGGCCTTCGACGCCAGCCTCTATGATCTGCTCACCGCTTATGCGAGCCTGCGTCAACGTCAGGCCGTGACCCAGGTGACGATCGAGAAGCGCCGTGTCTGGTCGCTGGCCGATGCCCGCGTTATTCTCGACCGGATGATCGGCGAAATCACCGATTGGACGGCCCTGGAACACTACCTGCTGAGCTACATGACGACTTCAAGCGAGCGGGTGACGGCAATTGCCAGCGCCTTTGCGGCATCGCTGGAGCTGGTGCGCGAAGGGCAGCTGGAAATTCGCCAGGAAGGCGCGTTTCAGCCGCTTTACATGCGGCGCGGGCCGAAGCATTCGTCGCTGGAAGCAGCGGAATAGGGCAGGGAAGCGTGACGGAACCGGACGACGAGCAGCAGCATGTGGAGCACGAGGCGGAAGCGCCCGATGTTGACGATCGTCGGTTGAGCGAGGCCGAGCGGATCGCCGAAGCGCTGGTCTTCGCCTCGGCCCAGCCGGTCTCCGAGGCGTTCATTGCCGAGCGGGTGGCGCGCGGGGTCGATATTCCCGCCGTCATGCAGAAGCTCAAGGCCGATTACGCGATGCGCGGCGTCAATCTCGTCCAGGTGGATGGCGCCTGGGCCTTCCGCACGGCCGCGGATCTCTCCTTTATGATCCGGCGTGACGAGAGTGAGGTGCGCAAGCTGTCGCGTGCGGCCCTGGAAGTGCTGGCCATTATCGCTTACCATCAGCCTGTCACACGCGCCGAGATCGAGGATATCAGAGGCGTGCAGACCTCCAAGGGCACGCTTGATGTCCTGATGGAGTCCGGTTGGGTCCGCTTCCGTGGCCGCCGCCGCACGCCGGGGCGACCGGTAACCCTTGGCACGACGCGCGATTTCCTCGATCATTTCGGTCTCGAAGAGCTGCGCGATCTACCCGGTCTCGAAGAGTTGAAGGGGGCGGGGTTGTTGTCAGGCCGGATTCCGGCCAATTTCAATATTCCCTCGCCATTGATGAGCGACGAGCTCACCGAAGACGAAGATCCGATCACGCAGCTGGATCTGGAGGAACTCGGCATCTTGCCGCCGAGCGGCGCAAGTTCCGGCGATTGACCGTTGGCCGGCTCGCATAATGTGGATTACAGCCCATCTGCAGATTTTCGCGAAACCGCCGGCAAAGTCTCTCTTTTGCCATCAGCGGGTGCGAATATAACAATCATCCTCTCGGCTTGGAGACGTTTGATCGCCCGCATCGGCGCTTGTCATCCCGATATGCGTGGATGCATTGCATTTTGGTGTTTGAAAAACATCCGCAAACGTCTTACATCGAAAAGACACTGTAATTGGGAGTTAAAGCAATGGGTTCTCTAAGCATATGGCACTGGCTCATCGTCCTGGCCATCGCGCTGTTGTTGTTCGGCCGTGGAAAGATCCCGGAGCTGATGGGTGATGTCGCAAAGGGCATCAAGAGCTTCAAGAAGGGCATGAGCGACGACGAGGATACGTCGACGCAGACGGCGTCCCGTACGGTCGAGCATAAGGCTGACGAAACGAAGTAATCATGTCGGGCAGGCGCCGAGCTGAGAGGCTTGCCGTTGGCCCAGGAGCCTTTGCATGTTCGATATAGGCTGGTCCGAGCTGGTAATTATTGCCGTCGTGGCCTTGGTGGTGATCGGCCCCAAGGAATTGCCGGCGACCTTGCGGACCATCGGCAAGATGACAGCGCGGGCGAGGAAGGTCGCTGGCGAATTTCGCGCGCAGTTCGATGAAGCCATGCGCGAGGCAGAGCTGGACGACGTGCGCCAGACGATCGCCGATGCGCAGAAGCTCA
>Ga0209371_1001448_pt1 | contig 16078 bp, 15 predicted proteins | sample AgamicAtAmrz_FD_187165 | JGI IMG/M metagenome (GOLD analysis project Ga0209371, IMG submission 187165) | Agave microbial communities from Guanajuato, Mexico - At.Am.rz (SPAdes) (version 2) | ecosystem: Host-associated > Plants > Roots > Rhizosphere | place: Guanajato, Mexico | collected 2012-06-07
CCAGGGAGCCTGGCCGTCGCGAGGTTGACCAGTGGCGCCAAGGTCCGGGGATCGGCAGCCTTTGCCTCTGGTGCCTGCGCCGGAAGCAGCAGTGCTGCGGCTCCGCCTGCGGCCAGCGCCAGCACTGCTGCTGCAGTGACAACAAGTTTCCGTTTCATTTCATCGTCCCTTCTTGACGGCCTGTTCAAAAATATTAGATTGCACTCTAACTCTAAAAGGCATATAGATGTCAAATGAAATCTAATTGGAGGTCCACATGAGAGTGAGCCGCGTACAGGCGGAGGAAAACCGAGAGAGGGTGATAAACGTCGCCAGCCGGTTGTTTCGAGAACATGGTTTCGACGGGATCGGCCTGAAAGACCTGATGAAGGGTGCAGGCCTCACCCAGGGTGGATTCTACAAACAGTTCGCATCGAAAGACGATCTTGCGGCGCTCGCATCACGGCGTGCTCTCGAGAGCGCCACGAGAAGGTGGTCTGATGCCGCAGCAGACACGTCAGATCCCCTGGAATCGATCATCAGCTTCTACCTCTCCAAAGACCATAGTGGCGAGAAGGCAGAAGGATGCCCGCTTGTTGCTCTCGGCTCCGACGCGGCGCGTCAAACCGCCGAAGTTCGGCGCCCGTTTGAAGATGGTATCCGGGCGCATTTCGAGGTGCTCGAAGAACTCATCGGACACGGTGACGATAGAGCTCGAAGCGGAAAGGCCATGGCAATATTGTCCATGATGGTCGGCGCAGTGACGCTATCCCGGATCATCGAGGACGAACTGCTGTCGACGAGTGTACTCGACGCGGCAGCGAGCGAGGTCCGGCGCATTGCTGGCCGCGATCGCAGCGACTAACAGACAGTTTTTGGATATTCGTCGCCGATAGCTGTCACGGCTCAGCCGAATCCGCACGCGTATCAGGCGAGTATAGCGCAAACCGCATGTCCCAAGTTCACGACCGGTCGGTCGGTCGCACGCCGAAGGCATGCCAAATTTTTGATCATAGACAGGTGGAATGCAAATGCGTCGTGTCGTTGTCACGGGAATGGGAGCCGTCAGCCCCCTTGGTGCGAATGTCGATATCTCCTGGTCTCGGCTCCTTGCTGGCAAAAGCGGGATTCGGCGACTGGATGACGACATCGTCGGGGATTTGCCTTCAAAAATCGGAGGTGTTGTCCCTTCACTGGCAGCAGATCCTGAAGGAGGATTTGATCCTGACAGGACCCTGTCCTCGAAGGATCAACGGAAGGTCGACCGTTTCATCATCTTTGCGCTGGCGGCGGCGGAAGAGGCTCTGGCGCAGGCGAACTGGAAGCCAGCTTCCGAAGAAGAAAAACTGAGAACGGCGACCATCATCGCATCGGGCATCGGCGGCTTTCCCGCGATAACGGAGGCGGTGCGTACCGTCGACCAACGCGGCGTCCGACGCCTCTCGCCCTTCACCATTCCATCCTTTCTTGTCAATCTCGCCGCCGGACAAGTCTCTATCCGGCATGGCTTTAGAGGCCCGCTGGGAGCGCCGGTGACGGCATGCGCCGCCGGCGTTCAGGCGATTGGCGATGCAGCACGACTGATCAGGTCCAATGAAGCCGACATTGCGGTTTGCGGTGGCACCGAGGCCTGTATGAACATTGTCAGCCTTGGTGGTTTCGCAGCGGCAAGATCACTATCGACAGGCTTTAACGAGACTCCGGCCAAAGCGTCACGTCCTTTCGACACCGCGCGCGACGGCTTCGTGATGGGCGAAGGCGCGGGCATTCTCGTCATTGAAGCGTTAAGCCACGCTCTTGCTCGTGGTGCGACGCCGATAGCAGAACTCGTTGGATATGGAACGACGGCCGACGCCCATCATATTACCTCCGGTCCGGAAGATGGAAGCGGCGCCCGCAGGGCAATGCAAATCGCCATCGCCCAGGCGGGTATCGCGCCGCACGAAATCGGCCATCTAAACGCACATGCGACATCGACCCCGGTTGGAGATCTCGGAGAGCTCAGAGCGATCAAGAGCCTGTTCGGCCAAAGAAAGTCGATCGCGGTCAGCGGGACGAAATCGGCGACGGGGCACCTGCTGGGGGCCGCTGGCGGCCTTGAGGCTATTTTTACGATCCTGGCGCTCCAGCACCAGATCGCGCCCCCGACCTTGAATCTCAGTTCACCGGACCCTGAGGCCAATGGCATAGACTTTGTCGCAAACAATGCCCGACCCCTCAATGTTGAATATGCAATATCCAATGGCTTCGGCTTCGGTGGCGTCAATGCCAGCGCAGTGTTTCGACGCTGGCCGAGGAGAGGCAATCGTACGCCATTAGCTGACTAAACCTCGTGCGTGGTCCCCTTTGAACATAGTCTCCACCAGGACGCTCCCACCATGCAACCAACGACTGTCGTTTCGCCGCCCAGCATAACGCTCCTCAAGCCAAGGATTGCCGTCATCGGCGTCGGCGGTGGCGGCGGCAATGCTGTCAACAACATGATCATGCACGATCTCGAGGGCGCGGAGTTTATCGTTGCGAACACCGATGCCCAGGCTTTGTCCATGTCAAAAGCGCCACGCCTTATCCAGCTTGGCCCGACCGTCACGGAGGGACTTGGCGCCGGATCATTGACCGATATTGGACAGGCGGCAGCCGAAGAGTCGATTGACGAGATCATGGATCACCTCCACGGAACCCATATGTGTTTCGTGACGGCGGGCATGGGGGGTGGAACGGGAACAGGTGCCGCACCCGTTATCGCCCATGCTGCGCGCAAGGCAAGCATACTGACGGTCGGCGTCGTCACCATGCCCTTCACATTCGAAGGTACCCAGCGAATGCGAACAGCGCGGCAGGGAATCGAGCGTCTCGGCGAATGCGCGGACACGGTGATCGTCATCCCCAATCAGAACCTCTTCCGGGTTGCCGATGCGAAGACGACCTTCGCGGATGCCTTCGAAATGGCAGATCATGTGCTGCATGCCGGGGTCAGTTCCGTCATCGATCTGATCGTCAAGGAAGGATTGATCAATCTCGACTTCGCCGATGTAAGGTCAGTCATGCGTGACATGGGTCGAGCGGTCATGGGCACGGGCGAGGCAACAGGAGACGCCCGCGCCCGACATGCCGCCGAGGCAGCGATTGCCAATCCGCTGTTCGATGAAGCGTCCGTCAGGGGAGCGAAAGGCCTTCTCGTCTCGATCTCCGGCGGACCGGACATGACCCTTTTTGATGTCGACGAAGCTGCAACACGTGTTCGCGAGGAAGTCGATGACGACGCCAATATCGTCGTTGGCGCGACATTCAATGATGCGCTTGAAGGGCGGCTGAGAGTCTCCGTTGTCGCCACCGGATTGAGACGACCGGCAGAGGTGATCCACCTTTCGGAGCGAATGGCGTGATGCTCGCTCATACTGTGGGGCCAGCAAGCGCCGATTTGTAAAATGGATGGCCATGGAGATTTGAAATGTTGAAGCGTTTTCGAGAAAAATGGCGATCGTGGGAAGATGCCATCCTGGGTATCGACGATCAGCAGGGAGACTACCTCATCGCGCTGGAAAAACGGCTGGATCGGCTGGAGACCGAAGTGGCTGGATTAAAGGCACAGCCCCGCGAAGAGGTAGTGTGGGAGGACGGTGCCGAAAACAAGGGGTGATGGCTGTAGCCGCTCAACGATGTTGCTGTCGAGCTCGATGCGGCCGTCGGTGAGAAAGCGCTCGAAGATGGAGCAACGCGAGGCGACATAACGTATCGCCTCAGCGAGCTTCGACTTGCCGGAGATCCGCGGCAGGGTTGCAACAGGTCAAAGAGCTCCTTCGACTGAGGATTCTGACGGCTCCCGACGCGCTTCTGCCACCTGAAACCTGCCATTTGATCGGCACCACGAAACGGCAGAGCCGCCGCGAGAGCGGGCTGTCGGCGACCCGGAACGGCAGTGCATGTAGTTGTTCTGAGCTGGCAACCTCGTTCGGGCTGACGCTGCAAAGCGACAACCACTTTCTCGCAGGCCGACGGTCACCGCCGAGAGGGCCATCGAATAAAGATCGCACAAACCGGCGAACTGCTTCTTGTTTCACATTGCGGTTTCAGATCGCTTTGGCCTGCGTATTGCGCGAACTTTGGGGCTATCGCCAGCGCCGCAGAAGAACCGATCGCGTCCGTCGGATTCAAGCCCCGAAACTGCCATTTCCGCCGGCATATCCAACCGCTCCAGCACTTCACCGGTTGAAGGATCGATGCGGCGGACATCGCTTTGGTCGTTCTCCCACGTACCGTGCCAGAGCTCGCCGTCGACCCACGTGACCCCGGTAACGAAGCGATCGGTTTCGATCGTTCGTAGCACCTTTCCCGTCTCGGGATCGATTTGATGGATTTTGCGGCCCCGATGTTGCCCGACCCAGAGCGAACCTTCAGCCCAGGCAAGGCCGGAATCGCCTCCATTGCCGGGGGCGGGAATCGTGGCGAGCACCTCGCCGGTCTGTGGATCGACCTTCCGAATCACCGCTTCAGCAATCTGGAACAGGTACTCGCCGTCGAATGCCGTGCCGGCATCCGCGGCAATATTGAGCGAGGTCAGCACGTCTCCGCTGTCGGGATCAAACGCCTCCAGTTTTGCGCCTGTCGCCATCCAGACGCGGCGGCCGTCAAAGCTGACCCCATGGACGTGATCCACTCCGGGAAAAGGGCCATATTCACGGATAATTTCGGCGGCTGTGTGTTTCATGCCCTCATCCTAGCCTGAAATGCCGATGGCGGGGAGTAACAAGCTTGTCGGAAAACCCGGAACGCTCGTCGCAATCCAGCGACGGGCGCGTGCGTGGCCGAACCACTCCACCTTATCATTTTTCTCAAGGGTATCGAGCGCCCGCTGCACCGTGCGCGGGCTGACATCGAGCGCGAGCGCCAGCGCGGAGCTGGACCAGGCCTCGCCATCGGCGAGAAGCGCCAGCACGTCGCTATGCTTTTCTTCGACGGGCGGCGCAAGCACCGCGACCGCGCCGCCGTCATGTGACTCCAATACGAACCCCTGCTCGGTGGCGCGTATCTGCGCCAAGGGCCTGATTGCCTCGCGCAGACGCCCGATCTCAACCCGCAGCCGAGCGCGGTGCGATTCATCTGCTTCCCGTGCACGAAAGGCGCGGACAAGAAGCTCCTCCCGCGTGACATCTTCCGGCCAAGCCTCACCGAGCACGCGCATGAGCGCGAACAGGACCGGACGATTCGCGAGAAAAACGATGGCTTTATTGACACGCACGACGTTCCGGCACACATCGATGACAAGCGCCCCCGATGCAATGAGCGCCTCCACCTCATCGAGCCGAAGAAGCCGTTCTCCATTACGCGCGACCAGCCGCGCGGCAGGCGCTTCGAAGGCCCGTACGGCTCTATTGACTTCGGCTTTCAATGCAGCATTGCCAACCACCTCCGCGGCGTTTTCTGCGCGATCGAGCGCATCACGAGCCGGCTTCGCGCGTATGCGGCGCATCGCGATGCCCGCGACCACCAACTCGTAGCCTACCCGCGATGTCATAGGCAACGCACCAGCATCCATGCCGTCCAGAACCCGCTTGGCCTCGTCGAGACGGCCGATCAACAGCAAGCGCCTTGCTTCGATATAGCCGGCATGCGCGGCGTTCGCGAAGTCTCCGAATGCCTCCAGCGTTGTCCGGGCGGCGGCGAGCCCCTCCATGGGACGGCCAAGGTCACGCAAGACCAACGCGATCTCTGCCTCCGCAACGTTGCATCGCGCACGGGCCATGGGCTCCCGCTTGCCGAAAGCGCGCGCCGCGTTTCCCAGCAGTTCCTTCGCGCGTGCAAGGTCGCCGAGCTGCGCCATGGCAATGCCACGCAGGGCGAGCGCCGGGGCATCGGCGCGTAAGGCGATGCGCTTGAGCGCTGCAAGCGGATCACCCGCCGCAAGCGCCCGCGCCGCGAAGGTAATCAGAGAGTCCATTCAAATCCCGTCACACTTGTTACTCACACTCTCCCGCCATTCGGACATAGATTCTTGTCAGGTTAAGCGTCGCAGGAAGTATTGTCGAACCTCAATTGGGAATTCAGAAATGGCAATGTCCAAACCAACGAGAAAACGCTCTTCGGACACGCTGCTATCAGGCGATGTCACAGGCTGGCTCGTTCTTGCAGCTTCGCCGACCTTCGCGTCGATGGCCTGGATTTCGGCGAACGACATGCAGGCGAGAATCTGCGCGTCCCCGTCCGGCGCGCTGCCGATCAGCGACATGGCCTTCATGTACCTGCTGATGACCCTCTTTCACCTGCCGCCCTGGCTGAAGCTCGCTTCCGCTTACTGGCGGCAATGTCCATCCCCAAAAACCCGAGGAGACTGACAATGAACCACAAAATCGTTTCAACCAAAGACTGGCTCGCCGCCCGGCGGGAGTTTCTGAAAGCGGAGAAAGAGCTTACTCGACACCGTGACGAGGTCGCCCAAAAGCGGCTGGCGCTGCCATGGGTGCAGATCGAAAAGGAATATGTGTTCGATACGCTCGATGGCCCACGAACGCTTGCCGATCTTTTCGATGGGCGATCGCAGCTTCTGGTGCAGCACTTCATGTTCGCGCCGGGATGGAAGGAGGGTTGCCCGAGCTGCTCTTTCATGGCCGATCATACCGATGGCATGAACAATCATCTTTCGCATCACGACGTTACCATGATCGCCATATCACGTGCACCGCTCGCCGACCTCGAGCGCTACCGTAAACGGATGGGCTGGCGCTTCAAATGGGTGTCGTCCTTCGGAAATGACTTCAATCACGATTTCCGTGTCAGCTTCACACCCGACGAGATCGCCTCCGGCAAGATCGACTACAATTTCGGAGAGTGGCCGGAACTTGGCGAGGAGTGGCCGGGCATCAGCGCCTTCTACAAGGACGACGCCGGGCAGGTCTTCCGCACCTACTCCACCTATGGGCGCGGCGTCGAGGCGATGATGGGTACCTATCAGCTACTCGATCTCGCCCCGAAGGGACGCAACGAAGCCGAAGGAATGGACTGGGTCCGCCGCCACGATCGGTACGAATAGCAGTCCTTACGTTTACCTATTCGCTCGTCGCCGAGGGAGCGGATGTTTTTCCCATCTTCTTTGACTACGGACAGCATTGCGTCGAGATAAAGTGGAGCCGGGCGAACGAAGTTCTACCCACGGAGATGCGTAGGCCAGAACGCTGCGACGTTTCCGACCTCTTCCGTGGATCGTCATCCCGTCTCCACGAAGCCGACCTCGTAATCACCGCGGAAGGAAGCCTCGACGGGCAGACACCTTTCAGCAAGGTTCCAGCTGAAATTGCCCGCCGTGCCAAGACGGCCGGCGTTCCCGTCATTGCCCTTGCAGGCACGATCGGCAAGGGTATCAGGCTCAATTTCGATTGCGGGATCGATGCTTTCGCCTCAATATTGATCCGACCCTGCTCGCTGGAGGACGCGATCTCATAGGCACCGAAGGCGCGCGCGGCGGAAGATGCCGTCAGGATGATCATGATCGGGACGACCCTGCGAATACCGACGGGAAAGGTGGGCTAACACTGGAACCTATGGAATACGAAAAAAAATTGTCGGCGAAGAAGTTCCAAAGAGCCTGGAGTTCCGCTTCTACCCCGCTTGCATACAAAGTTTGAGTTGACCCTCCTGGATGGTGAGGCGACACTTGAATGCCGAAACGAGGGGGAAATGATGGACAAACCACAACGATGGCGCCATATGGCAAGCGCGCCGAAAAACGGAGATCGGATTCTCGTCACGATACGGTCGTCCGAACAAGGGCCGTCCCAGGTAGACCTTGCCTACTGGTCGAAGGGCGACCAGTACGGTTCAGAAGGCTGGCGTGCCTCGGACTCTTCGCCGGGGCGGATCATCGAATACGCGGAGCCGGAATTGAAGTGCTGGATGCCGATGCCCTCCGCCAATACCGATGGCCTCACGATGCCCGCTCCATGGGAAGGCGAAGATGCCCGCGAGCTCGATGGGTCGGGAATCTGAGGAGAAAGCCAAAGCAATAAGCCCGCAACGGTCACCATCGCCCAGTGGCCGGGGGTTCTTCTGGAAACTGATGCACCAAAAACTGCTCCACGACTTTCGCCAGTTTGCGCACAGCAAAAATTAAGGAGAACAGGACAATTTGTTCTCCGGCTACTGTTGGAGAGTAACAATGCAGGCTCGGCGTTGGCGCGTAATAGCAGTGGGGATACTTCTGGCCATAATCGGAGCCGCGCTTCCCATTGCCGCCATGGCCTGGACCTCCTGGCGGGTCGCGGTCCAAAAGGAACTCGACATCCTGGCTCTCGTTGCCGAAAGGTCACTCGCGCGCGCCGACAATACATTCAAGGAAGCGCAAGGCGCGCTGGAAGCAATCGAGGCCGCGCATCTTCCTGCGTGTTCGGATCAACATATCGCGCAAATGCGGATCGTGACGATCAATGTTCCGTCAATCGAGGAGATTGGTTATTTCGAAAACGGCGTTATCAAATGTACGTCCTGGGGCCGCACCGCAGGAAATATCGCCAAATCCCATATCGATTATGTCACGTCCGAAGGCATCGAAGTGACGTTGCGTATTCAGCCGGGTGTCAGCCATGGCGATCAGATGACGAGTCTGCACCTCGGCCATCACAACGCGCTCGTCGCGCCTTCCCGCTTTGTCGATATCATACTGCGAGACGGAATATCCCTCGCGCTTCTCAACGATCATGGGCAGGTCATCAGCACGCAGAACCAGCCGGATGCGCGCGTTGTAACGGCACTTGCGGCGCAGGCGGGCCGGGGTGTCAGTGATACTTCGCTTTACTCTGTCGTAAAAGACGATGGGCTGACCGCAATCGTCCTCGAACCGAGGGCGGCTATGCGGGAGAAACTCCTGCGCGAGCTGATGGTTCTTTTGCCGATCGGGGCATTCATTGCGTCCTTTATCGTCGGAATCATCGTCTGGATGTCGCGCAAGCGGTTGTCCCCGCAAACAGAATTGGAAATCGCAATTCGGAATCGCGAATTTGTCGTCCATTATCAGCCGATTATCGATCTGAAGACCAATATATGCGTCGGCGCGGAGGCGCTCGTCCGCTGGAGGCGGCCCGATGGCACCCTTGTAAGACCAGATTTTTTCATTCCCCTTGCTGAGGAGACCGGATTGATAGAGCCTATTACCGATCAGGTCGTCGAAGCCATTATTGCCGATATCGGGCCTATGCTGGTTGAGGATCGTACGCTGCACATCGCCGTCAATCTCTGCGCCCAGGACATCAAAACCGGACGAATTTTGGATTTCATCGATCAGCGTCTGACGCCTGCCGGTATCCGCAAGGAGCAAATATGGCTCGAAGCGACGGAGCGCGGTTTCATCGACATCGACGCGGCCCGAATTACCCTGGATAAAGCGCGCAGGGCGGGTCATTCCGTCGCAATAGACGATTTCGGCACCGGCTATTCCAGCCTTCAATATTTGCAGGGGCTCCCGATGGATGCCCTGAAGATCGACAAGTCCTTCGTCGACACGATCGGCAGGAACACCGCCACCAGCACCGTCACGCTCCATATTATCGGAATGGCGCGTGAACTTGGCCTGTTCTCCGTCGCCGAAGGTATCGAGACGGAGGAGCAGGCAGCCTATCTGCGCGAACATGGCGTGGACTTCGGTCAGGGCTGGCTTTTTTCAAGGCCCCTCCCCGCCGGGCAATTTATCGCCTTCCAGCGGCAAAACAAATCGGAATACGGTGCCGCTCCGGAGGTCATTCAGGCGACGCCTGTCGAAGCGGTGGAAAAGAACCCCTCACCTTGATGGTCTGTTTCGGACCACCAGAACGCAAATTTTCTGCGGAACAATTGGTGGATGCTGAAGTTACTCTTCCTCAGGAGGAGGACCATCTATGATCACCAAAGCCATTTTTGCGGGGGCAGCCGCTGCCTTGACGACGCTTTTTTCCACCGTGGCACTGGCGCAGACCGACTTGACCATGTGGTATCACGGCGCGGGCAATGTGGAAGAACGCAAGATTCTGGCCGGCATCATCGAGGACTTCAATTCGTCCCAGTCGGACTGGCGGGTGTCGCTTCAGGAGTTCCCCCAAACCGCCTATAACGAATCCGTCACCGCCGCCGCGCTCTCCAACAAGCTGCCAGACATTCTGGATGTCGACGGCCCCAACATGCCGAACTGGGCGTGGTCCGGTTATCTGCAGCCACTGCAGATCGATGAGGCAAAGCTTGCCAATTTTCTGCCCGGCGCGGTGGGAAAGTGGGGAGACAAGCTCTATTCGGTCGGCCTGTGGGATGCGGCTGTCGCGGTCTTCGCCCGCAAATCCGTTCTCGATGAAAATGGCATTCGCATTCCGACGCTGGACCAGCCATGGGGCGGCGAGGAATTTAATGCAGTGCTCGAAAAGCTCGCGGCCAGCGGCAAATTCGAATATGCGATCGACCTCGGCATGGCCGATAAAACCGAATGGTACAGCTATGCCTTCAGCCCGTTTCTGGAAAGCTTCGGCGGCAGTTTGATCGACAAGGAAAATTATCAAACTGCCGAGAACGCCCTCAACGGAGACAACGCCATCAAGTTCGGAGAATGGTGGCAGTCCCTGTTCCAGAAAAAACTCGCACCCGGAACATCGCAATCGCCTGCCGACCATGAAACCGGCTTTCTGGAAGGCCGCCATGCCCTGCAATGGATGGGCAACTGGGTTGCGGTGAAGGCTCTGGAGAAATATGGAGACGACCTGCTGTTCCTGCCTGCCCCTGATTTCGGGAACGGTCCAAAGATCGGTGCAGGCTCCTGGCAGTTTGGCGTCTCAGCCACCAGCAAACATCCCGAAGGCGCCTCCGCCTTCATCGAATTCGCCATACAGGACAAATATCTCGCGCAGTTCTCCGATGCGATCGGCCTCATCCCGGCCACGTCTTCGGCAGCCCAGATGACGAAGAACTACAAACAGGGCGGCCCGCTCGAGGTTTTCTTCGAGCTCTCGAAACGTCAGGGAACGTTGCGCCCGGTGACGCCCGCTTACGCCTTCATCTCACCGGTCTTTTCCAAGGCCGTGTCCGACATTGCCAACGGCGCGGATGTTGCCGATACGCTGGACAACGCGGCCGACGAGATAAACAACAACATAGAGCGCAATTCCGGTTACCAACCCAAATAGGGGCGTGTGATCGATGGCGCTCTTTTCTTCAAAGGGGAAACTGACCCGGGACGGCTTGACGGGCTGGTTCATGGCTGGACCGGCGCTGGTGCTGATCGGGCTTTTCCTGATCACGCCCTTTCTGCTGGGGCTCGGTTTTTCCTTCACCAACCAGCGGCTGACATCTCCCAATCCAACCGAGTTTGTCGGCGTTGAAAATTACACCCGGCTGCTGGGTATTGGTGTGCTCACGCTCGAGCCGGAAAGGGAGGCGGATGGGAGCCTTAAACAGGGCGCAGACGGCGCCATCTCCTATCCGCGCATTCGCAATTTCACCCGCAACAATCCCGACTATCCCCATCTGGAGGGGATGCGGGAATATAAGAGCTTCACCTGGGGCAAGAAGCAGATCGTCATTCTGGCGCGCGACGTCGTGTTTTTGACCGCGCTCGTCAATACGCTTGCCTTCGTGGCGGTCGTTGCACCGGTTCAGGCGGCGCTGGCGTTGTTTCTTGCCCTGCTGGTGAACCAGAAGGTTCCCGGCGTCACGATTTTCCGCGCGATCTACTTCATGCCTGTCGTGCTGTCGGTGGTGGTGGTGGCGCTGCTCTGGCGGTTTATCTACGCGGCGGATAACGGGCTTCTGAACAGCCTTTTGAGTTATATGAGCTTAGGGCTGTTCCAGCCAGTCGACTGGCTGGGCAGAACGGATACAGCCCTGTGGGCCATTCTGGTCATGTCCGTCTGGCAGGGGGTCGGTTTTCACATGGTCATATGGCTTTCCGGCCTGCAAACAATCTCTCCGGATCTTTACGAGGCAGCCGATATCGAAGGCGCGGGCCGCTGGCAGAAGTTCAGCATGATAACCTGGCCGCTGCTGCGCAACACGGCCGTGCTGATTATCATCGTCATCACCATGCAGGCTTTTGCCCTTTTTGCGCAGATCGACGTGATGACCAAAGGCGGGCCTCGCGATTCCACGCAGAGCATTGTCTATCAGGCGGTTGAGCGAGGATACCGCCAGCAGGACATCGCCGCCGGTTCCGCAATTTCGGTCGTCCTGTTCCTGCTTGTCCTGTGTATCTCGCTAACCCAGCGATACCTCACAAGGGAGAAGCCATGATGCAGGCCGGACAACGCAAAAGCCTCGCTTTTCTCATCGGTAACTATACGCTCATGCTTGCCTTCGCGGCGATCTTCATTTTGCCCCTGTTGTTCATGGGGTTCTCGTCGCTAAAACCGAACGACCAGTTGCTGCGTGACGCCACATCGATACGAGCCTTCCTGCCGGTGGGAAATCTCTCGCTTGAAAACTATACGGCAGCTTTCGCCCGGGCACCGATTGCGACCTTCATATTCAATTCGGTTGTGGTGACGGGCGTTACCGTGTTTCTCGCGCTGCTGCTTGGCTCGCTCGCCGCCTTCGCCTTCACCTTTTTGAACTGGCGCGGAAAGGATGTTCTCTTCTCGATCATCCTCGCCACGCTCATCATTCCCTTTGAAACAATTGCCGTGCCGCTCCTGCTGGAAGTCAACAACCTGCCATGGATTGGCAGCAACGGGTTCACCTGGGGATGGCTCAACTCCTGGCATGTGCAGATCATTCCATGGATTGCAGACGGGCTGACGATTTTCCTCTTCGCGCAATATTTCAAGGATTTGCCGAAGGAGTTACTGGAGGCGGCGCGCATCGACGGGGCCGGCTGGCTGCGGATTTACGCGCAGGTGGTTATGCCGCTCAGCGGCCCGGTGATCGCAACGGCTGCGATCCTGAAGTTTCTCGTCATGTATAGCCAGCAGTATCTGTGGCCGCTTCTCGTTACCCAGTCCGAGGCATACAGACCTGTAATGGTTGGGCTGCAATACTTTTTCCAGCTCAACACGCCCTGGGGCGAAGTCATGGCCTATCTCACCATCATCACCCTGCCGGTGCTGATCTTTTATCTCTGCCTGCAGAGGCTGTTCATCTCCAGTATCGCGGCAAGCGGGATAAAGGGATAGCGCCTTGTCCGGGTACGGGGTGAGAGCGTAACGGCTAATAGCTTGCAAGCTGGTGGCAGAAGTGTGAATCACTGAGCGAAAGCATCTGGCGCCGATCCAAGTGCATGGAGGGCAAGTCGCGCAACGTGATCTGCGAGCGGATAAACCGCCTGAAAAAAAGCGGCAAAATGCCTAAACGCTTTACTCATACTCGCGGACGAGACTGAAATACGGGTGACGCCGGCCTCTGCGGGAACGAAGGAAGAATTCGGAAAATCATCCGCGCCTGAATCACTACGGGTTTGACCTGGCTGCTGGCTCAGGTGCCCTTCTCACATTAACCGATTGTGCCGCTCTGGAGGATAAGGCTAATGAAAATGAGATTTCTCAGTGAGGCTGTTCTCGCCTTAATGTTTTCCACCGCAATCACCTGCGCCCAGCAGGCATCCGACACGGTGGCGCCAGAGAAAGCGACGGGGCTTGCGACTGCCAGACGTGTCGAGTCAAGGAGCTTCATGGTCGCCGCAGCCAATCCGCTGGCGGCCGAGGCGGGGCGCGACGTGATCGCCGCGGGCGGTAACGCCGTAGATGCGATGGTGGCGGTGCAGACCGTGCTGGGCCTCGTTGAGCCGCAGAGTTCCGGTCTCGGCGGCGGCGCCTTCCTCGTCTATTACCACGCAAAAAGCGGCAAGCTGACAACGTTGGACGGCCGGGAGACGGCGCCGATGGAAGCCACGCCAAAGCTCTTCCTGGATGACAAGGGTCAGCCGCTTAAATTCATGAACGCAGTAATCGGCGGCCGTTCCGTTGGCACGCCGGGAACGGTGCGACTTCTGGAGGAAGCTCACAAACGCTATGGAAAGGCGGAGTGGGCAAGCCTGCTGAAGCCGGCGGAAACGCTGGCGACCGAGGGTTTTCAGGTGTCGCCGCGTCTTGCCTCCCTCATCGCGTCCGAGGGCGACCGGCTGAAGAAATATCCAGAGGCGCGGTCCTATTTCTTTGACACCTCCGGGGCAGCCTTGCAGGCCGGTGCTCCATTGAAGAACCCGGCCTATGCCGAGACGCTTGCAGCGATCGCCAAAGGCGGCGCCGATGCCTTTTACAAGGGGAAAATTGCCGAGGCGGTCGTCAAGACCGTGCGCGAGGCAGCCGACAATCCCGGCGTGCTGTCGCTTTCCGATCTTTCCAACTATCGCGTCATCGAGCGCGAACCGGTCTGCTTTATCTATCGTGCACTTGACGTTTGCGGTATGGGACCGCCATCGTCAGGCGCTATCGCCATCGGCCAGATGCTCGGCATGGCGGAGAATTTCGATCTCAGATCTCTAGGCCCGAAAAATGTCGACAGTTGGCGCATTATCGGCGATGCGCAGCGTCTGGCCTTCGCCGACCGCGAGCGTTACGTCGCTGACACCGATTTCGTGCCGCTACCGATCAAGGGCATGCTGGACAAGACCTATCTAGGCGAGAGAGCAAAGCTTCTCGACGGCGACAGGGCCTTGGCCAACGATGCCGTCAAGGCCGGCGAGCCGGAATGGGACCATGCGCTACTTTTCGGTCGGGATGCCGCACTCGAATTGCCTTCCACAAGCCATTTCGTCATCGTCGACAAGGATGGCAACGTTGTCTCGATGACGACGACGATCGAAAGCGGTTTCGGCTCGCGTCTGATGACGAATGGCTTCCTGCTCAATAACGAATTGACGGACTTTTCCTTCAAGACCCATGACGGCGGCCTCCCTATCGCCAACCGCGTCGAGCCCGGCAAACGGCCGCGCTCCTCCATGGCCCCGACTATCGTGATGAAGGATGGAAAACCGCTGCTCGCCATTGGTTCGCCCGGCGGTAGCCAGATCATCGGTTATGTGGCGCAGGCGCTGATCGCCTATATCGACTGGGGCATGCCCGTCGAGGCGATCGTCGCCCAGCCGCATCTCATCAACCGGTTCGGTACCTACGACATCGAGGCCGGCACCAGCGCGGAAGAACTGGTCGGTCCGCTGAAGGCGCTGGGTTACGAGGTGAAACCGGGTGAGATGAATTCCGGTCTGCATGCTGTCGAAATCACCGCCCAAGGCTTGGCCGGCAGCGCCGACCCACGACGCGAGGGAGTGGTGGTGGGGGAGTGAACACTCAGCCTGCGGAAAAACGGCAGCCTCAAGAGACTGAGCATAGCGTTCGTGTGGAGGTTAGATGACTACCCCGCATGGGTGTTCTGTTTTTAGCGAGGAAATCGTAAAGAACAGGGCCTTACGTCCAAAAACAACTCTTCCTGCGCCATTGAAGCCCTCAAAGCGTCAGAGCATTCCTTGAGTTCCATTTTTACTCTTAGTGCACGTCGGGGAACTGGTAACAACCAACTCCGTTCGTTGTTTGCATGACCAATGGAGGACGGCATGAAAAACTTCGCCCTTTATTACTGGCCAGTCCCTTTTCGAGGTCAGTTCATCCGCGGAATTCTGGCCCATTGTGGGTACTCCTGGGATGAACACGATGTCGAGGCGATTGAAGATATTATGGATTGTGGGGTGGAAAAGCAGCCGGTTGCCTTCATGGGACCACCGGTTCTGATTGACCGTGAGCGCAATTTTGCGATCTCCCAGATGCCGGCGATCGCCATCTATCTGGGTGAGCGGCTGGATATGTTGCCGACAACTATTGAGGGCCGCGCACTCAGCGCCAAGATCGTTAACGATGCCAATGATGTCCTTGATGAGCTGACTCTCAACGGCGGGCGCGAAATGTGGACACCTGAAAAATGGGAGGAATTCGTCCCACGCCTCCAAAAATGGGTCCGTATTTTCGCGGATACCGGGGCACGAAACGGCTTGAGTGCTAGTTCCGGCTTTATGCTGGGAACAGAAAAGATTGGCGTAGCAGATATAGCGACTGCAATCCTTTGGACTACGGTCGCTGACCGGTTCCCTGTCATTCAGGGCATCATTGAGGATACGTCACCTACAATCTGGGGTCTTTCCAGAAGAGTGGTAGCCACAACTTCGCTGGCTGCT
>Ga0209371_1001452_pt1 | contig 16053 bp, 11 predicted proteins | sample AgamicAtAmrz_FD_187165 | JGI IMG/M metagenome (GOLD analysis project Ga0209371, IMG submission 187165) | Agave microbial communities from Guanajuato, Mexico - At.Am.rz (SPAdes) (version 2) | ecosystem: Host-associated > Plants > Roots > Rhizosphere | place: Guanajato, Mexico | collected 2012-06-07
ACAGGCCCAACGCCACGGCAGCGCGGGTGATGCCACCGTGATGGCGTATCGCCCACAGCGCGCGCAGAGCATCGATTTCCAAACGTCGGCTTGTCAATTCGGTCATGGCAACTTGTTCCAGATAATAATTCTTCAGGAAGAATGCATGTTCCGGCGGCGATAAGCAAATATTCATGAGCTTTATAACTGAAAAATCATGCCATGATCTATATTTGTCATGTGCTCTCTATCTGACTCTCGCCTATGGCTGCCTGTGAAACCATTCAATCGAGAGCCTGATGACAGACCAGAGCCTATCCCGGACCGCGCCGAACGAACGGCGCTTCCTTTGGCCGTTAATGGCGGCGTTGCTGATCGTCAGCTGGAGTTCCGGCTTCATCGGCATCCGCTATGCCAGCCAGGAGGCCAGCGTCATGCTGGTCCTGTTCTGGCGCACGCTTCTGTCCGGTGTGATCCTGCTGCCGTTCGCCTTCTCGATCGGTCCGCGGATGCGGATACGCACGATCGCCGAACAGATGCTGTTCGGCGTAATGTCGGTCTTCCTCTATCTCGGCGGCTTTGCGCTCGCGATCGAACAGAGGGTGCCGACAGGGCTGGTGGCGCTGATTTCGGATCTGCTGCCGCTCGCGATTGCGGCTCTATCACAACCCGTGCTGAGAGAGCGGCTAAGCCGGCGCCAATGGCTGGGGACGGCCATCGCGGTCGCAGGTGTACTGATCGTGTCGGTCGACAGCCTCAGCTTCGGCGCGGCCCCTATATGGGCCTATGGACTAACGGTTGGCTCGATGCTGGTCTTTGCCTTCGCATCGGTCCTGCACAAACGGCGACGCAGCAAGCACATGCCCGTTCACCAAAGCCTCTGCATCCACACGCTGACGGCCTCGGTGCTTTTCGGCATCTGCGCGATGATGCAGGGCGATCTTGCGCCGCCGCTGACCCGCGGTTTCGCGATCGGCATGATATGGCTGGTGCTGATCGCGACCTTCACCGCCTATTCGGTCTATTATACCAGCCTGCGCCTCTTCCCCGTGGCGCAGGTCAGCGCGGCCATCTATCTCAGCCCGCCCGTAACCATGCTATGGGCCTGGGCCTTGTTTTCCGAACCGCTGACGACGGTGATGTTCGCGGGGCTGGCGGTGACGCTGGTGGGGGTGTGGTTGACGTCTCGCAGATGACGCGGCGAATGTCTCTGTCGTCAGGAAACGAAGACAGTCCAGCCAACGCCCAAAGCTGCAGATGCCAATAAGGTCGATATCACCGACATCTTCAGGCGAAATATGGCGATGGCGGCAAGCAAGGTCAGCACCAGCGAGGGCAATGAAAGCGAGGTCAGGACGGGCACATCTATCGCCCAGGAGCCATAGGTGAAGCTTGCGGTCTCTCGGAACAGCACATGCAGCCCGAACCAAATCGCAAGATTGAGGATGACGCCCACTACAGCCGCCGTTATCGCAGACATGGCGCCGGTCAGCGCGACATTGCCGCGCATCTTCTCGATGAACGGCGCACCTGCGAAAATCCAAAGAAAGCTCGGCAGGAAGGTCACCCATGTTGTCAGCACGGCGGCAAATGTTGCTGCCGCAAGAGGGCTGAGGGTGCCGGGATTGCGATAACCCGCCAGGAAACCAACGAATTGCGTGACCATGATCAGCGGTCCCGGGGTCGTTTCCGCCATCCCCAGACCGTCCAGCATCTCGCCCGGCCGCAGCCAGCCTAATTGCTGCACGGCCTCCTGTGCGACATATGCCAGTACGGCATAGGCGCCCCCAAAGGTCACGATTGCCATCTCGCTGAAGAATATCGCGATTTTGGAGAAGACATTGTCGGGACCGAGCGTCATCAGGAGGGCCGCAACCGGAATGAGCCACGCGGCCGCCAGCACACCCGAGGTCTTCAGAGACCAGGCGAGGTTTGGTCGAGCGTGCAAAGGGATCTCCTCGCCAAGAACAGAGTCCTTGTCCTCCAGAATTGTCCCGGAGCCCGACTTGTACCCTCCCCCCATTTTGAAGGCCGCAACGCCTGCCCGAGAGGCCAGGTAGCCGATAAGTCCGGCTCCAACGATGATGACGGGGAACGGAACATGCAGGAAGAAGATCGCCACGAAAGCAGCGGCGGCCAGAGCAACCATAGCCCTGCTCTTGAGGGCTCGGCTCCCGATGCGAAAGACCGCCTGGACGACGACCGCCAGCACGGCGCATTTGAGCCCGAAAAACATCCCTTCGATAAAGGTAAGATTCCCGAACAGGATATAGACGTAACTGAGTGCGAGAATTGCCAGGAAGCCCGGCAGGACGAACAGAATGCCGGCGATCATCCCACCCAGCGTCCTGTTCAACAGCCAGCCGATATAGATGGCAAGCTGATGCGCTTCCGGACCCGGCAGCAACATGCAGTAGTTCAGGGCATGAAGGAACCTGTGCTCTCCCACCCATTTCTTCTCGTCGACGACGATGCGGTGCATGACGGCGATCTGTCCCGCCGGTCCGCCGAAGCTCAGGGCGGCAACGCGGGTCCAGACCTTGACGGCCTCATGGAGGGGAACGATGTCCCGATCAGCCGCGCTTGATCGCTCGGCTACATTTTTTACGAGATCGGTCATAGTCGCTTACATCTTCCTCGGATTTGGCCAGTTGTGCGTCTCTTCCGTCGCATCACGACACCAACGATAGAAGGCATCGTAAAGCGCCATGCCGGCTTCCAACTGCTGCAGGTCGTCGTTGAACATCCGCGAAAGGCCAAGCGAGGCCGCAAGCAGCCCCGGCACTTCAGGTGCCAGGTCGGGCCGGGCGGTATCGGCGCCGCGAACGATGGTTGCAAGATGAAGGAGAGGTTCGATGCCGAGACCGAATTCCTTGATCATGACATCGAAGGTGCATAACTCGCCGCGATGGCTCCAGAAGACGTCTTCGATATCGAATGGTGTTGCCTTAAAGCGATCGGCAACAGCCGAAACTTCGGTTGCGGGAACGAACAGGAAGATTGCTGACGGATCGATAAAGCGCCGGATCAGCCATGGGCAGGCGATACGATCGATCTTTGGCCGTGCCCTCGTTACCCATACCGTCCGCCCCTTGGCATCGCGGGGAGGCAGCTTTTCATCGGCAACCAGCATGTACTTCGCGCTGCGCCGCGCTTCGAACCCGCCTTCGAGGACCTCCGCCTCCTTTCCGACCACACGCAGATGGGCAGCAACTCCGTGGGCGAGTTTCTGTCCTTTCTGACAGAGAATGATGGCGGGCCCCGCCAGTTCGTTCGCCCAGTCGGTTACGGTTCGATAGTCGCGCCGGATGGAGCCGGGAATAAGACCTGGATCGGCGGCGAAATCCTCATCATTGCGGACATCGATAATCGCAGGCAAATTGGGCGTGCCGATAATACGATTGAGCTTGTCGGGTGTAATTTCTAGAAACGACGGCATGGCGCGTCCTCCGTTGGCTCGGGTACATGGACGCGATTCTTCAGCCGTAGCCTCGTGGGGTGATCGCAGCCCCATGATCGATTTTCTGCCTGACGCGCTTCAAATGTCAAGCCGAATAACCGTGTGCCGCACCCGGCAGACATTTTCTCGATTTCCGCAGTCGCTTACAGATTGGCCGTAACGTCGCAGTTGTCGTGAAGTTCTGCCGCGACGATGTGAGGTCCCGATAAATTCTGCCGCGTCGTCGTCCAAGAATATCTGATGTATCTTCTTAGTATTATCGATAACAAACTTAAAATCATGCGCCTTTTGTGAGATAATTCATCCTTGCGACCGACTATTCCGGTCGGTCATTGGGCACATAAGGGGGATCCAATGTCATCGACGGCAGTAGAAGCACACGTAGGCGAAGTTTCGCCCCATCTAGTGGTCGATGCGATGTTTGCGTGCCGAAAGACGGCCGCCATCGTAGCCGCCATAGAACTCGATCTTTTTACCTTGATTGGTGACGGCAGCAATGCAGCATCCTTGGCGACCGCAGCAAATGCAGACGAAAGAGGCGTGCGCATTCTGTGCGACTATCTCGTTGTGAACGGTTTTCTTACGAAAACAGGCAATCAATACGCTCTGACCGCATCCAGCCGAGCCTTCCTCGACCGGCATTCGCCGGCCTATATGGGCGCGGCAATCGAATTCCTGGCCGCACCGGAAATCCTCAAGCAAATCCTGGACGATCCGCCTTCCTATGTCCGCAACGGCGGGTCCATTGGATTGGCAAACATGTCTCCGGACAATCCGGTGTGGGTGAAATTTGCTCGCGGCATGGGCTCGTTCACTGGCGGCAGCGCGATCAGCCTCGCCACCGAAATGGCCAACTTGCCCATGCAGCCAAGAAAAATACTTGATATCGCCGCGGGGCACGGGCTTTTCGGGATCGAGATGGCGAAGGCTTTTCCTTCGGCCGAGATCGTTGCGGTCGATTGGGGCTCCGTTCTGGAATTGGCCAAGCAAAATGCGCAGCAATTTGGCGTCGCCGAACGATACAAGGTCATTGCCGGCAGCGCATTCGAAGTCGACTGGGGCACGGACTATGATCTTATCCTGCTGCCGAACTTCCTGCATCACTTCGACCTGGAAACCTGTGCCGGCTTGCTTAGGAAGTGCCGAGCTAGCCTGAGCGCCGAGGGCAAGGTGGTTGCGGTGGACTTCGTGCCCAACGACGATCTCGTCTCGCCGCCCTTCCCGGCCGCTTTCTCATGGGAGATGCTGGCCAGTACGCCAAGAGGCGAGGCCTACACGCAGAAGGACCTTGCCGAGATGGCTAGACGCGCCGGTTTCCAAAATGTGAGCGTAAAGCCACTACCACCATCGCCGGCAAGCTTGATCTTCTTCGAGTAGCGGTGCCCGGAGTACCCATCTCCTCTTGCCGGGAGATGCGGAGATAGCGCCAAGGGGGCGTCCGCCCCCTTGAACTCGGCGACGGAAATTATTCTCCCTGAGCCCGCGCGGCCTTGCGCTTGGCCCTCGAATTCGGCTTGCCTGCTGGCGGGCCGTCGTTCTTGACGAAGTCCGGCTTTCCGGGCTTTTTCGCCCAGGGCTTCTTGTCGGAACGCTCGGAAACGCCGCCCTCGCCTGCATGCGCACGCTCCGGCTTGCGGTCGGACTTCCATTTCGGCTTCGGGCCGTCATTCGAACGGGCGCCCTTCTCAGCGAAGGGCTTCTTCTTTGCGAAGCCGCCTTCCCGCTTGGCCTGGAAATCCGGCATGCCGGCAAGCGGCTTGACGCGGATGCCGCGCTCGAGTGTCTTGTCGGGGCCGATGGCCGCGAGGAAGCGCTCGAAACTCTCTTGCGAGAGTTCGACGAAGGTCTCCTCGGGCTGCATCTTGATGGCACCGATATCGCGCTTGGTCAGATTGCCATTGCGGCAGAGCATGGGGATTAGCCAGCGTGGCTCGGCATTCTGCTTGCGTCCGACAGAGAGCGATACCCAGAGGCCGTCGGTGAAGTCGTTGCGTCCCGCACCCTCATCGCGCGGAGCGACCGGGAAATCGTCGCAGCGGGGCTTCCGGCGCTCGCCTTCGGCCGGCACGTCCTGCAGCTCCTCAGGCGCGGAGTGACCAGTGCGGTATTGCCGCAGGAAAGCGGCGGCGACCTGCTCGGCGCCATGGCGCTCCAGCAGCTGTCGGACGATCGACTGCTCGTCTTCGGCAAGCGGTGCTTCAAAGACCGGATCGGCGAGAAGACGCTCGTCGTCCCGCTGGCTCACCTCGTCGGCTGACGGCGGCTTTGCCCAGGTGGCGCGGATACGAGCGGCTTCCAGCAGGCGTTCGGTGCGGCGACGGGCGCTCAGCGGCACGATCATGGCGCTGACCCCCTTGTTACCGGCGCGACCGGTGCGGCCGCTGCGATGCAGCAGCGTTTCCGGATTGGTCGGCAGATCGGCATGGATGACCAGTTCGAGCCCCGGCAGGTCGATGCCGCGGGCGGCCACGTCGGTGGCGATGCAGACGCGGGCGCGGCCATCGCGCATGGCCTGCAGGGCGTGGGTGCGCTCGTTCTGGCTGAGCTCCCCTGAGAGCGCAACGACCGAAAAGCCGCGATTGTTGAAGCGAGCCGTCAGGTGATTGACGGCAGCACGCGTCGAGCAGAACACGATGGCATTGCGCGCCTCATAATAGCGCAGCACGTTGATGATGGCGTTTTCCCGGTCGCTCGGCACGACCGTCAGCGCGCGATAATCGATATCGACATGCTGCTTGGCCTCAGAGGTGGTGGCGATGCGGACGGCATCGCGCTGGTAGTTTTCGGCGAGCTTGGCGATCGAGCGCGGCACGGTTGCGGAAAACATCAGGGTGCGGCGCTCGGAGGGTGCTGCTTCCAGAATGAACTCCAGATCCTCGCGGAAACCGAGATCGAGCATCTCGTCGGCCTCGTCAAGCACGACGGCCTTCAATTCGGAGATATCGAGCGAATTGCGGCGAATATGATCGCAGAGACGCCCCGGCGTGCCGACGACGATATGGGCGCCACGCTCGAGCGTGCGCCGCTCCGTGCGCATGTCCATGCCGCCGACGCAGGAGGCGATCGTCGCGCCCGTCAACCCATAGAGCCATTCCAGCTCGCGCTGCACCTGCAGCGCCAGTTCGCGGGTCGGTGCAATCGCCAGCGCCAGGGGAGCGCCGGCGCGTCCAAACCGTTCTGCGCCATCAAGGAGGCCGGGCGCCAGCGCCAGCCCGAAGGCAACCGTCTTGCCCGAGCCGGTCTGGGCCGAGACAAGCGCATCCTTGCCGGCGAGGCCGGGATCCAGCATGGCCTTCTGTACCGGCGTCAGCGTCTCGTAACCGCGCTTCGCCAAAGCCTGGGCGATCGCAGGAGCGATGCCTTCGAATTCAGTCATCATCTGTCTTTCGGAATTCTTCGCGCACCCTCAGGCGGCGATCATCGTGGTTCGCACGTCGCGAACCTCTTCTTCACGCGTGCACATACTTGTTCAAGGCGGCAATGTACAGAGCAGACGCGTTTTCGCGCGGGGCGAAACGAAAAAAAGGCAGCGAACCGCGCTGCCTTTGAAGTTTATGCTGTCGAAAGCAAGCTCGAGTCGGGGAACTTCATGTCTCGGGAGCCGAGAGTGGCTCCAATCCGCTCCAGCTCATGCGAACGGCCTCAAGTTAGCCTTTACTTTTGACCAAGCTTTCTTAACGCGAGGTTAGCAAACGATGGTCATCGTTTGCCCCTCAGTTTTAAGGCCCACCTTAACTTTTGAGTTCTTCCAGCCCGGCGAAGAGATCGAGCGCTTCCGGGTTGGCAAGCGCTTCCTTGTTCTTGACCGGACGGCCGTGCACCACCTCGCGCACCGCAAGCTCGACGATCTTGCCGGATTTCGTGCGGGGGATGTCGGTAACCGCGATGATCTTGGCCGGCACATGGCGCGGGGAGGCGCCGGTGCGGATGCGGGTCTTCATCGCCTTGACGAGATCTTCGGTCAGGGAGACGCCGGCGGCGAGGCGGACAAAGAGTACGACGCGGACGTCATCATCCCAATCCTGACCAATGCAGAGCGCCTCCAGAACCTCGGGAATCTGCTCGACCTGATTGTAGATCTCGGCCGTGCCGATGCGCACGCCGCCGGGATTGAGCGTCGCGTCGGAGCGGCCGTGAATAATGAGGCCGCCATGCTCTGTCCACTCGGCGAAATCCCCGTGGCACCAGATATTGTCGAAGCGCTCGAAATAAGCAGCCCGATATTTGGCGCGCTCCGGATCGTTCCAGAACATGACCGGCATGGAGGGAAAGGCTTTGGTGCAGACAAGCTCGCCCTTCTCGCCGCGCACCGGCTTGCCTTCATCGTTCCAGACATCGACGGCAAGGCCGAGACCGGGCCCCTGGATTTCGCCGCGCCAGACCGCTTGCAGCGGGTTGCCGAGCACGAAGCAGGAGACGATGTCGGTGCCGCCGGAAATGGAGGCCAGCTGGATATCGTCCTTGATGCCCTCATAGACGAAGGTGAAGCCCTCGGGTGACAGTGGCGAGCCGGTGGAAGTCATCAGCCGCAGGCTCGAAAGATCATGCGAGGTCTTCGGCGTCAGGCCGCTCTTATGGACGGCGTCGATATATTTGGCAGAGGTGCCGAACAAGGCGAATTTCTCTTCCTGCGCATAGTCGAACAAAATGTTGCCGTCGGGGGCGAAGGGCGAACCATCGTAAAGGCAGAGCGTTGCGCCGGCGGCAAGGCCGGTCGCCAACCAGTTCCACATCATCCAGCCGCAGGTGGTGAAATAGAAAACCTTTTCGCCGGGCACGACGCCGCAATGGAGGCGATGCTCCTTGAGGAGTTGCAGCAGCGCGCCGCCGGTGGAGTGCACGATGCATTTCGGAACGCCTGTGGTGCCTGAAGAAAACAGGATGAACAGCGGGTGGGAGAAGGACACGGGCACAAATTCGACCGGCTTCGCCTCGAAGGGCGCGACCAGATCACCAAGGGTCCTCGCGCCCGGTGTCGCTGCCACGACGGCTTCGGCATTGCCGGCATAGGGCACGATGATGGTAGGCGCTTTCAGGCGCTGGGCGATGGCACTGACCTTTGCTGTGACGTCCTGCAGCTTGCCGCTGTACCAATAGCCGCTGCACGCGATGAAGAGCTTCGGCTCGATCTGGCCGAAGCGGTCCATGACGCCCTGCTCGCCGAAATCCGGCGAACAGGAGGACCAGATCGCACCGATCGACGCGGCCGCCAGCATGCAGGCGATGGTTTCGGGCATGTTCGGCATCATCGCTGCGATGCGGTCCCCCTTGCCGATGCCCTCGGCGCGGTAGGCCTGCTGCAGGCAGGAGACCATGGCGGCCAGCCGATCCCACGACCAGCGATCGCGCACCTTGTCCTCGCCCCAGAACACAAGCGCATCATCCTCGCCGCTTCGCGAGAGCAGGTTTTCCGCGAAGTTCAGCTCGGCATCGGGAAAGAAGCGGGCCTCCAGCATGACATCGCCATGGATCAGCGCCCGTTCACCGCGCTTGCCCTTCACACCGCAGAAATCCCAGACCGCCGACCAGAAGTTTTCACGGTCGGCGATAGACCAGGCATGGAGGCTGGCAAAGTCGGACAGCGAGAGGTTGAAACGGCGGTTGCATTCCTGCATGAAAGCGAACATCGGACTCTGGCGGCGAAATGTTTCCGATGGTGTCCAGAGCGGCTGCTGATCCTGCATATTTCTCTCCCGCTTTTTGCACTATATAGCAATGCTGCAGCGCATTAATAAAATCACGGTGTTGTGGGTATTGCCAGTGCGTGACGTTTGCATCCGACAAACATTTCCTATATCCGCCAAACTCAGGCAGATTATCCCTATCAGTTCAAGAGTCTCCACGGGATCATGAGAGCTTCGAAAAACAACAAGTGGCGGTTGACGATGCGTTCGGCCTCGCGCTGGCTGCCTGCCGTTGCTCGCACGACCGGCATCATTCTTCTCACGATCCTCATCGTGTTCGCTGTCTTCAGAGCGACCGCGCCTTTCCTGATTTCAAGCGGTCTGGTGCGCTCCGGCATCGAGAAGGCACTGTCGGACTGGACGGGATACCGAGCCCAGATCGAAGGCGACCCAACGCTCGAATTCTGGCCGACGCCCCGCGTGACGCTCAATCAGGTCACCATCCGCGAGCCGTCGCGAAACGGCAAGGTCCTCGGCCATGTCGACAGCCTCTCCGCGGATTTCTCGCTGTGGTCGGCGATCCGCGGGCATGCGCATTTTCACGAATTCCATTTCCTGCGCCCGATCCTCTATATCCGCCGCGACGAGAACGGCCTGATCGACTGGACGAACGAAGGCCGCCTTTCCAAGGCGATCGAACAGGCCGAAACCTCCTCCGGCCAGGGCATGCGGATGAGCAAGGAACAGGATGCCGCCATCGGCATGCTGACCATCGAGGACGGAAGCGTCGAAATGACCGACGAGCGCAGCGGCAGCATCTACAAGCTGAACGCCGTCAATGCCGACATCGCATGGCCGCGGCTTTCCCAATCACTGAGCGCTGTCATCCTTGCCCGCTTCAACGGCCAGGACATCAAGCTGAATTTCGACTCGACACAGCCCCTGCTCTTCTTCGCCGGCAAGAATGTGAACACCACGACCAGCTTCGTTTCGCCGCTGATCAGCTGGACCTATACAGGCATTACCAGCATATCGGATTTTTCGGCACTTTCGGGCAATCTGGATCTGAGTGTGCCGAACGTGCCCTCCTTCATCGCCTGGAGCGGTCAGCGTCTGCCGGCAGCCGACGCCCTCAAGAATATCTCGCTCAGCGCCAATATCACAGCATTCGACAACGGTCTGCGCTTCAACAACCTTAGCTTCAAAGTCAACGATTCCGCCGCTTCCGGCATCATGGATCTGAACTATACGAAATCGGGCAAGCCGAAGATTTCCGGTACGCTTGCCTTCGACCAGATGAACCTCAATCCGTTCCTGGCCGCCTTCTCCATGCGTCTGGCCGCGGAAACCGCCATCGACGCGCTGTTGAACGGCAATCCGCTGCAGCGGCTCGACCTCGATATGCGGCTGTCGTCGAACAAGGCGGCTCTCGGTCCCTTCCAGTTCGAGAATATCGGCGCCAGCCTGCTGGTGGCAGGCGGCAAGGCGAAATTCGACATAGGCGACAGCAGCTTCGAGAGCGGTTCGCTGACCGCGCATCTGGAGGTCGCACCAGGCGACTTCGATGGCGGCGGCAAATTGCAGATATCGATCCGCAACGCCGATTTCGGTGGCCTCTTCACGCGCCTGAAGCTGATAGGCCCGTTGCCGATGCCCTCATCGGCGTCCTTGGATCTTTCGCTCAGCACCTCGAAGCCGATCTGGGTTGCCACGCTCAGTGATGTCGCCGGCACGCTGCACTTCACCTCGTCGGCAGGATCGTTTCGCCAATTCGATATCTCGACCTTCCGGACGCTCGCCGCCGAGAAGGCTTTCTTCCGGATGAGCGATATCGCCGATTCTTCTTTCGACTTCGACAGCATCAGCGTGGATGCAAGTTTTGCGAAGGGTTCCGCCGAGGTGCAGAACGCGGCCATTGCGGGCCGCAACGAAACGATCAGCTTCAACGGCGTCGTTCCGTTCCGCACCAACGGGCTGGCACTCTCCGGCGCGCTCGAGGCGACCTCGCCCTCCGACGCAGACGAACTGCCGATGCTGCCCTTCTTCATTGGCGGCAGCTGGCCGAATCCAGTGATTTCGCCGGTCGCAACGCTTCTGCAAAAGCCCATACAGCAGCCGTAGTTCTTTCACGCCTTTCGGCCGCAGCACTTCAAGCTGCTGCAGCCGCCTGCTCGTCTCTCTGCCGTTGGACCTCCCGGCGCTTCGTCGCGATGGAGGCGCAGATAACGCCCACGGCGACCACGCCGATCAGGATGGTGCAGATGGCGTTGATTTCCGGCGTCACGCCAAGCTTGACCTGACTGTAGATCAGCATCGGCAGCGTTTTCGCGCCGGCACCCGAAGCGAAGGTTGCAATCACCAGATCATCGAGCGACAGCGTGAGGGCCAGCACCCAGCCGGAGAAGACGGCCGGCGCAATGATCGGCAGTGTCACCTCGAAGAAGGTGCGCACCGGCGGCGCACCGAGATCCATCGCCGCTTCCTCGATTGAGCGATCGAAGGTCAGCAGGCGGGACTGAACGACAACGGCGACGAAGCACATGGTGAGCGTCGTATGCGCCATGACGATCGTCCAGAAGCCGCGATCGACGCCTGAGGTGACGAAGAGCAGCAACAGCGACAGGCCGGTGATGACATCAGGCATGACCAGCGGCGCATAGATCATGCCCGAAAACAGGATACGGCCGCGGAAGCGCGTATAGCGTACCAGGGTAATGGCCGCGAGCGTGCCGAGCACCGTCGCAATCGTCGCCGAGAGCAGCGCGATGCGCACCGTCAGCCATGCGGCATTCAGCATCGTATCATTGCTGAAAAGATGCACGTACCATTGCGTCGAGAAGCCGCCCCAGACGGTGACGAGGCGCGAGCTGTTGAAGGAATAGATGATCAGCAGCAGGATCGGCAGGTAGAGGAAGGCCAGACCGAGTGTGACCGAGACGATGTTGAAGCGGGACCAGCGGATCATACGTTATCTCCCCTTCTCATCGGCTCTGGCCTGGAAATGCTGGAAGAAGACGATGGGCACCACCAGCACCAGCAGGAGGATGGTCGCCACCGCCGAGGCCAGCGGCCAGTCGGTATTGCTGTAGAACTCCGTCCAGAGCACCTTGCCGATCATCAGCGTCTGCGAGCCGCCGAGCAGATCGGGGATGACGAACTCGCCCACAGCGGGGATGAAGACCAGCATGCAGCCGGCGATAACACCAGGAAGCGAGAGCGGAAAGGTGACGCGCCAGAAGGCGCCGATCGGCGTGCAGCCGAGATCCTGCGCCGCCTCGATCAGCGTGCCGTCCATCTTCTCGAGCGCGGAGTAGAGCGGCAGCACCATGAAGGGCAGGTAGGAATAGACCATGCCGATATAGACGGCGGTGTTGGTGTTCAGGATGACAAGCGGCTGGTGGATGATGCCAAGCCCCATCAGCAGCTGGTTCAACAGGCCTGTCGTACTCAGGATCGACATCCAGGAATAGACGCGGATCAGAAAGCTCGTCCAGAAGGGCAGGATGACCAGCATCAGCAATGTGGGCCGGATCGTGCGCGGCGCCTGCGCCATGCCGTAGGCGATCGGATAGGCGATGATCAGCGTCAGGAGCGTCGAGATACCAGCAATCTGCAGGCTCTCGATATAGGCGTTCATGTAGAGCGGATCGCCGGTCAACCATACATAGTTGTCGAACGACATGGTCTGCAGCTTGTCCCACCAGTCGCTGAAACTGTCGCTCCAGGCGAAAGATGGGTCGTAGGGCGGCACCGACAAGGCCTTCGTCGACAGCGAGATGCGGAAGACGATCAGGAAAGGCGCGAGAAAGAAGATCAGCAACCAGGCATAGGGAACGATGATCACGAGGCGCTGATAGATTAGGGAACCGAGCGCTTTCATGATCAATCCTTCAGCAAGACGCCGGCATTTTCGTCGAAGGAGACCCAGACGTTCTGGTCATAGGCGAAGGGCTCTTCCACGGCGCGAACTGCGTTCAGCGATGATGCTTTGACCACCTGCCCGCTCTTCAGCTTGACGTGGAAAACGGTCATGTCGCCGAGATAGGCGATATCCCATATCTCGCCTTCGGCAGCATTGACCGAGGCATTGGCCGGGGCACGCGGCGTCACCCTGAGCTTCTCCGGACGGATGGCGAGGCTGGCGCGGCTTCCCGCCGAGGGCGTGTCTCCGGAAGCCGTGCGCACCGTGAAGCCCGACTCGACCGCCATCTCGACGATGCCAGATTGTGTCGAAGTGACATTGCCGTCGAGGATGTTCACATCGCCGATGAAGTCGGCAACGAAGCGGCAGTTGGGCGCCTCGTATATCTCGGCCGGCGTTGCCACCTGCACCACCTGGCCGTGGCTCATGACCGCGATGCGGTCAGCCATGGTCATCGCCTCTTCCTGATCGTGAGTGACGACAACGAAGGTCAGCCCCAGGCTCTGCTGCAGATCCATGAGTTCGAACTGCGTCTCTTCGCGTAGCTTCTTGTCGAGCGCGCCAAGGGGTTCGTCGAGCAGCAGCACCTTTGGGCGCTTTGCAAGCGAGCGAGCCAAGGCCACGCGCTGGCGCTGGCCGCCGGATAGCTGGTTGGGCTTGCGCTTGGCGAACTGTTCGAGCTTCACGAGCTTCAGCATCTGCGCGACGCGATCGTCGATCTCGGCTTTCGGCATGCCATCCTGGCGAAGGCCGAAGGCGATATTCTTCTCCACCGACATATGCGGAAACAGCGCGTAGGACTGAAACATCATGTTGACTGGGCGGCGGTAGGGCGGCGTGCCGGCAAGGTCCTGATCATCAAGCACGATTTCGCCAGTCGTCGGCTGCTCGAAGCCCGCCAGCATGCGCAAAAGCGTGGACTTGCCGCAGCCGGATGCGCCGAGAAGAGCGAAGAATTCGCGATTGTAGATATTCAGGGAGAGATTATCGACGGCGGTGAAATCACCGAATTTCTTCGTCACGTTCTTGAAGGAAATGTAAGGCTTGGCCGAAGGGTCGGTCCAAGGAGCAAAGGAACGCCGGATATTACCGAGTGACTTCATTATCTATCCCCAATTGAACGCCCTTGTGGGCGCGCGTCGCGCCGGCTCTTCCCCATCCCGGCCCGCTCGTGATTCCTAACTTTATCCTCATAAGGAAAGGCCCGGACGTTACCGTCCGGGCCGCTTCGATTTATTGGCCTGTCGTGACCTTTGTCCACAAGCGCGTCGCCACGCGCTGCGTTTTAGAGTCCCAAGGGGTCAGCGTGTATAGTTTCTCGCGAACCGCATCCGTGGGATAAACGGCCGGGTCATCGAGTACATCCTTGCTCACGAACTGCTGCGACGCCTTGTTGCCGTTGGCATAGGCGGTGAAGTTGCTCGCCTTGGCAATGACCTCAGGCTTCATGATATAGTTGAGGAAGATGTGCGCCTCCTCGACATGCGGCGCATCGGCGGGGATCGCCATGACGTCGAACCACATCTGTGCGCCCTTCGTCGGGATAGAATAGGCGATATTGACGCCATTCTTGGCTTCGGCAGCACGGTTGCGGGCCTGCAGCACGTCGCCGGAATAGCCGAAAGCAAGGCAGATATCGCCATTGGCGAGCGCGTTGATGTATTCGGAGGAATGGAACTTGCGCACGAAGGGACGGATCGCGGTCAGGAGATCCTCGGCCTTCTTGAAGTCTTCCTGCTTGGTCGAATTCGGGTCAAGGCCCAGATAGCGCAAGGCGGCCGGAATGACGTCGGTCGGCGAATCCAGCACGTAGATGCCGCAATCCTTGAACTTGGCGGCGAGCTTCGGATCGAAGATCACGTTTATATCGGGAGCGTCGTCGGTGCCGAGGATCTGCTTCACCTTGTCGACGTTGTAGCCGACACCGCTCGTGCCCCACATATAGTCAATGGCGTATTGGTTGCCGGGATCATAGGTGGCGATGCGCTGCTGCACCGTATCCCACATGTTGGAGAGATTTGGCAGCTTGGACTTGTCGAGCTTCTGGAAGACACCAGCCTTGATCTGGCGCTGCAGGAAATAGGCCGTCGGCACGACGATGTCATAGCCGGTCTTGCCGGCCAACAGCTTGGTTTCCAGCGTCTCGTTCTGGTCGAAGGTGTCGTAGACGACCTTGATGCCGGTTTCCTTGGTGAAATCCTCCAGGATCGAATTGTCGATGTAATCCGACCAGTTATAGATATTGACGACCTTGTCTTCTGCCTGAGCGACCGTGGCCAGCGAAACGACGGCAAACGCCGTTGCTGCAAGCCGTGCGAACATGGACTTCATAGTCTCTCCTGTTTTGTTCAAGGGCATCCAGGCGATACCCAACCCTCTGTTTTTCCCGTTAGACTAGAAAGGAAATCGGAAGGCGACAAGGGAAAAAGCAAGCCGGCATGAGCTTTAGCCGTTTTCCCCGAAAACGATCGATCGCCCCGCAAAATTGCCTGCCAAGAGACGGTGCCCTTCGCACGCAATTGTGAACGCAGGGCCTGCTTCGCACGTGAATGCGGAAGCTGGCTTTGATAACATCGACGCGTTCTCGTCCGCGGACATTCTCAAGCCTGTTTCGCCATCCCGCCCAGCGGGCAAACTCAAACCCATCATCGGGGGCCTATCATGCGGTATCAAAAATTCGGCAATACTGGTCTCACCGTCTCGCGCCTATGTCTCGGCACGATGACCTTCGGCCTGCAGATCGAGCAAGAAGAGATCGCCCATGCCATTCTCGACAAGGCGGCCGATGCGGGCGTCAATTTCATCGACACCGCCGATGTCTACCCGCTCGGCGGCGGCGAACAACTTGCCGGCCGCACCGAGGAAATCGTCGGGCGCTGGCTGAAGGGCAAGCGCGACCGCTTCATCGTTGCGACGAAGGCTGTCGGAAAGGTCGGCCCGTCTCCCTGGGATCAGGGCGCGTCGCGCAAGCATCTTCTCGACGCCATCGATGCTTCGCTGCGGCGGCTCGGCACCGATTATGTCGATCTTTACCAGCTGCATTCGGACGATCGCGAGACGCCGATCGA
>Ga0209371_1001456_pt1 | contig 16029 bp, 10 predicted proteins | sample AgamicAtAmrz_FD_187165 | JGI IMG/M metagenome (GOLD analysis project Ga0209371, IMG submission 187165) | Agave microbial communities from Guanajuato, Mexico - At.Am.rz (SPAdes) (version 2) | ecosystem: Host-associated > Plants > Roots > Rhizosphere | place: Guanajato, Mexico | collected 2012-06-07
CTAGCTCTTGGGAAATATAACCCTTCAAACGATCGGCAATTGCATTGACGTTCCGTCGAGTACTCGAAAGGACAAATACTGGAGCAATAGTCTTCAGCTCCAAGTAATTGGAAAACGTTTCCTTCAAGCAAGAAAATTTTTTCCACAAGGCTTCGTCTTCGCTGTCTACTGGCAAAGGAATTCGGTCGTACTTTATACCTCGCCGGGTAAACTCTCTGAGAGCAGCGTCGACTGACGGAAAGACGGAAAAAAAATCTGGGAAAGCTCTGGTGTCGATGACGAGATATGGCTCTTTCTCATCGAGAGCTTTGATAAAATGGTGCGCCGATACATCCGCAACGGGAACGTACAAAATACGTATCCTTGTGGCTTCGTCAAAAAGATTGAGTTGGCGTGCGTTATGCAAACCCCAGTCAGAGCGACCTTCTGAAGCTTTATCAGAGAAGGAATCGCTGTAGACCAATCTAAGCTTTTGCTTAACCATTTGCGATTTCCAAGGCGAGTTCAGTCTCCATTGAAGGGTAGGATACCTTATAGGCCTCGGATGGGCCACCCCAAGACGGCTCACCAAATGCGAACTCTCCTGTCACCTTGTCCTTGTAGCTACGATCTTTCAAAAAGACCTTCCTATAAAGTCGGGGTGCCACGCCGACAAATGGCCGAAAGAGGACGTGGTTACCGCCCTGAGAGGGCGGAAGCCAGTCGCCCGATTCTGTCGAAATCGAATCGCTGTGCAAATCAGTCGCCTTGCTTTTAGGATAAGGCTCGATGAACTGAACTTCGTCAATTCCTGCTGCAACGATGTGGCGCGCGCAATAGTGACAAGGATAGGTAGTGACGTACATTCGACAGCCGCGTGGTGATGTTCCAGATATGGATGCTGACAAGATCGCATCCATCTCAGCATGAACCGCGCGACTGAACTCGATCAGTCCTCCCAGACGCGTATTACGGAGCTTTCTTACGACGTCAGCTTTTTCTTTACCGTCGGCTAGCTCCGGAAAGGATTCGATGAGCTCGTCGATGATGATGTTCTGCTGCTGATTGCTACTGCAAAAGACGGATTCGCGGAAAGCACATCGTTGATCACCTTCAATTTCAAGTGTGAACGTCTCGCCATAGAGCCCTCCACCCGCGCGCGGAACGTCATTCGTTCCGGTTGCAACGATATTACCGCTAGCGTCAACTAAGGAGGCCCCGACCTGCCGGGAAAGGCAGGCGCTTCTCATTTGAGCAGAGCGGGCCTGGTGCATCGCTGTTTCGGCGATTGTCGGTCTTACAATCTTTTTTTGAGTGATCAAATTAACGAAACGGCGAAGCTGATCATTCATTCCGGTTATAGCCAAATCTTCACCGGCATCTATGGAGTTGTCGACGAAGAAATCCGCCTCATGAAACGTATCAGAAACATGCTGGCCATGCTTCTGCGGCGCATCCTCGTCCCTGGTAAGAAACTCCCTGACGCTTTTTTTCACATCGGCGTCTCCCCACTGGGAGCGATCAAAGAAGTTCTCTCTTATCCTTTTTTCCCTCTTCACCGGATCGCAAACGATACCAATCAGCGAAAACGAATCCTGATAAACCTGTCTGAAAAGGGCAACTTCCGCAGGATGTCGGAGGGAATCGATGATAAATGCCCTATGCTTTCCATTGGGTTCAACTGGTGACCCGTTGAAATCGCCTCCTTGGAGAGTAGCACGTCGCCTGGCAATTTCACTCAGAACCAGCCTGGAAATTGCGGAATGATCCTCGCTTAATCTGTAAAGATTTCCGAGCCTCAGCTCGTCACCACGATCTTGCATGGTGCGTACATTTTGCAAGGATTTGCGTGCACCTTCCTCCGGCACTTCGTATCCGCTGGACAAAGCAGCCGTTCGTATCAACGAACTTGCTTTTACAATTTCTACTTCAAACTCGTTATCCTGCAGAAAGGATTTAAGGATTTTTGCGGCAGTCCCCGATCCAGCACCGGCCGGCCCGACAATCGCAATGAAGACCTCATTTGTTCGCAGTCGACGCAGTACGTCTTGCCCAGCCTGACTGGGTGTTGCCGGCTTCCCTCCGAATAATTTCTCGACAGCAGCATGCGGAGACTTCATGAAAACAGACCCACCCTTTAAAATTGCATTACTTGCTGTCGATGCTACTACAACCTTCCGACAACCGTCGATAAGCCTTGAAACAATATTTTAGGCTCAGGCCCATTGATTTGGATACATGGAGGCCCACGTCCTTCGCGACTGTTTCAACCGACTGGCGGGACAGGCATACGAGAAAGTCTTCCATGCCCATGTTCGGCAGATTGCTGTCAGCCCCGATCGCATCGCCAGCGACTCGGGAAACTGAGCTCACCAACAATCCACCGCGCATCCTGCGGCGTGACGTCGAGAACTTACCATATCGGCAGAGACGAGCGGGGGCGCCATCACCAATTTGACCAGTTCCGGCAGTTTTGAAGAGGCCCGCCGTCGGTCAGTTTTCGCGCAAACATGGTGCGCGCCAGGGCCAACCTGTCGTGGTCTTTGAGGCCGATCCCCGCAGTCTCCACCAGGCCCTCTGCGATCGCGAGCAGCCGGGTCTCATCAGCGTTGGCGACCAGCCCCGCTTTGCACCCGTCGCTTTTGGAATTCAGCGTTTTATGTCGAGGATTTCGCGCCGATAATCGTAGCGTCTTAGCGTACTGGATCGTAGTTTTCGGCTACTGTTGGATAGTGTAGCGTAGGATTTGGTTGCGGGGGCAGAATTTAATCACAACGCTTTCTACATGTCGAAAGGCTCGTGTCGGTCGGCGTCAACGCCACCGGCTGGAAGACGCTTTTCGGGCCTTCCGGCGCAACCCGCGAGCACTGACAGACGAAGTGAAGACGCTACGTCCCCACGGGCGAATGGATTAAGCTCGCTCACTGTTCGTTCCGAAAGGACGGGCGAAGGAGAGGACAGCCGCGGCGGTACGGTGTGTTCAATTACCGTCGACATCGCGGGGAATCCTGAACCAGGTCACATAGAGGGCGGGAAGGAACAGCAGGGTCAAGACGGTTCCGACGACGATGCCGCCCATCATAGCGTAAGCCATCGGCCCCCAGAAAACTTCATGGGAGATCGGGATCAGCGCCAGGGTGGCCGCCGCAGCAGTCAGCATGATTGGCCGCATACGATGCTCCGTCGCCTCTACGACTGCCTTCCAGGGCGAGGTTCCGACCTTCCGCAGATCTTCGATCTGAACGATCAGGATCACCGAGTTCCTGATCAGGATGCCGATGAGGGCAAGGACACCGAGTATCGCGACGAAACCGAGCGGCGCACGGCTCAGCACCAAGGCTGCTACCACCCCAATCAAGGCTAGTGGCGCGACCGAGAACACCAGGAAGAGCCTATGGAAGCTCTGAAGCTGAGTCATCAAAAGCGTGGTCATGACGAAAATCATGATAGGGACGACTTGGATGATCGGTGCCTGGGATTTGGCGCTTTCCTCCACCGTACCCCCGACTGTGATGTCGTACCCCGGCGGCAACGAAGCCTTTAGCTCATCGATCTTCGGTTCAAGCTGGTTGACGATTGTTGCGGGCTGGACGCTGTCGTTGACACCGGCTTTGATGGTGATCGTAGGAATACGGTTGCGGCGCCAGATCGTGGGCTGTTCCAACTCGTAGTCAAAGCGAGCTACGGACGAGAGCGGTATAGCCTTTCCGCTGCTGCTCGGGAGCTGCAGGTCGAAGAGGCTGTCCAACGAGGCACGTTCAGCGGCTTGGGCACGACCGATGACATTGATCAGGTAAATCTGATCGCGGACCTGAGTCACGGTCGCACCCTGAACGACGCCATTGAGCGCGGTCGCGATATCTTCGGACGAGACGCCAAGCTGCCGCGCCTTGTCCTGGAGAACGTCGATCTTGACGACGCGCGCCGGCTCGTTCCAGTCGAAGACTAGGCCGGTCAGCGAGGAATGAGACATGACTATGTTCGCTGCCCTTTGGGCGAGTTCGCGAACATCTTGGATATCCGGACCAGAGATGCGATACTGGACTGGCTTGCCGACCGGCGGGCCGATGTCCAGCGTCTTTACAAAGGCGTCGGTGCCGGGGAAGGTCTTCAGCAAATAAGCCTGAAGGTCCGACTTAAGCCGGTCGCGGACCTCCGATCCCTTCGAGACAATGACAATTTGCCCGAATGTCGGATCATCAGGCTGGACGTCGAAGGATAGTATGAAGCGAGGCGCGCCACGGCCTACATAGCTCGACCAATGATCGATGTCGGGATTTCCGATAAGCTTTTCGCGCTCGAACACGGCAAGCTGCCGATTGGTTTCAGCAATGGAGCTGTTCTGCGGCAGGTTCCAGTCGACGATCAATTCCGGCCGATCGGAGGTGGGAAAGAACTGCTGCTGGACTAGCGACATGCCAGCAACGGACAGGCCGAAGGCGACGACCGTCGCAATTATGGTGATCCATCGAAAGCGCAGGCAGAGCTCGAGCAGCCAGGAGAAGGCCACGCTAAACCGGCTCTTGTGCTCATGGTGCTTCTTCATCGACTTGGGCAGGATCGTCACGCCGAGCAGCGGTATGAACAGGACGGCGACGATCCAGGAGACGGTCAGGGAAACGGCAAGCACGACGAAGAGCGTGAAAGTGAATTCTCCGGCACTGCTGTTGTTGAAGCCGATCGGCAGAAAGCCAGCGACGGTGACGAGCGTTCCGGTGAGCATCGGGAAGGCGGTCGACGTATAGACGTAGGTGGCGGCTTTTCTCAGACTGTCTCCGACCTCCAGACGCGCGACCATCATCTCCACCGCAATCATCGCATCGTCGACCAGAAGACCGAGCGCAATGATGAGGGCACCCAGCGAGATGCGCTGCAGGGAAATATCGGCATACTGCATCACCATGAACGTGATCGCCAGCACGAGCGGGATGGAGATCGCTACAACAAGCCCCGCCCGCAGCCCGAGGCTGATGAAGCTGATGGCCAGTACGATCGCGATGGCCTCGAACAGGGCCTTGGTGAAGCCGGCTATTGCCTGGTCAACCACTGCGGGCTGATCGGAGACATGATCGACGGACACTCCTAATGGGAGGTTCTGCACGACATGCACCATCATTTCATCAAGGGCGTCACCGAATTCGAGAAGGTTGCCGCCGGCTTTCATGCCGATCGCGAGCCCTATTGCTGGCTTTCCGTTGAAGCGGAATAATGACAACGGGGGATCAGCATAACCGCGTGTAACGGTCGCGACGTCGGTCAGCGGAAAAAAGCGATCATTGATGCGCAGATTGATCGCTCGGAGGCTTTCCTCGGATATGAATCGGCCGCCGACGCGCAGAGCAACCCGCTCCGATCCAGCTTGGACTACCCCCGACTGCGTGACTGCGTTCTGCTCCCTAAGCGTCTCGACAATGTCGGATTGATTGATACCCAGCGCTGCGATTTTGCGGGTGGAAAATTCAAGATAGATCACTTCGTCCTGCGCGCCAATGATATCGACCTTGCCGACATTGGGTACTGTCAAAACCTTCGTTCGCGCGTCCTCTACGAGGTCTCGCACCTGCCTCTGGTTAAAGCCCTCGGCGGTGAAGGCGAAGATATTTCCGTAAACGTCACCGAATTGATCATTGAAAAACGGCCCGACGACACCGGAAGGAAATTGCTGCTGGATGTCGCCGATCATGTTGCGAACGCGCTGCCATGTCGCCTGAACGTTCCCGGCCCTGGTCGTGGGAAGGAGATCGACGAAGATGGTCGTCCGGCCAGCCGTCGTGAGGCTACGTGTGCGGTCGAGGCTGTCGAGTTCTTGAAGTTTCTTCTCGATGCGATCAGTGACCTGCTGGGTGACCTCATCGGCAGACGCGCCGGGCCACTGCGCCTGGATCACCATCGTCTTGATGGTGAAGGACGGATCCTCCTCCCGTCCAAGGCTAAGATACGCGTGAATGCCAGCGAGCGAAAACGCGATCAAGAAGTACCAGACAAAGGAACGGTGTTCGAGCGCCCAGTCGGAAAGGTTGAATCTCTTCACGGCCGCATCTCCTGTCCAAGTCTTGTCTTCTGCCCCTCCTCAAGTTCGTTGACGCCGGCGACAACGACCCTCTCACCTGCTTTGAGGCCGGTAATGACCCTGACGAGTGGATCGGTCGTTCCACCCGCCTCAATACCGACTAATCTCCGCGACACGGTCAAGGTGGCGGCGTCGACGATCCAAACGTGCGTTGCTCCACCCTCATATGTAATCGCCGAACTGGGCAGGACAGTCGCGTGGTTCTGCCAACCGTTGGCGAGGATGGCGGTCACCACCGAGCCAAAGCGAAAGACTTCGGGAGCCACGTCCACAGCAATCTTCACCCTGTGGGTTCGGGTTTCCGAATCGGCTTGTGGGGCGATCTCTCGGACAATTCCGAAGGTGCGCAGTCGAGCGTTGAGCTGCAGCGCCACCTCGACGTGGCTCGCTGAGCGGATTTGGGAAAGCTGAAATTCGGGTACGTCGATCACGACGTCTCGCTGGTCGAGACGAGCAAGTTTGAGGAGCACCTGACCGGCTGTTACCGTCTGGCCGACCTCGACCGAGGTTGAGGTGATGACACCATCAAACTCGGCCCGCAGGCGGGCATAGCCGAGTTGCTCGTTGGCCTTGTCGAGATTGGCTTCGGCCTTGGTCATATTCGCTTGCGCCGATTTGAGGCCCTGTTCGGCCAGTTCTAGATCGGCCTTGCTTGCACTGTTGGTGTGAGCGAGCACGCGCTTGCGCTGCTCGTTGATGGTGGCATTGTCGAACTGAGCCCTTGCATTGCGAAGCTCGGCCTGGGCACTGGTAACTGCGAGCCGCAGCGAGAGCGAATCGATTTCCGCCAGAACATCTCCCTTCTTTACGACATTGCCTGTTTCGACTGCGCGTGAGATGACCCGACCCAGCGTTCGGAAGGCGAGTTCGGTCTCCATGCGTGGCTGCACCACGCCGGCGAAGTTCAAAGCCCCGGAGCGTTCCGGGGAGACCGTCATCCAGAGGACGGGCCTCGGCGCACCATCCTGTGCTGCGACGGGAGAGAACAGGGACGCCGGTGCGACCAACAGGGCGAGGGAAAGCGCAACCGCCGGACGAAAATGGTTCATCATTCGGTCTCCCAGCTTACCGTTTGCGAGGGTCTCAGGAATTTTCCGCCTTCGATGACCACGAGCTCCTGGGAAGAAATACCTTCTGCGACCATGAACTCGCCGGTTCGATAGTGCGAAACGGTTATCGGCCGCAGGGTGACAGATCGGGTTGCCGCATCGACTATCCAGACGGCGGGTTTTCCATGGGCGGATGTCATCGCGCTCCAGGGCAAGGTGATTGCAGCCGAAGGTGGGGTGCGGAAGCGTCCAACGACCGGCGTTCCAAGCGACCAGGGGACATCATCCGGCAGTGCCATATTCACCCGGATTGTCCCGGTCGCGGTGTCAATGACCGGTGCGACCTCGCGCAGCGCCGCGCTGACGCCGCCGTCAGGGCTCGAAACTGGCGCGATCTTCGCCTTGTCCGCGGGTTGCCCAGCGAGAAAAAAAGCTTCGAAGACATCGAAGGCAGCATCACGCGGGCCGTCATGAGCAAGAGTAAAGGCGGGTTGCGCCGCAGACACGACCTGGCCAACTTCGATGCTGCGAGCGGTGATGACCCCGTCGGCTTCGGCCCTGAGCTCGGTGTGCAAGCGCGCATCGCGCGCGATTGCCAGCGATGCTTCAGCGGTTTCTAGATCGCCTTGGGCGGTCGCCATCTCCGCCTTCGCCTGATCGTGTGCCGACTGGGCGATGGCGCGCGACTCCACAAGCGCCTCATAACGCCGGTAGGCGAGCGTCTTCTGGTTGAGCGTTGCCTGTGCGGCCAGCAGACCAGCCTCAGCCGACACGACGTCTGCGCGTTGTTCCGTGTCATCGATCCTTGCCAACAAGTCTCCCGCAAGGACATGCGAACCTATGTCAGCGCGTCTTTCCACGACCTTTCCGGCAGCGCGGAAGCCGAGATCCGTCTGGATGCGGGCTCGCACCTCGCCGGTGATGTCAGCACCACGTTGTTGCTCTCGTACCGCGGCTCGCATCACCCGAACCGATTGAGGCGACGGCTCTGCGACTTTATGGGTGTCATCGCACGCCGCGAGCAGCATGCCGGTCAGGCTGATACCGATCAGGCGATAGAGTATGGTGAATTGACACGGCCGGGTCGTATATTTGCCTGAGACTGCGCGTTCTCTCGTATCCAAGTAAGTTTTGTACAGAATATGTCTCCTACTCTGTGTTGTCTCTTCGGCACGTCAAGAACTGCGACAGCCCGGATGATCGGCTCGGGTAGTTCGAGGTGCGCTATCTCGGACTTCCCGCCAGTTCCTTGCCCAAATGGTTGGCTGCCGAGCGTACGCCAGCCTTTGCAGCGTCGAGCGATCCAAAATTGGCGGTGATGTCGAGCGCGTTGGCACTCCTCGTCGCAACATGGGCGTAGAGGAGACTGCCGGTTGGGGCATCCTCGATCTCGACAGCGTAGGACATCCATCCGGAGAAGGTGCCGCGACCACCCGTCGCCTGTGCGCCGGCGTTGACAATGAGGCCTACGGGTAAGACATGTGTAACGGTGGACAGAACCGGGGTGCTTGTCTCGGCACCCGTCAGGGTGAGCCTCGCCCGAAGCGTGTCCGGCCCAGGCTGCCCGACTATCTGAAAACGTCGGCCAAGGACTTTGACGAATTCCTGATGCATATAGCTAGCGAGCGCCTGACGGTCGGCAGAGGACATCTTTCCGAACTGGGCGTCCAGTCCTGCATAGATCTCCGTGGGCGGTACAATAACGCGATTGTAGGCCGCGAAATTAGCATCTGGCCGACGATAGGCGTAAGGCTTTGTCTTGTCCGAGGTCGGCCGCAGGACGGCTGACGACGACAAGGCCTGGGACGGCGGCGGCGTGGTGGCGCATCCCGATACGACTGCGACCACGGCGAAACCCGCCAGATTTCGTATCCAGGCAACCGGTTTCACCGGGAGACTGCGATCCAAGGGTTTGCCGGCGTGTCTGCAATTCCGGATCAGACATCTGGTCTTCCAATACATGCTTACCCCACGGGCACGGTGTGCCGTCTCGATGATTGCGTTCTCCGGGAGCCGGTTCGGCTCACAGTTATTTACAGCAGGAGCGGCTACGGTCACGGCAATGTCATTCAACGTTCGATGATGCCGCGACGGACTTCGAAATCCCCGCCCGGATAACGTCTGATGGCCCCACCAGCACAACGGTCCGGTCCGCAGGCGCCCCGTCCCACAACCGCGCCGCCGTAAGGACCTCGCACGACATTTGATCCACCACATGCCGCACCAACGCAGCCGCCCCGTGTCACGGCGCGGGCGTTCGGTCCCGTATAGTAGCTGTTCCAATGCCCATACCAGGGCCTGTCTGCATAATGGCGGTGCCAGTAGGCCTCGCTGAAGGCGACAACAGTCAGGCCGATCATCGGAATCAGCGCAGGGGAGAGTGCAACGTTTTCACCTCGATAGTGGATGCGAAGATAGTTCGAGGAGACCCATCCGCGCGCGCCCGTCCAGGACACATCGCACCAGGATGCTGCGTCAAGGCACCCGTAGATGGTGAGGGTTGCACTCTGAGGCATTGTCATGACCACGGGATACCACGTCCCCGGCCCGGCCCTCAGATTAACGTTTGCGACCGTGGTCCCTCTAATTGCCGCATCAGCCGGAGCAGGAACCAGTGTAAGCGGCACGGCCGAAAGCGCCATCAGGAAAAGCATGCGGATCGACCGCATTCGGCGCACATCTGCACCGGCACAACTATTTTTCATACCAAGACCTTTCGAGGAACGTACTGGCGTCGTGGACCAGATCGCGGATGGTCATCGTCTGACGACCAAACTAACGAATTATCATCTGTATAATTGTGCCGATTGGGACAATCTCGTCGAGATTCGGGCGCCTATTGTAATCATGCTCCCGGTTCTTTTCGTTACCCGACCTCGGCGCGCCGAAGGCGGGTGGGAGATCTAGATGTCAAGCAATTAATCTGCGCTTGATGTGGTTTGTGTGAAATGCTCTATGAGCACCGCCAGTTGCGCAGACCGAAAGCTCGATGAAGACTCTGAAACAGTAAGACGCGTATCCCGCAGCGAGTTCAGAAAATCGTGAACCTTAACTAGCGAAGCGAACATAGCTAACCGCACAGCATGGAAATTATCTGAGCTGGAAGGCAGTGGTACCTATAACCGTATTTGGCCCATGCCGTTGATGAACAAATGTCTCCAATCAGCATCAATCGGTGAAGCCACCCCATCCTTCAACTTCGTCGATGCCGCTCCAGCGGGTCGCAAACCGTTGTGCGATTGAGGCATTATCTGGATGATACGTCTGCTAAGGAATGGTGAGATTGTTTACGGGACACTTTGCAAACAGCTACCGGGATACCCCAATGGAACTGGTATTTACCTCTGGAATCGGTTGCCCAGACACTTGATTCGTCATCCCGTCACGCAGTGACTAGCTGACGATATGTCCCGCCGGAGTTCATCGACTCCTCGTCCAAGCGCGACGTGATGACCCAGAATGACGATGGCACCCTCGCGCCCCTGTGTCAGCCGCACTACCGCTCCAAGGCGATTGCACCGGGCCTATGGCAGAGTGAAAGCGTCTGCGATCATACGTATCTGATCGAAGGCTGCGACGAAAGCACTGGCGATCGACACCGGTTCCGGCGCGGGCAAGATCCGGGCACATCTTCAGAAACTCACAAAGAAGCCTGTCCACGCTAGATCCAGCATAAATTTCCGCTTCGGGTAAACCGCGCTGAATGCCTGATTTGACCGTGCCTACATATCGGCGGTGACAACGGATGAGGAGACGATCCCTATCCGAGTTTTTCAGGGATCACCCCCCCGCGATTATACGAAGACTATAGTTGACGGAGCATCGACGGTTTTCTTTGGAAATCGCGATCTGGAGGCCTTGCTAATCCCCAACCACTCGTCAAGTGGCCCTGCTTATATTGACCACAGGACACGCATCCTTTTCCGTGGGAACGAAGCGTTTGGCGGTGTAGTGATAGTCAATATCACCGTTGCGAATTTGCGGCAAACATGCGTAAGCCGCAGGCTTGCTCCAGTGAGTTCGACCTCTTGGCGGGGCCCGGGAATTTCGGACGCGTCGGTGATGGAGAGGTATGCCGGTGCCGCAGAAGCCGTTTTGTCAGGCAAGAAAGGAACTCTGCTGCCAGCCAACTTGTCACCGCCTTTTAGCGTCACGACAACATATGCTGTGGGCTAGGTCGTGTGCCATTGCCGCAATTTCCGTCCACCGCGTCGTCCGCAGGGTGAGCCTTCGTGGAACCCCTTCTGCGGTAGAACCGGAGAAGGCACCGTTGCCGGCGTGTCAGCGCATACCACACCTTTCATGGCCAGTGTGGCTCGATACCGAATTCGCAGCGCACGACAGGAAATACCTTCTTCCATAGCTCTGCCCATCGCGCGCCAGCCTTGATGTTTGATTCCCGTGACCTGGTTCTAACCGTGCTCAAGCACCGTCCGGCAGACGGCGCGTCGCGACCGGATTGGAAATCAAAACGTCTAGCGCTTGCGGTCGGAGGATACGGATTTCGCGGTAACCGCGCTCGATAACGCCCTCGGCTTCCAGCTTGGCCAAACGGGCGTTAACGATCTTTCGCGTAAGACCGCAAAGCTCAGCAAGATCGGTCTGGCTGACCGCAGCGACGCCACCGGCAGCACTTTGCTTCAAACGATAGGCGATCCGGCTGAGCGGCGGGGAGAGCAGAAGATGCGCCGCCAGTTGCACGAGCATGCCCCATTGCTGGGCTTGAAGGTCATTGAGTGCACTTGGTGTCCTTGGGTCTCGCGCTGCCATATGCTCAAGCGTCCTGTTGGAAACGAGTAGCGCGGTCGTTTCGCGTGCTGCACGTATCGTCACCAGACGTGAGGTGATCCCACTGCCGTTCGTGAGACCGAATATTGCTGGCGGTGGCAGAATAGCCAAAAGGGCATCGTGGTCGGTCGCCAGTGGAGCCTCTACCCTCAATGCACCGCTGAGGACTGCGCAAAGCCCCATGGAGTAGTCGCCTTGCCCATAAACCCACTGACCTGGTGCAAACACAACCCGCCGCCCAGCCACGCAGAACTCGCGTTGCCATTCCAGCGGCCTTGATGCGAACCACTCATTTCCGGAGAGAATACTGGCAGTGTGAAGCATTCGATGAGTTTGCAACAGCTGTTCCTTGCATGTCTAGTTCCCCCCCTCGCGCAGCGGACTGGCAGCCACCTAAGGCATACCGATACTGCGAAGTGGAAAAAGCGCATCCTTATGAATTTGGCTTTTACCACTCTCAATCCTCCAGTTCGTCAGTCGATCTGGTCGCATTTTGACATGAAGCCAGCCTAAAATCACTGTCGCAGAGTGATCGACAAGTATGTGGATCTCCAGGACCTTCCTCTAGGTATCGCATCTTAAACTAGTGCTCCCGTGCGTCCACCTTACCCGAGGGGTCCGTTCGGGTGGTAAGCCGCGGTTCGAGCGAGACAGCTTGGCTCCGTCAACCGTCTTCCAATCTGGCAAGCGCGTTCGCGTGAAGCTCATTCGTGATTGGCCGGTTTTTTGCTCGGAGGAGCCAAATAGACCTTTCCGGCGGCAAGCAGTTCCCTCTACAGGCGTTGCCCAAGAAAAACAGCGGCGCTCGGATTTTGGTCACCCCGCCTATTGTCGCCGTATGGCTGGAAGACCAGTAAATTACGGGAGTCCGTCCTCGTCGTACGGAAAGGCCAGATCGATGCTAATGGCGAAGCTGGAGAGGAAATGTTGGCAGTGGTTTTCCGTGGTCGGCTATGTCTACTGTATCGAAGTCAGCGATGATTAGACTGGACATTCTCCTGTTTTGCGAGTTGTTTCCTTCAGGCTGATTTTGCAGTTGGATGTTTGGTCATCCGTACAGCAAACGCCCTATCGAGAAAGAAAGATCGGGATACCTGTATCCGCCAGGAGCGTGCGGGTTGCACTGCCGAAGACAAATTCGGTGATCCGGGATTGTCCGTAGGCACCAATCACCACCATGCCGGCGCCGAGTTCGTGCGCCCGTGCCAGGATCAGATCGCCAGCCTTGCCCCCTTCCAGGCGATCAAGCGTGACGTTAATCCCATGGCGCGCGAGGTGGAGCGAGATATCGCCTCCGGGCTCTTGTCCGAGCAATCGCGCCAACTTGGGCTCGGGAACCACAACAACGTGGACATTGCGTGCCGCCGCAAGGAAGTCCATCGAATCTGCGACCGCGCGGGCGGCTTCCCGGCTGGCATTCCATCCAATCACGATCGTCTCAGGCGTGCCAAAGCTTCGCCAGGATGCAGGCAGAAGGATCGAAGGTCGGCCGGATGCGAAAATGATATCTTCCGAAACCGTCAGCGCCGTCTCCGCACGAGCCGGTTTCCGCCCTGTGCCGACAATTGCCAAGGACGCGTGACGGGCGTGGAGCATCAGTGCCTCGCCTGTTTCGCCGTAACAAAGCCGAAGTTCACAGTCGACACCTGTCGCGGCAGCGACCTCGGCCAGGATAGAACGAAGCTGCTGTTCGGCATCATGCTTCCGCATTCCGTAGGACGACAGCATGCTCTCGATCGCCGCCCCTCTTGCAAACCCATTGTAAGAATTTGTAATCAAATCTTCAGGCACGAAGGCAATCGTGACATGGGCATTCCATGAACGCGCGAGATCAGCGGCATAATGAATATGGGTCCGACAGGTAGATGCATCGGGTGCGTCGATGTAAACAACGATATCTTTTGGCGTACTCATCTGTCCCTCGGCGTCGAAAATTAACCCACACCCTAGTGATCATTCGCCCTTAGTCAACAACCGATGATTAATCTTGGGCCCGGAAAGCTTTTTACCCTTCAGGACGAATATGAGGAGCGGTCTAGTTTGATGCCGGTCAAGTGTCGCGTAGCATGCAGCCTAGCTTGCCATTGTCCGTCCCGAGGGCTTTCGAGGCACAATATTCTCTGGCATCGCCGGCCGGTTTCGTCAGTCGCTCTGCTCAGGAAGCCCGTTCAATGCAATCTATAGCTCCCCAGTTCTGGATCGATGAGTAAGGGTAAGGATTTTTTGGACGCGGGTATTCTGTCCGCTGGTATGTCAAGTTAGTTTCCGCCTACAACCTTGCCAGCCAGTACGAACGGGCTGGAAAGCACCGCCCCGGCCGAATTAAAGACAAACGCTCCGGCTTGCCTAAGATTTCGAGGGTCGCCGGCGCCATCCCGACCCGAGAGTTTTGGATAGAAGGCGGCAAGACCAACGAAACGATTGTGCCTGAAGCTGTCGGATGCCTCGATATCCGATATATCGATCACCTGCACATTTGCCTTTCGCGTCGCCTCTTCGACCCTTGGATCCGTCACATCTATCCTTCCAAGGCGCCGACGTTCGGTGGAAAGGAATTCCGAAACCCTAAGTGCCCTATCATCTTTGGAAACAAGAATTGTCATCGGCGGATTCAATGGCCCAATCGTCGCCAGTTGCGCTTCAAACACGTCGACATCGATGTCGGGCGCCGCCAATACAACTTGCAGCCTGCGGATTACGGCATTCTTTCCGACAAGTCGCAACTGTCGCACGGCTTCCGTTGTCAACCATCCTCCCATGCTATGACCGACGAGCGTAATACGCCCCTGCGTTTCCTTGTGAGCAAGCGTGTCGAGGAGATCCGCCAGTTGGTCACGTGAAAACGTCACTGCATCCTTGTCGGCGACGTAGCCACTGAGGGCGCCTTCGGACGGCCAGGCAAACAGGATCGGGGCGGCATCGACGCCGGCGTCTGCAGTCATCTGGGCTATCCGATAGACTGCCTCGGTGAAATTGGTGTTGTAGCCGTGGACGAACACGCCGATACTTGGCGGTTTACCATTGCGCCTGCGTGTTACCTCCGCTTCAAATGTCGGCGCATCGAGAAGCTGCTGCTCGACTGTTACGAAATCCGTCTTAGGGTTAGGCTTCGATTTCGGCCATTCTACATTTCCGGCCGTGTGAGCAGGCGGGATGGATATCCGGTAGCGGATGTAGCTGACCTCACGGGAACGCCCGGACGAATAGACGCCGTTTTCCTCGCGCTTCCGCGTGGTTGCAACATAGACCGTAGTGAGCTTTGCCCCCTGAACGGTCGCGACCGTTTGGGTAAGCAGTTCCGGGCCGGGGCGGCCGGCACAGGCCACGAGCAGGCCCATTAGAAGAAATAACGTAAGTCGAAGACTAAGGTCGCGCATTGACTAAACCAGTTTCTGAGAGGCATAGAAACCATCGCGCCTCTCGATACGCCAGAGTTCGTTCTGCCGCCGCGCGAGCGGCGACGTTGATACAATTATGCAGCCAGCCTTGCGGCTAGGCCGTGATCTGGAAGCCGTTATCGGCGTAGACCACTAACCTCGAGAGGTGTCGCAGGGCATGAACATCGAACCCGTGCATCTAGGACCGTGCATACGAACTGGATCGCCGTAACATTGTGATATGTGACAGCCATATCCGCGCCGACGGCGACGAACGAGGATGCACACGGCGACTATGATTGAGGAATGAACTGCAATGCGGAAGACGCTGCAACGCTGCCCAATCTGATCGACGATTGCCGCCATCACTCAGCTTCCTGCGATTCTTAAGGCGTCGGTGGCAATCACCTGCTCCTCATCAGTCGGTACCACGAGGACGGTGAGACGACTAGCAGGACTGCTGATGACCGACCGGCTCTTGGCGTTTGCTTCAGGGTCAAGGTCGATGCCGAGCCACATCAAGCGCGCGCAGACATCGGCCCTTATTGCCGACTGATGTTCGCCTATGCCAGCGGTAAACACCAGCGTGTCGAGACCGCCGAGCGTCGTGCCAAGCCGGGCGATCTCGCCGGCGATCCTGAAGGTGAACAGCTCGATTGCTTCTTTCGCCTGGCTCTCATCGCTCTTCAGGAGCACGCGGCTGTCGGCGCTGATGCCGGACACGCCCAAAAGCCCGGAGCGGTGATAAAGGAGGTCCTCGATTTCG
>Ga0209371_1001457_pt1 | contig 16028 bp, 12 predicted proteins | sample AgamicAtAmrz_FD_187165 | JGI IMG/M metagenome (GOLD analysis project Ga0209371, IMG submission 187165) | Agave microbial communities from Guanajuato, Mexico - At.Am.rz (SPAdes) (version 2) | ecosystem: Host-associated > Plants > Roots > Rhizosphere | place: Guanajato, Mexico | collected 2012-06-07
GCGCAGGGCCACCGCACTCATGTAGGTCGCGGTGGTGCCATACTCACCGCCGACCGACAGGCCCTGGACCAGCCGCGCAAACAGCAGCAGTGCCGGCGCCCAGGTACCAATGCTCGAATAGGTCGGCAGGCAGGCGATCAGCAACGAGCCTGCGCACATCATCAACACCGAGATCATCAACGAGTTCTTGCGCCCGTGACGGTCGGCCAGGCGGCCGAAAATCCAGCCACCGATGGGGCGCATCAGAAAGCCTGCGGCGAACACACCGGCTGTGTTGAGCAACTGCACGGTGGGGTCGTCGGAGGGGAAGAACGCCGGGGCGAAGTAAATGGCGCAGAAGGCATAGACATAGAAGTCGAACCACTCCACCAGGTTGCCGGAAGATGCCCCGACGATGGCGAAGATACGGCTTTTGCGCTCTTCGCCCGTGTAATGGATTGCGGTCATGGCGTGCTTACTCCTCGAGGGTTACCATCAATTCTAGACATACCCGGTAACACTCTCGTTCCGCTTGGGGGCTGACCATTAGCCTTATGTCTTGCAGGTCCGGCCTCTTCGCGGGCAAGCCCGCTCCCACAGGATGGCGTGAGCGGCTTGCCCACGAAGAGGGCGGCACAGGTCAAACCCGCTCGATGGCCAGCGCCAACCCCTGCCCCACGCCGACACACATGGTTGCCAGGCCCTTGCGCCCGCCGCTCTTTTCCAATTGGTGCAGCGCCGTCAGCACCAGCCGCGCGCCGCTCATGCCCAACGGATGCCCCAGGGCGATCGCTCCGCCATTGGGATTGACCTGAGGCGCATCGTCCGCCACGCCCAGCTCGCGCAGCACCGCCAGGCCCTGGCTGGCAAAGGCTTCGTTGAGTTCGATCACATCGAAATCAGCCACGGCGATACCCAGGCGCTCGGTGAGCTTGCGCACCGCAGGCACCGGGCCTATACCCATCACCCGCGGCGCCACGCCGGCACTGGCCATGCCCAGGACACGGGCACGTGGGGTCAGGCCGTGTTTCTTCACCGCATCGGCCGATGCCAGGATCAGCGCCGCGGCGCCATCGTTCACACCCGACGCATTGCCAGCAGTGACGCTCTTGTCCGCGCCATTGACCGGCTTGAGCCTGGCCAGCGCTTCCAGGGTGGTGTCCGGGCGCAGGTGTTCATCCTGCTCGACCAGGGTTTCGCCCTTTTTGTGGACGATACGCACCGGCACGATCTCCTCGGCGAAGAAACCTGCTGCCTGCGCGGCGGCGGCCTTCTGCTGGCTGCGCAGGGCGAAGGCATCCTGGTCGGCACGCGAGACCCGGTGATCGTCGGCAACGTTGTCGGCAGTCTCAGGCATGGCATCGACACCGTACTGAGCCTTCATCAACGGGTTGATAAAGCGCCAGCCGATGGTGGTGTCTTCGAGCTTCATGTTGCGCGAGTAGCCACTCTCGGCCTTGCCCATCACGAACGGCGCGCGCGACATCGACTCGACGCCACCAGCGATGGCCAGCTCCATCTCGCCACTGGCGATGGCGCGAAACGCAGTGCCGACCGCATCCATGCCCGAGGCGCAGAGGCGGTTGAGGGTCACGCCGGGAATGCTCTCGGGCAGGCCAGCCAGCAGCAGCGCCATGCGCGCGACGTTGCGGTTATCCTCGCCGGCCTGGTTGGCGCAGCCGAGAAACACTTCGTCGAGCTGATCCCAGCGAACCTGCGGGTTGCGCTCGACCAGCGCCTTGAGCGGCACCGCCGCCAGGTCGTCGGCGCGCACACCAGCCAAGGCGCCACCGAAACGGCCAATCGGGGTACGGATCGCGTCGCAGATGAATACGTCACGCATCAGGCTTCTCCTGCGCTCTGGCCATGGGCTGCTGCGGTACGGGCTTCAAGATCACGCAGGGCGGTCAATTCTGTCTCGCTCGGCTCGGCGGTGGCCTGCACGTCATCGGCAAAGCGAATCGCCCAGCCGGTGGCGGCGACGATCTGTTCGCGGGTCACGCCCGGATGGATCGAGGTAACGACGAATTCGTGGGTGCCGACTTCCGGCTCCATGATGCACAGGTCGGTGATGATGCCCACCGGCCCCTCGCCGGGCAGGCCCAGGCGCTTGCGCGAATCGCCGCCCTCGCCGTGCCCGACCGAGGTGATGAAGTCGAGCTTGTCGACGAAAGCGCGCGGCGACTGCTTCAGAATGATCAGCACCTGCTTGGCGGAGCCTGCGATCTCTGGCGCACCGCCCGCGCCCGGCAGGCGAGTCTTGGGCGCGTGGTAGTCACCGACCACGGTGGTGTTGATGTTGCCGAAGCGGTCGACCTGGGCAGCGCCGAGGAAGCCCACATCGATACGACCGCCCTGCAGCCAATAGCGGAAGATCTCGCCGGTCGGCACCACGGTGTCAGCGGTCTCGGCCAACTCGCCATCGCCGATCGACAGCGGCAGCACACTCGGTTTGGCACCGATCGGGCCAGACTCATAGATCAGCACCACGTCGGGCGACGAGGTCAGGCGCGCCAGGTTGGCGGCCTTGGACGGCAGGCCGATCCCCACGAAGCAGACGGCGCCGTTACGCAGGCGACGGGCCGCGGCCACGGTCATCATTTCGGAGGTGGAGTAGCTCATTGTTCAGCCTCCAGCTTGCGCTTGAATTCGGTGAAGTCGGTGGTACCGCGGATGTAGGTGTCGATCCAGGCCGTGAAGGATTCGCGGTTGCGTGCGATCGGGTCCCAGGCCTGGTAGAAGCGGTTGTCACGCTCGTAGTAGCCATGGGCGTAGGACGGATGCGCGCCGCCCGGTACCAGGCACACTGCGCTGAGCGCCCAGGTCGGCAGTACGCAGGCGTTCATCGGCGCTTGCAGGTCGTCGACGATTTCCTCGACTGTGACGATGCAGCGCTTGGCGGCCAAGGCCGCTTCCTTCTGCACCCCGAGGATGCCCCACAGCAGCACGTTGCCCTTGCGGTCGGCTTTCTGCGCGTGGATCACGGTGACATCCGGGCGAACCGAAGGCACGGCAGCCAGCACTTCGCCCGTGAACGGGCAAGTGACCGACTTGATCAGCGGGTTGACCTTGGGCAGGTCGGAGCCGGCGTAGGCACGCAATACCGCGAACGGCAGGCCGGAGGCGCCGGCAACGTAGGCGTTGGCCAGGTCGGCATGGCTGTGCTCTTCGATCTCGATCGCGTGCGGCCACTGTTTCTCCACGGCGTCGCGCAGGCGATGCAGCGAGCCGACCCCAGGGTTGCCGCCCCACGAGAAGATCAGTTTGCGCGCACAACCGGCACCGATCAGTTGGTCGTAGATCAGGTCCGGCGTCATGCGCACCAGCGTGAGGTCGCGTTTGCGCTGGCGGATGATTTCGTGACCGGCGGCGGTTGGAATCAGGTGGGTGAAACCTTCGAGGGCAACGCTGTCGCCGTCGTGGACGAACTGCTTCACGGCATCATGAAGCGAGAGGATTGCTGCCATTGGAGACTCCTGGTCAGGCTGAGTCGGGTTTGAGTGCAGCGTCGCTGCGATGGGCTCAGATTAAGGAGACCGGGGGTGGGGAAACAATCCGATAATCGACCTTTTGTGCGGTTATCGAACGGTTTGAATGTGTTACCGATGATGACGGGTGGCGACCTTTTCGCGGGCAAGCCCGCTCCCACAAGGGAGTAACTGTCTTGCTCAAAATCTAAAGGCCAGCCCAATCCCTGGACTGCCCCAAGGGTTGGATTTGTGTCCAACTTCTTGGGGGCAGTCCCAATCCCTGTGGGAGCGGGCTTGCCCGCGAAAAGGCCACTCCCCCAATGCCTGATCAGGTGGCGTCAGCGTGACTCACCAAGCCTTTGACGATAACCCCGACGGTCGCCAGCGCCGCCGGCACCAGAAGCGCGGTCAGCACCTGCTCGAAGGTCCAGCCCAGCCCCAGCAGCGTCGCCCCGCTCCAGGCTCCGAGAATCGCGCCGAAACGGCCAATGCCCAGCATCCACGACACCCCCGTGGCCCGCCCCTGGGTCGGATAGAAGCGCGCTGCCAGCGACGGCATCGCCGACTGTGCTCCGTTCACGCACATCCCCGCGACCAGCACCAGAATGGCCAGCAACGTGATGTTGCCCAGGCTTTGACCCACCGCGTAGGCAAACACCCCGGCCAGCAGGTAGAAAATGCCGATGACCTTGTGCGGATTGAAGCGGTCCATCGCCCAGCCCACCGCCACGGCACTGAGTACGCCGCCGAACTGGAACAGCGCACCGATGAAGGCTGCCGTTTCAAGGCTGGCGCCACTGTCGCGCATCAGCGTCGGCAGCCAACTGGTCAGCAGGTAGACGATCACCAGGCCCATGAAGTAGGTCAGCCATAGCAGCACCGTACCCAGGCCATAAGTGCCAGAGAAAATGACCGCGAAGACGTTGCGCGTAGCCACGGCCTTCTGCTCCGGTACGCTGAAGCTCGCGGCCTGGGCAACCACGGCCGGAGCGATCGGGGCAAGCGTCTTGCGCACCTTGTCGGTGCCGCGATTGCGCACCACCAGAAAACGCGCCGACTCCGGCAACCACACCAGCAGCACCACCGCCAGCAGCAACGGCAGCACACCGCCCAGCACCAGCAGACTGTGCCAGCCGTAGGCTGGGATCAGCTTGGCAGAGATGAAGCCACCACCGGCCATGCCCAGGTTGAAGCCGCAGAACATGCTGGTCACCAGCAGCGACTTCAAGCGCTCCGGGGTGTATTCGGACAGCAGGGTCGTGGCATTGGGCATGCCAGCGCCCAGGCCGAGGCCTGTCAGGAAACGCAGCACCAGCAGTTGATCGACATTGCTGGCGTACGCCGAGGCCAGGCTGAAACCGCCGAACACCAGTACCGCGCCTACCAGCACGCCCTTGCGACCGAAGCGGTCTGCCAGCGGCCCGGAACCCAGGGCACCGAAGACCATGCCAATCAGTGCGGCGCTCATTACCGGGCCCAGGCTGGCACGGTCGATCCCCCACTCCTGGGACAGCGCCGGAGCGATGAACCCCATCGCTGCGGTGTCCAGGCCATCGAGGAAGACAATCAGGAAGCACAGGATCACCACCCGCCATTGATAGCGGGACAGCGGCTGGTCGTTGATGAACGACTGTACATCGAGGCAGTTGCCGACAGCAGTTTGCGGTTTGTTCATTGTTGTTATCCAGAAGATGGGCGCGGGTACACCGCTGCGACAAGTAAGGCGCAGGGCTAAAGAAACCGGTACGGGCGTTGAAATCAGCTGGGTAACGATGCAACTGCGCAAGGCAGCGAGGGGACAGTGGTCATGGGCTTGTCTCGTGTTGTTATTGTCCGGTCGGCAGCGCCGACCGTTGCGAGAAACATTAATCAGCACCTGCGGCGGGCGCAATTCACGAGGAACGACATTGTGCGTTTATCGCACAAGAATAGTTCTACCGCTTGTCCACCTATTGGGGCGGCGCGCCATCCCAGACGCTCAACCGAACAACTGATGGCAAAGATCGCGGCTGGCCGACAACAGTATGGGCAAGAAGCGCTGTTCCAGTTCGTTGCGCGTCACCCGTCCGACGTGGGTGCTGACGTTCAGTGCTGCCAGCACTTGCCCTGAAGCGTCATAGATCGGCACGGCGATCGAGCGCAGCCCCTGCTCCAGCTCCTGGTCGACCACACACCAGCCCTGGGCGCGCACCTGCTGAATGCAGGCGAACAGCGACTCGGGATCATGCAAGGTGCGGCTGGTTCGAGCCTTGAGATCGGCGCGCTCGAAGTACTCGCGCAGGCTGGTGTCGTCCAGTGCCGCCAGGAGGATTCGGCCCATGGAAGTGCAATAGGCCGGTAGGCGGCCACCCACCGACAGGTCGACCGAAATCAGGCGCTCCACCGTCGCCGAGCGGGCGATGTAGAGAATGTCGTCGCCTTCGAGGGTCGCCATGTTCGCCGCTTCGTGCAGTTGCTCGCTGATACGGTCCAAGTAGGGCTGGGCCGAGACGGCCAGCGGCGTCGAGGAAAGGTAGGCATGCCCCAGCGTCAGCACCTTGGGCAGCAACGAATAGGTACGTCCGTCGGAAGTGGCGTAACCGAGTTTGATCAAGGTGTGCAGACAACGACGCACTGCGGCGCGGGGGATTTCCGTGCGGTGGCTGATCTGGGCAATGGTCAGGTGGCGCTTGCGCTCCTGGAAGGCCTGGATCACCGCCAGCCCCCGGGCCAGAGAGGTCATGAAGTCGGGGTCGCCGGTGAACGCCTGAATGCGCTTGGCCGGCGATGCGACGATCGGCGGGGCCAGGGAAGGCGAGACGGCACGCTGCGGATCGCTGGGCGTGGAAGCGTTGGTTTCATCGTTCATCGGCAGACCTCAAAAAAAAACGGCGCTTCGTGCGATTATCGAACAAGCGGCCGATAATCGCAATTGACCGCCGACACGTTTGCTTATACCTTTCTCATGCCCTTGTGGCTTCTTTGGAGAGACTGGTCAGGTACCCACCGTAGAAGACTAAAGGCAGCGGCCTCGCTTACCAGCGAGGCCGTTTTCATTTCTGCACTGTTTATCCGAACTTTACTCGGTACGTCGCCTCCAACTTCCCAAGTACAACGGGTCAACTTCCCATTGCACGATCAGGCTCGAGTAAAGGCCGTGGCCATTGGTGATTCGACGGTTATAATTCGGCGCTCGGGTCTGTATGCACGCTGGGAAATGGATCCACGCGCATCGCGTGTTACAGCCCCGTACCGAGAACCTCTTCAATTTATCAGGTCGATACTGTGACGAAAGATGAACTGCGCGCCGAACTCGAGCGCCAGGCAGAACGTTACAAGGATGTTTATGGTGGTGAAGTCACCACTTATGCTGCCCAACCGGAACCGGAACGCAAACCCTGGCGCAAACGTGCCAGCCTCCTTGACCAAGCCTTCTCCGAGGAACTGGAGAAGATGGAAAAGGAACGGCGCCCCGAAGAGCCTTGAGCTCAAGGCGTGATCGCAATGCGCCATGGCGCTGAACGCCATGGCGCCGTGCGCTTTTTCTGCAATCGACGATGATGAAATGGAATTACACAAATTTCATACAATCGTTTGAATTCCGTGAAACCCTTCGATTGATCGCGTATTCGCTGCATTTCAACGAAATTAACGGTTTTTTATTCGTCGATTTCGCTTTGCTTCCTACCGCCGAACCGGCATGGCCGCATTAGAAAAGCTGCCATCTGTCTGTCACGGGTGCATCGATTGCCATGGTTTTCTGGCATAATCCGGCCCCCCTACGACCGCCAGAAAACCTTCATGATCGATTTATTCAGCGGACTGGATGCCTGGGTAGCCGTGAGCCTGGTGCTCGCCCTCACCTTCGTGCTCGCATTCGAGTTCATCAATGGCTTTCATGACACCGCCAACGCGGTAGCCACCGTCATCTATACCAAAGCCATGCCGCCGCACCTGGCCGTGTTCTTCTCGGGTGTGTTCAACTTCCTCGGGGTTCTGCTCGGCGGTGTCGGGGTGGCCTATGCCATCGTGCACCTGCTGCCGGTCGAGCTGCTGATCAACGTGAACACCGGGCATGGCCTGGCCATGGTCTTCTCCCTGCTCGCCGCCGCCATCACCTGGAACCTGGGAACCTGGTATTTCGGTATCCCGGCGTCCAGCTCGCACACCCTGATCGGCTCGATTCTCGGGGTTGGCCTGGCCAACGCACTGCTCAGCGACATCCCGCTGGGTGACGGCGTGAACTGGCAGAAAGCGATCGACATCGCCATGTCGCTGGTGGTCTCGCCCATGGCCGGCTTCGCCGTTGCCGCACTGGTGCTGATTGGCCTGAAATGGTGGCGCCCGCTGTCGAAGATGCACAAGACCCCCGACCAGCGCCGCAAGCTCGACGACAAGAAGCACCCACCCTTCTGGAACCGCCTGGTGCTGGTGATTTCGGCCATGGGCGTGAGCTTCGTGCACGGCTCCAACGACGGCCAGAAAGGCATTGGCCTGATCATGCTGGTGCTGATCGGTATCGTCCCGGCCAAGTTCGTTCTCGACCTGAACAGCACCACCTACCAGATCGAGCGCACCCGCGACGCCACCCTGCACATGAGCCAGTTCTACCAGCGCAATGCCGCCACGCTTGGCGAGTTCCTGGCGTTGGGCAAGGCCAAGTCGAACGACCTGCCGGAGCAGTTCAGTTGCAACCCGCAACAGACAGAGCCAACCATTGCCGCGCTGCAGACCTCGCTCCAGGGTGTGACCGACTACCGTGACCTGAACGCCGAACAGCGTGTGGAAGTCCGTCGCTACCTGCTGTGCCTGGACGACACCGCGAAAAAGGTCGGAAAACTGCCAGGGCTGGATAGCCGCGAGAAGGCCGACCTGGAAAAACTGCGCAAGGACCTCACCGCAACCACCGAATACGCCCCGTTCTGGGTGATCGTCGCCGTCGCCCTGGCCTTGGGCCTGGGCACCATGGTCGGCTGGAAGCGTGTGGTACTGACCGTTGGCGAGAAGATCGGCAAGCAGGGTATGACCTACGCCCAAGGCATGTCGGCACAGATCACCGCAGCTTGCGCCATCGGTATGGCCAACGTGTTCAGCCTGCCGGTCTCGACCACCCACGTACTGTCGTCGGGTGTTGCCGGGACCATGGTCGCCAACAAGAGCGGCCTGCAAGGCGGCACGGTGAAGACCATCCTGCTGGCCTGGGTACTGACCCTGCCAGCCTCGATGGGCCTGGCGGCTGGCCTGTTCTGGCTCGCCTCCAAAGCGATCGGCTGACACCTGCAGCATTGAAAAAGGCGCCCGCGACGGCGCCTTTTTCATGCCCTGGGGAAACTCAGCGCTTCTTGCCTCCCAGCAAAGATCCCATCAAGCCTCGCACCAGCTGCCTGCCCAATTGGTTGGCGGCCTGGCGCACCGCCGACTTGATCGCCTGCCCTGCCGCACTCTGCAAGAATTCACCCGCCTTGTCCGCCAGGCTGTCTGCGTCAGCCTTGGGCTGAGGCGCCGGCTCCACCGGCTCGCCCTTGCGCTGGGTCAGCAATTCATAGGCCGACTCACGGTCGATCGGCTTGTCATAACGTCCTGCCAGGGGCGACTGCGCGATCAGTGCACTGCGCTCCGCCGTGGTGAGCGGGCCGATACGCGATTGCGGCGGCGCCACCAGCACGCGCTGGACGACCTCTGGTGTCCCCTTGTCCTGCAAGGTGCCCACCAACGCCTCGCCGATCCCCAGTTCGGTGAGTACCGTCAAGGTATCGAACGCAGGATTGGGACGAAAACCGTCAGCCACGGCCCTGAGCGACTTCTGCTCCTTGGCAGTGAAGGCCCGCAGCCCGTGCTGGATGCGCAAACCCAGCTGCGCCAGTACGGCATCGGGCAGGTCGCCCGGGGACTGGGTAACGAAGTACACCCCCACACCCTTCGAACGGATAAGCCTCACCACCTGCTCCAGACGATCCTGCAGGGCCTTGGGGGTCCCGTTGAACAGCAGGTGCGCTTCGTCGAAGAACAGCGCAAGCACCGGCTTGTCGGCGTCGCCGCGCTCCGGCAGTTGCTCGAACAGCTCGGCCAGCAGCCACAGGAGGAAGGTCGCATAGACCTTTGGCGCCTCGTGCACCAGGCGGCTGGCGTCAAGCAGGTGGATGCGCCCGCGGCCATCGCTATCGACCCGCAGCAGATCCTCCAGTTGCAGCGCCGGCTCACCGAACAACGCCTCGGCCCCCTGCTGTTCCAGCGTGGCCAGGCGCCGCTGCAAGGCTTGGGTCGAAGCGGTGGTCATCAGCGCGCTGTCCTCGCCCAGCAGCTGTGGGTTGTCCTTCAGATGGCCAAGCAGCGCCTTGAGGTCTTTCAGGTCGAGCAGCAACAGCCCCTCGCGGTCGGCAACCTTGAACGCCGCATAGAGCGCCGCCTGCTGGCTGTCGGTCAGTTCAAGCAGGTTGCCCAGCAGCAACGGGCCCATTTCGCTGAGGGTAGTGCGCAACGGATGACCACTTTGCCCGGCGATGTCCCACAGGCTCACCGGGTAGGCCTTGGGCTGGTGGGCGAGCCACGGCATCCCGGCAATGCGTTCGGCCACCTTGCCCTGGGGCGAACCCGCCGCCCCCAGGCCACACAGGTCTCCTTTCACGTCTGCCGCGAACACTGCCACACCCGCGTCGCTGAACACCTCGGCCAGACGCTGCAGGGTCACGGTCTTGCCGGTGCCGGTCGCTCCGGCGACCAGTCCATGGCGGTTGGCCAAGCGCATGGCCTGGCTGACCGGCATGCCGTCTAGACCGGCACCTACAACGATTTGCGAAGAATCCGACATCTTATTTCATCCTCTTCTCAAGCTTTGCCTAAAAGCGGCCGATATGCAGAGGCGATATTGACCCGAAATACAGGACACAACCCACCAAGGCTCACCGGATTGTTGCACTGTTTTCTGCTGTGCTTCGTGCGAGCGACCCGATAAAACCTTAGCGGACCCGACGACGTCATGAACAAAAGCCTTCGTTTCAGCCACAAGATTCTCTTGGCGGCCTCTCTGATCGTGATACTGGCCTTTGCGCTGTTCACGTTGTACAACGACTATCTCCAGCGTAATGCCATTCGCGCCAATCTGGAGAGTTACCTGGCAGAAATGGGCCAGTCCACGTCCACCACGATCCGCAACCTGTTCGAAGGGCGGATCCGGCTGGTGGAAAACCTTGCGCAGAATATCGCCCAGCATCCGGCCGATGCCGAAACCCTGATGGGGCAACAGGCGCTGATCTCCAGTTTCCTCACGGTCTACCTGGGCAAGGTCGACGGCAGCTTCAGCGTGCGCCCCGACAGCAAGATGCCCGACGGCTACGACCCGCGCGTACGCCCCTGGTACAAGGATGGCATGGCCGCCAGCGGTCCTCTCCTCACCGAACCCTACATCGACATGACCACCAACAAGATGGTCATGGGCATCCTCGACAAGGTGTCCAGCGATGTCGGCGTGGTCGGCGGCGACCTGGCGCTGGACGGCCTGGTACAGATCATCAACTCGTTGAACTTCGGCGGCATGGGCTACGCGTTCCTGGTCAACGACCAGGGCAAGATCCTGGTGCACCCGGACAACGCCCTGGTGATGAAATCGCTGTCGGAGGCCTTCCCACAGAACACCCCGAAACTGTCCCGCGAGTTGACCGAAGTGCAGGTCGACGGCCAGGCGCGCCTGCTCACCTTCACGCCCATCCAGGGCCTGCCTTCGGCCAACTGGTACATCGGCCTGTCGGTGGACAAGGACAAAGCCTTCAGCATGCTCAGCACCTTCCGTAACTCGGCGGTGATAGCCACGCTGGTGGCGGTGGTCATCATCATCGCCCTGCTCGGCCTGCTGATCCGCGTGCTGATGCAACCGCTGCACACCATGACCCGTGCCATGGAGGACATCGCCGAAGGTGAAGGCGACCTGACCAAGCGCCTGAACATCCATAACCATGACGAGTTCGGCGTGCTCGGCAGCGCATTCAACCGCTTCGTCGAACGGGTGCACAGCTCGATTCGCGAAGTCTCCTCGGCCACCGAGCAGGTCAACGAAGTGGCGCTGCGGGTGGTCAGCGCCTCCAACTCCTCGATGCTCAACTCGGACGAGCAGGCCAACCGCACCAACAGCGTCGCCGCCGCCATCAACGAGCTGGGCGCCGCGGCCCAGGAAATCGCCAGCAATGCCGCACAAGCCTCGCAGCATGCCAGCTCTGCCCGATTGCTCGCCGAAGAAGGGCAGCAGGTGGTCGAGCACAATATCCAGGCGATGAACCGCCTGTCGGCGCTGATCGTCAGTTCCAGCGCACATATCGAGGCCCTCAACGACAAGACCGTCAACATCGGCCAGATCCTCGAGGTCATCACCAGCATCTCCCAACAGACCAACCTGCTGGCGCTGAACGCGGCCATCGAGGCCGCCCGTGCCGGTGAGGCCGGCCGCGGCTTCGCGGTGGTGGCTGACGAGGTGCGCAACCTCGCCCACCGTACCCAGGAATCGGCGCAGCAGGTCCAGGGGATGATCGAGGAGTTGCAGGTCGGCGCCCGCACCTCGGTCGAGACCATGGACCAGAGTCAACGCCACAGCCAGGACGGCGTGCAGATCGCCAACCAGGCCGGCGAGCGCTTGGGCAGTGTGACCCAGCGCATTGGCGAGATCGACGGCATGAACCAGTCGGTGGCCACCGCCACCGAAGAACAGACCTCGGTGGTGGAGTCGATCAACATGGACATCAACGAGATCAACACGCTCAACCAGGAGGGCGTGGAAAACCTGCAGGCCACCCTGCGCGCCTGCTCCGATCTGGAACAGCAGGCCGCGCGCCTCAAGCAACTGGTGGGCAGTTTCCGTATCTGACGCCTCAGGGCTGTACAGCACCTCTGGGAGCGGCGCGACTCGCCCGCTCCCGCAGCGGGCAAGCCAGGATGCCCCGCCGCCCAATCCCGATCGAACAAACTATCCTTCATAAAGGTCAACCTTTAGGCGCGTCACCGTCGGTCTGTTACCGCCGGATGACAGACCCGAAGACGATCCCGGAGGGATGCTGATCGTGCACATCGCTGACATCACCATGTTCTACGCCCCGGCCAGCGGCGGTGTACGGACCTATCTTGATGCCAAACACCATCGCCTCGACGCCATGCCCGGCGTACGCCACAGTCTGCTGATCCCCGGCCCCAGCGCCCGTGATGCCAATGGCATCTACCAGGTGCCCGCGCCGCCCCTGCCGTTCGGCAAGGGCTACCGTTTTCCGGTACGCCTGACGCCCTGGTGCAACGAGCTACGCCGCCTCAAGCCTGACCTGATCGAGGTCGGCGATCCCTACCTCACCGCCTGGGCCGCCCTTGAGGCGCGACGCAAGCTGGACGTGCCGGTGATCGGCTTCTATCACTCCGACCTGCCATTGCTGGTCAGCAACCGCATGGGCAACTGGTTCACCCCTAATGTCGAAGCCTATGTCAGCAAGCTCTACGGCAATTTCGACCGGGTGCTGGCGCCGAGCCAGGTGATGGCCGACAAACTACGCCGTCTTGGCGTGCGGGATGTGCATGTACAGCCCCTGGGGGTCGACCTGAATACCTTCCACCCCGACAGGCGCGATCCGCACCTGCGGGCCCAACTCGGCCTTCCCGACACCACTCGTCTGCTCGTCTTCGCCGGTCGCGGCTCGCGGGAGAAGAACCTGCCAGTGCTGCTCGAGTGCATGGGCCACCTGGGTCGCCATTACCACCTGTTGCTGGTCGGCTCGAACATGCCGGCCAACGTGCCGGACAACGTCAGCGTGATCGACCACTTCTGCCCCGCCGATGAAGTGGCCCGCCTGCTCGCCAGTGCCGACCTGTTGCTGCACGCCGGCGACCAGGAAACCTTTGGCCTGGTGATACTCGAGGCCATGGCCAGCGCCACACCGGTAGTCGCCGTGCGCGCCGGGGCTTTCGGCGAGATCGTCAACGACCAGTGCGGGCGCCTGTGCCAGGCCAACGACAGCCAGGCAATGGCCGGGGCAGTGCGCGAAATCTTCGAAGCCGGCGTGCGCCCTCTCGGCGCCCAGGCCCGTCGCCATGTGGAGCAGCATTACTCATGGGACAGCGTGGTCGATGGCCTGCTGCTGCACTACCAGGCCGTGCTTGGCCTGTCGCCACAGGTACGCGCCCATGCGTGAAGCGCCCGCCGATTCGCGTAGCCTGATGCTGGTGCTGCACGATGTCGCGCCCGAAACCTGGCCCGACTACCGTCCCTTCGTCGAAGCCGTCGATGCAATGGGCGACGTGCCCATGACCTGGCTGGTGGTCCCGGACTTCCACCACCGCAACGCATTGGCCCGTTCCCCCGACTTCTGCCGCCTGCTCGATCGGCGCCTGGCGCGCGGCGACGAATTGGCGCTGCACGGTTTCTACCACGCCGACGATGGCCCTGCCCCACGCGGGCCTGCCGAGTACTTCATGCGCCGGATCTACACCCATGAGGGCGAGTTCTATGCGCTGGAGCAGCGCGAAGCCCTGCAACGTCTGGAGGCGGGCCTGGCCCTGTTCGCCAGCCAAGGCTGGCCGGTCGCAGGCTTCGTCGCGCCCGCCTGGCTGATGAGCGAAGGCACCCGCCAGGCCCTGCGCCGCCTGCCGCTGCGCTACACCAGCACACCCCAGCACCTTTATCGGCTGCCGGACTTCACCGCGATCGAAGCTCCTGGGCTGGTCTGGAGCGCCCGCAGTGCATGGCGCCGCGGTATGTCACGGATGCTCTGTGACTGGCAGGCCCGACGCTGGCGCCAGGCCGAAACCTTGCGCCTGGGCCTGCATCCGGTGGATATGCGCCACGCCAGCGCACGCAACTATTGGTTGCGCACCCTGCGTGAATTGATCGAGCAAGGGCGTGAGCCTCTGACCAAGTCCGCCTGGCTGGAGCGCAGGACCTGCCCATGAACCGCCTCGCCTGGCTGGGGCTGGCATTGGTGCTCGCCGTGCTGGTGCCGGGTTTGCTCGGCGGCAGCCAACTCTTGCCGCGCCTGCAGACGTTCGACCCGGGGCTGATGGCAACGCTGCTAGGCATGATCCTGCTGTGCTGGATCATCAACGCCGTGCGCCTGCGCTTGCTGCTCGGCCAGCAGGCCGCGCAACTGGGCAGAGTACGCAGCCTGGGTGTGGTGATGGCCACCGAATTCGCCATCTGCACTACCCCCGGCGGTAGCGGAGGCCCTTTGACCCTGATGACACTGCTGGCCCGCGAACGCATTGGCCCCGCCCGCAGCGGCGCAGTGTTCGCCATGGATCAGTTGAACGACCTGCTGTTCTTCTTCTGCGCCATGCTGGCCATCGCCGGCTACGCCCTGTTCCACAGCCTGGGCCGCAGCCAGGAAAGCATGTTGCTGGGCAGTGCCGCCTTGCTGTGTGGGGTGCTGGCTGCAATCGTCGTGCTGCTGCGCTGCCGCCGTGGCGTAATGCGCTGGAACGGCCGTCTGCTGCAACGCCTGGGTTTGTCGACAAGCCGTCGTCGGCGCTGGGCACGCACGCTGCTGCGCTTCATCCGGGCACTGGCCGAAACCTGGCGCCTGCCCAAGCGCACGCTGGCGCTGGTATTCGCCCTCACCTGCGCGCACTGGAGCTTGCGCTACAGCGTGCTGTATCTGGTATTGAGGGGACTGGGGGTGGAGCTGTCGTGGATACCGAGCTTCCTGGTGCAGATGCTCTCGCTCAGTGCCGGCCAATTCAGCCTGCTGCCGGGCGGTGCAGGGGCCGCCGAGCTGACGTCGGCGACCCTGCTGTCGCCACTGGTGGGCAGCTCGACAGCGGCGGCGGCGATCCTGATCTGGCGCGCCGTCACTTATTACTTCTATCTGCTCGCCGGGGGGCCGGTGTTCGTCTGCCTGCTGGCGCGCCCGTTGCTGGAGCGCTGGCGGCGTCAGGCGGGTTGAGTTGCTCCCAGAGCTCGGCGGCACCTTCGAACTCGGTACCGTCTTCGTCGCTCAACGCCTCGGGATCGTAGCGCGCCAGGCAGCCTTCACCGAGTGTCGGCGGAGGCTGGGCGCCAGCCTTGTCACGCGGATCGGCCATCTGGGCGGGCTCCGGTCAGTCGAAGACCACGGTCTTGTTGCCGTGAACCAGCACGCGGTCTTCCAGGTGGTAGCGCAAACCGCGCGCCAGCACCATTTTCTCCACATCACGACCGAAGCGAACCATATCCTCGATGCTGTCGGCATGGTTCACACGCACCACGTCCTGCTCGATGATGGGACCTGCGTCCAGCTCTTCGGTGACATAGTGGCAAGTGGCACCGATCAGCTTCACACCGCGCAGTGCAGCCTGGTGGTAGGGCTTGGCGCCGACGAACGATGGCAGGAAGCTGTGGTGGATGTTGATCACACGCCCCGCGTAGTCCTGGCACAACTGTGGCGGCAGGATCTGCATGTAGCGCGCCAGTACCACCACATCAGCACCATGCTCGGCAACCAGGCGCGAAACTTCGGCGAAGGCCGGGGCCTTGTCCTTGGGATCGACCGGCACGTGGAAAAACGGAATACCGTGCCACTCGACCATGCTGCGCAGGTCATTGTGGTTGGAGATCACGCACGGAATATCGCAGTCCAGCTCATCGGTGTGCCAGCGGTGCAG
>Ga0209371_1001460_pt1 | contig 15949 bp, 14 predicted proteins | sample AgamicAtAmrz_FD_187165 | JGI IMG/M metagenome (GOLD analysis project Ga0209371, IMG submission 187165) | Agave microbial communities from Guanajuato, Mexico - At.Am.rz (SPAdes) (version 2) | ecosystem: Host-associated > Plants > Roots > Rhizosphere | place: Guanajato, Mexico | collected 2012-06-07
GCTGTAGGTCACCGTTTTGCTGCCTTGCTTAACGGCAATGGCGTCCGGCGTGCGCAGCACCTGCTGTTCAAACAGCGCGGCTAAACGCACTTCAGGCAGCGCGACACGGGTGTTATTCCAGCCGCTAAGCAGCGTTTCGCGCTGGGAAGAAGTTAACAGCGCCAGCTCGCCTACACGGGTAGTCGGCGCGCTCACCAGTGTCTCAATCACGTGGACTAAGCGTTCGGCAACGCCCTCGATGGTGCGCGCGTTATAGAGATCGGTGGCGTATTCGATATGCCCGCTTACACGCCCGTGCTGCTCATCAATGTTGAAATTAAACAGCAGATCGAATTTCGCGCTGCTGGTGGGCAGCTCCAGCTGCTCAAGCTGTAACCCTTCGAAGCTGACAGCCTGCGGCCACGGCGTATCGACTGCCAGCATCACCTGGAACAGCGGATGTTTTGCCAGCGAGCGGTCTGGTGCCAGGGCTTCGACAAGGCGTTCGAAAGGAATATCCTGGTGCTCATTAGCTTCCAGCACTGCGCTGCGCGCCAGCTCAATAAGCGTGCGTAATTCCGGGTTGCCGGACGCCCGGGTGCGCAGCACTGCGGTATTCGCAAAGTAACCAATCATCGGCAGCTGTGCGATATCGGTACGGCCATAGATCGGCGTACCGATCGCAATGTCGTCGCCCGCGCCCATGCGGTGCAGCAATGCCACCAGGCCTGCGTGCAGCAGCATAAACAGGCTGGCCCCCGTTTGCGCGCTCAACGCCGCAAGCCTGGTAAACACCCCATCCGGCAGCGTAAAGGCGACGCGATCGCCCGCAGAGGTGGCGCGCGCCGGACGCGGGCGATCGCCTGCCAGCGTAATCTCCTCCGCGAGCCCCTGTAGTTGATTGCGCCAGTAGGCCATTTGCCGGGCGAAGAGGGCGTTCTCATCCTGCTCTTCACTGAGCAGCGCGCGTTGCCAGAGGGCGTAATCTGCATACTGCACGGCAAGCGGTGCAAGATCGGGAGCGTGACCCGCCAGGCGTGCCTGCCAGCAGAGGCTCAGATCCTGCAACAGCGGGAAGAGGGAGCCGCCATCGCCTGCGGTGTGGTGGATCACCAGCAGCAGAACATGCTGCTCGGGTGCGAGCTGATAGAGCCAGCCTTTGATCGGCAGTTCGCGATCGAGGGCGAAAACATGCGCGCTATGCTGCATCAGTTGTGCGGTCAGATCGTCTGGCGCAATGGTCTGTTGTTGCAGGGTAAATGCCGCCTCTTCCGGCGTCAGCACCTGCTGGCAAGGGGTATCATCCTGCTGGGTTAAGCGCGTACGCAGGCTTTCATGGCGGGCGATAACATCCGCCAGCGCCTGGGTCAGCATTGCGGCATTCAGTTTGCCGTTAAGCCTGATGGCGAGCGGCATATTGTAAGCGCTGCCCGGCGCGATCTGCTCCTGTAGCCACAGACGCTGCTGGGCAAACGACATTGGCAGAATGGCGGGGCGCGGTTGTGCCACCAGCGCAGGGCGCACGGTAGCGCCGCGTCCGGCCTCAATCAGCACGCTCAGCTCCGCCACGGTGGGCGCATCGAAGATCGCTTTCAGCGAGATCTCACTCTTGAACTCTTCGCGGATGCGGCTCAGTAGTTTTAGCGCCAGCAGTGAATGGCCGCCAAGGCTGAAGAAGTTGTCATCGATTCCCGGTAACGCGCTGTCCAGGCACTCGGCAAAGAGCTGACACAGTTTTTCCTGCTGCGGTGTGGAAGGGAGCACGCGGGCGGGCGCGGTGAAGGCTGGTACGGGCAGCCCGCGCTGGTCAATTTTGCCATTCGCCGTGAGGGGGAACTGCTCCAGCACCATCATTACTGACGGCACCATATAATCCGGCAGTTGTTTGCCTAAGTCGGCGCGCAGCGTTTCCGGCGAACAGTGCGCGCCGTCGTGCGGCACCACGTAGGCCACCAGCCGTTTTTGCCCGGAGGCTTTTTCATCATGCGCGAGAACCAGCGCCTGCTTGATCGCCTTTGATCGAAGCAGCGCATTTTCGATATCGCCAAGCTCAATGCGGTAGCCGCGGATCTTCACCTGGTTGTCCGCGCGCCCGAGGAAGCCGATCTGCATATCGTGCTCCCAGAAGGCGATATCCCCGGTGCGGTACATGCGCGAACCCTCAGGGCCAAACGGGTTAGCGACAAAGCGCTCGCTGGTGAGATCGGCGCGTTTCAGGTAGCCAAACGCCAGGCCGTCCCCGGCGATATAGAGCTCGCCTGGCTGGCCCACCGGCACTGGTTGCAGCGCGCTGTCGAGGATATAAACCTGGGTGTTGTTGATCGGCAGACCGATGATCGAAGGAGCCACGCGATCGGCGGTCAGCTCGCGGAGGGTTGACCAGATCGTCGTTTCCGTTGGCCCGTAAACCTGAATCACTCTCGATGCCAGCGCCACCATCTGTTCGGCCAGATTGGCCGCCAGCGCGTCGCCGCCCACCAGCGCGGTGAGACCTGCCAGCGCCTGCGGTTGATAGCTGACCAGGCCCTGCCACAACGCTGGCGTGCCTTGCAGGTGGGTGATGTTCCAGCGATGGATCTCATTTGCCAGCAGGTGCGGGTCACGCGCCGCTTCGCGAGAAGCAATCACCACCGCTGCACCGTTGAGCAGCGGCAGGAAAAGCTCCAGCGCGGCAATATCAAACCCGACCGTGGTGACGGCCATTAAACGATGTTCAGCCGAGAGCAGAACGTGTTGCTGCATCGCTACCATAAAATTGGTCAATGCATGATGGGGGATCAGCACCCCTTTCGGCGCACCGGTCGAGCCGGAGGTGAAGAGCACATACGCCGCCTGCTGCCGCTGGGCGGGCGATGCGACAGGGTCTGTTTCTGGCTGCGAAATAATACCGGCAATAATGTCGTTATCATCAATTTGATATTGCGGGAGTTGTGCAACCAGAGCCGACGTTTCGGCGGTGGTTAACAGGCAGGTCGGCGCGGCGGTGGCGAGAATATGTTTTATCCGCTCACCGGGGTGATCGGGATCTAACGGCATATAGACCGCACCGGCTTTCATAATCGCCAGCATGGCGATCACCAGGTTATCCGTGCGCGGCAGCAGCAGCCCGACAATGTCGCCCGGCCGTACCCCCTGCTGGCGCAGATAGTGGCTCATCTGATTGACCAGACTATTGAGCTGGGCATAGCTCAGCACGCTCTCCTCGTAAAAGATGGCCGGGGCATCGGGTGTGAGGTGAACCTGTTTTTCAAAGCACTCCGCCAGCGTAAGGGAGGGCGTCGGCGCGGCGGTTTTATCATTCAGCAGGGCAATCTGCTGGTACTCACTGGCGCTCAGTAAAGCGGGAACGCCGATCGCCATCTCAGGGTTAGCAATCAGTTCACTGAATAGCGCCGTCATTCTTTCATAATGGGCAAGCAGCTCCTGTTCGCTATAGAGCGCGCTGTTGGCATCGAAGCCAAGCACCATTGTGCGTTCATTGCCATAGCCAAAGAAGAAGATGCTTAAGTCTTCCACCGGGCCGTTGGAGAGATTAACGGATAAGGTTTTCGCCCCTGTCAGCGCCAGGTTTTCGCCGAAGAGTTCAACGTTAATTGCCGTGTTGAACAGCGGGCGCGTGACGTTAAGCTCGCGGAGCAGATCTTCATGGCGGTATTGCTGATGGCGCAACGAGGAGATCATCTCTTTCATCGCCTGCGCCATCACGTCGTTGAGGGTAAGCGCCGGTGATAAGTTTAAGCGCAGCGGCATGATATTCGACATTAAGCCAGGAATGCTGCGCTGTACTCGTCCAACGCGTGCCGCCATCGGAAAGCCAATCACTAAATCTTCATTACCGCTAATGCGGTAGAGGTAGACCGCGCTCAGGGCGGTGAGCAGCTGCGGCAGCGTAAAGCCGGAGTCGCTGGCCCGCTGCATAATGGCGTCGTGGAAGGGTTTTTCCAGCGAGATGCGCTGGCGAATAAGCTGGTTGCAGGGGGCGGCGCGCCCGGCGAGGCTCACCGGTTCTGGCAGATCGCTAAAGCGCGATACCCAGTATTCCCTGTCGCGCGCAAAACGCTTTGAGTGGCGATACTCGATATCATCTGCCATCAATGTTTTAAAGCTGCCTAAAGGGGAGGGGGAGACCGGCTCGCCAGCGATTAAACAGTTGTAGATCTCGATGGTGCGGCTGAGCAGCATCGCGGCACCAAAACCATCGGAAATAATATGATGGCTGCACTGATAATAGAGATGTTTGTTTTCGGCGATCTTAATCAGGTAAAAGGTAAACAGATACTTTTCGGAGAGCGAGTATGCTCTGTTTGTCTGTGCCGTCATATATTCAATGGCGGTTGCCCACGGGTCGTCCATCATACTGAAATCACAAAAGCCTGTTTCATAATCATTAACAGGCGTCAATGATTGCCTGATAACGTTATTTACATGAAAAAAACGGCCATGTATGGCATCAGTTTCAGCAATCATTGTTTTTATAGCGTCTTTAAATAGTGATGGATCAATTGTGCCATCAATAATTAAATACTCACTAATATTATTATTTGCTTGATTCAGTGCGACTTCATTCGCTAACCACATGCCCATCTGAGCCGACGTTAAAGCGAAATATTCCATGTCTTCTGGTGCGGACATATAAAACCTCAATATTAAAGCGAAATAGGATAACGAGTGGGCAACAAGGGGTTATAGATTTTGTAAACTTTTCGGCTTGATATCCTTCCAGTTTTCCTCAATGTACTGAACGCACTCCTTGCGGCTGGCGGGCCCGCACACCACTTCCCAGCCATCGGGGACAACCATAAATTCCGGCCATAAAGAGTGCTGATTCTCTGCGTTTACTAATACTAAAAAAGTAATATTTTCATTTTCGAATGGATTGCTCATTTACTTGCCCCTGTAATAATAAAAACGAGGGTAATATTTATAGAATAAAAATCTTTAAGGCAATCTGTAATAGAAGGCTGTAAAAGGGAGAACTCCTTGTTGTGATCTATCTCACGTTTTGTCGTAAATTAATAATAGCGTGAATAAATAAGAATTTTATTCTCGCGTTAATGTTTAAATACTATAGATAAAATAAATGGCATTTCCCTTTTTTGAATAATATTAATTTTTAAAATGCACTCATAGGTATTAATTAATATGAAACACGGTGTGTGGTTAATAATCGAACGAAGTTCGATGGAGAGTCCGTACGCCAGAAACGAAAAACCCCCGCCGAAGGCGAGGGTTAAGAATAAACGGTGCCCGGAGCCGGACTAACGCCGGAGTCGTTGAACAGCGCGCCTGTCGCGCTGGCCCCGAAGGGGTGAGCCGCTTGCGGCGAATAATCGAACCAAGGACACAGGGATTTTCAAAACTCGTGTCAGTTCTGTACTAAGGTATGGCTCGTTTTACCTGGATATTAACAGTCGATCGATCACGGCTGACTCTGGTAATAAAGCCCCCGCAAGGGGGCTGGGTTCAGTAATAATATACATATGGCTTCGTTCGGTGAGGGAAGAGTATCCCGTCGGGATCGGTTCCTTTCATTATCCGCCCGATAGCGACAGATTCTTTTGCCCGGCGTGGCCTGGTCATAAACATACGTGTCCAGGCTGACGGATAATGACAGGTGTTCCAGTTCGGCCAGAATCCAGAGATGCGATCGCGATGGTGCATTATCTTGCCATCGAATCCAGGGTAACCAACATGGTAATGTGGTTTTGGTTTACCGTTCCGGTCACGGTCTCGTCGTGTGTTAAAAACAGACATTTTAGGTTCCTGTTCATAGATAGTTACCTCATATGCCCTCCTCAGGTATTTTTGCTCGTGCGGGTTGCTCCTGCATGCTTGGTCCATACCAGTAACGTTGGTGTCCACACATCCACCAGGAACAGCTACACGGAGTTTTATAATGACGACCCAGATATTTTGGACAACCATCGCCAGCTGCATTGTCGAGTTGCTGTCTTTGTTTCATTCGACGCATATGGTGGCGCGTTTCTGCGCGAGTTCGTGCCATGGTTTTTCCTCATATTGAGCACGGACATTAACCGCGCGGCTATGAGGTATGCGGCTTTGTTTTTCAAGGTTCCTTCCCGTAGATGCTCAGATTTTTTTGTCAAGTTGGTTACAGATATCTTGTCCCGCATAGCGGACCGGTGAAGGCACGTCAGGGACCCAGTTGCGCTCTCCGCGGGCAAGAAAATCTTGAATAGTTGCTTCAATCAGAGTCTGGTTTAAGACGTCAGCCTCAACGACCATCTTCAAGCCAATTCCGGAAGCGAAACCCGGTAAGATGCGGTAGCCGCAGTAAACTGTCGGCGGAGCATCCCGCGCAATCTCCAACGCTCGTTTATCGGTAAAATCATTGAACGTTAAGTCGTTAAATATCGAATAGGTTTGCTCGGATCTACGAAGCAATGTGTGGCCGATAATATTATCTGGGCTGTTATCAGAGAGGGCCGTATTCTGCTTACCAGCTGCTTACCAGCTGCTTACCAGCTGTTTCCAGCAGAAGCATGGCTTCATTGAATGCCGCTTCTTCTACGGTATCGGCGGCGGTTATGATCTCTGCATTCCAGAAGACAGCCGAATCGTGTCCAAGAAAAACAATATCGCTCCAGCACCAGTTTCCGCTTGCAACGGCTGCTGCATGATCGCATTCGTCATAGAAGAGCCCGCCCCAGGTTTCTCGCTCACGGTTGATAAGGGTTTTGATTTTGAGAGTTTTAACCCGGCATTTACGGCATGAGAGGGAGATGAATGGCGTATATTTGCGGTTCATGGGTATCTCTGCGAGTTTTCGCTGGGAGAAATCCAGCTGCACGGCATACACGAAATTGCACGGCAGTGGGAGGCTTTTGTTGCATTGTTAAATTAGTGGAGCTTTCCCTATAGCCCTGTCATCAATTTGATTATCAGTTAATGGTAAGGTCAGTTTGGTCTTAGAAATTGTCTCGCAGTCTATCGAAAAACATCAGGCTGAGTTAAGCATCAAAGCCATGTGCCGTGAGGCCGCTATTTCGGAAGCCAGCTATTACAACTGGAAGGCAAAATATGGCGGGATGGAAGCGGCCGATATTAAAAAAATCAAAGATCTGGAAGACAATAACCGGCGGCTCAAACAGATGTTTGCGGATCTCAGCCTTGAGTGCCGAGCGCTGAAATAACATCATCGAAAAAAGCTTTAAAACCAGCGATAAAGCGTGAACTCGTCAGCTATCTGACGGCGCAATTTGCCATGAGTTTACGCCAGGCCTGCAGGACGTTATCGCTGAGCAGGACGGTGTATTTTTATCAGCCTGATACCCGGCGTGATGAACCGGTGATCCATGCGCTGACTGAACTGGCAGAACGCTATCCGCGCTACGGTTTTAAGAAGCTGTTCCAACTGCTGCGCAGGCAGGGCAATATCTGGAACCATAAACGTGTTCACCGGATTTACTGCCTGCTAAAACTGAATTTTCGTCGCAAGGGAAAACAGCGGCTGCCAGTGCGTAATCCAGCACCACTGGCAACGCCGCCACAAGCGTTAGACCAGAGCTGGACCATTGATTTTATGCACGATGCGCTGGCTGCGGTAGACGTTTCCGGACCTTATGTGGTGGATGATTTTAACCGAGAAGCACTGGCGACAGAAATCGACCTGAATATCCCGGCTCAGCGAGTCATCCGGGTGCTTGACAGGATCGTGGCAAACCGCGGCTACCCGCTGAAAATGCGGATGGACAACGGGCCAGAACTGGTCTCGGTGGCGCTGGCACAATGGGCCAAAGAACATGACGTACAGCTCGAATTTATCAAGCCGGGTAAGCCGACGCAAAATGCTTTTATCGAACGGTTCAACCGGACATACCGGACAGAAAACCTGGATTTTTACCTGTTCAGAACACTGAATGAAGCAGGGGAAATTACCGGGCGCTGGCTGATGGAATATAACAACGAGCGGCCTCATGAATCCCTGAATAACCTGACGCCGGAAGAGTACCGGTTGATGGCCGAAAATGCGGAAATCACAAAAAGTGCGTGGGACTAAAACGGGTATGCTTACAATCAGTCCCTACGTGAACAGTGGTTTTCCATCGGCACAACCTCGTTCAGGGGAGTGTAAATCATGCTGGAATTCTGTTTCTGAATGGATCAGGGTTTCGGAATTTAATCAGATTCGATGAGCACAGTGAATCTAGTTTGATAATGGGCTCTTTTTTTGAAGAAACGCAATGAAAATGCAGCGGGGAACTGGTATACGATAAAGAACAACCAACTGCTTTAGGTCTAGTAGCCAAGGAGTTATGCAGCATGACCAATTTCAGTCTATGGGGCAAACCTTTATGAACTCAAGGATGCCGAAGTCACTTTATCAGTGTTTAATTTTTGGTCAATCGTCACCAGGCCAAGTTACTAATATCAAAAAAACTATTTCTAACGCAATGGAAGGGTTTGGTCTTCAACCCGATGAGCATTTTACAATAACGGTGGGGTTCGAAGGCAGCTTTGTAGAGACGGCTCCTTCTGTGGCTTTGTTTTTTGGTGGTGCGGCCCCTTCTTTGTCAGAACACGCTGAGTTAATGCGGCTAAGCATTCCTATAATACCTTTAGTGAGTCATGTCGCTAATGTCGCAAATGAACTTCCCGAATGTTTGAGATCTCTAAATGCCTTAGCGCTTGTACCTGAAGATATTGAGCTAATTAAACCGGCAGGTGTTGCTTTACAGTGTCTAGGTTTGCTTCCTACACAGCGCCGCGTGTTTGTGAGCTACCGCCGGACCGAGTCTAGAGATGTTGCCGTTCAATTATTTGAAGCTCTATCAGCCCGGCAATTTGAAGTATTTCTTGATACTCATTCTGTCGGTGCAGCGGTGGATTTTCAGAGCGTTTTGTGGCATCGATTGTGTGATTGTGATGTCGTCGTAATGCTGGACACCCCCGGATTTTTTGACAGTCGTTGGGCTCGAGCGGAATGGGGGCGTGCGACAGATAAGCACATTTCAATCTTGCAAGTTCTTTGGCCGGGCCATACTGCATCTCGAACCAGTGCATTAGCTACCCCGAGAGTTTTGTCGGTAGATGACTTTGTTGATGGGAAGTTAACAGATGAAGTCATTGATTCTCTGTCACTTCAGGTTGAGGGCTTACGAAGTAAAAGTGTTGCGTTGCGTCACGCAAATATTGCCGGTCATCTCCGTAGTTCTATCGAGAGCATGGGGGGAGCTGTGGAGGCGATCGGTATCCGGCGCTCACTTGTTCTGAGGTTACCTTCAGGCAATCCTCTTGTGGCTCATCCTAGTGTTGGTGTACCAACTGCAGTTACGCTGCATGATGCTATGCGGGATAACGATAGCCGACCTGCTATTTTAGTTTATGACCACGTCGGACTTTCTGAGGAATGGATGACTCATCTGAATTGGTTGGGAACAAATGTCAAAGGCGTTCAGTGGATCAAGAGCCGTCAGGCTGGATGGGAATTATCCGAACTGGAGGGGCTATAAATGGGGGCGATTTTTCTTTCAGCAAGCGTACCTGTATCTGGCAGAAAACCATTTGATGAAGACTGCGAGCCACAAATGATCCAGTCTGCTGTTATAGCCTTAGCGACGGTTGCCTTCGGAAGACGCACCATTGTCTGGGGTGGGCATCCTGCTATAACCCCAATGCTTTGGGCGGCAGCTGAGGATTTAGGTGTTCAGTATGCAACAGCAGTCAAGCTCTTTCAGACTAAATTTTTCGAGGACTATTTCCCGGAAGATAATAGACGATTCGCAAACGTGACATTTGTTGACGCTGTAGATAATAGCCGTGTACAGAGTTTACATGCTATGCGAGAAGCAATGCTTACTTCAGAATCATTTGATGCAGCTGTCTTCATAGGAGGAATGGAAGGGATAAATGAGGAATATGAAATATTTCGTCAAATGCACCCTCATGCTAAATGTATTCCTATTGCTGTGACTGGGGGAGCAACAAGGGAATTAGCAAAAAGGCTTCGATATGCTATACCAGAAGATTTGGGGCCATTAGATTTTATCGGATTACTGTATCGAGAACTTAATATTTCCCCAGTCGAAGCACGTAATATCTAATTTTGACTAAAAAATCACGAGATAAATGTTATGGCAAAAAGAGTTTTTTTTAGTTTTCATTACCAGGATGTAAGCGATTTTCGAGCAAACGCTGTACGCAATCACTGGTTAACTAAATCTGATCGCGAAAGTGCGGGGTACTTTGATGCGTCAGTTTGGGAAGAGTCGAAAAAGAAAGGGGATGTTGCTCTTAAAAAATTGATTAATGGAGCGCTGGTCAATACTTCGAATACGTGCATTCTAGTTGGCAGTAATACATACGAACGTCCATGGGTTCGCTATGAAATTTTAAAAAGTTTTGTACGTGGCAATCACATTCTAGCCGTGCACATAAATGGAATCAAAGATAAGCATCAGAAAACAAAAGCACTTGGACCAAACCCTCTTGCTTATGTTGGAGTTACTTATTCTGCTGATGGGAAAACAGGAACACTCTGGGAAAAAGTGGGGGGAGAGTGGGTAGAATATAATAAAATTGATGGTTCTGCAAACTTCAGCACTTCAGTTGACTCTACTTATAGAGGAAATGGCTATAATCTTTCTAATTTCTTTAGTGTATATGATTGGATAAAAAATGATGGTTATAATAATTTTCCTTCATGGCTTAAATAGATATAGCCCAAGTTGAAATTTTTTTTCTAACATTCTTAGTTTGATGCTGAGTAGTTTCACCCTCTTGGCCAATCAGCAGACTGGTTGATAAATATAAAATAAATCTTTTCCTTTTCTAAAAAAATTGGAGGTTAGATATGAAACGTCAGGTTTTTTACAGCTTTCATTTCGATAATGATGTGATGAGAGTACAGCAAATTCGTAACATGGGAGTAATTGAAGGGGAGGAACCAGTAAGGCCCAACACTTGGGAGCAGATAAAGCGTACTGAAAAAGGTGTGAAAGATTGGATCGATGAGAATCTTAAGGGGAAATCCTGCTTAGTTGTGCTGATTGGTAGCGAAACTGCTACCCGCCCGTTGGTGATTTATGAGATTCAGAAAGCCTGGGAACAGGATAAAGCTGTAGTTGGTATCTTCATCCATCGACTGAACTGCCCGAACAATGGCTACGGGTCAAAAGGAGAGAATCCTTTTGACCAATTGATCTTCAAACGAGGAGATGAGGTTATTGAGCCATTGGTATACGAACCCGATAGTAACGATGCGTATAATGATATTAAGAAAAATTTATCAACTTGGGTTGAAAACGCTATCAATCAATAAATAGATGAAATGGACTTACTATGGCTTATTTTACCAAAAGAGAAGCTCGTGCAGCAGCAGCAGGCGCTCGTGGCTCTCGAACTGCCTATGCTGTTTTAAGGGAAGGGCTGGAAAGTTATAAAGAGCATGAAAATTTTGATGTTTTTCTTTCTCATTCAATTGATGATGCCGATCTCGTTCTGGGGATAATGGTATTGCTTCAACAACAAGGTTTAGGCGTTTATGTGGACTGGATTATTGACGCACAACTTTGCCGTGATTCAGTGAACAAAGAAACAGCTGCTGTCCTTCGTGAGCGTATGAAGCGCTCCAGTTCAATGATGTATATAGCTACTGAAAATGCCTCAAATTCGAAATGGATGCCATGGGAATTGGGCTTTTTTGATGGGCATCATTCAAATCAAGTCGCTGTCCTCCCACTACTTGATTATGAAAATCAGATCTTTGTAGGACAAGAATATCTTGCCCTTTACCCAGTTGTGACTAAGCATTTACAAGAGAACGTGATTAATCACTATGTTGAGGATCGAGGGAAGAAATGGAGCCATCTGAGGAATTTTGCTCGTGGTGTACAATCATGGCGTTCTTATTAAAAATTCATTAATTACTACTGCGTAACTATTGTTTGTCTTCGAGGTTGAGTCTCATAGCGAAGGCAGAGAAGTTTTGTTACCTAGTTACTGTGGCGAACTATAGACTGAAAATCATCCAGCGGGTATGCCATGAGTGTAGAGACAGGTTGAGTCTATGTTCGAGTTGCGAATTTATATGTATTTTTTTATTGTGTTTTAATATTGAACGTCTTTTTTATTCATGGATCTAACCCGTTCACATAACTGCACATAACCCCATTCCTGCTTCAGCAACCTGAATGTCGGAATGGACCGATACGACAAACTTGGATACCGACTTGGATTGATACTGACGCGCCTCAACAATGGCGAGTCACTGACCGTCAGGGGGCTTGCTGACGAATTTAACGTCTGCGAAAAAACAATACGGCGCAATCTGACTGAGCGCCTTGCTTACCTGAACCTGCTCCGACAAGGAAAGCAGTACCGCCTGCCGAAAGGGATTCTTGGACAGCGCAGCAATACGGATTTGCGTCGTTTTACCCGCATCCTCGTCGTTTTGCCATTCTGTATATGACCGGAGCCTTCGCTGCGGACTGGGGTACCCTGCCATGGCCGTGCCCGGACATTGCTGAAGTGACATTCGAAGCGTTCGGGCGCTGGTTAGAGCACTATCGCTGCGATGCGGGTCGGAAGGAGAATATCCTGATTGCCGTTCAGAACCTTATCGCAGTAAACCGTTCAAAATTGATTGAAGCAAAAATTCCCTCTTTTGTGTCTCAGAAAACCGATATTGCCGGGTATATACTGGATGACGGATGCTATTTGCTCCTCCCCGATACGCTCGATAAACTGGGCAATAATTGGGGGTTGTCTGCGAAAAATCTGGCCCGCCTGGTCGATGAGGCAGGCTACCTTACTCGCTCGGAAGGCGATCGGCTCGCTGCACGCAGGACCATCCGCAAAGTCAATGTGACGGGCTACTGTTTCTCCGCTGATTTTGTTAAAGCCAGACTCTGATTTCTTACTCATTGATATCAAAGGCCGCCCGTACAGGCGGCCTTTATCATTAATGCTCATTAATCAGATGCCCGGAAAATGTCTTTGCATTGCACCTAAGCCGCCCTGTCGACTTACTTCCATAAAAATACGCCGGAAACGATTAGTTTTAGATTGTAAATAAGTTTAACGCTCTTAAATCAATGAAGGCACCAATCCGCTTTAAATAATCGTCACCAACCAGCTGAGGATGATAAACCATGTTTTCATTAAATGCAGAGTAGTGTTGAAACGCACAGCGGCCAATTGCCGATGGAACATTATTCACAATGCCATATGTGGTACCAAACGTAAGGTCTATTATTTCCATGTTTGGCGTCGTCAGCCATGCATGTAAATTCATAATTCCGACACCTGACGTCGGATCGCCCAGATTATTTTTTAGGGTGTCTTCGGATGTATAAAAGACCGGGTTTTTATCATAATCCACATAACCTAAAGTATAATAGAGCGGAGTTTGTAAGGCGTCCTCCAGAGCATCCTTAACAATATACATGTATCCAAAGCACTGCTGTGATATCTCTTCTGGCGTGTGTTCTGAAGCGAGATCCTGAATCACGTTGAGTGCAGCTTCACCCTTATCACCCGTCAGAAAAGGCGTTTTGCTTAACCTGATCCTGGGGACTTCAAGACCCCATTTTTTTGAGCGTTTTACAGCAGAAATGAATTCGGTCTCATAGTTAACGCTCTTACTCAGCCAGCTTATTAATCTTCTGAACATTACACCCTCCCTGAACGGGTTAAATCGACTGTTCTTTCGCAATCCGCGTTTCCATGCTAAGAGCGGTATTGTCCTTAAAAGTTGTTACCAGTATGCTGGTTAGAAATTCTCAATAATATTCTAAATATTATGATTTTCTATCATAATCTGATTTTGCCTGCATAGCCGTCTGTGCCCTGCAAGTCTGCCTGATTTATTATTAGGTAGGCTGAGGTAACATGGATCTGGCAATCGCCTGACGACAAGCAGTGTCATTCATAACGCTAACAGGGCGGAGCACTGTTTTTCCGCCGGCTTTGCCACAGTTGGCTTCAGTATTCTTACCCGTCGATGCTACAGGTCGCCCGCAAAGGCGACCTGTATTCTGACTGCGGTCAGTCAGGTTACTCGGAAAGGGTCACGCATTGCCAATATGCTGCTCAATCAACTGCCCGGTCGCTTTCAGTCGCTGCGGATGCAGATGGGCATAACGTTGTGATTACTGGATACTGCGATGCCCGAGCTGAGCTTGAACGTCATATAAGGTGCCTCCTCGTGAAACGATTAATGCGGCAACCGAATGACGGCAGGTGTGAATGCAGACCTCCTCATCGTAAATACCTGCCCGCCGGATAATGCGTCTGAAGGCTTTGGTGACATTGCAGACCGGTTTGCGCGAAATTTTGCCGCCAAACATCCAGATATTGCCACCCAAGCGGGGCAGTTCAGCAATCAGTTTTACCGCCCAGTCATTGAGATGGGCCAGTCGCCCTGAGCCATGCTTGGTTTCCGACAGCCACAGCGTTCCCTGTTGCTTACTGTAATGCGCCCATTTTGCCTGCTTCAGTTCGTCACGTTGCAACCCGGTCAGTAACAGTTAACGAATATAAATACCGGCCACACAGCTTCTATCCTCGCTGGCTGCATCAAATATGCGTCTGATCTCTGTTTCCGAGAAATAGCGCAGGCGGGCGTTATTTTCACGCAGAAGAGGGATGCCGGATTCACCGTTACCATCGCATGGAGCAGCGGCCATCTGAGAAGGGCTTTCAGCAGGGCAATCACCGGTTATTGGTGGCAGGCTGACAGGTTTCGCACAGTGATGACTGAAGATGCGTGACGTGCCGAGGCGTTATTTCATTGGGCAATAGATTTCCCATCACAGGGGCAATATGGTCACGGAAGCGCTGCCCATTCTGCTTCCTGAAGGGTCGGTATGGCTCGGCATTTGTCCCGCTCATAACGTGGGTCAGTGCCGGTGGCTATCTGGCGTTTCATCTCCGTGGCAATCTTTCGGGCTGTCATGACATCAATCCCCAGCCAGTGACCAATACTGATAGCGCGTTTGCGGCCCTGCCAGAGATAGCGCAGGAGAAATTTCTTTTTGCCTTCTCCTTTGCCTACTAGACACTTAAGCCCGCTGATTTTGGTATTGCTATACTCGGCTTCACGGGAAGGGGCTTCGAATTCATTCGGAGGCAGACCATCAATAAGGCGGTGAGTGAACTTAAAACGGCGTGGTGGGGACATGCAGAGGTCTCCTTATGCATGGGTGATTAATGTGTTAAGCGTTCAGAAATTGTGGCTGGGAGGGAGGAGTCCCGCGCCTCAGTGAGTTATGCGAGCTGTGGAGGAAAAGGCTGCATGGCTATGAACTGGCATTATAGGTCATGGGGGGAGCGGGAAAGATGAATCGGCATTCTCCGGTCTGTCTCTGGTCTTCCCCGCAACTTACCCGGTGAAATCCCTGAAAACGGGATGTGAAAAAGCGTTGTGACATAACGTTTTGACAGGTCATTAGCCGTTTTCCCGGGTAGCAGTGGCTGGGAAAAGTTGGTTGACGGAGGGCTGATAACCGAATTTATTGAGAACCGTGAGCAAGGCCGGGAATCCTTTCTGGGATTGTAAGGGTTGAGCAAGCCTACCGGCGCGGTAGTGCTTTGCACACATCCGAAGTGAGGCGATGCTGCTTGTCTTCTCCTGACCGGACAGAGACCGGATTCTGCCTTGCTGTGATCAATTCACCAGTAGGTATACTTGGTGAAAATAGTGTTTATTGGCCTTTTGAAGCTCAAAAGAGGGCGGCACTGTGATCGGAAGGACAGGGAGTGGGTAAAAGGAAAGGCTCAGGCTGGATGGAAGAGGACGAGTGGGGGGGAACTATGGCTAAGACGGCCAGAAATCTACCGGAACCCAGAAAGCAAAAACCCAGCCATAGGCTGGGTTCTCTAAATAAGTGGTGCCCGGACTCGGAATCGAACCAAGGACACGGGGATTTTCAATCCCCTGCTCTACCGACTGAGCTATCCGGGCAACGGGGCGCATTAAACCTGATTCACTGCGCTCCGTCAACGAAAT
>Ga0209371_1001463_pt1 | contig 15921 bp, 15 predicted proteins | sample AgamicAtAmrz_FD_187165 | JGI IMG/M metagenome (GOLD analysis project Ga0209371, IMG submission 187165) | Agave microbial communities from Guanajuato, Mexico - At.Am.rz (SPAdes) (version 2) | ecosystem: Host-associated > Plants > Roots > Rhizosphere | place: Guanajato, Mexico | collected 2012-06-07
CGACGCCGTGACAGGTCACGATGCCGACCCCTGTTATCACCACATCATTGTCAGATTTCATCGTCTGTCATCCTTTGCAGCCGGCCCCGCCGAAACGGTCACGGCTATCCAACAGCGGTCGCGAACAACCACTTCATGCGTTGCGGAATAAAGCGCGCGATGCGGATTGGCAATGGTGAAGGCCTGATCCGCCGTCGCGAGCCCACGATTTTCGCGCTCAAAAACCGGGCCGGCGGGAAAAACGCTCTCCTTCGAAACGAACGGAAACGCTTATTTCTGCGCATCCGCGGCGATCGCCGCCATCAGGCCGACTTCCTCGGCCCGCTTCTTGACGATAGGCCCAAGCGGAATTTCACTGAAGGGCATGGTCCTGAGCTTAAGCTGCGCGTCGCAGACCTTCTTGCCATCCGAGGTGATCTTCGCCTTGGTAACGGCAAAGCCGGAGCCGTCATGCTCCAGCACCGCCTCGATGTCGAGAACAGCGCCCGGCTCCACGAAGGTGCGCATCTTGGCGCCGTCGACCGACATCAGGAACGGCATGGACGCAAAATCGGAAAATGCCAGAACCAGCATGCCGGAAGCCTGCGCCATGGTCTCGATCAGAAGCACGCCCGGAACCAGCGGCATGCCGGGAAAGTGGCCCTCGAACACCGGGCTCTTGTCGGGAACGACAGACTGCGCCTTCAACGTGCGCGTCGTCATGTCCACGGCCTCGACCTTGTCGATCATCTGAAAATATTCAAGCAGCATCCGTCCGGCCCGTCTCTGGTCGGTTAGTCATGGTTCGCCCGCAGGCGGCATCAAAAGAAAATGCCCGCTGCAAGCGGGCATTGTCACATCAGCCCTTGGCTGCGCGCAATTCGTCGATCTTGGCGCAAAGGTTCTTCAACACGAAATATTCTTCGGTGGAAACCTTGCCTTCGTTGACTTCCTGCGTCCACTGCTCGAGCGGAATCTTGATGCCGAATTCCTTGTCGATCGCGAAAACGATATCAAGAAAGTCGAGGCTGTCGATGCCCAGATCGTCGATCGTGTGGCTCTCCGGCGTAATGGTTTCGCGGTCGATTTCGCTGGTTTCGGCGATAATGTCGGCAACCTTGTCGAATGTAGCTGTCACGCCCATAATCCTTATTGTCGTTCGTATGAATTATCCTGTCTGACGCACCACATAGGCAAGTCGCACAAAAAAGCCAATGGTTTCGTGACGTAACTTTGAAATTTGCCCCAAAACTGTTGCCTAAACAGCAACCGAATGACGGCCGCGTCCATTGCCGAGATAAGCGTCGAAGATTGCCGCGATGTTACGCACGAAGGGCTTTCCAGCCTCCGTCACCGCAAAAATATCGGCGTCCATCCGCACCACGCCGTCCCTGTCGCTTGCGGCAAAATGCTGCGCCTGGGCTCTCAGGGAATGGCTCACCTTGCCGAAACGGTGCTGCAACTGCGAAAGATCGATAGCGAAATCGCACATCAGCCTTTCGATGACATGCGAACGCAGATGATCGTCTTCAGACAGCTCTATGCCCTTGACGGCGGCAAGACCACCCTCGCCCACCATCCGCTGATATTCCCCCGTCGCCACCATGTTCTGCACATAACCCTGCGGCAGCCTGCCGATGGACGATGCGCCAAGCCCGATCAGCGCATCGGCCGTGTCGGTCGTATAGCCCTGAAAATTCCGCCGCAGGGCGCCCGCTTCGGCGGCCTGACACAATGTATCGGTCGGCTTTGCGAAATGATCGATGCCGATGGCCTCGTAACCCGCCTGTTTCAGCATCTCCGCCGCCATTGTCATCTGGCGGTAGCGCTCGGCAATATCCGGCAGGGCGTGCTCCGGGATCAGCGACTGGTGTTTTTTCATCCACGGAACATGCGCATAACCGAAAAGCGCGATGCGATCGGGGTCGAGCGACACGATCTGGTTCACCGTCTTTTCCAATGTCCCGCAGGTCTGGAACGGCAGCCCATAAAGAATGTCGCAATTGACCGAGTGAACGCCCCTCGCCCGCACCGCATCCACCACGGATTTCGTCTGCTCGAAGGACTGGATGCGGTTGATGGTTTTTTGCACTTTGTCATCGAAGTCCTGAACCCCGAGGCTCGCCCGCGACATGCCGATGGCGGCAAGCGCATCGTAGCGGCTGTCATCCAGATCGTTGGGGTCCATCTCGACGCTGATCTCGGGTGCGAGGCCGAAGGTGAAATGACGCCGCAGACAGTCCATCAGGCTCTGCATGTCCTCCGGCTTCAGCATGGTCGGCGAACCGCCGCCGAAATGCACGGCGCTCACCACCGCATCCGGCGAAACAAGTGCGCCGACGGCTTCGATCTCCTGCTTAAGTGCTTCAAGATAAACGGCAATCGGTTCGTATTTCAGCGTGTGCTTGGTGTGGCAGGCGCAGAACCAGCAAAGCCGGTCGCAATAGGGAATATGCAGATAAAGCGACAGGCGATTCCTGTGGCCGAGTGCGCCGAGCCAGCGGCGATAGGCGCCATTATCGATTCCCTCGTGGAAATGCGGCGCGGTCGGATAGCTCGTGTAACGCGGCACTGCACCCGAATATTTGTGAAGAAGTTCGGTATTCATCGCCCGATTTGCCTTTTATCAAGAAAATGTCGATTTCCTCTCTTTCAGTAACGGCTGCGACAGTTTGCAACTTTGACTTCAATCAAATTGCACCGTAAGTTCTTGCTAAAGTAGACGCAGGGGCGACGGCTACGTGGCGAAAGCCTTGCATGAGACCGGATTTGACACCCACGGTCGTAATCGTCCCGAAAAAGCCAGCATTGGAAAAGGCTTATGGACACGCTGCAGAAGACCATCCACAATTCGGAAGAGCCCGTCGTTTGCCGCTCCTGCGAGGCGCGTCACGGCGGTCTTTGCAGCACGCTGACGCCGCAGCAGCTTTGCGACCTCAACCGCCATTCCAGCCGCAAAAAGCTGGAAGCGGGCAATGAGCTTCTCGGGCAGGGCGAACTCGTCACCTCCTATGGCAATATTTTGAACGGCGTGGTCAAGCTGTCGAAAATGATGTCGGATGGCCGCCAGCAGATCGTCGGCCTGCAATTCGCACCGGACTTTCTCGGCCGGCCCTTCATGGCGGAAAGCAAGATGACGGCGGAAGCCGCAACCGATGTGGAAATTTGTCTCTTCCCGCGCCGCGTCGTCGACCGGATGGTTTCCGAAGTGCCCGATATGGAGCGCAAGCTCCACAGCCAGTCCCTGAAGGAATTGGACGAGGCGCGCGACTGGATGCTGACGCTGGGCCGCAAATCGGCGCAGGAAAAGGTTGCCAGCTTCCTTTACATGATCGCCACCCATATCGATCCGGAAAACGACGACAAATCCTGCTTTGACCTGCCGCTTTCACGCGCCGATATCGCCGATTTCCTCGGGCTCACCATCGAAACGGTTAGCCGGCAAATGACAAAGCTGCGCAAGGAAGGCATTATCTGCATAGAGAACAATCGCCACATCACCGTGCCTGATCTCGACGTGCTGAGCGACGCCGCCGGCAACGACTGACGGAATTTGCCCTTTCACTGCCCCTGAACTGCAGGCGTCCCGAAATTGATGTGCGGCGCCCGCGCCTGAGCGGGTGCGAGCGCAAAACCGGCAAGAACCAGCAAAGCGGCGATGCATTTCATGATATTTCACCCCGTGCCCCGCTTTTTCAGCGGCCTGTTTGTTATGGCCGCATCATAAGCGGCAAACCGCATCCATCCGCTTAACATCTTGGGTAAGCGGAAGGTTCAGAGGCAGGGTAAAGAAGGGGTTATGATTGCCGCTCCTCCCGCAAGATTGAGCCGTCGAAGCAAATCAGGCTTTCGCTGCAAGCAGCAACAGGACAAGGGAGAGAGGGCTGGACATGCCGGCCAGTACAAAAGCGAATACGCAGGCGACCCCGTAACTTAGCCACCCTAAACGATATCGCGTGGCCGCACCCCACAAGCAAACTAAAATGTTCAGAGCAAAGATCGATATACCGAGGAAGATCGACGGCCCTATATCGAGTAAGCGCAGGACAAGAGGCAGAACGCCCAACAAAACTACAAAAACTAAAAGCACTTTTGGATTGCGCATTTCGATCAAAACCGGTTTCGCAAAATATAGCGCCAAAGCTGCCATACGCGATGGCCATAGCATGTATTGATTTGGGATTTATTGCGAGGCGGCAGGCGTCGCAACCGGCTTCTGGTTTTCGGCAAGCGCCCGCAGCTCCGCCACGCGGCGCTTGTATTCGGCTTCCGATATCTGGCCGTTGCGCCGTGCCGCACCGAGGCGCGACAGGCTCGATTCCATGGTGGATGCCTCATCCTCACCCATCTGGGTGCCTGCGGCCGTCAGCGGCTGCGAGAAGGTCGGATAGGTGCCGGTGTCGCGCTTCTGGCTTACCGCAGTGTCGCTGACCGGGCGCGGGCCGACGATTTCAGCCGTCGGGCGGCGCATATGGGCGGGCGCGACGATCGGCTCCGGAGCCTTGCAGGCAGCAAGTGTGGCGGCGAGCATTGCGCCGGAGAGCGAAAGCACAGCGATTCTTGCCGCATTTTCCGCATATGTTCCCCATGTGCCCATGTGCTTGCCCATCGTCATGTTCCGCCTGTAAGGATATCTGCCGATATCGAATTCGACCACGGTTCGGCCCTTTGCGGCCTCCCCTTTGCTGGTGGAACTTGTATTCGTTTTCATGCAGAATGTGCAAACACAAATTTGGTGGAGGATGGTGCATGGCAGGTGTTGACGGCGGCGGCAAGAAAAAGGGCGGCAAAACGCCCGGCTTCGACGCCAGCTCCGCCGAGGCCTACCTGATCCGCGACCCGGAAACCTTCGCGATCAACATCGCCCGTGCGCTCGAAAATCTCGGCAAGGCCGCATCCGAGTGGCTGGCGCCGCGCGAACGCGGTGAGATCCTTGAGACCAGCGCCGATCCGGTAACCGATCTCGTCAAGACGCTCTCCGATGTCGCCGAATACTGGATGGCCGAACCGAAGCGCTCGCTCGAGGCGCAGACCCATCTGCTTTCCAGCTATTACGATCTCTGGGCGAAATCGGTGGCGCAGTTTTCCGGCGATGCCGATTCGGCCGCGGAAAAACCCGCCGAAAGCGGCCCTGCGGAACGCAGGAGCAGGCGTTTTGCCGATGCCGACTGGCAGGCCAATCCGTTCTTCGATTTTCTCCTGAAGGCCTACCAGACCACCGTCGGTTTCGCCGACCGGATGGTGACGGAGGCAGACGGGCTGGACGAACATACCCGCACCAAGGCGCTGTTTTACATGCGCCAGGTGACGGAGGCCCTTTCGCCGGCCAATTTCGTCTTCACCAATCCGCAGGTCTTTCGCGAAACGGTCGCCTCCAGCGGCGCCAATCTCGTCAAGGGCATGGCGCAGCTGGCGGAGGATGTCGCGGCCGGCAATGGCCATCTGAAACTGCGCCAGACCGATTACAGCAAATTCGTCATCGGCCAGAATATCGCCGTCACGCCGGGCAAGGTGGTGGCGAAAAGCCCGCTCTGCGAAATCATCCATTATGCGCCGACGACGCAGAAGGCCTTCAAACGGCCTTTGCTGATCGTGCCGCCATGGATCAACAAATTCTACATTCTCGATCTCAACCCGCAGAAATCCTTCGTCGGCTGGTGCCTCGAGCAGGGCCACAGCGTCTTCATGGTCTCCTGGATCAACCCGGATGCCCGCCTCGCCGACAAGGGCTGGGACGATTACGTTCGTGAAGGCATCGATTTTGCGTTGGATACCATCGAGGAGCGAACCGGCGAAAAGGAAATCAACGCCATCGGTTATTGCGTCGGTGGCACGCTTTTATCCTCGGCGCTGGCGCTGCATGCGCATCAAGGCGATGAGCGCATCCGCAGCGCCACGCTGCTGGCCGCCCAGACCGATTTCATCCATGCCGGCGATCTCAAGGTCTTCATAGACGAAGGCCAGCTTGCGGCGCTGGACAAGCACATGCAGGCAGTCGGTTATCTCGACGGCTCGATCATGGCGACCGTCTTCAACATGCTGCGCGCCTCCGATCTCATCTGGCCCTATGTTGTCGATAATTACCTGCGCGGCACCGAGCCCCTGCCCTTCGACCTGCTCTACTGGAACTCCGATTCGACCCGGGTGACGGCCGCCAGCCATTCCTTTTATCTGCGCAATTGTTACCTCGAGAACAATCTCGCCCGCGGGCTGATGCGGGTTGCCGGCAAGCGGATCAATCTCGGCGACATCAAAATCCCGGTCTATGACCTCGCCACCCGCGACGACCATATCGCGCCGGCGAAATCGGTTTTCACGGGTGCCGCGCTGTTCGGCGGGCCGGTGGAATTTGTGCTTGGCGCTTCCGGCCATATCGCCGGCGTCGTCAATCCGCCGCAGCTTGAAAAATACCAATATTGGACAGGACCGTCACCGGCCGGAGACTTCGATGCCTGGCAGGCCACTGCGACGCCGCATAAGGGCTCCTGGTGGGTGCACTGGCAGAACTGGATCGAAAGCCAGAGCGCTGAAAAGGTGAAGGCGCGAAAACCGGAAGACGGCAAGCGCCCCATGCTCGGCGATGCGCCGGGAACCTATGTCCTCTCCTGACCGCACCCATCATTTCTCATCTTTCAGGCCACATGTTCTTCACGCCCCCGCTTACTCCCGCCACGCTGATTTCCCGCTACAAGCGTTTCCTGTTCGACGCCGTTCTGGAGGACGGCACCGCGATCACCGGCTCCTGCCCCAATACCGGCTCCATGCGCGGGCTCACGACACCGGGCTCCCGCATATGGCTGTCGGAACATGACAGCCCCACCCGCAAATACCGACACATGCTGGAAATGGTCGAGGCCGATGGCACCACGGTCGGCATCAATACCGGCATGCCCAACCGGCTGGCGGAAGAGGCTATCCTCACCGGCCGCATCCCTGAACTTGGCGGCTATTCGACGATCCGGCGCGAACAGAAATATGGCCGCAATTCCCGCATCGATTTCCTGTTGTCCGAACCCGGCCGGCCGGATGCCTATGTGGAAGTGAAGAACGTGCATTTCATGCGCGAACAAGGCCTCGCCGAATTTCCTGATACCGCCACCAAACGCGGCGCGAAACATCTGGAGGAGCTGGGTGACGCTGCGGAAGCAGGTTACCGTTCGGTGATGCTCTATCTCATCCAGCGCGACGATTGCGACCGGATGCGCATCTGCGACGATCTCGATCCCGTCTATGCGCTGGCGTTTCAGCGGGCGATGGCGCGCGGCGTGGAGGCCTATGCGGTGAAATGCGCGGTTTCCCCGACACAAATTTCGGTCAGCGGAACGGTTAAGATGGACGAATGGCGTCCGGCTGTTTTATGAACAGGGACGTAAAGAGACAGAAAGCACCAAGATGGTCACCTATATCGACGCAGCCTCCGCCCCCCTCAAGAATACCGGCGTCATCCGCCTCTATAACTCTGAGGACTTCGACGGGATGCGCAAGGCGTGCCAGCTGACGGCGCGCTGCCTCGATGAACTCGCCGCAATCGTCAAGCCGGGCGTGACGACCGACGCCATCGACCGTTTCGTCTTCGAATTCGGCGCCGACCACGGCGCGCTGCCGGCGACGCTGAATTATCGCGGTTATACGAAATCCGTCTGCACCTCGATCAACCACGTCGTCTGCCACGGCATTCCGGATGAAAAGCCGCTGCGCGATGGCGATATCGTCAATATCGACGTGACCTATGTGCTGGATGGCTGGCATGGCGATTCGAGCCGCATGTATCCGGTCGGCCAGATCAAGCGCGCCGCCGAGCGGCTGATGGAAGTGACCTATGAATGCCTGCTGCGCGGCATCGCGGCGGTGAAGCCCGGTGTACGCACCGGTGCAATCGGCGCGGCGATCCAGGCCTATGCGGAAGCCGAGCGCTGCTCCGTCGTGCGCGATTTCTGCGGCCATGGCGTCGGACGCCTGTTCCACGACACGCCGAACATCCTGCATTACGGCCGCCCGGACGAAGGGCCGGAAATCCGCGAAGGCATGATCTTCACCATCGAGCCGATGATCAATCTCGGCAAACCGCATGTGAAGGTGCTTTCCGACGGCTGGACGGCGGTAACGCGCGACCGGTCGCTCTCCGCGCAATATGAACATGCCGTCGGCGTCACGGCCACGGGCTGCGAAATCTTCACACTGTCGCCCGGCGGCTTCGACCGTCCGGGCCTGCCGCCGCTTCCCCCCGCATAAGGCCAGACCCGCCTATGGCAAAACGCCCCGCCCCGCCTTCCGCCGATCTTTCCACAACTCCCGGCTTTCAGGCGGGCGAAGGCGATCTTTTCGGCGAGGCGGATGAGCGCGGTTTTTTCGCCGAACCGCGAAGCGGCGCGAAAAGATCGGCAGCCATTGTCGAACAGGAAACGGATGCCGCCCATTATCATGGACATCGCGACCGGCTGCGGGCGCGTTATCGCGATGGCGGCGACGCGGCGCTCGCCGATTACGAATTGCTGGAGCTTCTTCTCTTCCGGCTGATCCCGAGGCGGGATACCAAACCCATCGCCAAGGCTCTCATTGCCCGTTTCGGAACGCTTGGCAGCGTGCTCTGCGCGCCCTTGCCGTTGTTGCAGGAGGTGAAGGGCGTGGGCGAAACCGTGGCTCTCGATCTGAAGCTCGTCGCCTCCGTTTCCCAGCGCATGCTGAAAAGCGAAATCCGCAACAAGCAGGTGCTGGGCTCATGGTCCTCGGTCATCGATTATTGCCACGCCGCCATGGCCCATGAAACGCGCGAACAGTTCCGCGTCCTGTTCCTCGACAAGCGCAACGTCCTGATCGCCGATGAGGTGCAGGGTCAGGGAACCGTGGATCACACGCCGGTCTACCCGCGCGAAGTGGTGCGCCGCGCCCTTGAACTTTCATCTACTGCCTTGATTTTAATCCACAATCATCCAAGTGGAGACCCAACCCCTTCGCGCGCCGATATCGAGATGACCAAGACCATCATTGATACGGCAAAGCCGCTCGGCATCACCGTCCACGACCACATCATCATCGGCAAGGACGGTCATGCCAGTTTCAAAGGCCTTCGGCTGATCTGAAGTAGACGCGAAAGCTTAAGAAGAGCTGCAACCCATGGGAGCGGCATCAACACAAAATTAACACCTATAAATTAGCATTTCCGAAAATAATAAATCAAGGCATCGAACCTTGATGCCTGAAGGAACGGGGGTGCTTTATGTTTAATGGAGTGCGTTTCTTTCGCGATAGATCTGGCTCGTCTGCTGTCGAGTTCGCCATCGTCGCACCGATATTCTTTCTCGTCCTGCTCACCATGATCGCCTACGGCATTTATCTGATGGCGGCCTATTCGGTGCAGCAGATCGCCGCCGACGCGGCGCGGACGGCGGTTGCCGGCCTCAACACGACCGAGCGCCAGCAGCTTGCCCGGGATTTCGTCACCAAAAGCGACCTCAGCTACGCCTTCATGGACAAGAGCCGCTTCACCGTCGATGTCGCCACCGATCCCGCCAATGCCAACCAGTTCACGGTGAAGGTCGAATATGACGCCCGCGATCTGCCGATCTGGAGCCTCTACAGCTACACCCTGCCCGAGCCGGTCATCCGGCGTTTTTCCACCATCCGGATCGGAGGAGCATGACATGCGAGATATTCATTCCCTGCTTCCCCGCTTCCTCAAGGATAAAACGGGCAACATCGCCATTTCGGCGGGGCTCACCGCACCGCTCTTCATCGGCATATTGGCGCTCGGCGTCGATTACGGTTATCTGACATTGCAGAAACGGCAATTGCAGCAGACCGCCGATCTCGCGGCCATATCGGCGGCAGCCAACGCCACGGACGCCGAAAAGGCGGTTCAGCAATATTTCGCCCTCAATGGCATGGATCTCGGTGTCAGGACGGCCCAGGGCCTTTTGACCGAAAAGGGCCTGCAACCCTTCGACCCGCTGAATGAATTCGCCAACAGCAAGGGTTACGCCGAAGTCATCAAGGGACACTACGAGCCGGATGCGACAGTCCCGGTCGGCCAGCGTTTCGTCGATAACGCCCTGCCCACCAATGCGATAAAGGTGAACATCGTCGAACAGGGCCAGATATTCTTCGCTTCCGCCTTCACCAAGCCGCCAAAGGTCTCGGCGGTCGGAACGGCCTCGTCCCAAAGGATCGCGGCATTTTCGGTAGGATCGCGCCTCGCCAGCCTCGATGAGGGAATTCTCAACAGCCTGCTCGGCGGTCTGCTCGGCACCACGGTTTCATTGAAACTCATGGATTATCAGGCGCTTCTCGCCGCCGATGTCAATGCGTTGAAGATCGTCGAGGCGCTGGCCATCGATCTCAACCTCACCGCTGGCACCTATAAGGATGTTCTGAAGACGGAAATCAGCTACGGCAAATTCCTCGAGGTGCTGACGAAAACCACGGGGCTGCAGCCGGCGGTCGTCAACATTTTGAATACGCTGCAAAAAACCGTCAACAAGAGCAACGTCAAGATCAAGCTGGAGGAGATACTCAATCTCGGTCCGTTCTCGGACAAGCTGATCGGTACGGGCGAAAACCTCAAGGTCACCGCCGGCGTCTTCGATCTCATCAATGCCGCCGCCGTGGCGGGCAATGGCGGCAACCAGCTTGGGCTTAATATCAACGCCAATCTTCTCGGCCTCGCCTCGGTCAAGGCAACGCTCGCCATCGGTGAACCGCCGGTCGAAACGCCGTCGCTTGCCGTCGGCGGTCAGGGCACCGTGGTGCGCACCGCACAGACCCGTCTTGCGGTCAGTGTCGTGGTGGACGGGCTTCAGGCCATAGCCGGCCTCAAGGTCAATCTCCCGCTTTATGTGGAAGTTGCCCATGCCGAAGCGCGGCTTGCCGATATCCGCTGCACGGGCGGCGGACAGGGCACCGTCGATGTCGAGGTCGTTCCCGGCGTCGTCGAAATCGCCCTTGGCAATGTCGACACCACGGCCTTTGCCAATTTCGGCAGGGACCCGCGCGTCACCAAGGCCGCAATCGTGGATTCGGCGCTGCTCGCCATCAACGGCAGCGCCCTCATCAACGCCACCAATATGACCAAGACCAAGCTGACCTTCACGCAGTCCGACATTACCCAGGCCAAGATCAAGAGTGTCTCCACCAAGGACACCGTCACCACTCTTGTCAGTTCACTGCTGAAGAACCTCAATCTCGATATCAGGCTTCTCTTCCTCAACCTGGATTTGGGAGGCCTGGCGGGCATTCAGTCGGCGCTTGCCAACACGCTTGCGGCAGTCACCGCTCCGGTCGATCAACTGCTCTACAACGTGCTTCTGGTTCTCGGCGTCAAGATCGGCGAAGCCGATGTTCGGGTCACGGATGTCCGCTGCCAGCAGCCGGCGCTGGTGCAATAATTCAGCACCGCGCATGAAAAAAGCCGCCGGAGGGTCTCCCGGCGGCTTTTTTTCGTTTAAGGCTTCATATCACGCGTTGGCGATTGCCAGACGCTTCTCATCGCGGCCGCTCTTCATGCGCTCGGACAGCAGGAACGCCAGTTCCAGCGCCTGATCGGCATTGAGGCGCGGATCGCAATGGGTGTGGTAACGGTCGGACAGCGAATCCGCCGTCACCGCGCGCGCGCCACCCGTGCATTCCGTCACATCCTTGCCGGTCATCTCGATATGGATGCCGCCCGGATGCGTGCCTTCGGCGCGGTGGATTTGGAAGAAGCTTTCGACTTCCGACAGAATGCGCTCGAAAGGACGCGTCTTGTAGTGGTTGAGCGTGATCGTGTTGCCATGCATCGGGTCGCAGGACCAGACGACCTTACGGCCTTCCTTCTCCACAGCGCGGATGAGCTTCGGCAGACTATCCGCCACCTTGTCGTGACCGAAACGGCAAATCAGCGTCAGGCGGCCCGCCTCATTCGCCGGGTTCAGCGCATCGATCAGCTCGATCAGATTGTCAGGCGTCAGCGACGGACCGCATTTCAGGCCGATCGGGTTCTTGATACCACGGAAATATTCCACATGCGCATGGTCGAGCTGGCGCGTGCGGTCGCCGATCCAGATCATGTGGCCGGACGTCGCGTACCAGTCACCGGAGGTGGAATCGATGCGGGTGAGCGCCTCTTCGTAGCCAAGCAGCAGAGCCTCATGGCTGGTGAAGAAATCGGTTTCGCGCAGGCTCGGATTATTGTCCGCGCTGATGCCGATCGCCTTCATGAAGTCCATGGTTTCGGAAATCCGGTCGGCCAGCTTGCGGTAACGATCCGCCTGCGGGCTGTCCTTGATGAAGCCGAGCATCCACTGGTGAACGTTTTCAAGGTTGGCGTAACCACCCATCGCGAAAGCGCGCAGCAGGTTCAGCGTCGCGGCCGACTGGCGATAAGCGTCGAGCTGGCGCTCCGGGCTCGGTATGCGCGAACCTTCGTTGAATTCGATACCGTTGATGATGTCGCCGCGGTAAGACGGCAGCGTCACGCCATCGAGCACTTCCACGTTGGAAGAGCGCGGCTTGGCGAACTGACCGGCAATGCGGCCGACCTTCACGACGGGCAGCTGCGCGCCATAGGTGAGCACAACGGCCATCTGCAGGAACGCGCGGAAGAAGTCGCGGATATTATCCGCGCCATGTTCGGCGAAGCTTTCGGCGCAATCGCCGCCCTGCAGCAGGAAGGCGTTGCCTTCCGCCACATTGGCGAGCTGCTTCTTCAGGCGGCGTGCCTCACCGGCAAAGACCAGGGGCGGATAAGTCGCAAGCGTGGCTTCCGTTGCCGCAAGCGCTGCCGCATCCGGGTATTCGGGAACCTGCTGGATCGGTTTCTGCCGCCAGCTGCCGGGGGTCCAATTCTGTGCCATGTTCTCACCCTTTTCTCGCCCGCGCGACGTCGCGCGGCCGCCTCGAAAAATTGAGCGGCTTATAGCTCCAAGCATCGGCTTTGCATAGCCGATCCCTGAGCCATCCGGCTCATTCTGCCCGTTTTGAGCGCTCCAGACGCACAAAAGTCAATTCAAACGATTTAACAACCCCGCCGCCATTCGAAAACTTCGCTTTCAAAGGGCGGCGGGCTGATGCGGGCGGCGATTATATCACGCCTGTACCGGCGTTACATACGCTCGCCATTCACGACGCGATAGCTCGGCGAATACATCGTCACCAGCTCTTCGGCGGCCGTCGGATGAACCGCCATGGTGCGGTCGAAATCATCCTTGGTGCAGCCGGCTTTCAGCGTGATGCCGAGAAGCTGCGCCATCTCCCCTGCCTCATGGCCGAGAATATGCACGCCCAGGACCTTGCGGTCGGCGGCATTGACGATCAGCTTCATGATCGTCTTTTCCTGACGGCCGGAAAGCGTCGCCTTCATCGGCCGGAACTGGGCGCGATAGACTTCCAGTTCCGGATATTTCTTGCCCGCTTCCTCTTCCGAAAGACCGACGGTGCCGATTTCCGGCTGCGAGAACACCGCCGTTGCAATCAGCTCGTGATCCGGCTTGGTCGGGTTGTTCTTGTATTCGGTTTCGATGAAGCACATGGCCTCATGGATCGCCACCGGCGTCAGCTGTACCCGGTCGGTGACGTCGCCCAGCGCGAAGATGTTCGGCACATTCGTGCGCGAATAATCGTCGACGATAATCGCACCGCGCGCATCCAGCTTCACACCGGCATTTTCCAGACCCAGACCCTTGGTGTTCGGATCGCGGCCCAGCGCCAGCATGACCAGGCCGACATGCAGCGAGGCGCCCTGCTTGGTACGGGCCACAAAGCCACCGGTACCATCCTTGCTGACTTCCTCGATGATATCTTCGAGAATGATGCGGATGCCCTTGGCCTCCATCGCTTCATGCAGGCCCTTGCGCATGTCCTGATCGAACCGCGACAGGATTTCCTTGCCGCGATAGATCAGGGTCGTTTCGACACCGAGCCCATGGAAGATATTGGCGAATTCCACAGCGATATAACCGCCGCCGGCGATCAGGATCGATTTCGGCAGTTCTTCCAGGTCGAAAGCCTCGTTGGACGAGATCGTCAACTCATGACCGGGCAGCGCCTTGTGCTCGTTCGGCGTGCCGCCGACGGCAATCACGATACGCTCGGCCGTGAAGGTCTTGCCGGTTTTCGTCAGCTTCACGGTATGGGCGTCGATCAGTTCCGCCCGGCTGTCGAAAATATCGGCCTTGGCGTTTTCCAGACCCTTGCGGTAGAGCCCTTCGAGCCGGGTGATTTCCTTGTCCTTGGCGGCGATCAGCTTCTTCCAGTCGAAGCTGCGCTCGCCGACGCTCCAGCCGAATCCTTCCGAATCCTCGAAATGCTCAGGGAATTGCGAGGCGTAGACGAACAGCTTCTTCGGCACGCAACCGCGGATGACGCAGGTTCCGCCATAACGGTATTCCTCGGCGATTGCCACGCGCTTGCCGAGCGAGGCGGCCACGCGGCCGCTGCGCACGCCGCCGGAACCGCCACCGATGACGAAAAGATCGTAGTCATAAGCTGTCATAGTCAAAACCCCTGATCAAAACCGCCATATAGGCCTCAAGACGGGCGGCGGTGCATTCACGCCACATATAGGTGCTGCGACGCACAAATGAAAAGCCCGGTCTTGCGGCCGGGCTTTGAATATTTCTGAATTGTCCGTTCACCCAATCAGGGCTTGGGAGCCGCGGGAGCGCCACCGGTGGCGTTCTGATCGGCCGGAAGCGGCTTCAGATCGGCGCCGGCAACCTTCTGCAGTTCCGACATGCTGGAAGCGTTGAGGTCGCGGTTGATGCCGGCGGCCCAGATGTCGGCGGCCTTCATCAGTTCGCGCGTGGCGATCGGGCCGTCCTTCAGGAGCTTCTTGCCGGCGTCGCTGCTGTAGAAGGTGGAAATGGCGTTCAGCTCTTCGACGGTGAAAGCGCGCGCATAGGTGAGCGCTGCTTCGCGCTCCAGATCGGCGCGGCGCGGCGCAAGCTCGAGAGCCTTCGCGTCAACAGTCTCGGTGATCGCGTCCTGAACGTTCGGCGAAGCCTGAATGAGTTCGGCCTTCAGACGCTCCGCCAGACCCGGCAGAATGTCGTCGAAACGGTCCGTAACGCCAAGAGAGGTGATCGCCTGCCGTGCGGCAGCGATATGCGCTTCCGAAATTTCCTGAGCGCGTGCGGCAGTACCGAACACGATGCCGGAAATGAGGATCGAAGCAGCGGCAGCTTTGCCCAGTCCCGCTAGTTTGACCATGAAAATCTCGCTCCTGTTATACTGCCTGCATCACGCGGGCGCCTTCAGGACCCGCGATAATGGCAAGCGATGCCAAATTTATGAAAAGTCCGTGCTCGACGACACCGGGAATCGTGTTCAGCTCGCGTGCTAGCGCTTCTGCATCAGGAATACGGCCAAAAGATGCGTCGAGGATAAGGTGCCCGCCATCCGTCATGAAGGCGCCGTCGCCGGAAGAACGCATCGTCAGCGTGCCGGAAAGCCCGGAACGCGACGCCAGTTTTTCGATGGCGATACGCGTCGCCACCTGGCCGAACGGGTTGATTTCGATGGGCAGCGGAAAGGCGCCCAGCGTCTCCACCACCTTGCTCTGGTCGGCGATCACGATCATGCGGGCGGATGCCGCCGCAACGATCTTTTCGCGCAGAAGCGCGCCGCCGCCGCCCTTGACGAGACGCAGCGCATGATCGACCTCATCCGCGCCGTCAATGGTCAGATCCAGTTCCGGCAATTCATCCAGCGATTTCAGCGGCACGCCAAGCTCGACGCAGAGACGCGCGGTGCGCTCGGATGTCGGCACGCCCTCGACTTTCAGACCGGCGGCGACCTTTTCGGCCAGAAGCCTGACGAATTCCTCGGCCGTCGAACCCGTGCCGATACCAAGCCGCATCCCATCCTGTACATGGGACAATGCGGCCTCGGCGGCCTTGATCTTCATCTGGCGGGCATCCATGTGCCTGAAACTCCGGTAGCTTTGTCGTCGCCGTGCTGTTTACACGGGTC
>Ga0209371_1001465_pt1 | contig 15917 bp, 17 predicted proteins | sample AgamicAtAmrz_FD_187165 | JGI IMG/M metagenome (GOLD analysis project Ga0209371, IMG submission 187165) | Agave microbial communities from Guanajuato, Mexico - At.Am.rz (SPAdes) (version 2) | ecosystem: Host-associated > Plants > Roots > Rhizosphere | place: Guanajato, Mexico | collected 2012-06-07
CGCACCGCTCGGGCGAAACGGAAGATTCCACGATCGCCGATCTCGCCGTTGCCACCAATTGCGGCCAGATCAAGACCGGTTCGCTGTCGCGTTCCGACCGCCTTGCCAAGTACAACCAGCTCATCCGTATCGAGGAAGCACTCGGCCCGCAGGCAAAATATGCCGGCCGCTCCATCCTGCGTGGCTGATATCTGACCTGTCGGATCCATCCGGATCCGCGGCAAATTATCGCTTGGGTCGAACCGCGCCTTCGGGCGCGGTTTTTTGTTGGCCCCGACTGTTAGAGTCAACGGACGGTTAATCTCTGCAGGTTAAATTAGCTCTAGGTGTTTGATTTGATGTGATCTTGTTCGAGGCGCATTGGCTTTGAGGAGATTGCGTAAAGCCAGAGCGTGACGAGCGAGTATGTGGACAAAGTATCATAAGAAGAGAAGGTTCGGCCGTCTCATCCTTCCCGCCATCACCATCGCTTTCGTGAGCTACTTCGGTTATCATTGCATTCATGGCGATTACGGCCTGAAGGCGACCGAAGTTTTCGAGCAGCGCCGCATCGATCGCGCCAAAGAATTGGCTGAGCTTGTCGCCAAGCGGGAGCACCTTGAAAAGGAGGTCGCGCTGTTGAGTGACGGCTCTCTGGATAAGGATATGCTCGATCAGTATGCGCGTTATCAGTTGACCTATTCCAAGGCGAACGAGATCGTCATCTTCAACAAATAGCCATAATTAACTGAATTTCGGTTAATCGTGTTTTTGTAAGTTATATCAAGAACTTACGAAGAATATGAGCCATGCAATTATAGCATTGCTGTGGCGAGCAATCTTCCCTATGTTACGCCTCACCATAAAACGAGGCTACTCACATAGGGAGGGTTGAATGGCGCCGCGAAAAAACGCGACCGTTTCCAGCCGTAAGACAGCATCAAGGCCTGCCAAGGAAACCAATGGCGGCCCGATCGCAGATTTCGATCGTGATGCGGAGCTCAAGGCTTATCGTGAGATGCTCCTGATCCGCCGCTTCGAAGAGAAGGCCGGCCAGCTTTACGGCATGGGCTTCATCGGCGGCTTCTGTCACCTTTACATCGGCCAGGAAGCTGTCGTCGTCGGCATGCAGATGGCGCTGAAGGATGGCGACCAGGTCATCACCGGCTATCGCGACCACGGCCATATGCTGGCAACCGGCATGAGCGCACGTGGAGTCATGGCCGAGCTCACCGGACGCCAGGGCGGCTATTCCCGAGGGAAGGGCGGCTCCATGCACATGTTCTCCAAGGAAAAGAATTTCTACGGCGGTCACGGCATCGTCGGCGCCCAGGTTTCGCTCGGCACCGGTCTCGGCTTTGCCAACTGGTACCGCGGCAATGACAATGTCAGCGTTGCCTATTTCGGTGACGGCGCCGCCAACCAGGGCCAGGTCTACGAAAGCTTCAACATGGCGCAGCTCTGGAAGCTGCCCGTGATCTTCGTGATCGAGAACAACCGCTACGCCATGGGCACTTCGACCGCTCGCGCCACCGCGCAGGCCGATTTCTCCAAGCGCGGCGCCTCCTTCGGCATTCCCGGCATTCAGGTCGATGGCATGGACGTACGCGCCGTCAAGGCCGCGGCTGACGAAGCCGTTGCGCATTGCCGTTCCGGCAAAGGCCCGATCATTCTGGAAATGCTGACCTACCGCTACCGCGGTCACTCCATGTCCGATCCGGCCAAGTACCGCTCCAAGGACGAAGTGCAGAAGATGCGCTCGGAGCACGACCCGATCGAGCAGGTCCGTGTTCGCCTGCTCGAAAAGGGCTGGGCGACCGAGGACGATCTGAAGGATATCGACAAGGATGTCCGCGACATCGTAGCTGACAGCGCCGATTTCGCCCAGAACGATCCTGAGCCGGATGCATCCGAGCTCTACACCGACATTCTGCTCTAAATCGGGGAGGGACACTATGCCCATCGACATTCTCATGCCCGCCCTTTCTCCGACGATGGAAGAGGGTACCCTTTCGAAATGGCTCAAGAAGGAAGGCGACAAGGTCGTTTCCGGTGACGTCATTGCCGAAATCGAAACCGACAAGGCCACCATGGAAGTGGAAGCCGTCGACGAAGGCACGATCGGCAAGCTGCTGATCGACGCCGGCACCGAAGGCGTCAAGGTCAACACCAAGATCGCTATCCTCTTGCAGGATGGCGAATCCGCCGACGCCATTTCATCCGCCAAGGCTGCTCCCGCTGCCGAGCCGGCAAAGACCGAGGCGCCAGCCGCTGCTGCTCCGGCGCCGGCTGCCGCACCCGTTCCCGCTCAGCCGAAGGCTGCCGCTCCTGTCGATCCGGAAATCCCGGCTGGCACCGAAATGGTGTCGATGACGGTGCGTGAAGCGCTGCGCGACGCCATGGCCGAAGAAATGCGCGCCAACCCGGACGTCTTCGTCATGGGTGAAGAAGTGGCGGAATATCAGGGTGCCTATAAGGTGACCCAGGGCCTGCTGCAGGAATTCGGCGCACGCCGCGTGATCGACACGCCGATCACCGAGCACGGCTTTGCCGGTATCGGCGTCGGCGCTGCGATGGCCGGCCTTCGCCCAATCGTCGAGTTCATGACCTTCAACTTCGCCATGCAGGCGATCGACCAGATCATCAACTCCGCCGCTAAGACGCTCTATATGTCCGGCGGCCAGATGGGCGCTCCGATCGTCTTCCGCGGCCCGAACGGTGCTGCTGCCCGCGTCGGCGCCCAGCACAGCCAGGACTATGCGGCTTGGTACAGCCATATTCCGGGGCTCAAGGTCGTCATGCCCTACACGGCAGCCGACGCCAAGGGTCTGCTCAAGGCTGCGATCCGCGATCCGAATCCGGTCATCTTCCTTGAAAACGAAATCCTCTACGGTCAGCACTTCGATGTGCCGAAGCTCGATAATTTCGTTCTGCCGATCGGCAAGGCCCGGATCCATCGTCCAGGCAAGGACGTTACCGTGGTCTCCTTCGGCATCGGCATGACCTATGCCACCAAGGCCGTCGCCGAGCTGGAAGCCCAGGGCGTCGATGTCGAACTCATCGACCTGCGCACGATCCGTCCGATGGATCTTCCGACGATCATCGAATCGGTCAAGAAGACCGGCCGCCTGGTCACCGTCGAGGAAGGCTATCCGCAGTCCTCGGTCGGCACGGAAATCGCCACCCGCGTCATGCAGCAGGCCTTCGATTATCTCGATGCGCCGATCCTGACGATCGCTGGCAAGGACGTACCCATGCCATACGCCGCCAACCTCGAAAAGCTGGCGCTCCCGAGCGTCGCCGAAGTGGTCGATGCGGTGAAGGCCGTTTGCTACAAGTAAGGGGAGGGCTCATCGATGCCTATCAACATCACCATGCCTGCCCTCTCGCCGACCATGGAAGAGGGTAACCTCGCCAAGTGGCTGGTCAAGGAAGGCGACAAGATCAAGTCCGGCGATGTCATCGCCGAGATCGAGACTGACAAGGCAACGATGGAAGTCGAGGCTGTCGATGAGGGCACCGTCGCCAAGATCGTCGTTCCCGCTGGCACCGAAGGCGTGAAGGTCAATGCCCTGATCGCCGTGCTTGCCGCCGATGGCGAAGATGTCGCTGCGGCAGCTTCCGGCGCTGGCGCCGCTGCTGCTCCGGCTGCGAAGGAAGCCCCGAAGGTGGAAGCAGCACCTGCTGCTGCCCCGGCTCCGGCAAGCGTTTCTGCTCCTGCCGCACCCGCCCCGGCTCCCGCCGCATCGGCTCCGGCAGCAAACGACGGTCATCGTACCTTCGCTTCGCCGCTCGCTCGCCGTCTTGCCAAGGAAGCCGGCATCGATGTGACCGCAGTTTCCGGCACCGGCCCGCATGGCCGCGTGGTCAAGAAGGACATCGAAGCTGCTGTTTCCGGCGGCGCCGCCAAGGCTGCTCCCGCGGCAGCCCCGGCTGCACAGCCGGCAGCAGCCGCTGCTCCGGCGGCACCGAAGGGCATGTCCGACGATGCCGTCCTCAAGCTGTTCGAGCAGGGGTCCTACGAGCTCGTGCCGCATGACGGCATGCGCAAGACGATCGCCAAGCGCCTGCAGGAATCCAAGCAGACGATCCCGCACTTCTACGTCTCGGTCGATTGCGAACTCGACGCGCTGCTGGCGCTCCGCACGCAGCTCAACGATTCCGCTCCGAAGTCGAAGGACGGCGTGCCTGCCTACAAGCTTTCGGTCAACGACATGGTCATCAAGGCCCTGGCGCTGGCATTGCGCGATGTTCCGGATGCCAACGTCTCCTGGACCGACAGCGCCATGGTCAAGCACAAGCATGCCGATGTTGGCGTTGCCGTTTCCATTCCGGGCGGCCTCATCACGCCGATCATCCGTAGCGCCGACCAGAAGATGCTCTCCACTATCTCCAACGAGATGAAGGATTACGGCAAGCGCGCCAAGGAGCGCAAGCTGAAGCCTGAGGAATATCAGGGCGGTACGACTGCAGTGTCGAACATGGGCATGATGGGCGTCAAGAACTTCGCCGCCGTCGTCAACCCGCCGCATGCGACCATCCTGGCCGTCGGCGCGGGCGAACAGCGCGTCATCGTCAAAAAGGGCGAAATGGTAATTGCCAACGTGATGACCGTCACGCTGTCGACCGACCATCGCGCCGTCGACGGTGCGCTCGGCGCCGAGCTTCTGGCAGCCTTCAAGGGCTACATCGAAAATCCGATGGGGATGCTCGTCTGAGCTTTGGCAACACGGAGGGCATGAATGACCAAGACTGTTCTGTGTTACGGCGACTCGCTGACATGGGGCTACAGTGCCGAAACGGTTGGCCGTCATGCCTATGAAGACCGGTGGCCGAGCGTGTTGCAAAAGGCGCTCGGCAACCAGGTGCGCGTGATCCCGGAAGGATTGAACGGCCGCACGACGGCGTTTGACGATCATCTCGCCGATTGCGACCGCAACGGTGCGAGAATCCTGCCGACGATCCTGCAGACCCACAATCCGCTCGATCTCGTGATCATCATGCTCGGTACGAACGACATGAAGCCGGTCGTCGCCGGTTCGGCCTTTGCCGCTCTGCAGGGCATCAGCCGCTTGGTCCAGCTCGTGCGCAATCATGCCTGGGGGTTCGACTACGAGGTGCCTGATATCCTCATTGTCGCCCCGCCGGCAATTACTGAGACGGCGAATGCCGCCTTTGCTGCAAGCTTTCTCGGCGCGGTCAAGGAATCGAGCAAGCTGCCGACGCTCTACAGCGATCTGGCCGACGAATTGGGTTGCGGCTTTTTCGATGCCAATACGGTCGCCGTCACCACGCCGCTCGATGGCGTTCATCTCGATGCGGAAAACACCCGGGCGCTCGGTCGCGGCCTCGAGCCGATCGTGCGGATGATGCTCGGTCTTTGATAGATTCAAGGCGCCGGCTTCGATCCGCCGCCACCAATAAGGCAGGAAACACATGGCTGAGAATTACGACGTCATTATCATCGGCTCCGGTCCGGGCGGTTATGTCGCTGCCGTGCGCGCCGGCCAGCTTGGCCTGAAGACCGCGATCGTCGAGCGCGAGCATCTGGGTGGCATCTGCCTCAACTGGGGCTGCATTCCCACAAAGGCGCTGCTCCGTTCGGCTGAAATCCTGGATCACTCCAACCATCTCAAAGATTACGGCCTCATTCTCGAAGGCAAGGTGAGCGCGGATGTGAAGGCCGTGGTTGCCCGCTCGCGCGGCGTTTCCGCCCGCTTGAATACCGGCGTCGGCTTTCTGATGAAGAAGAACAAGGTCGACGTGATCTGGGGCGAAGCCAAGATCACCAAGCCAGGCGAAATCGTCGTCGGCAAGTCGACCAAGCCGGTCGTGGAGCCGCAGCATCCGCTGCCGAAGAACGTCAAGGGCGAAGGCACCTATACCGCCAAGCACATCATCGTTGCGACCGGCGCGCGTCCGCGCGCGTTGCCAGGCATCGAGCCGGACGGCAAGCTGATCTGGACCTATTTCGAAGCGCTGAAGCCGGATTTCTTGCCGAAGTCGCTGCTCGTCATGGGCTCGGGCGCCATCGGTATCGAATTCGCAAGCTTCTATCGCTCCATGGGCGTCGATGTCACCGTCGTCGAAGTCATGCCGACGATTATGCCGGTGGAAGATGCCGAAATCTCCGGCATCGCTCGCAAGCAGCTGGAAAAGCGCGGCCTGAAGATCTTCACCAAGGCGAAGGTCACGAAGGTCGATAAGGCTGCCAACAGCATCACGGCCCACGTCGAAACCGAAGACGGCAAGGTGCAACAGATCGTCGCCGATCGCATGATCTCGGCCGTCGGCGTTCAGGGCAATATCGAGAACCTCGGCCTGGAGGCGCTCGGCGTCAAGACCGACCGCGGCTGCGTCGTCATCGACGGCTACGGCAAGACCAATGTTCCCGGCATCTACGCCATCGGCGATGTCGCCGGTCCCCCGATGCTCGCTCACAAGGCGGAGCACGAGGGCGTCGTCTGCATCGAGAAGATCGCTGGCCTGCCGAACGTTCATCCGACTGACAAGAGCAAGGTCCCGGGCTGCACCTATTGCCAGCCGCAGGTTGCCTCCGTTGGCCTGACCGAAGCCAAGGCCAAGGAGCTCGGCCGCGATATCCGCGTCGGCCGCTTCTCCTTCGCCTTTAACGGCAAGGCGATCGCTCTTGGTGAAGATCAGGGTCTCTGCAAGGTCATCTTCGACAAGAAGACCGGCGAGCTTCTGGGTGCGCATATGGTCGGTGCGGAAGTCACCGAACTCATTCAGGGCTTCGTGGTCGCCATGAACCTGGAAACAACCGAAGAAGAGCTGATGCACACGATCTTCCCGCATCCGACCGTTTCGGAAACGATGAAGGAAGCCGTGCTGGATGCCTACGGCCGGGTGCTGAACGCTTGATAATTTCCTGCCATGCCCTTTATCCAGGGGGTGGAAAACAGGAAAGGAAATCAACATGTCTATCACCGCGGAAGGTTGGATCGTCTTTCTTCTCATCGGGCTGGTCGCGGGTTTCCTCGCGAGCCTGATCGTTGGAGGCGGTGGGCTCATCGGTTGCCTGGTGAGTGGCGTGATCGGTGCTTTCGTGGGCGGTTTCCTGTTCCATTATTTCGGGATATCGCTCGGCATTGAAAATGCGCTTGTCGTGGAGATCATCCACGCCACGGTCGGTGCAATCGTCGTGGTGCTCTTGGCGAGATTGATCGCCTAGAGCATCATCATTAAGACGCAAGGCGATGCCCGACAGAACTGTCCTGAAGGGCGCCTGAACGAGGGTTTGATGGAAAGCGTAGGTTGGCTAGGTCTGATCATCATCGGCGGTCTTGCGGGCTGGCTCGCGGGCAAGCTGATGGACGCGCGTTACGGCATCATCCTGAACATCATCCTCGGCATTGCCGGTTCGGTCGTGGCTGCAGCGCTGATGGTGGCCTTGCATGTCGGCGTTCCCGGCGGCCGGCTTGGCTTTTTCATCACCGGTTTCATCGGTGCATGCATTCTGATATTCCTCGCCAAATTCGCTCGGCGATGAAGGGCCGCATTTCAAGCGGCGGAAAGTAGACGTTCCATGGTCACCATTCTCGACACGATCAACCCGGACGCCAAGCGCGTGCGACACCCGGAAAAGGCGCATCGGCCGGATACGGAAGTCATGCGCAAGCCGGACTGGATCCGCGTGAAGGCGCCGACATCCAAGGGCTATGCCGAGACTCGCTCGATCGTGAAGGAGCACAAGCTCGTCACGGTCTGCGAGGAAGCCGGCTGCCCGAATATCGGCGAGTGCTGGGATAAGAAGCACGCCACCTTCATGATCATGGGCGAGATCTGCACGCGCGCCTGCGCCTTCTGTAACGTCGCGACCGGCAAGCCGAACGCGCTCGACATGGCCGAGCCCGAAAACGTCGCCAAGGCCGTCAAGCAGATGGGCCTCAGCCACGTCGTCATCACCTCCGTCGACCGCGACGATCTGGAAGATGGCGGCGCCGAGCATTTCGAGAAGGTGATCTGGGCGATCCGCGCCGCTTCGCCCTCGACCACGATCGAGATTCTGACGCCGGACTTTTTGAAGAAGCCTGGCGCTTTGGAGCGTGTGGTCGCCGCCAAGCCCGACGTCTTCAATCACAATCTGGAAACCGTGCCTGGCAATTATCTGACGGTTCGCCCTGGGGCTCGTTACTTCCACTCTGTTCGCCTGCTGCAGCGGGTCAAGGAACTGGATCCGACGATGTTCACCAAGTCGGGCATCATGGTGGGCCTCGGCGAAGAGCGCAACGAAGTGCTTCAGCTGATGGATGACCTGCGTACCGCAGACGTCGACTTCCTGACCATCGGCCAGTATCTGCAGCCGACGCGCAAGCATCATCAGGTGATGAGCTTCGTGACCCCGGAGGAATTCAAGTCCTACGAGACCGTGGCTTACACCAAAGGCTTCCTGATGGTCGCCTCCAGCCCGCTGACGCGCTCGTCGCATCACGCTGGCGATGATTTCGAGCGGCTTCGTGCTGCCCGCGAAAAGAAGCTGCTGCTGGCTGCCGAATAAGCCCAGCCGGATGAATTTACTTTCAAAAGAAACCGCGGCGAATGCGTCGCGGTTTCTTCGTTCTGTCATTCATTTGTCATCGAAGCGGCCTAGGGAACACGCCGCCGTTTGTTACCGGTATCGGCGCTTTAGATTCAATCATGGAGCTGGACCGTGGAGCAGACTATCGCGCCGTCGGCGCTTTCGCGTGTCGTCGATATTGAAGAGGCAGCATCTATTATCCTGCATAAGGCAGAGCGAATTCTTGTCATTGGCTGTTCCGGCACAGGCAAGAGCACGCTCGCGCAGGCCATCGCGTCGCTGCGTGGGTTGACCTATGTTTCGATGGATCGCGATATCTTCTGGCTGCCCGGCTGGAAATCGCGCCCGCGCCCGGAAGCCATCGCGCTGATCGAACAGGCGGTTGCCGGACCGCGCTGGATCATTGACGGCAACAGCCCCGGAACCTTGCCCTTGCGGTTGCCGCGCACCGATCTCGTTATATGGCGACGCCCACCGCGATACGTGGCACTCCGCGGTGTCATTTCGCGCTGGCTGCGCTACCGCGGCCGGTCGCGGCCCGAGATGGCGCCCGGATGCCCCGAGCGACTGGACTGGAAATTCCTGCGCTACATCTGGACATTCGAGCATGACGAAGCGCCGCAGTTTCAGGAGATGCTCGAACGACACGGCCGCAATGTGCCCGTCGTGACGCTGAAATCCTACCGCGATGGCGAAGACCTGCTTTCGCGTCTCCGAAGTAATATCTGAGAGGCCGTCATGGATCAGTTTTTGGTGCCGCCGTTGCGCAGCGAGATACGCGACCGTGAGGTAGCCGCTGAACATATCCGCCGCGCAAATCGCATCCTTGTCATGGGCTGCTCCGGCGGTGGCAAATCAACCCTCTCGCAGAAGATTGCCGCCCGCTTTGGCCTTGCCTATGTCTCGATCGATCGTGACGTCCTGTGGCTGCCGGGTTGGGTTCAGCGCGATAGGGAAGAGCAGCGCGCCATCATCGTCGCCAAGGTGCAGGGACAGCGATGGATCATGGACGGAACCAATCCCTCGACATTCGACATACGCCTGCCGCGCACGGATTTGGTCATATGGGTGCGGATGCCTCGCCTACTATGCATCTGGGGTGCCGTTTCTCGCTGGATCAAGTGGATGGGTCGCACGCGCCCGGAAATGGCGCTAGGCTGCATCGAGAAAGTCGATTGGGAATTCCTGCGGTTCATCTGGACGTTTGAAGAGAAGTTCGCGCCACGTGTGTTGGCTGGTCTCGCGCAGCACGGTCCCGATGTGCCCGTTCTGCAATTGACCAGCCGGTGGCAAATGCGCGAGCTGCTCGATTTGCTTGCAATCTCCGCCTGATTGCAATCAAACTTCAAGGCATCGGCTCGTTCGATTATGAGAGGTGAGACATGCCAGAACTGAGCAGCCTATCCGATGCCGTCGCACGCCTCAGGACATCAGACCGCATCCTCATCATGGGCTGCTCCGGCGGCGGCAAGACGACACTGGCGCAAAAGATCATTGCCTTCTTGGACTTGCCCTATGTCTCCATGGATCGAGAGTTTTTCTGGCTGCCGGGTTGGGTGAAGAGAGACAGGGCAGAAGAGCGGGCTCTCATTGCGGCGAAGGTTGCCGAGGATCGTTGGCTTATCGATGGAACGAGACCATCCAGCTTCGATCTCAGATTACCGCGTACACAGCTTGTGCTCTGGGTGCGTGTACCGCGCTGGTTATGTGTGTGGGGAGCTCTTTCGAGGGCGCTGCGATGGATTGGGCGGTCGCGCCCCGATATGGCGCCAGGCTGTCCCGAGCGCATCGACTGGGAGTTTCTGCGCTACATCTGGACATTTGAGGAGAAGTTCGCGCCGCGCATGTTGGCTGGTCTCGCGCAACATGGTCCCGATGTCCCCGTTTTGCAGCTGAAATCCCGCGGCGAAATGCGTCAGCTTCTTGATCTTCTCGGCCGTCCTGCTTAATTGCGGCTCATGCCTCAGTTTGAAACTCATCGCTCCGTTCCGCATTCGCCCGACCAGATGTTCGACCTCGTCGCCGATGTGGAGCGCTATCCGGAATTCCTGCCGCTTTGCGAGGCGCTCACGGTCCGCAGCCGCAAAGAGCGGGACGGCAAGACCTTGCTCGTTGCCGATATGACGGTCGGGTATAAGGCCATCCGCGAGACGTTCACCACACAGGTGCTGCTGAACAAAGCGGAGCGTGCGATCGACGTGAAATACATCGATGGACCGTTCAAATATCTCGACAATCGCTGGCGCTTTCAGCCGGCGGAGAATGGCGGCAGCGTTATAGACTTCTTCATCGACTACGAGTTCAAGAGCCGCATTCTCGGCGCTTTGATGGGATCGATGTTCGATCGGGCCTTCCGCATGTTCACGGATGCCTTCGAGACGCGCGCGAACAAAATCTATGCTTGAAACCGCGTCCGCTCATTGAGCGAGCGTGACGAGCATCTCCAGCGCCGTTTTCAAAGTGGCGAGCCGAACCTTGTCGCGGCCGATATCGCCATAGCGCATTTCGTGATGGATCAGCATACCACCGCGCGTCTTGGCGGCGAGGTGGACGAGCCCGGCGGGCTTTTCGGCGGAGCCGCCGCCAGGGCCGGCAATACCAGTTACCGCTACGGCAAAATCGGCCCGGGAGCGGAAGAGGGCGCCATGCGCCATCTGCAGCGCCGTTTCCTTTGACACAGCGCCGAACTGCGCCAGCGTCTGCTCCTGAACGCCGAGCATCTCCATCTTAGCAGTGTTGGTATAAGTGACGAAGCCGCGATCGACGACAGCGGACGAGCCTGGAATTTCCGTCAGGGCGCCGGCAATCAGCCCGCCGGTGCAGGATTCGGCTGTGGCGACCATCCAGCCCTTTGCCGTGAAATCCGTCACGATCGTTTGCGCCAGTGCAAGAATCTCATCAGGGAAATGCATTATGCCTTGCCTCCGCGATAGACCACAGTCGCCGTCGCGATGGCCGCGATGCCTTCGCGGCGGCCGACGAAGCCGATCTTCTCGTTCGTCGTCGCCTTGACCGAGCAGCGATCGATGCTGATGCCCAGAAACTCCGACAGTTTGGCGCGCATGACGTCGCGATGCGGCCCGACCTTCGGCGCCTCGGCGATCAGCGAGACATCAGCATTCATGATGGTGCCGCCGCGTTCGCGCACGATCTTTGCCGCGTGCTCGATGAAGATGCGCGACGGTGCACCCTTCCATTGCGGATCGGAGGGCGGAAAATGATCGCCGATATCACCGGCGCCGCAGGTGGCAAGAAGCGCGTCCGTCAGCGCGTGCAACGCGACATCGGCGTCCGAGTGCCCTTTCAGCTTCTGGTCATGCGGGATGAAGACACCGCAAAGGGTGACGCCGTCGCCCGGCTCCAGCCGATGGACGTCATAGCCGTTGCCGGTGCGCACATCGGGCAGCAGCGCGGCACTGAGCTTTTCATCGGCCATGGCAATATCCCTTTTGATCGTCAGCTTCACATTGTCGGCGCTGCCGATCACCAATGTCACCGGTAGGTTACACCATTCCGCGATTGCCGCATCGTCCGTGAAATCGATTCTGCCATCGGCAGCGGCTTTTTCATGGGCGTCGAGAATATCGGCGAAACGGAAGGATTGCGGTGTCTGCGCGGCGTGAAGCCCGGTGCGGGGTACAGTGTCGACGACTAGCCCATCGGCATTGCCGCGTTTCAGCGTGTCTGTGACGGGCATAGCGGGCAGCACCGCTGGCGCGCCGTCTGCAAGCGCTGCGGCGACACGATCCAGCAGATCATGGTCGAAGAAGGGGCGGACAGCATCATGGATCATCACATGCGTGACGCCGCTGTCTTTCAACGCGCGCAACCCGGCAAGCACGGATTGCTGACGGGTTGCGCCACCGAAGGCGATTCCGATATCAGGCCGGCCGCCAACCTGTTCCAGTGCCGACCGGAGTAGCTTCTCATCATCGCGGTGGATGACGACGACGATCTTCGACGCCTGCGGCCATGTCACGAATTTTTCAAGCGTATGCGCAATAACCGCTCTGCCGCCGATCGGGCGATATTGCTTGGGGCCTTCTTCCGGAGAGCCCGCCCGTTCGCCGCGCCCGGCGGCAACGATCACGATTCCCACCGACAACGGTTGCTTTGAATGCATTTGCGTCATAAACCCCCGAAGGATGAAAGGCTCCGTCTGCGGCATGCTTTGAAAAGCGTAGAGCTTTTTGAATAAGCACATGCTAAATAGATCGCCAAAACGGGATCCTGCTCCAGCAGGGTCTATCGCCTCGACTGAGTATTTTCCAGCATCTGCCCAAAAAATATCGGGATACTTCGAAACCCCTTGGCAAACTTTCAAAGCGTGTCTAAAAATAGTGCAGATGTATAGTGTGCCCGAAAGATAATCATTTGCTTTCCTCCAAGTTTGCAGCTCCATTTTCCATCGGTTCCGTATCCATCCGGAATCGTGTGATCCTGGCACCGATGTCGGGCGTGACCGATCTTCCTTTCCGGCAGCTCGCTTTACGCTATGGCGCCGGCCTGGTCGTCACGGAAATGGTCGCTAGTCGTGAGCTAGTTCAGGATACGGCCGAATCCTGGGCGCGTTTGAAGAGCGCCGGCTTGAAGCCGCATATGGTGCAGCTCGCCGGCCGTGAAGCGCATTGGATGGCCGAGGCTGCAAAGATCGCTGCGGATAATGGCGCCGATATCATCGATATCAATATGGGCTGCCCCGCGAAGAAGGTGATTGGCGGCTATTCGGGTTCGGCGCTGATGCGTGACCCGGACCATGCGCTGACATTGATCGAAGCGACCGTAGGTGCCGTGAACATCCCCGTGACGCTGAAGATGCGGCTCGGATGGGACGAGAATTCCATCAATGCTCCGCATATCGCTCGTCGCGCCGAAGAGGCCGGTGTCCAGCTCGTCACAATTCATGGCCGCACGCGCATGCAATTCTATGAGGGCAGGGCGGATTGGGATGCGATCCGCGCTGTGCGCGACGCGATCTCGATTCCGCTTGTGGCCAATGGCGATGTCGAAACGGCTGAGGATGCCGACGAAATCCTGCGCCGCTCCGGTGCCGATGCCGTCATGATCGGCCGTGGCTGCCAGGGCCGTCCCTGGCATGCAGGCGTACTGGCTGGCCACCGCGAGCCGAGCCGTGAGGAGATCGTCGAGATCGCTCTCGAACACTATCGGATGATGCTGGAGTTCTATGGCGAATCGGTCGGCATTCGCCATGCCCGCAAGCATCTCGCCTGGTATCTCGATCGCTATGCACCTGCGACGATAGGGGCCGACAAGGCAAAAATCATGACGTCGAAAGAGAGCGGTGAGGTGGCGGCATCCTTCCGTACCGCGCTGCAGGCATGTGTTGATTCTGCCCACTGCGTCCAGGAGGCTGCATGACTTCGAAATCCAGCTCCGGCGCCGGTGACACCCCAGCCAACTCCGTGGCCATGGCCGTTCTCAATGCAATCCAGAATCCCGTCGTCATGGTCGATGAGGCGGGCTTGATTGCCTTCGCCAACTGGGAGGCGGAAGCTTTCTTTGGTGCCAGCGCATCGCATCTGTCGCGCTACAAGATCTCCAGCTTCATTCCCTTCGGCAGCCCTTTGCTGGCGCTGATCGACCAGGTTCGCGAACGTCGCGCGCCCGTCAACGAATATCGTGTCGATCTGAGCTCGCCACGCCTCGGGCAGGATAAGCTGGTGGACATTTACGTCGCACCGGTTTCCAGCGACCCCGGCTCGGTGGTGGTGGTATTCCAGGAACGCTCCATGGCCGACAAGATCGACCGGCAGCTGACGCATCGCGCCGCGGCTCGTTCGGTCACGGGCCTTGCCTCCATGCTGGCGCATGAGATCAAGAACCCGCTTTCGGGAATCCGCGGTGCGGCACAGCTGCTCGAACAGTCGGTCGAGGACGACGATCGCGCGCTGACGCGCCTTATCTGCGACGAGACGGACCGTATCGTCTCGCTGGTCGACCGCATGGAGGTTTTCTCCGACGAGCGGCCGGTCGATCGCGTTCCCGTCAACATCCATTCCGTGCTCGATCATGTGAAGGCTGTCGCCAAGGCCGGCTTTGCCCGAAACATCAAGATCTCAGAGAATTACGACCCCTCGCTGCCGGCGGTTTTCGCAAACCGGGATCAGCTCGTGCAGGTTTTCCTCAATCTGGTGAAGAACGCCGCTGAAGCGGTCGGCGACCGTCAGGACGGCGAAATCATGCTGACGACGGCCTATCGTCCCGGCATTAGGCTATCCGTCGCCGGCACGCGCGAAAAGATCTCCTTGCCGCTGGAATTCTGCGTCATCGACAATGGCCCGGGTGTCCCGGCCGATCTCGTGCCGCATCTCTTCGATCCGTTCATCACGACCAAGACGAACGGAACCGGCCTCGGCCTCGCGCTGGTCGCCAAGATCATCGGCGACCACGGCGGCATCGTCGAATGCGACAGCCAGAACCATCGCACCACTTTCCGTGTTTTGATGCCTGCCTCCAAGGGCATCACCTCAGAAGATGCCCCACTTCCGAACTCTACAGGGACTACTCGATGACAGCCACGATCCTTGTCGCCGATGATGATGCGGCCATCCGCACCGTGCTCAACCAGGCTTTGAGCCGCGCGGGTTACGACGTACGCATCACGTCGAACGCCGCCACGCTCTGGCGTTGGGTCTCCGCCGGCGAAGGCGACCTTGTCGTAACCGACGTCGTCATGCCCGACGAAAACGCATTCGATCTGCTGCCGCGCATCAAAAAGGCGAGGCCGGATCTGCCTGTTCTGGTCATGAGTGCGCAGAATACCTTCATGACGGCCATCAAGGCATCGGAAAAGGGCGCCTACGACTATCTCCCGAAGCCCTTCGACCTGACCGAACTGATCGCGATCGTCGGTCGCGCTTTGTCGGAACCGAAGCGCAAGCCGGCGAAGATCGATGACGATATGCAGGACGGTATGCCGCTTGTCGGCCGATCCGCCGCGATGCAGGAAATCTACCGCGTGCTTGCGCGTCTGATGCAGACGGACTTGACGCTGATGATCACCGGCGAATCCGGTACCGGCAAGGAGCTGGTGGCGCGCGCTCTGCATGATTACGGCAAGCGCCGCAACGGTCCCTTTGTGGCCATCAACATGGCTGCCATCCCGCGCGACCTGATCGAATCCGAACTGTTCGGCCATGAGAAGGGCGCCTTCACCGGCGCGCAGACCCGCTCGACCGGACGTTTCGAGCAGGCCGAAGGCGGCACGCTGTTCCTCGACGAAATTGGCGATATGCCGATGGATGCGCAGACGCGCCTGCTGCGCGTGCTGCAGCAGGGCGAATACACGACCGTCGGCGGCCGCACCCCGATCCGCACCGACGTCCGCATCGTCGCCGCCACCAACAAGGACCTGAAGCAGGCGATCAATCAGGGCCTC
>Ga0209371_1001470_pt1 | contig 15851 bp, 13 predicted proteins | sample AgamicAtAmrz_FD_187165 | JGI IMG/M metagenome (GOLD analysis project Ga0209371, IMG submission 187165) | Agave microbial communities from Guanajuato, Mexico - At.Am.rz (SPAdes) (version 2) | ecosystem: Host-associated > Plants > Roots > Rhizosphere | place: Guanajato, Mexico | collected 2012-06-07
TAGGGCTCGAACCTACGACCCGCTGATTAAGAGTCAGCTGCTCTACCAACTGAGCTAATCACCCGACCGGCACCGTGTGGCGGTGTGAGGGGGCGTATAAAGGGGAAGTTTGGGCTTGTCCAGCGCGGAAATGAAATTTCTTCGATTTTTGTGACGAAAAAATTTCAGTCGCGCTGGAAAAGTCTGGAAATCCGGGGTTTTACGGATTTTTCCTTTTATTCATCCGCGCCTGAAAGCCCGGCCGATAAGGATGAGGATGCAGGCGCCGATGAAGCCGGCGATGAGATAACCGAGCCAACCCGTCAAAACGATTCCAAACACCGAAAGGATGGCGTTGGCGACGATCGCGCCGACGATTCCAAGAAGGATGTTCATGAAAACACCCATATTGCTTTTCATGAATTGTTCGGCGAGCCACCCGGCGACACCACCGATGATGACGGCTGCGATCCAGCCAATGCCAGCAGATTCCATGATTTCCTCCCATGTTGCTGCATCATCGAAGGTGATGATTCTCGTGGTGAAAAGCAAGGCAAACTCCTGAAAACCTCGCTTTATGCGGGTGGTTTTCCGCGCGGCAGGCGCTAAAAAGCCTGATGCGGCGCAAAGAGACGAAAGGCATGGATGTGCGGTTGATGTTCGGCGGATTGATGGACGGCAGAAGGGTATTCGACGGCCTGGTGCGGGATCGGCGGCAAAGGAGCGCCATGGCGGCGATAATGGCCATGGTGCTTTTTCTGGCCGGCGGTCTCTTGTCGGCAATGCCGGCGGCGGCGCAGGGGGAAACAACATCGCCCGCCCCGGTGGCTATCCAGGCTTCGACCGTCGAACAGGCGAGGGCGGAACTGGAGAAATGGAAGGCCGATGTCGCGGCGATCGCCAAACAGGTGGAAGCGGGCGGCAGCGATGATGTGCAGCTTGTGGACCTGAAGGGCCGCGCCGACACCATTGCCGCCGATGCCGCCGCCGCCAACACCAAGCTGCGCACCCGTCTCGACCAGATCAAGACCCGGCTGGATGCGCTCGGTGCGGCGCCTGCGGATGACCAGCCGCCGGAAGCGAGCATGGTGACGGAGGAGCGAAACCGGCTGACGGCGGAACGGGCCGAGGTGAATGCGATTGCCGGCGAGGTGGAGAGCACGGCCACCAATGCCGCGCAGATTTCCAATAACATCACCGCCGTTCGCCGGGCGCTTTTCGCCGCCACGCTGTTCAAGCGCACCGAAGTTTCGGCGCAGACACTCGGTGACGCCTCCTCCGCCTTTCTGACCGAATTGACCAACCTCAACAACGCTTTCAGCAGCTGGGCGAGCTTCGTCTGGAATTACAAGCGCCTGCCGATGTTCGGGGCGGTGACGCTGTCGATCATGGCCGCCCTGCTGTTTCTCGTGGGCGGTTACCGCTTTTTCGGCAGCCGCATGGACCGGCGGGCCTTTACGGGCGAGCCTTCCTATCTGAGACGGCTTTCGGTGGCCTTCTGGTCCACCATGGTGCAGTCGCTGTCACTGTTCCTGTTTCTCGTCACCTCCGCCTTCTTCCTCGATAATTTCAACGTGCTGCGATCAGACATCGCGCCGATCCTGTTCGGGGCGATGGCGGTCACCGGTTTCGTTTATTTCGTCTCGCGGCTGAGCTATGCGATCTTTGCGCCGACGCAGCCGGAATGGCGCCTTCTGAAGGTGTCCAACAAGGGCGCGCATACGCTGTCCTCGGCGGTGTTGCTGATGGCGCTCGTCAACGGGCTCGACTACCTGTTCGGCACGATCAGCGAGACGCTTTATTCACCGCTGATCGTCACCGTTGCCAAGAGCTTTCTCGCCTCGATCATCATCGGCCTTATCTTGCTGACCGTATCGTTCCTGCGGCCGGTGATCGGCGAGGGGCAGGATTACGAGACCGGCAACCAGCGCCTGCCGCGCTGGCTCGTCATCCTGCTGCGGGTGGGCGGCCTCGTTCTCATCGGCGCCTGCCTGACGGGTTATGTCGGGCTTGCGCGTTTCCTTGCCACGCAGATCGTCGCCACCGGCGCGGTGCTGGCGACGATGTATATCGGCATTCTCTCCGGCAAGGCGATTTCGCGACAGGGCGCCTTTGCGGAATCGCTTGCCGGCCGTTATCTCGCCCGGCGTTTCGGTCTCGGCGTGGTGGCGCTCGATCAGGCCGGCCTTGCCGCGGGGCTTGGCATCTATGCCGTCGCGCTTGCCTTCGGCGTGCCGCTCATCCTGTTTTCCTGGGGGTTCCAGCCGGGCGATATCGAAAGCTGGGCCTATCGTCTGTTGACCGGCATCACCGTCGGTAATGCCTCCATTTCGCTGATCGGCCTCTTCGGCGGCGTCCTCGTTTTCGCCATCGGTTACATCATCACCCGCTGGTTCCAGAAGTGGCTGGACAATAACGTCATGGCGCGCGGCCAGGTGGATGCCGGGGTGCGCAATTCGGTCAAGACCGGTATCGGTTATCTCGGTATCGCGGTGGCGGCCATCTTCGGCGTGTCTTCGGCCGGTCTCAACCTTTCCAGCCTGGCGCTGGTGGCGTCGGCCCTTTCGGTCGGTATCGGTTTCGGCCTGCAGAACATCGTCTCGAACTTCGTCTCCGGCCTCATCCTGCTGGTCGAACGCCCCTTCAAGGTGGGGGACTGGGTGGTGACAGGCACGACGGAAGGCACCGTCAAGCGGCTTTCCGTGCGCGCCACCGAGATCGAAACCTTCCGCGGCCAGTCGATCATCGTGCCGAATTCGGAATTCATCAATTCCTCGGTCGGCAACTGGACACACCGCAACCGCATCATGCGCGCGGAAATTCCCGTTTCCGTCTCTTACGATTCCGATCCGCAGAAGGTCATGGATATTCTGCTGGAACTCGTGCGCGCCCAGCCGCCGGTTCTGCGCAATCCCGAGCCGCATGTGGAGTTCCTCCGCTTCGGCGATTTTTCGCTGGATTTCGAACTGCGTTTCCATCTTGCCGATCTCTCGAACGGTCTTGGCGTGAAAAACGCGCTCCGTATCGCAATCCTCCAGCGCTTCCGGGAGGAGGGGATCGATATCCCGTTCCCGCAGCGCAACCTCAACATCCACGTGGAAGGCGACGCCAACCCGCAGATGCTGGCGGCGCTGCTTTCGGAGGAGGGCGACAAGGCGGTGGTGGCGCATACGGGCGCGGCAGCGCCCGTTGCCGGCGCTGTGCCGGAAAAGGATGCGGGCAAGGCAGGTGACAAGACGGGCGACAAGGCCGTTGCGGAACAGCCGACGGCGGCGAAGGTGGTCGGCAAGGACAATTGAGCGGCTACGGCCGATGCCGATCATTGGGCCGTCGGTATCGGTTCCGATGGGTGCGGGACCAAATCTCGCATCCGGCTGCGTTGCGGTGAATGATGGATACTTCCCGGGGCAGCTTTTTACTTTGATGGAGGCCCGGATATGCGCGGCTGCCGTCATGAAAAATAATCGAAATACCCGCAATGACTGTATTGATAAGTAAACTGTAAGTTGATATATTATAGTTATTATTTAGTTTATTTCTTTCCTGTCGGGGTTCAAATGCCGGATCCAGTCGATGAGAATGCCCAGCCTGCCCAGCCTGCCCAGCCTGCCCAGCCTGCCCAGCCTGCCCAGCCTGCCCAGCCTGGGCAGGCTGGGCAGGCTGGGCAGGCTGGGCATTCAAAAACATCTCTTCGTGAGAAGCTGAAGGGGCTTTGGGCGTGCACGCAGCCCCATGCCGCCCGGCTGTCCCTTCTAACGGCGGGGGTCGTTATCGGCTCGGCGGGTCTGTTTTTCCTGATGGGTGAGACGGATGTGACCGACGATTACCTGCCGAAGCGCTGGAACGAATCCATCCGAAGGCTGGGCATAACGCCGGTCTATCCGCCCCAGGAGGATATCTACGTCGGCGATATCATCGCCGAAGTCGTAGATTCAGGCCATAAGTTTAAATCGCTGCCGGACGATCTCCAGAGCGAATCCTTCATTGGCCGCTACGTCAAGGTGACGCAGATACCGGATCTTCGACAATATCTTTCCCTGAAATCGGAAGCCCCTTATTACGGTGACAATACCTGGCAGCAGGGTGAGGAAAAGCTTGCCCTTTCGCAGCCGCGCAGCGAAGTCCAGAATAATGGCACGACCTCGGGTCTTGAGGTGAAGGATGTGCTCTTCCCGGTTATCAAGATCGAGCGAAGGGAAGGCATGGCCGGCCTCTGGAACACTATCGGTTTTGGTGGCGCGCGTGCTGATGTCGAGGAAATCGAGCTGCAGAACGTCCAGACCTACGCCATCAATCCTTTTCACGCTCAATACGCATTGATTCAGTTTTGTGCCGGCGAGAAGACGCAGCTTCTTTGTAACGATGAATATCTGCGGGAGAAGCTGTCCTATATTCTCGGCCGCGACATTTTGAGAAGTGCGGAAACCAAAGATTGCGGTCTGCGCTACATCTATGACATCCGGCTGCTTGTGGTGCGCCAGGCATTCCTCACGCGCGGTGTGAAGGTCACCAACGGGCGTGGTCGGCTGATCGAAGCCAATCTGGCCAGCCGTCAGCCCGACATGGAGAAATTGCAGGACGCTGTGACGTCATCGGCCACGGAACCGCCCAAAGACGTTCCGGCAGAGGCCGCCATAAAGGACAGGCTTGCGGCTGAAAACGCCATCCGCAGCGCCAATAGTTCGGGCCTATTTTCTGATCGTCGTTTTGCGCGGCCACTAGTTATCGGGTTCAATTCCGTTTCACTGGGTATGCGTGGCAGCACGCCTGCTTGGAGGGACGATCTGGCGAAAGCCTCCGCTGATAAAAAAGTAAAAGGCACCGTGCTGGCATGTGCGACCTCAACGGAGGCAGGGAAATGAAAAGCGCTTCGATTTTTTTCGGACTTGCCGTTTCATTTTTGATGAATTCGCAAGAGGTGTTTGCACAGCCCGTCAATGGTGTCTTCCTCCCATTTGCCATAGACTGCCGATATGAGATTCCACCTTGCGAGCCTCCACCACCGCCCGGTCCCAGGAGTCCTATTCCCATTCCACCACCGGCACCGGGCGGCGGCGGTATCCATAACTTGCCGGGTGCTCCCGTGCTCAAGGAAACGATCATTATCCCAGGCAATAATATGCTGAAGGACTTCAAGCTGGATGAGCCTAAAATGCTTGATATGCAGAAGGAGCTTCAGAACAGGTGGTCCAAATAGGCGTCTGCTGGTCTTTGGGTGCCATGAGGTTTGAAAATCCCGACGCTGCCATAGTAGGTATTTTTCCGACATCCTCTCATTCGTCGTCCTGCTGGGCGGCGGCAATACGAAAGCCCAGCTCGATGGCGGCAATTTCTTCCCTGTCGCAGCACCCTATGGCCATGTCGCAATCAGGCGGCTGAACAACCCGCAAGCGCTTCATATTCCTCCCATCCAATGTCGGCGGAATAAGGCAAGGCCGGCGCTTTTCAGGGGTTCTGTAAATGAAGACACATGCACGGGCGGTGGTGATCGGTGGCGGCGTCGTTGGCGTTTCGACGCTTTATCATCTTGCCAAGAAGGGCTGGAGCGACAGCGTTCTCATCGAGCGCAAGGAGCTGACCTCGGGTTCCACCTGGCATGCGGCCGGGCTTTTGCCGCTGTTCAACATGAGCTATTCGGTTGGCCAGATTCACAAATATTCCGTGAAGTTTTATGAGGAGCTTCAGGAAGAGACCGGCATGAATGTCGGCTTCTCCAAGGTTTCGAATATCCGTCTCGCCCGCACCAAGGATCGCTGGGACGAATATATGTATTATGCCGGCATTGCCGAAACGATCGGCGTGCGCGTCAACATGCTGACGCCGGAGCAGGTGAAGGAAATCTGGCCGCTCTGCGAGACGGACGGCCTGCTGGGTGCCATCCAGCATCCGGATGACGGTTATATCCAGCCCGCCGATCTGACGCAGGCGCTCGCCAAGGGCGCGCGTGATCGCGGGGCGACCATCTATCGCAACACGACAGTCACCGCCATCGAGCAGCGGGAAGACGGTCACTGGAAGGTGACGACCGACAAGGGCGAGATCATCGCCGAACACATCATCTCCTGCACGGGCTCCTTTGCCCGCAAGACCGGCGAGATGGTCGGCATCAACATCCCGGTCATCCCGGTCGAGCATCAGTATATCGTCACCGAGCCGCATCCGGCCATTCAGGAACGTCGCCGCCAGGGCCTGCCGGAAATGGGCGTGCTGCGCGAATCCGACTCGGCCTGGTACATGCGCGAGGAAGCGGGCGGCCTGATCCTCGGTCCTTATGAAGTCGGCGCGCCGGTCTGTTATGTCGACGGTCCCTCCGACGACAGCGAATATGAGTTGTTCCAGGAAGAACTCGACCGCCTGATGCCGCATATCGAAACGGCCATGGTGCGTGTTCCGGCCTTTGGCGAAGTGGGTATCAAGAAGGTCTATAACGGCGCCATCGCCTATACGCCCGACGGCAACCCGATTGTCGGCCCCGCACCGGGCCTGAAGAATTTCTGGCTGAACGAAGGCCATTCCTTCGGTATCACCGCTGCTGGCGGTGCCGGCTGGCAGCTGGCCGAATGGATCGTCGATGGCGAGCCGACGCTCGACCTGATGGGTGTCGATCCGCGCCGCTTCGGCCCTTACGCCACGGAAGGTTACCTCATCGCCAAGAACGAGGAAGCCTATGCCAACGTCTTCACCATGCATTACCCGGACGAAGAGCGCTCCGCCGCCCGCCCGCTGAAGACGACGCCGGTTTATGACCGTTTGAAGAAGCTCGGCGGCGTGTTCGGTTCCGTCTATGGCTGGGAGCGTGCCAACTGGTATGCGCCGGAAGGTTATGCGCTGCGCGAAGAAGATCTCGGCGTCGGTGCGGATGTCATCACCAGCCACAACCATGCGCCGGCTCTGGATGACGGCCGTATCGTCGAGAAATGGTCGTTCCGCCGTTCGAATTATTTCGAACATGTCGGCAACGAGGTGAAGAATGTTCATCAGAATGTCGGCGTGCTCGATATGTCGGCCTTCGCCAAGATGGAAGTGTCCGGTCCCGGCGCGCGGGCATGGCTCGACAGCATTCTCGCCAACATTGTGCCGAAGAAGCGCGGCCGTATCGCGCTCACCCATCTTCTGACGCCGAATGGCGGCGTGAAGGCGGAATTCACGGTTTATGAATGGGCGCCGGGCCGCTTCTACATGGTTTCGGCCGGTGGTCTCGAGGCGCATGACCATGACGTTCTGCGCCGCCTTGCGCCCACAGACGGTTCCGTGGTGCTGCAGCCGATCACGCAGAAATACGGCGTGCTGGTTCTGGCCGGTCCGAAGTCGCGCGATCTCCTGAAGAAGCTGACCCGCACCAGCCTTGAGAACAAGGATTTCCCCTGGCTCACCGGCAAGCAGATTTCCGTCGGCGTGGCGACGGCGCATGCGTTGCGCGTCAACTTCGTGGGCGAGCTTGGCTGGGAACTGCACCACCCGATCGAGATGCAGAACTACATCTTCGACCGGCTGATGGAAGCGGGCGCCGAATTCGGCATCAAGCCCTTCGGTATCCGCGCCATGGTCTCCATGTCGCTCGAAAAATCCTATCGCAACATGGGACGTGAACTGTCGGTCGAATATAATGCCTATGAATCGGGTCTTGATCGCTTCGTGCGCCCGGAAAAATCCTTCATCGGCCGCGATGCGCTGGTTGCTTACAAGGAAGGCGGCGCGAGATGGGTGTTCTCGACACTCACCGTGTCAGGCAATACGGATGTCGATGCGCGCGGTTCGGAAGCGATCATCGATGAAAACGGTGTGCTTGCCGGCCGTGTGACAAGCGGCGGTTTCGGCTGGCGTATGGGCAAATCCATCGCACTTGCCATGCTCAAGCCGGACTATGCAGCCGTGGGCACCAAGCTCAAAATCCGCATTCTCGGTACGTCCTATGATGCCGAAGTGGTGGAAGAGAGCCCGTTCGACACCGACAATGCGCTTCTGCGCGTGTAAGATCCAATCCCCTCCCAAAGTTGGAATACGGCCCCTCGTGGGCCGTATTTCCGTTTAGGTAAGCATGTGCTCAACTGCTTTTCCGGCAAAAGTGTTATTAATGATTCTGAAAAATGAGCCTGCTATCTTTCCCTGACATACGATGGGGGATCGGGGCAGAATGAATTTTCTAGGCATTACGGGCATGCAATATTCTGGCGTGCCTTTTACCAACAGCCGCATCTTGCTGGCGGAAGATACCAATGTATTCACCCAGATGGTGAGCATGCGCCTGAAGGAGCTGCTGGGCGTTACCGTGGAAGTGTGCCGCAATTTCGAGGAATTGCAGGCCTGTTACGAACATTCTCCCGAACCGGTGACGCTGGCCATTTCCAACATCAACCTGCCGGGGGCGGAAAAGGGCGAGGCGCTGGAATATCTGATCGATCTTTCGATCCCGACCATCGTTTTCACCAGCACCTTTCACGAGGGGACGCGCGAAACGCTGATCGCCAAGGATGTGGTTGATTATATCCTTAAGGACAATATTTTCGCCGTGGATATGCTGACGGAATCCGTCTGTCGCTTCCTCACCAATCATCGCCACCATGTGCTGATCGTCGATGACAGCCCGACGGCGCGGGCGCTGCTTTCGAGCCGCCTCAAGCGTTATAATTTCCGCGTCAGCCTGGCGGATAGCGGTGCGAAGGCACTCGATATCCTGAAGGCCAACCCCGATATCGGCCTCGTGGTGACCGATTACAACATGCCCGATATTGACGGTTTCGAACTGACGCGGCGCATCCGCACCGTGCGCGGGTCGCATGAGCTGCGCATCATCGGGGTGTCCTCCTCCACCAACCGGCTGCTTTCGGCGCGGTTCCTGAAGGCGGGCGGCAATGATTTCATGCTGCGCCCCTTCATCGACGAGGAGTTTTATTGCCGGGTCAACCAGAACCTCGATACGCTGGTGCAGATACAGCTGGCGAAAGCGGGGGTAAGGCCGGCGGCCTGAGCTTAGGCTTTCCCCGTTAAAGCTGCGATTCAAACGGCAGGAAGCGCATGATGCCGGCGACGATGCGGCGGCTGATGGCGGCGTCGGGTTCGCGCCGGTAGGTTTTCGTGCGCCCCTGTTCTTCCGTCATCCAGACAATGTGCCTGCCTTTGTCGATTTCCAGCTCGAAGCTCATACTGCGGCGGATTTCGCCGGCAAATATCTCGTCCATACAGGCAACCAGCGGCGCTGAGTTGAAGACGACGCCCATTTCCGTATTCAGTGAGGCGGAGCGTGGATCGAAATTGAGCGAGCCGATATAGCCGGTCCTGCCATCGCGGGTGAAAGCCTTGGTGTGCAGGCTCGCCTGTCCCGAGCCGCGCAGGGTGAAGTTGGACTGATCGGCCTGCGCGCGCAGCTCGTGCAGGCGCACCCCGCCCGAGAGAAGCGGTTTTCGGTAGCGGGCATAACCGGCGTGAACGGCGGCCACATCTGTCGCGGCCAGTGAATTGGTGAGGATGGCGACCGACACGCCGTTTTCTGCGAGCTGTAGAAATATCCCCACACCCTGTTTGCCAGGAATGAAATAGGGGGAGGTGATGTGCAGGCTGTCGCTTGCCGCCTGCATCAGCGGCAGCAGGCTCTCCATCAGGAAGTTATGACCCTTGCGGCGTTTGCCAGCCGCCTTTTCCGGCGGGTCGGCAAGGATATCCGCCGCTTCGACCCAGTGCAGGCGGTCCGACATCAGGAAATGGTCGCGGTCATATTGGCTTTCGATCCGCTCCAGATAGGGTTTGGCGGCCTCGCTTTTCGGCAGGGCATCCAGTTCGCGGCGCAATCTGGCGAGTTTGTTTGGCCGTCTTGCCAGCAGCGACCGCACGGGCACGGAAACGGCGCTGTTCCAGTAATCGTCGAAGATTTCGGTCGCGTCGGCGACGATGTTGCCGAAACCGAGAATATCGAAATCGTGGAAATTCGCGCGCTCGGCGGCGTCGAAATAGGCGTCGCCAATGTTGCGCCCGCCGACGATCACGGCCCGCCCGTCGGCAATCCAGGCCTTGTTGTGCATGCGCCGGTTGACGCTTCGGAAGCGCAGCACCAGCTCGATGCTTCGATGCAGGATGTTTTCCCGCGCCCGGGTGGGGTTGAATAGTCGGAGTTCGATATTCGGATGGCTGTCGATGGCGTGGAAGATGCGGTCGGAGATGGAGACGCCGAGATCGTCGAGCAGCAGGCGCACCCGCACGCCGCGATCGGCTGCGGCGATGACTTCGCGCATCATCAGCCGTCCGGTCAGGTCGGCATTCCACATGTAATACATCAGATCGAGGCTGCGCCCGGCGGCACGCGCCGCCGCCACGCGCACCGCAAAGGCATCGAGGTTGGAATGCAGCAGGCAGAGCGCATTCTTCTCGTTCCAGCCGTTTCTTATCGATTGCCAGTGCCGGTCCAGCGTCGTCGCGTCTTCGGCAAGGGGCAGGGCGGTGGAGGGGCGCTTGGGAATGGCCTTTTCCCGCTGCTTGCCGATGACGACAAACAGGCTCGGCCCGATGACCATAAGAAGAATGACGATGAAGACCGTAAATGCAGTCACTTGTTTTGATCGCTCCCGGCCCGAAGAGTATCAGGCGGGATGAAAACGCGCGAGGGGATAAAGCGTTCACCGCACCTCGTGCCTTCGGCGTGAAAAAGGCGCGTTTTCTACGCGCCGAAAGGGCTTGTGAATCACATAAGTGTGTGCTTATGTGTTGTCATGACAGAGAACGATATTTTCCGGGCGCTGGCCGATCCGACGCGACGCGCCATTTTCGAAAAGCTGGCGGATGGCGCCATGAACGCTTCCGCCCTGCGTGAGGGGATCGAGATCAGCCAGCCGGCCATGTCGCAGCATCTTTCAGTGTTGCGCGGGGCGGGGCTGGTGGTCGAGAAGCGGCAGGGCCGTTTCGTCAATTATGAAGTGGATCCGGACGGGCTGACGCGCATTGCGGCCTGGCTCGGCAAATATCGCGCCTACTGGCCGCAGCGCATTGAGGCTCTCAAACTCCTGCTGAAGGATATGGACCAATGAACAGGCAGACACCGGAAGCGCCGAAAAATGGCATCGAGCTTGAATATGATCTGGACGAGCCGCCGCAAAAGGTCTGGCGCGCCATCAGCATTCCGGCGTTTCGTGAAAACTGGCTGCCGAAGGAGGTTTTGGCGGAACCTGACGCAATCGATATCAAGCCCGGCGAAGAGGTGCGCTACCGGCTGCGCGAGGATAATCCGCCATTTCTGGAAAGCACCGTCACCTTCAGGATCGCGGCGAATGCCCATGGCGGCACCAGCCTGCGCATCATTCACGACCTGCCCGTCAATACCGGCCGGATGATACAGGCCGCCGCAAACCACAACGGTTCGCCGATCAAGCTCGCCGCCTGATCCGGAACGTTCCCCGACATTTCAACGACAGGAGTTCGCCGATGCGCGAAGCGATGCAACTCGTCCCTATGGTAGTCGAACAATCGTCTAGGGGAGAAAGGTCTTTCGATATTTATTCCCGGCTGTTGCGGGAAAGGATCATCTTCCTCAACGGTGAGGTGAACGATGCGGTTTCGGCGCTGGTCTGCGCGCAATTGCTGTTTCTCGAGGCGGAAAACCCGAAGAAACCGATCCATCTCTATATCAATTCGCCGGGCGGCGTGGTGACCAGCGGTCTCGCCATGTATGACACCATGCATTACATCCGCGCACCCGTTCATACGCTCTGCATGGGAACGGCCCGCTCCATGGGATCGTTTCTGCTGATGGCGGGTGAACCGGGCGAGCGGAGCGCCCTTCCCAATGCCAGTATCCACATTCATCAACCGCTGGGCGGTTTTCAGGGGCAGGCGTCGGACATGCTGATCCATGCCGAAGAGATGCGGCAGACCAAGCATCGTATGACGCGGCTTTATTCCGAACATTGCAAACGGAGCTATGAAAAATTCGAAGCGGCCATGGACCGGGATTTTTTCATGACGGCGGAGCAAGCTCTGGAATGGGGCCTGATCGATCGCATTCTGGGCGTTCGTGAGGATGTCGCGGCATAAGGCCGGACGCTTATTCGGATTTCCTGCTGTTATTGGCGCCCACAGGAGCGCTTCGTTCGCGAAATCGCCGACGATATGGGTGGTGGAAAAGGGGGAGCGATCCATACCGGTGACATCGTGCTTGCCGGCAAAGGCGCTGAAAATCGCGCGGCCGACCCGACCGGAACTGCCCGTCAGCACTATCCGCATGATATTCCGCGCCCCATCGACATAGCTAATACGAGGCCCATTGAGGGGATCGCAACCTGCCCTCATACGCGACGTCATCCTTGGGCTTGTCCCAAGGATCTAATCGCGTCCAATTAAATCGAGACGTTGCAGATGCTCGGGACAGGCCCGAGCATGACGGAAGAGAGCGTTCCGTACTTTCTCCGCAATCTGACGGCAGCTGGGCGAGCCGTCCCAAAACCCATCCGGATGATCAGATATCCAGATTATCCGCAAACGCCGCCCGTTCCTGAATGAAACGGAAGCGGGCATCGGCCTTGGTGCCCATCAGATTGTCGACGGCCTCGCGGGTGCCTTCAAAATCCACGTCGTCGATCTCGACGCGCAGCAGGGTGCGCTTTTCGGGGTCCATGGTGGTTTCCTTCAGCTGCTGGGCCATCATTTCGCCGAGGCCCTTGAAGCGGCCGATTTCGACCTTCTTGCCCTTGAAGACGGTTTCCATCAGCTCGGCGCGGTGGGCGTCGTCGCGGGCATAGGCGCTCTTGGCGCCCTGGCGAATGACGTAGAGTGGCGGCACTGCCAGATAGAGGTGATTGCCGCGAATGAGTTCCGGCATTTCCTGATAGAAGAAGGTGATGAGCAGCGAGGCGATATGGGCACCGTCGACGTCGGCATCGGTCATGATGATGATGCGCTCATAGCGCAAATCTTCTTCGCGGTACTTGGTGCGGGTGCCGCAGCCGAGCGCCTGGATGAGATCGGCGATCTGCTGGTTGGCGGAGAGTTTTTCGCGGCTGGCGCTGCCGACGTTGAGGATTTTGCCGCGCAGCGGCAGGATGGCCTGGTTGGCGCGGTTGCGCGCCTGCTTGGCCGAGCCGCCGGCCGAGTCGCCCTCGACGATGAAAAGCTCAGCGCCTTCTGCGGTGTTCTGGGCGCAATCCGCCAGCTTGCCGGGCAGGCGCAGCTTGCGCACGGCGGTCTTGCGGTTGACTTCCTTTTCCTTGCGGCGGCGCAGGCGCTCTTCGGCCCGCTCGATCACCCAGTCGAGCAGCTTCGCCGCTTCGCCCGGATTGCCGGCGAGATAATGGTCGAAGGGATCGCGCAGCGCGTTTTCGACGATGCGCTGAGCCTCGACGGTGGCGAGCTTGTCCTTGGTCTGGCCGACGAATTCCGGCTCGCGGATGAAGACGGAAAGCATGCCGGCGGCCGAGATCATCACGTCATCCGTGGTGATGTCCTTGGCGCGCTTGTTCTGCGTTAGGTCCGCATAATTCTTCAGGCCCTTGGTGAGCGCGATGCGCAGGCCGGCCTCATGCGTGCCGCCTTCGGGCGTCGGAATGGTGTTGCAATAGGAATGGATCTGCGTATCGCCGCCATACCAGGTGACGGCCCATTCCAGCGCGCCGTGGCCGCCGGTCTTTTCCGTGCGGCCGGAGAAAATCTCGCGGGTGACGGTGAATTCCTTGCCGAGCGTGGCGGCAAGATAATCCTTCAGGCCGCCTGGGAAATGGAACACGGCCTTTTCGGGGATTTCGCCGCCGGCCGGCACCATGCCGGGATCGCAGCTCCAGCGGATTTCGACGCCGCCGAAGAGATAGGCTTTGGAGCGGGCCATGCGGAAGATGCGGGCCGGTTCGAATTTCGCGTGATCGCCAAAGATTTGCGGATCGGGATGGAAACGAACGCGGGTGCCGCGGCGATTGTGCACGTCGCCCAGCTCTTCCAGCGGACCGATCGGCAGGCCGCGCGAGAAACGCTGGCGGTAAAGCTTGCGGTTACGGGCCACTTCCACTTCGAGAAGATCGGAAAGCGCATTGACCACGGAAACGCCGACGCCGTGCAGGCCGCCCGATGTCTCATAGGCCTTGCCGTCGAATTTGCCGCCGGCGTGCAGCTTGGTCATGATGACTTCGAGCGTTGACTTGCCGGGAACCTGGGGGTGGTTTTCCACCGGAATGCCGCGGCCATTGTCGGTGACCGTCAGGAAACCTTCGGCTTCGAGGTGAACCTCGATGAAATTGGCGTGGCCGGCGACGGCCTCGTCCATAGAGTTGTCGATGACTTCGGCGAAGAGATGGTGCAGCGCCTTCTCATCGGTGCCGCCAATATACATGCCGGGGCGCATGCGCACCGGCTCCAGCCCTTCTAGCACGCGGATCGAGGACGCGCCGTAGTCGTCACCGGATGGTGATACGGGGGCGGGCGGCGTCACGGCCGCAACGGCTGCGGGTTTCGGCTGCACATTCGCGTTGGCGGCCGCGGTCACCGGCGTCTTTGCGGTGTCCTCGTTCGTTTCCGTATCGCTGTTTCGTGCTGCCGGAAGACCGGAGAAGAGATCGTTGCTGTCGTCCATCATGTCCAAAGTTCAAAAGCGTGTGTCAGAATTTCGCCATGCGAATCATTATGCCAATAGCGTCAATCATAACGCCAAACGCGGTTCCCGTCCGATTTGAAGTGGGCCGTCTGGCAAACGCGGCGCATCCTATGCCACGATTGTGTCAGGGTTTCGCAACAGGAGGATTGCGCTGGCGAGGTTGCAATGGCAAGTCTCGCAGCCACGAATGAACGGTTAGCCAAGGCATGTCCACAGCTCATTTCACGTTTTGTACTCTTTTCAGCCTGACTGTTGCGGCCATGCCGGTTGCAGCCTTCGCCTCTGACGGGCCGCTGCGGCCGTTCAAGGATGAGCTGTTTTCCGCCCAGACGGTGCTTTCCACCGGCGATGGCGGCGCGTCCGACGTCATCGAATATCAGGAGATGCGCGATATCAACGGCCGCGACGAGGTGCCCGAGCGGCGGGTGAAACGGCAATATGTCGATATGACGCCGAAGAAGGCGCAGGCGCTGGAAACCGTTTCCGTTGAGGGCAGGGCGCTTGAGGTCGGCCGCGTCGGGCCGGCGAGCGGGCAGGCCTTCACCGTCATATTCATTCACGGGCGCGGCGGCGACCGGCGGCTCGGCATGAACGACTATACGTTCGGCGGCAATTTCAACCGGCTGAAAAACCTCGCTGTGGCCAATGGCGGCACCTATTATGTGCCGAGCGTGCGCTCCTTCGATGAAAACGGCGTTGCCGATGTTGCGGCGCTGATTGCCGATGCGGCCAAAAAATCGGGCGGCAAGCCTGTCATTTTGGCCTGTGCCTCGATGGGCAGTTTCATCTGCTACGGCATCAGCCGCGACACGGCTGCCGTCGCCAATCTCAAGGGCATGGCGATCCTCGGCGGTGCGGTCGATCCGGATTTTCCGAAAAGTGCCTTTGCCAGGGCGAAGAAGCCGGTCTGGTTCACCCATGGCAGCGCCGACAAGGTCTATTCGGCCGATCAGCAGGCGACGATCTTCCGTTCCTTGCTGAAGGCCGGCGAGCCGGCGCGGTTCACGCGGTATGAGAGTGGCAGCCACGGCACACCGGTGCGCATGACCGACTGGCGGGTGGTTTTGAACTGGATTTTGAGCCGCTGAGGCCGCTGTTTCGGGTCAGCGGCGGCGAATTTTCAGAAATTGGCCGTTGTTTCGAACCTTCGAGCCGCTTTTTTGTACCATTTATTGCCGGGGCCGTTTAAAGGAATATCCCGGGATTTCCGGCAGTGTTTCTGTCGCGATTATGGGCCGTGATACGGCTGAGGGAAGGGGCGCCGCCACAGGCGGCCTCAAGACAAAGGGAATGGGATACGCATGACGCCGAA
>Ga0209371_1001471_pt1 | contig 15826 bp, 15 predicted proteins | sample AgamicAtAmrz_FD_187165 | JGI IMG/M metagenome (GOLD analysis project Ga0209371, IMG submission 187165) | Agave microbial communities from Guanajuato, Mexico - At.Am.rz (SPAdes) (version 2) | ecosystem: Host-associated > Plants > Roots > Rhizosphere | place: Guanajato, Mexico | collected 2012-06-07
CACGATTGAGCGAACCGATGCTTGCGATCATCGATGTCGGCGCCAAGCTCGGAACTAGTTCCAAGGGCGGAAACGGGATGACGCCCCTGCCGTAAAAGTCCAGGCAAACGGTTGATACGTCGCAATGCGTTCGACCGGTTCTTCGCCGGCAATGCTGATGAAATCTGGACGTCGATGCCTCAACGGCATCGGCGTTTTGTTAATTTAAGGGTCGAGCTGATTCGCTACTATGAACCTATGGTCAAAGGCTCATCAACCGGCAGGCGGTTTTTGGAAATTCCAGAAAGCGTTATTTTTGCCGAAGATGAGCAGCCGGAGTGGTCGGCTGCTTCAGCCCAAAACGATCCAAATGTCCGAACTTTCGGGATCATTCTGACCGGCGGGCTTTGATACGAGGAAATATCATGAAGAATACCAATCGCGTTGCCGTGATTACCGGGGCGTCCTCCGGAATTGGACAGGCACTATCCAGGATTTTGGTGTCCGAGGGATACCGCGTCGCGCTACTCGCCCGCCGACTGGATCGTATTTCGGCGCTGGCAGAGGAACTGAGCAACGGCACGATCGCCATCCAGGCGGACGTGACGGATCGCGCTTCCGTTGTCGTGGCGGCCGAGCGCGTCCAGCAGGAACTCGGCGGTGCGGACATCCTCATCAACAACGCTGGCGTTATGCTGCCGGCCCCCTTTGCATCGGGCAAGCGGTCCGAGCATAGGCAGATGGTCGAAACGAATCTTCTCGGCGCCATGACGGTGACCGAGGTCTTCCTCGATCAGCTTCGCGCCAAAAAGGGGGATCTTGTGAATATTTCTTCCGTCGCAGGGCGCGTCGCCCCAGCCGGGTTTGCCGCTTATTCGGCAACCAAATGGGGACTGAACGGCTGGTCGGAGGCGCTTCGCGTCGAGCTTCAGCCCGACATACGCGTCATGGTCGTCGAGCCTGGCGCCGTGGCAACGGAACTGTCCGACCATATTACCGACGACGAAAGCAAGAAGGCCGCGCAAGATTATCGTGATAATGTAGCGATGCCGCCCCAGGATATTGCCGAGGTAATCGCATTCGCGCTCGGTCGGCCGAAGCGGATCACACTCAATGAGATTTTGGTCCGCCCGACAATTCAGTCCATGTGAGCGCGCTGATCTCTCATCTGACGCAAATCAGTCAACAAAAGGAAACAGGAAATGAGCAGCGTTTGGTTTATTACAGGCGCCGGTCGCGGCATGGGCCTCGACATCGCCAAGGCCGCACTGGCTGCCGGCAATAAGGTGGTGGCCACCGGCCGCAACATTGAAAAGGTGGCTGGGGCACTGCCTGAGAGCCCGAACCTTCTGGTCGTCAAGCTGGACGTCACCAGTTCGACAGACGCCGAAGCGGCTGCCCAGGCAACCGTCGAACGGTTTGGCCGCATCGATGTGCTCGTCAACAACGCGGCCAGCTTCTATGCGGGCTATTTTGAGGAACTTTCACAACCACAGATGGACCTGCAACTGGCTACCAGCATGAACGTTACCCGTGCCATCCTGCCTACCATGCGCAAGCAGGGTTCGGGCAAGATCATTTCGATCTCGTCCAGCGCAGGCATCGCTGGCTTTGAGTTCTGCACGGCTTATTCGGCCTCCAAGTTCGGCTTGGAAGGCTGGATGGAAGCGCTGCAGACCGAGGTTAGCCCGTTCGGCATTCAGACCATGATTGTAAACCCGGGCTTTTTCCGCACCGAGTTGCTGACCCAAGCGTCCACACAGTACGCCGATCTCAAGGTAGAAGACTACAGCGAACGGCGCGCGGCGCAGGAGGCGTTCTGGACGAGCGCCAACGGCACGCAGGGCGGGGACCCCGAGAAACTCGCTCGGGCATTGATCAGGCTGGGAAGCCAGCAGGAGATGCCGGGGCGCTTCTTCGCAGGTGCCGACGCCATTGAGGTCGCAGAGGAGAAGATCGCGACGCTTCAACGGCAGATCGAAGCATATCGGGAATTGTCAAACTCACTGGCTGTCGAATAGTCACAGTTCGCTCTTCAAAACCCGCTCTCGAACGTGAGAGCGGGCTGTTTTGGCTTGTCTGGCACACCCTTTTAACAACTTGGCTCCCGTCTTGATCCAAAATAGGCCACAATTTCTGCTTCAGAAAATCGCGGCGCTATGAAGTTCTCTTATTCGCGCAAACGCGTTCCGCGCTGCGACATATGGCGTCAATCGCCGCGGCGCGCGCATCAATTCTCCCGCATCTTCGCAATCCAGCATCAAGGTCGCATGCCGAAGCCGGCCGCTTCACGGCGGAATGAACACTCATCATGGTTGTGTCTATCGTGGGAAAATTGAGATCCTAGGCTATCAGGAAATCGACACGCATTTATGAACTGGGTCGATAACTGTAAACAATTATGGTGATCTAATATTTTGTTTTGGCCTGCCTATCTCCTTTTTGTGACAGACCCAGTGCTTGCGTACAACACCACGTATGAACGGAATGCTGGCCATCCACTGGACCTCGCGTCGGTAGCCACAACTATAGTGACAGGTCAACTGACAGGGAAAATATCTCTGAGCTCGAATTACATTTCATCATCGAAGAAGAAAGCCACAATACCAAAATCGAACGATTCCGCTCAGAGTTTTTTCATTTGATCATAGAGGATGTGACTAACGATGGTTCGTTGCGTGCACCAAGCTTAAGGGGAATCCATGATCGATATCTCTGCCCAAATTTCTGACCCTGTGCCTTCGCGGGCATTGCTGACCGATAATCCGGCCGAGATTCTAGGCTTCGCACTCGCCCGATTTAAGGAAGGCAACGGTGTGGCGTTAGCGACGCTTGTGGAGATCAGGGGAGGTGCTGCGCGCGCGCTCGGATCGCATCTAGTGGTAGCAGCTGACGGGCGCTTCTGCGGCTACGTATCCGGCGGCTGCGTTGAAGCGGCAGTCGCATCAGAAGCCCTACTTGCTATTTCAGAGGGCTGCGACAGGGTGGTTATGTTCGGCGATGGTTCTCCCTTTTTCGATATCGTGCTTCCTTGCGGCGGCGGCATCAGCGTGGCAATCCATTTGCTACGAGACAGCAGTCGGATCGAATGCGTTCTCGACCGCCTCGACAGGCGTCAGGCATCTGGACTAAGCTATTGCTCGGTGCGGCAGTCGTTGGAAGTGGTGGAGCCACCGCAGCGAGCATGTTGGCAAAACGGACGGTTTCTGACGGTCTATCATCCACGCACCCGCATTATTATCTCGGGCCAGGCAGTCGAAGTGAAGGCAGTTGCACGTCTCAGCACAGCCTCGGATTTTGAGGTGATCTTCCAGGAGCCAGGCCGGGCGGTTGCGGACATTGATGCCTATACGGCGATTGTCGCCCTTCATCACGATCTCGATCAGGAGGCATCGGTCATCGAGGCCGCTCTTAACTCAGAGGCGTTTTACGTCGGAGCACTGGGCAGTACACGGACGCACAAAAGGCGTGTAGAGCGCCTGATAAGGCTCGGTTACGGCAATCGTGATCTTGATCGCATTCGCGCTCCGATTGGAGTCTTTGGGCCGACACGGGATTCTACGTCGTTGGCGCTGTCGATCCTTGCAGACGTCGCGGCATCAAGGCTCGCGATCTATGGATGAATCGGACGGAGAGTTGCCAGTGATAAGCCTGCAGAAACAGACGATACCTGTCACAATCGTCCTTCTCGCGGCTGGACGATCGAGCCGGATGGGCTCGAGCGGTGTACATAAGCTGCTTTCTGAATTTCAGGGTGTGCCTCTCATCCGCCGGTCCACAATAACGGCCTGCAATTGCCGAAGTCATTCGGTAATTGTCGTTACCGGATATCGGCATCTCGACATTGAAAGCGCGATTGCTGGGCTACCCGTAACGACGGTGCACAACACAGCATTCTCGGGCGGCATGGCTGGCTCACTTGCCCTTGGTGTTAGGGTTGCCGAGGCCAGTCAGCCAGACGGTATCATGGTAATGCTCGCGGACATGCCAGCCTTGACCACAACGCACTTGAACGCTTTGTTAACAGCATTTGGAACTCACCACGGGAAATACATCGCCCGCGCCGTTGCAAACGGTCACCCTGGCAATCCAGTCGTCTTCCCGAGTCCGCTTTATTCTCGATTGAAAGGCCTGACAGGTGACAAGGGCGCGCGTGACTTTATTCAAAGTTCTGGTGTGCCGATCATCGATGTGGAGCTTGGCGACAGCGCCCTTATAGACGTCGATACACCAGAGGCCGTCGAAGCGGCAGGGGGTATCCTACGTTGACGGTTCACACGCCCTTTTTGCGGGTTATGCGCTAAACCCGATAGGATCCCGGTGGTAGCAGAACGACCTATGGTCGGGCCCAGCTGCCTTTCCAGCCGTACGTGCGCGCGGGACGCCGTTGTCCGACCTCTTTGATAGCGCAGCGGTTTGGCCGTCGTGACCTGAGACCCATCGTCCCTCCAGTTTTTAGGAGAGTCTTGGGTTTTCAATCTGGCTTATGCGGCCTGTTTTTCCATAGTCATTTTCATTGCGAATTCACTGGGTGTGATGTTGCCCAATGAAGAGTGCGGTCTATTTCGATTGTAGTCCTCCTTCCATGCTGCGATTTCGGTTCTGGCCTGTGTCAGTGACGAGAACAGTGTTTCGTTGAGGCATTCATCACGAAAGCTTCCGTTGAAGCTTTCTACAAAGCCATTCTGCATTGGTTTGCCTGGTGCGATATAATGCCATTCGACGTGAGTGCTTTGGCACCATTCCAGAACGGCCATGCTGGTCATCTCGGTGCCATTGTCGGAGACAATCGTTCGCGGCTTGCCTCGTCGGGCGATGACAGCATCGAGTTCCCGCGCAAGCCGCCGGCCTGAGAGCGACGTGTCGGCGACCAGTGCCAGGCATTCGCGGGTGAAGTCGTCGACGACGGCCAGAACCCGAAAGCGACGACCATCTGTGAAAGCGTCGCTGACGAAATCCAAGCTCCAGCGCTCGTCGGCACGCGAGGGCAGCGCCAGAGGGCGTCTCGTCCCCAAAGCCCGTTTGCGTCCTCCACGTTTGCGCACTGTCAGCTTCTCTTCGCGATAGAGACGCCGCAGTTTCTTCAGGTTCATGATGATGCCCTGCCGACCCAGCATGACGTGGATGCGGCGATAGCCGAAACGACGGCGCTCGGACGCCACCAGCTTCATTGCCTCACGGATATCAGCGTCATCCGGTCGAATGCTACGATATCGCACGCTCGACCGATCAACGGACAAAACCTCACACGCCCGACGCTGGCTCACCCCATGTTGCTTGCAGACATGAGCCACAGCGTCCCGCTTCACGTCGGGCGTCACCACTTTTTTGAAGCGACATCTTTCAGAATGGCATTGTCAAGCATGGTCTCGGCCAGCAGCTTCTTCAGCTTGGCGTTCTCGTCTTCCAAAGCCTTCAGCTTGCGGGCATCGGATACCTCCATGCCGCCGAACTTCGCCTTGTATTTGTAGAAGGTCGCCTCGGATATCCCGTGCTTGCGGCAGACATCGGCCGTCCGCATGCCGCTCTCCTGCTCTTTCAATATCCCGATAATCTGCTCGTCCGTGAACCGTGAATGCTTCATTCCGTCCGTCTCCTTGATACGACGGACTCTACCAAAATCTGGAGGAAGTTCAGGGTCTCAGGTCAGTCGGGACACTCGGATCTTGCACACGAATTCATGACGCAGATGTGATTGAAGCGGGACAGTCCGGTCAACCTGCAAACCTTCTTGGAGCAGTGAGCGCAATCGATGCCTTCTCGGGCAGGGCAAGATTCTCTGACGCCTATATTCTCAGCGCAACAGCACAAGCCTTGGCGGTTCAGAACGATGTGAGGATTGCCACTCATCCACCAATTCAAGCTCAATTCAGAAACAAGGTTTCTAACACTATGCAAACATCGCTCTCTAATCCTGATGCGCGAGGTAGCCTATCTTTCAGGATAGCTTACGGATACGCGAAGGAAACCAGATGTCAGTAACCCGTCAATTATCCATCGAGATCAATGGCCAACGCCATAACCTTCACCTTGATCACCGAACCACGTTACTGGATGCTCTCCGTGAACACGCGGATTTGCCCGGAACCAAAAAAGGCTGCGATCAAGGTCAATGTGGCGCCTGTACCCTCCACGTCGACGGCGAGAGAGTGTTAAGTTGCCTTACTCTTGCCGTCCAGGTGGAAGGCCGTCAAGTCACCACGATTGAAGGACTTCAGGCCAACGGAGTGATGCACGCGGTCCAGAGCGCCTTCATCGAGCATGACGCTTTCCAGTGTGGTTACTGCACGCCTGGCCAAATCATGTCGGCTGTCGCATGCATCCGTGAAGGTCATGCTGGGTCTGACGATGATATCCGTGAATATATGAGCGGCAACATCTGTCGATGCGGAGCCTATCCTCACATAGTAGCGGCAGTGCGCGATGCGGCTTCCCGCCTTAAAAAGGAGATGTCGCTATGAGACCTTTTGGCTATGTGCGCGCAGAGGATGCAGAGCGCGCGATTGCTGAATCAGCGAAACCAGAAACGCGCTTTCTTGCAGGCGGCACCACCCTGCTCGATCTCATGAAGATGAATGTGGAGCGCCCTGCTCACTTAATCGACATTACTCGCATATCGGGTCTCGATACAATTGAAGTGGGAACAAATACCATTCGGATCGGCGCGCTCGCGAAGATGAGTAAAGTTGCTAACCACGCTGACATCATCGAAGTGGCACCCGCTCTTTCGGAGAGCCTGTGGCGTGCGGCCTCCGCGCAACTGCGCAACATGGCATCGATAGGTGGAAATCTGATGCAGCGTACCCGTTGCACCTACTTCCGCGATCCAGGCACCTATCCAAACTGCAATAAACGCATTCCCGGGTCGGGATGTGCCGCGCTTGAGGGTGTTAATCGCAATCACGCTGTACTTGGCGTCAGTGACGCCTGCATCGCAATCTACCCAGGTGATTTTGCCATTTCTCTCGTCGCATTTGACGCAAACGTCATCGTGAAAGGACCGGTCGAGCGTTCTGTTCCCATAGATGATTTCTTCGTTCTTCCAGGGCAGACGCCACATATCGAAAACACGCTTTCACCGGGGGAAATGATAATTGGGGTCGAGATTCCGCGTTCGATGGCGTTGAAACGGTCTCACTATCTCAAGGTCCGTGATCGCGCGTCCTACGAGTTCGCGGCTGCGAGCGCCGCGGTCGGTATAGAACTGGAGGCTGACGGCAAAACCATTCGCGACGTCCGCATCGCACTAGGCGGTGTTGCCACAAAACCATGGCGTGCCCGCACCGTCGAAGACGCACTCAAAGGCACTGTTCTTCAAGAGGCTGCAGTGCGCACCGCAGCCGCAGCGGCGGTGGAGGGCGCAAAGTCAAGTGGACACAACTCGTTTAAGATTGAGTTAGCCCCAAGGGTTGTAGCGCGCGCCCTGATGACGGTTGGAGACATACGATGACACGAAACAATGATTTTGAACTGGATCGCCGCACGGTGATGAAGCTTGGCCTTGGTGCCGCAGCCGTCGCCTCTGCCGGTATCGAAACGTCAAAAGCTTTTGCTGCCGATCCAACCGGGCCGAGGAACGTCGCCTTGGGAGCTCGCGTTTCGCGTGCAGAGGGGGCGTTGAAAGTCGCGGGACAGGCTCGCTACGCAATTGAGCAAAAGCTGGAAAACATGGCATTTGGTGTCACCGTCCAGTCGACACAGCCTGCGGGACGTGTTGTCAACATCGACACGTCAGCCGCTAAAGCTTTGCCAGGCGTTATTGACGTCTATACGCCGCAGAACTCCCTGAAAATTAATAAGCCAACCGTATATAGTAAGGGCGGAGGGGCGGTTGAGGAGTTTACGCCTCTGCAGGATGATGTGGTGCGCTTCAATGGCATGCATATTGCTCTCGTCGTCGCGGAAACTTTGGAGCAGGCAACAGAAGCCGCTCAATTGCTCAAAGTAGAATACGAAACAGGTAATCCGATTTTCGACTTCAATGACGTCAAGGCGTCGCCGGTACCCATTGACGCACTCAAGACAGATTGGGGCGACGCAGCAAGTGCGCTTGCTTCGGCCGAAGTCAAAGTCGATGTTACCTACTCGACACCACGAGAGTATAACGCTCCGATGGAGCCTCATGCCTGCATAGCGTCGTGGCAGGATGGCAAAATCACTTTATGGGAACCCAGCCAGTGGGTCGGCGGCGCACGCAGTGTCGTCTCCGAATGGCTGGGTATCGATATTGAGAACGTCCGCGTCATTTCACCTTATGTTGGCGGTGGTTTCGGCTGCAAGGTGGGGCCGCATCCGCATGTAGCTCTTGCTTGTGCGGCATCTCGTCAACTGCAGAGGCCTGTCAAAGTCGCCCTGACGCGCCCCCAGACCTTCACGGGCTTGGGGGGACGTCCAGCCACAAGACAGAACCTTTCGATCGGAGCAACCCGTGAAGGAAAGATTGTGTCGATCGTTCAAGAGGGGTGGAACGAGACTGCCATTGATGAGGTCCATGTCGAGCCTTGCAACAACGTCACAAATATTATGTATGCGACGCCCAACCTGTCATCTCGACACAGCGTCGTCCCAGTTCATACGGTCATGCCGGGCTGGAAACGTGCGCCGGGTGAAAACCCCAGTGCCTACGCACTGGAAAGTGCCATCGATGAATTGGCATATGCACTGAAAATGGACCCGATCGAGTTGCGTCTTGCGAACTGGGCTAATGTCGATCCCCAAAGCAAGCTGCCATGGTCGACCCGTCAATTAAGGGAAGCATATGCAGCGGGTGCTGAAGCTTTCGGATGGGGGAACCGTAATCCGATACCGAGGTCAATGCGCGAAGGTCGTGAACTTATCGGCTTCGGTATGGCTGCAGGCGCCTATCCGATGTTGAGAACGCCCAGTGAGGCAAAGATTGTTGTTCATTCCGATGGCAGAGTGGAAGTACTTAGCGCCGGCACGGATATCGGCACTGGCACCTATACGATCTTGGCCCAAACGGCGGCAGAAGTCCTCGGCGTGCCATTGGAGACCGTGACAGTCAGACTTGGAGACACTGTGCTTCCAAGGTCCGCTCTTGCCGGCGGATCCCAGCAGGCGAACAACCTGGCTGGCGCTGTCGACAGGGCGGCGAGAAATACCCGTGATGCGCTGCTTGCATTGGCTGCCAGCGATCCAAAGTCGCCGCTGCAGGCATCTCGCATCAGTGACCTGACCTTCGAAAAAGGTTTCATCCGCCCCGTGCGTCGGCCGGGCAATGGCCTTGCCATGACTGAGTTGCTCAGGGCGGTTGGCAGGCAGAGCATCGAGGTCGAAGGCAATACATTTGCTGCCGGTGCAACTGAAGATGACAAAAATTCGGCCGACCGGTCGTTTGGAAAACTGGGTGGCGCCACGCAAGGTGGACTATCGGCTCACTGTTGGTGCGCGCAGTTTGTGGAAGTTCGTGTCGACGAAGACTTCGGAACTGTCCGTGTCAAAAGAATGGTGGCAGCCTTTGACAGCGGAAGGATATTCAATCCGAAGCTCGCGGAAAGCCAGTGGATCGGTGGAATGATAATGGGGCTCGGTCAAGCGTTGCTCGAAGAAGGTTTCGTTGATCAGCGTGACGGCCGAATTTCGAACGCCAACTTCGCCGATTACCCGGTTCCGGTGAACGCTGACGTGCCCGACATCACTGTCCTCTCGGTCGGCGTTCCAGATTTTCAAGCTACTCCGCTAGGCGGCAAAGGCGCAGGGGAAATTGGCGTGGTTGGAGTCGCTCCAGCCATTGGCAATGCCGTATTCCATGCCACGGGGAAACGGGTAAGGAGTCTTCCGATCACACTTGATAAGCTGATTTGAAGCACCCGTTGGGCAAGGCGACTGGTCACAACACTAGCTTTCCGAGCGATCGCCGCCTCCCGCCATGGAACTTGAATCGCGGAGCGTGTGATCAAAATGCTGTCTCCCACAAATACTCGATTGCCGCATGCCCAAACTCCGCAAGTTGGCACTGTGATCGAGGATCGGGAGGCAGATTCTATGAATGAAAGATCGAACCATGAAACAACTTCTCGCTATGAAAACCGCCATCATTACCGGAGCCAGCAAAGGCATCGGTCGGGCCACTGCCGAATTATTTGCAACGGAGGGCGCCAATGTCGTGCTTACGGCGACGCATCAGGACGGCCTCGATGAGGCCGTCGAAGCGATTTCAGCGTCGGGCGGAAAGGCGATCGGCCTCGTCGCCGACTCCGCCGATCCGGCTTCTCCCGGGCTTGTCTTCGCCAGGGCGATTGAGGCATTCGGGCAGGTCGATATCATGGTCAACAACGCCGGTTTCGGCGACATGGTCGCGATCGAGGACACGACTGATGAGCACATGGAGAAGGTCGTTCAGATCAATTATCTGGGCGTGTTTCGCTACTGCCGAGAGGCGGTTCGCCACTTCATCCCGCGCAACGAAGGCGTGATCGTCAACGTGTCCTCGGTGAACGGCGAGCTGCCCCTTTGCGGCGTTGCCTACACATCGACCAAGGGCGCCGTGAACACGATGACCAAGAACATCGCCATCCGCTTCTCGGGCACCGGTATTCGCTGCAACGCGGTGGCGCCAGGCGAGACGGATACCCCCATGAATCAGGCCAGAAAGACAGGCGGACTGGGCGGCGGCGACACGATGCAGCGCTTCATCGACCTCTACACCAATCCCGAACCGGCCGCGACGCAACCCATCGATCAGGCCAACGCCATCCTCTATCTGGCCAGCGACATGGGCCGCGCAATCACCGGCCGAGTTCTCACGATCGATAACGGCGCCTGGATGTAGGTGATCGCGGCGAAGGCTCCTTGTTCGGCGGCCTTTCTGGCGGAGGGCATCGGTCGCACCACGGTCGAGCGGTGCCATTCTTCCACTACGGAATCCAAACATTAGAATGAGAGAAGAAACCATGACTGCAGAACAACGCCCGCGCGTCCTGATTATTGGCGCTGGGTCGATGGGTCTCGTGACCGGCTATCATCTCGGCCTGGCGGGTGCGGAGGTCACGTTTCTCGTCCGTCCGCATCGCCGGAGTGATCTTGAGCGGACGCAGACCCTCTATTGCTACGATGACGGCCTTCTCAAGGAATATAGCGGCTATAGCCTTCTCACCGATCCCGCCGAAATTCTCGGCAAGCCGTACGACTTCATTGTAGTTACGCTCGATGGAACGGCTCTGCAGAATGACGTCGGAACACGCTTGGTGGAAACTCTAGGAGCCGCGGCGCGCAATACGAATGCCAAGATCATCCTCGGATCGGTGGGCCTGGATCTCCTACCCTGGTTCCTTCGCGTTTCCGGATTGCCGGGCGAGAAAGTGACGAACGGCGTCCTGGCTATAATCGCCTACTCGCCCCAAGCAGTGCAATTGCCGCTGCACGCCCCCACTAACCCGGAGCTCCTGGCGCAGGCCGATCTCGCCTATATCCACCGCAACGAATTCGGCTTCGGCGTCGATGACAGTGCGCCGGATGCAGCGCACGAATTTGCAAAGCTCTATGACGCTTGCGGCATATCGACGTGCTTCATCAAGCCAGCGACGCAGTTCAGCGCCGATATCGCCCCCATGTTCGCCATCTTTGCCGGCATGGAACTGATGGGCTGGCCGGCATTAGCGCGGGTCCGCGAGGACGCCGAGCTGTGGGGCCTGACCGTCAACGCGGTGAGGGAGATTCAAGGGCTCGGCATCCACGGCGAGGCGGGGCAAAGGACGCAAGCCCAAACGACCGAGGAAGGATTAGCCGCCAGCCTTGCCGCCTGGGAAAATGACATGCTGCCTTTGGATCTTCAGGGGTTCAATCGGTACCACCACGGTGGAAAGGTCAGCGTACAGGACCTCCAGATTCTCCTCGACTGCATCGCTTCCGGTCAAGCCGAAGGCAAGGACATGGCGGCCGTGCAGGCAGTAATCGATCGCATCGAAGCACTGCGGGGCCGGCAGCCAGGTTGACAGCATTTGCCTGTCAGACGCGTAACGATCAACGGAGTACAAATTGTCAGCCACATCCCTTCTCTTCCAACCCTTCACCTTCCGGAATGGACCGACTCTTCGCAACCGCGCCGTGATGGCGCCTATGACCACCTGGTCATCCAATCCCGATGGGACAGTGTCCGATCAGGAGCTCGCATTTTATCGAGCGCGCGGCAAGGGAGTTGGCATGGTCGTCACCGGCTGCACGCATGTGACACCGGACGGCGTAGGTTTCACCAATGAATTCGCCGGATATGATGACCGCTTCATCCCGAGCCTGCGCCGTCTTGCCGAGGCGGCCAAGAGCGGCGGCGCGCCCGCAATCCTGCAGATCTTCCACGCCGGCAACAAGGCTGTACCGGGCCTTGTGCCGGGCGGCCGCATCGTCAGCGCCAGCGCGTTGAAGGCGTTCCCAGGACCGTTCAACGACGGCAAGGTCACCAGCCATGCCCTCACGCAGGAAGAGATCGTCGAGATCGTTCAAGCCTTCGGCGAAACCACGCGCCGGGCCATCGAGGCAGGCTTCGACGGGGTCGAACTGCACGGCGCCCATAGCTTCCTGATCCAGAACTTCTTCTCGCCCTTCTTCAACCGTCGAAACGATGAATGGGGCGGTTCACTGGAGAACCGCATGCGGTTCCCGCTCACGATAGTGCGCGCGGTGCAGCAGGCGATCGCTGAACACGCCAAGAGGCCCTTCATCCTTGGATACCGCATCTCACCCGATGAGCCGTCCGAAGGAGGGCTTCGCATCGCGGATTCCATGGTGCTCATAGACCGGCTGATCGAGGCCGGGGTTGATTACATCCACGCCTCGTTGTTCGACATCCGAAACGCCAAGCCAATGGACTATGTCGGTGAGCGGACCACGGCCGAACTGCTCGTTGAGCATGTCGGTGACCGCATTCCCTTGATCGCGGCGGGTTCGGTCAACACGCCGAAAGATGCCGCAAACGCCTTGGCAACGGGCCTGTCACTGGTCTCGATCGCCCGTGGGCTGGTTATGAATCCACGTTGGATAGAGCTCGCCAGCGAAGGTAGAGAAGCGGAAATCGCCACGGTCCTTTATCCCGGCAATGTGTCGCAGTTGGCACTCCCGGACAAGCTGTGGGGAGAGATCCAAACCACGGAAGGTTGGTTTCCGTTGGAAGGTTCCGCCGGGTACGCTGGGAAGAGGATGGCGTGAAAGGCCGGTTCTAGGATTCCTATCACCCTGGCGCTGGGCGAAATAGTGAGCTTGGCTCGCGTCAAGGATCGCGCGAGCCGCTTTGCCGCCTCGGCAATTTTCGGAACGTCGGCGCTTGATGATCGGCCGCGCCAATCGCGCCGTCACCTCGAGACAGACGCCAATTCACACCCCTAAGAAAGGATGAAAAATGTCTTTGAAACTCATCGGAACCGTCGCTCTCGTCACTGGAGCCAGCAGCGGGATTGGCCATGCCACCGCCCGGGCGCTCGCCGAACATGGGGCAGCTGTCGCTCTCGTCGCCCGCCGTAAGGATCGGCTCGACGCCCTGGTCAGCGAGATCGAGAGCGCCGGGGGCAAAGCTCTCGCAATTGCCAGCGACATCACGGATCGGGCGAACGCCGAAGCGGCCGTTCGGCAGACCGTCGAGCACTTCGGCCGGCTGGACATTCTCGTCAACAATGCGGGCGTGATGATCATCGGCCCGGTCGTAGAAAACGAGGTCGAGGATTGGGAGCAGATGATCGCGCTCAATCAACGCGCGCTGCTCTACATGACCAAGGCCGCACTGCCGCATCTCCAGGCGACAGCGGAAAACGGCGCGCGCCGCGTTGCCGATATCGTCAACATCTCCTCCTATGCCGGTCGCGTCGCGTCGCCCAATTTCGCCGTCTACAACATGACCAAGTTCGGCGTGAACGGCTTCACCGAGGCCTTGCGCCAGGAACTGGGGTCGGGCCACGTCCGCGTCGGAGTATTGGAACCCGGTGCCGTCAAGACCGAGCTCAACGACAATCATCAAGGTGCCATCCGCACTGAGATCGAGGCGTTCTTCGAGAGCATCGAGGCGCTCGAGGCCGAAGACATCGCCGATGGCGTCGTTTATATGGTCACCCGCCCGCGCCGTGCCGCCATCGGCGAATTGTGGGTCATGCCAACCGAACAAGCTAGCAAAGTGTAACGGCTCCACCATGCAACCAGAAGATTCATAAAACTGAGGAACCCTTTTTCGATGCCTAGATATCCGGCCTTTCAACTTGGTGATGCACGGACGATCAGCGGGCCGCATCACCTGACAGCTAACTCAGATCGTTACGAACGTAATAACTGGAGTGTTCCCCAATGAAAATCTCTGTATTTGGTACTGGTGAAGTCGGCTCGGCCTTTGCTGCTAAGCTCAAGTCGCTTGGACATGATGTTGTTTTTGGCTCGCGACACGCGGGCGGGGAGAAGGACGAAATCCCCGTACTCGACCACCGGGAGGCTGCAATCCATGGTGAATGGGTCGTCAATGCCCTGCACGGTGAGGATGCTCTTCAAGTGCTCCCCGAACTGCCTCTTTCCGGCAAACTGCTGCTGGATATCGGCAACTTTCGATCTGCGGTTGATAGCCCCCTGATCAAAACCTTGGGCGAGTCTCTTCAAAGTGCGTTGCCCGACACGCGCGTCGTCAAGACACTGAATTCTGTCAGCGCCCAACTCATGGGGGAGACGCATCTACTCGGCGCTATTCACACCGTTTTCATTGCTGGCAACGACGCCGATGACCGTTCAGCTGTTGTGGAACTGCTCACAAGTTTCGGATGGCAGGATATCGTAGACTTGGGCGACCTGACCGCGTGCCGGCCCATGGAGCAATTGGGGGCCATGTGGGTACGTCTTCACGAGCAATTTGGTCACGTCTACTTCAACTTGGCCGTTGTTCGGAAACCCTGAGGGCTGTTCATACAGCACCGATGGAAACAGTAACAATGACGGGCGACCGGTCGCCTGTGCGGTCCGAACTGGCCGATGTGCCGCTGCTGTTCGCCTGCAGCAGCGGTTGCAACGTGGTTTGGCTAAGCGATATGCATGGTAAATACCGATCACGATTGATCAAACAATGTTGCAATGCAAAATGGCGCGCAACGCTTTTTTGGGTCTCTTTTTACCATCTATTCTGCACGTGCGAACATACCGCTTCCTAATATTGGTCGGCAAACACCTTGTTTATATGGATCACACCAGTGCTGAAACCATCAGTGAATGGCTTAGACGCGAGGCGAGATCGGGCCGAACTGTCAAGGTTCATCCTCCGCCACACCGGGCGCCATTCCCGCGTCAAGCCCCTATTTGCGCGGTTCTCCGCTGAAGCCGCTTGATCTTAAGGCGGGAGAGCGGGCTTCCTGCTCTCCCGGTTCGTACGCCGCACCGCAAAGTCCGATTCGGACAGGAGACCTTCTTTGACATGAGGGTGTCAAAGTGCCGTCCCGCCGCTTGGCGCAGGGCCGCTGGTCATTCGATGAATATGTAACCGGTCCGTTCCCCGTGCTGGCTAAGGCGGCGAGGACGCCCGCTCTTTTTGGCGGTCCAGGTCGCAACATAGCGATTATAGGGCTCGATACTGCATCCAGCGGCAGCCTTACGGGCCCATCTTATCGGGATCGAGGCAAATTGCTGATCTAAGAGATACCCAGGCCGCGCACGCAAAGAAGGAGTGCAATCGCAACCAAGTTGTGAAATAATCTCAGGAATGGCATATGAGAAAACAAATGATTTGCAGGTCTTCCTGGCGGTCGCACGAGATCAAAGCTTCACGAAAGCCGCGGCAAAACTCGGTATCACACCGTCTGCGCTCAGTCATACTATCAGGCAGCTAGAGGAACGCCTGGGTGTGCGGCTTCTCGCGAGGACGACACGGAACGTC
>Ga0209371_1001472_pt1 | contig 15812 bp, 10 predicted proteins | sample AgamicAtAmrz_FD_187165 | JGI IMG/M metagenome (GOLD analysis project Ga0209371, IMG submission 187165) | Agave microbial communities from Guanajuato, Mexico - At.Am.rz (SPAdes) (version 2) | ecosystem: Host-associated > Plants > Roots > Rhizosphere | place: Guanajato, Mexico | collected 2012-06-07
GCGTGGGCAAAACCGCGCTGGTGGAAGGGCTGGCGCTGCGCATTGCCGAAGGCAACGTACCGGAGAGCCTGAAGGCCGTCAGCCTGCGCACGCTGGATCTGGGCCTGCTCCAGGCTGGCGCGGGCGTGAAAGGCGAATTCGAGCAGCGGCTGAAAAACATCATCGATGCGGTGCAGCAGTCGTCCACGCCGGTGCTGCTGTTTATCGACGAGGCACATACCATTATCGGCGCGGGCAATCAGGCGGGCGGCGCGGATGCTGCCAACCTGCTGAAACCCGCCCTGGCGCGGGGCGAGTTGCGCACCATCGCCGCCACCACCTGGAGTGAGTACAAGCAGTACTTTGAGCGCGATGCCGCGCTGGAGCGCCGCTTCCAGATGGTGAAAGTGGACGAGCCGGATGACGACACCGCCTGTCTGATGCTCCGTGGCCTGAAAACCCGCTACGCGCAGCATCACGGGGTGCATATCACTGACGACGCGGTGCGTGCCGCCGTCACGCTCTCCCGGCGCTACCTCACCGGACGTCAGCTGCCGGATAAAGCCGTGGATCTACTCGACACCGCCGCCGCCCGCGTGCGCATGAATCTCGATACCGTGCCTGAGCCACTGACCCGCATGAAATCCGCCATCACCGCGCTGGAGATGGAAAAGCAGGCGCTGCTGGAGGATCTGGCGGTGGGGAACGGCCCGCACGGCGAGCGGCTGGAGGTTATCGATCAGGAAGAGGTGAGCATCATCCTGCAGCTCGACGCGCTGGAGACGCAGTACGGTCAGGAGCTGGCACTCTCCGAACGACTGCTGGCCTGCCGCGCAGATATCTCCCGCCAGAGGGAGCTTGCCGCTCTGCGGCACCAGCTTGCTGAAGTTCAGCAAAATAATCCTTTGCTGGAGGTGGACGTGGGTGTGCGTACCGTTGCCACGGTTATCGCTGACTGGACCGGCGTGCCGCTCTCCTCATTAATGAAGGATGAGCAGACGGAGCTGCTGAGCCTTGAAGCCGCACTCGAAAAACGGGTGGTCGGCCAGGAGGCGGCGCTGAACGCCATCGCGCAGCGCCTGCGTGCCGCCAAAACCGGGCTTGCACCGGAGAACGGGCCGCAGGGCGTGTTCCTGCTGGTCGGCCCGAGCGGCACCGGCAAGACCGAAACCGCGCTGGCGCTGGCGGATGCGCTGTTCGGCGGCGAGAAGTCCCTTATCACCATTAACCTTTCCGAGTACCAGGAGCCGCACACTGTCTCGCAGCTGAAAGGCTCCCCGCCGGGCTACGTTGGCTACGGGCAGGGCGGCATCCTGACTGAAGCGGTGCGCAGGCGTCCGTACAGCGTGGTGCTGCTCGATGAAGTGGAGAAGGCGCACCGGGACGTGATGAACCTCTTCTATCAGGTCTTTGACCGCGGCTTTATGCGCGACGGCGAGGGGCGTGAAATCGACTTCCGTAACACCGTCATTCTGATGACCTCGAACCTCGGCAGCGACCATCTGATGCAGCTGCTCGATGAAGAACCGGAGGCCACCGAAGGTGACCTGCACGAACTGCTGCGCCCGATCCTGCGTGACCACTTCCAGCCTGCGCTGCTGGCGCGTTTCCAGACGGTGATTTACCGTCCGCTCACGCAGGAGGCCATGCGTACCATCGTGGAGATGAAGCTCGCACAGGTCAGTAAGCGCCTGGACCGACACTACGGCCTGACCACGCAGATTGACGAGAGCCTGTATGACGCCCTGACCGCCGCCTGCCTGCTGCCGGACACCGGGGCGCGCAACGTTGACAGCCTGCTCAATCAGCAGATCCTGCCGGTACTGAGCCAGCAGCTGCTGACCCACATGGCCGCGAAACAGAAACCAGCTTCCCTGACTCTGGGATGGTGCGAGGAAGAGGGCATCGGACTGGCGTTTGATCTCACAGAAGGAGTGCACGCATGAGCAATAATCCTCCGTTAAGATTCAGCCACAGCCACCACCTGCTTTCGGTGAAGGGGTGTGACGCCGAGCTCGATGTGCTGGCGTTTGAAGGCGATGAAGCCCTGAGCAAACCCTTCCGCTACCGTATTGAGTTCACCAGCGCGGACCACGCCATCAGCAAAGAGATGATGCTGATGAAAGCGGCTTCCCTGACGCTGCAGGCTCCGGTTGACCAGGGCTATGGAATTAAAATACAGCAGCCGGTGCGGGTGATACAGGGGGTGGTGAGCGGCCTGGAACGCCTGGGCACCTCAAAAGATGAAACCCGCTATGCGGTAACGCTTGAGCCGCGCCTGGCGCTGCTCGACCGCTCGCACCAGAACGCCATTTATCAGGACATGTCCGTCCCGCAGGTTGTGGAAAAAATCCTGCGCGAGCGCCACGGCATGCGCGGCCAGGATTTTCTGTTTTCGCTCACCAGAGAGTATCCACGCCGTGAGCAGGTGATGCAGTACGGTGAGAACGACCTGCACTTTATCACCCGCCTGCTGGGTGAAGTCGGTATCTGGTTCTGCTTCACCACCGACACGCGGCTGAACATCGACGTGGCGGAGTTCTGCGATGACCGGCAGGGCTACGTGAAAGAGCTGAGCCTGCCGCCGGTGCCGCCATCCGGCCTGCAGTCAGAAGGCGTGGACGCGGTATGGGGTATGACATGCCGCCACAGCGTGGTGCCGCAACAGGTCAGCACCCGCGACTACAACTACCGGCAGGCCGCGGAAGAGATGGACGCACAGGCGGACGTGACCCGCGGCGACACCACCACCTACGGCGAGGCCTATCACTACGCCGATAACTACCTGACACCGGGCAGTGCGTATGACCGCTATCCGGCCCCGGAATCCGGTGCGTTTTACGCCCGGCTGCGCCACGAGCGCTACCTGAACGGGCAGACCCGGCTTTCAGCCATCACCAGCAGCGCGGTGCTGTCGCCGGGTCAGGTACTGACGGTCATGGGTGGCGGTGCAGCGGTGCCGGAGGCATTCCGCGAAGGCGTACTGATAACGGCGATGACCAGCCATGCGCGGCGCGACTGTGAATTTGAGGTGCATTTCAGCGGCATCCCGGACAGTGCTGATTTCAGCTTCCGCCCGGAGCCGGGCCGCCGTCCTGTGATGGCCGGGACGCTGCCGGCACGGGTGACCAGCACTACCGAAAACGACACCTACGGACACATCGATAAGGATGGACGTTACCGCGTCAACATGCTGTTCGACCGCGAAAGCTGGGAAACGGGCTTCGAGAGCCTGTGGGTGCGTCAGTCCCGCCCTTATGCCGGTGACACCTACGGCCTGCACCTGCCGCTGCTGGCGGGAACCGAGGTGGCGATAGGCTTTGAGGATGGGAATCCTGACCGGCCCTACATCGCGGGGGTACTGCACGACTCGGCCCACGGCGACCACGTTACCATCCGCAACTACAGACGCAACGTGCTGCGCACCCCGGCGAACAACAAAATCCGCCTCGACGACGAACGCGGAAAAGAGCACATCAAGGTGAGCACCGAGTATGGCGGCAAGAGCCAGCTGAACCTCGGGCATCTGGTGGACAGTGAAAAGCAGAAGCGCGGCGAGGGTTTTGAGCTGCGGACGGACAGCTGGGGGGCGATACGGGCGCAGAAAGGACTTTTCATCAGTGCGGATGGGCAGACAGGGGCTCAGGGCGAGGTGCTGGAGATGCAGCCAGCTATCAGTTTGCTAAAAGGCGCGCTTAACCAGGTTAACGGGTGGGGCAGCATTACGCAGACTCACCATAACTTTGTACCGGATGTGCAACCACTCGAAGAGTTGGTTTCAGGCGGCAGTGAACTTAAAGAACCGACACTGCTGATGTCCGCACCGAAAGGGATTGCTGCCGTCACGCCGGAAACTGCCTTAATGCACAGTGGGAAAGGGCTTTATCTGCAAAGCCTGGGCGAAGTGAATATCTCGACGGCACAGCGCTATTCGGTCAATGCGAGCCAGGCAATATCAATGCTGGCTCAGCAGGAAGGTATGCGTCTGGTGTCGGCTAAAGGTGAATTAGCTATCGAGTCTCATGCTGACACGCTGTCCCTGACATCACTAAAAGACGTCACAATTCAGTCGACACAGGGGCATCTGCAATTAACGGCTAAGAACGGGATTACTATCGGATGTGGCGGAGCTTATATCCGACTGACGCCCGCGGGCGAAGTAGAGATACATGGTCCGGGAGTGCTGAGCCTAAAGGGTAAGCACGATTTACAGGGTCCTGCCAGTGAGGATTTTCCGCTACCAGAACTACCCGCGTCCGTTTGTAAGGACTGCCTGAAAAAAGCGCAGGAAGAGGCGATGGGAGTCGTATTACGTGGATAATGAAAAAAGAGAATATAACACAGCCACAAAACAATGGCTGTCACAGGCAGAATTCTTAAGTCTCAATGCCGGGCTTGGCTATATTGATGTGATTATCGATCAGGCAGGTTCAGATAAGCCAGTTGTGGATGCACTAAAGCAGTTATCACCTACCGCCCGTTATGGTCTTTTATTCGAAGAAACGCCGGAAGAGGGCATGGTCAATGACAGCCCGGTACTGGTTCGGCTCTTCTGGTCGGAATGGCAGCATAGAGCATTAATAACAGAAATTATGCACTATTTTGCAAATACACCCCGTTTGATTCTTCTTATTAGCCCACTGGTTTTTGATGAGCTTAAAAATCATCTCTGCCACCTCACGCAATTTCGATGGGGCGAACAGACTGGGATATTGCGTTTCTATGATAGTCGAATATTCCCTGTGTTGTTTAGTCATGTTTTATCTGAAGAGCAACAGTTTGCTTTTACACGCATTGCATTTTATTGGGGCTGGCAGGATCGTGATGTTAGCCAGGTATGGAAGCAGGGGAAGTCAGGCCCTGAAAGCCAGCTTTTGCCAGCCCCGGAAGTGATTAACTTGAATGATAAACAAATCGAAATTATTGGATGCCTCAGTGATGCAGAAATGCTTTCACGTGAGCATCAGAAAACGGGGGTAACACCTGAGTCTAATTTTCAATATTTTTTTAAGGTGGCTCTTGCCGCTAGTCAGCAAGGTTTTCTGGGCGATCTGAAAGATTACATCAAAGAATATCAATGAAAGCCATTTCTACTGCAAACAATTATGCGTTTAATATAATGAGTGTATTTCAATGAATAATAAACTACTACTTTCTGGGTTGTTAATAGTGTCATTATTAACAGGGTGTGGGACGATCTTTCGTGGTGACAGTTCTGAAGAAACTTATCGTGGATTTGACCAGGATAAGGAGGTAATTTCAAATCCTTATATGTGGATGCTTTCTTTTGGGCTTATCCCTGTTTTCTTCATTGCGTCAGCACCAATAGATTTAGCCATAGATACTGTTTTATATCCTGTGGATTATTTGATAGGAAAGTCGCCCCGTCACTACACAGCACCAGCAGTATACAGACCCGTTTATGCAGTAAATCTGACCGGAAAACCTGATTTTGAGTATCTTATAAAGGAAAAGAGCACCCGAGAAACCCTGGTTAAGGGTTTCACAAATAGAGTGCCAATGTCCGGTAAACAATCAAGCATACTTGATATCAATAAATTGATATCAGGCAGTGTACCACCATCATTTATAAAGTCCGTAACTGTCGAGAGAATGATGGCGCCATCATTAATAATGGCGGGTGACGCAGCTTTGGGAAAAAAAGAATATTATTTTACACCGGATGATGACCTGCGTGTAGCAAATGGTATTATTATCGTCTTTATGCCTTGTGATATAGCATTGTTATTTGATTACAAATCTTATTATTACAATGCTGATTTTATCCGGCAGCAGAATATCCAGGATTATTATCATTCACTGACATCTCTGGAAGAGAAAAAACAATGTGTCCGTGCTGAAGAAAATACTCTTGCTGCTGATCATATGTGGAAAAGATTGAGGTTTGGTCAATAATGTAGCACGGTTAGTGTTATTAGTATTTACTATCCCACGATGTGAAAAATAACGCTGTGGAGTAACAGTTCATTTCCTGCCCTGTAATCAGGTTAAGGTCACCACGGTCTGTCAGGGTTATGGCACACCGGGATATCCGATTAAAGAGCCGCTGAATATGAAGGAGCCTGCCCATTGTCCAGCATAGTCAGGAGCAGGATTTAATAATCACTTCAGGAGATAAAAGATGAGATGGCTGATTCTGGCTGTAGCAATACTATTTACTTCAGGATGCTCACATGCAGGCGGTGGCGGTTATACCGCCGGTGATATCAGGGGGATAAATCACACTCCGAATGTTATTAATTATGTAAAAGTAAACGGTCGTGGTGGGCCAAATATCAGCGCCTACGGGGAAGGCGGTGGGTATTGCTGCATTATGTTACCCATGAAATGGACGCCCGGTCTGAAAGCCCGTATTGAGTGGGAAGTCGATCCAAATCCTGATGAATATATACCTATGAAGAAGAGAGGCTCTGGATACGAAGAAGAGGCCTATGCGCGCCATGCCGCCAATTATCAGACGCATACCGCTGTAGTTGATATTCCACAATATGGAAAAGAGCGCTGCGGAATAAGCGTCCATTTCCTGCCCTGCAATCAGGTTAAGGTCACGACGGTCTGCCAGGGTTATGGCACACCGGGATATCCGATTAAAGAGCCGCTGAATATGAAAGAGCCTGCCCATTGTCCAGCATAGTCAGGAGCAGGATTTAATAATCACTTCAGGAGATAAAAGATGAGATGGCTGATTCTGGCTGTGACAATAGTATTTATTTCAGGATGCTCATATGCAGGCGGTGGCGATTATACCGCCGGGGATATCCGCGGATTTAACCACACACAACACGGCATTAATCATTTTAGTGTTAACGGCTACCGAGGGCGCCTAACAGGAAATAGCTGCTGCATTATGCTACCTATGAAATGGACGCCCGCTCTGAAAGCCCGTATTGAGTGGGAAGTTGATCCTAAAACAGCATCAAAATTTCCTGGGTATAGTGATCGGATTAAGTTTAATAAATGGAAGGATGAACTCGAGAGTAGTTTTCAAATTCACACTATGGTAGTTGATATTCCACAATATGGAAAAGAGCGCTGCGGAATAAGCGTCCATTTCCTGCCCTGCAATCAGGTTAAGGTCACCACGGTCTGCCAGGGTTATGGCACACCGGGATATCCGATTAAAGAGCCGCTGAATATGAAAGAGCCTGCGCATTGTCCAGCATAGTCAGAAACAGGATTTAATAATCACTTCAGGACATAAAAAATGAGATGGCTGATTCTGGCTGTAACAATAGTATTTATTTCAGGATGCTCACATGCAGGCGATGGCGATTATACCGCCGGTGATATCAGGGGGATAAATCACACTCCGAATGTTATTAATTATGTAAAAGTAAACGGTCGTGGTGGGCCAAATATCAGCGCCTACGGGGAAGGCGGTGGGTATTGCTGCGTTATGTTACCCATGAAATGGATGCCCGGTCTGAAAGCCCATATTGAGTGGGAAGTTGATCCAATGACAGCATCAAAGTTTCCTGGGTATAAAAACTGGGAAAAGTATTTATTGTGGGAAAAGGAAGTTAAAGCCAGTTATCAGATCCATACCGCTGTAGTTGCTATTCCACAATATGGAAAAGAACGCTGCGGACTAACGGTCCATTTCCTGCCCTGTAATCAGGTAAAGGTCACCACGGTCTGCCAGGGTTATGGCACGCCGGGATATCCGATTAAAGAGCCGCTAAATATGAAGGAACCCGCACAATGTTCAAAACAGGATTAGGATTACCCTGCTGGGCGCCGCCCATTTTTCCGGAAGGTGGCCGTCTGCAACTGACACCCGAACAGGTGAATGATAATTATAAAAAACAAATCCGGGAAGCAGATGATTTTAAAAATCAACTGAGTGAACAGGCTGGTCATCGTCTCGGGTTTACCTGCAGTCAGAGCCTGCATATCAGTCTTTTTTTTGATGGTACCGGCAATAATGAAGAAAATGATACCAACGTTGCCAGACCACCTCATCCAACAAATATTGCCAGACTTTTTCATGCAGCATATCCAACTACAGCAGAAAAAAAGGGATATTTTTCATATTATATTCCCGGTGTAGGTACGCCCTTTCCAAAAATTAATGAATTTGACTACAGCCTCGATGGTCTGGCGTTTGCCGCTGGAGGAGAGGATCGCATCAACTGGGCGCTATTGCGTCTGGTCGATGCTCTGATGTATGCCATTACGCCAACGCACCAGCGTCTGGATGATAGTGTTGCCCGTGGCCTGCTGCCCGATATGCGCGCTCACTGGCCGGTGACGGGTGAAGTGAACCGGCGTAATGCAATTAAACGATTACTGACACCGCTGAAAAATCAGGTGAAGCAGGCCAGACCGCATTTACTCAACATCAAATTGTTTATCTATGGTTTTTCCCGTGGCGCTGCCGAGGCACGTACCTTTGTTAACTGGCTGACAGAGCTATTTGCCACGCCGCCAGATGGTGGTCAGCCCGACATGAGCCTGCTGGGACTGCCGGTGAGCATAGAATTTCTTGGGCTTCTGGATACTGTGCCCTCGGTGGGTATTGCTCATATTGCTCCTGGCGCAACCGGACATATGGGCTGGGCAAGCGGCACTCAGCAGTTGCCCGACGAGACCCGCTTTCCCGGATTGATTCGCTGCTGTCGCCACTTTATTGCCGCCCATGAACAGCGGCTCAGCTTCCCGCTGGATTCGGTCCGACGACCGGAAGGCAGTTATCCGGCCAATACTCTGGAAGTGGTCTATCCAGGTATGCACTCCGATGTGGGCGGCGGCTATCCGCCACTGGATCAGGGTAAATCCAGAGGTGGAACGGGAGAGCTGTTGTCGCAGATTGTCCTGCATGATCTCTATCTTGCAGCTTTTGACGCTGGAGCGCCGCTGACGGTTTTGCCAGAACTGATTACACCATTAACCAGACACATCCAGCCATCAAGAGAAATGGACGGAAAAATAGCTTTAGAATTTGATGTTTCAGAGATTCTCATCCGCCGGTTCAATATCTGGCGCGAGACGCTGATAAGCAACGCGCCAGGCCATGAATCGCCCCTAGGCGAAACCGGTTATCATCCTTGCCAGCTTCCGCAGGTGCTGGAGAGCGCGATCATCGGCCAGATGGGATGGATTACTGCCTGGCGCATTGGTCGTTATGCGCATAACAGCCTGCTGAAGCAGGAGTTTTATGATAACGCGCCACAGTTGATTGCGGGCAAAACTGACGAAAAGGAGAAAGAATACAACAGGAAAAAAGAGGCTCTCATCCGTAGTCGCAAGGAGGTCGATCGCCGACAGCCCAACTGGCAGGATCAGATGATGCCAGGCATGCCCGATTATGAACCTGAAAACAGTCAGTATCAGTTACGCGAAGCGGCGCGCGAGTTTGAGCATGATTACCGTAACTGGTATCGCGATATCAATGGCGACTTTATAGACAAATCCCTACAGATTTTGCTGGATGTGATCCCCAAAGCTCCTGTCTATCTGCTCAATGGTGACGACGAAAAAGCAGAATATGAACAGATGCGAGACAGCGGCGATTATCGCTACATCCGCCTCTTCACTAATCGTCTGGGTGCGGGGATCCGTACGCTTCCGGGTGCGGAACTGCTGGCATTTTACGATGACCATATCCACGACTCACGAGCCTGGTTTATGCAAAAAGCGTTAGGTGGCAGAGAGCTATGGGCCGGCTATTTTCGCTACCGTATGATCTATTTTGGTGATTTTGCCAATAAAAAACTTCAGCTTATTTCTGTGAACGGCAAAGTTGTGGGTGCGACATCCACGTCAGACCGTGTTGAGTACAGAGTCGAAACCCGAAGAGAGGGCGAAACATTCTCTGACGTACACAGTGTCAGAGATCTGGCGAATGGTCAGGTACAGACCCTCTCGCCGTCAGCGATGTTACCTGCAGACAATGCACCACTGCAAATGGCCGCCAGGCAGCAGTCGCAAATCATTGCCACTGAACATCAGGAAATGCTCACTGCAGCCCATACCCATCTAAAGGCGTCGGGTGCCCGAATTATCTGAGCCAGGAATGCTCATTGAGTAAAGGAAGCATGATGAAATATGTCATACGTCAGGGGGACACGTTACAGGAGTATGGAGGTCTGGTGCTGGGCGGGCATTACCTCTGCTTCGGTAAAGGGATTGCCACCAAAGGTGATGCAGTTCGATGCAACAGACACGGTATTACTACCATTGCTGAAGGCAGCTCACTATCAAAGGTTGATGGGCAGCCGGTTGCGTTACATGGTCATCACTGTGCCTGCGGCTGTACGCTGGTGAGTTCATTTCCAGACTGTGGTATTGCGCAGTGAGAAGTGCACCTGATTTCCCTCTTTATAAGACGGCAAAACCCCCTGCCAGCAAGCGATGGCTGGGGATGACTTCACTGTTGATGTTGATTTCCGCAGGTGGAACAGTGCTATTCAGGCAGGCTGATTCGGGTGGCGGCGAAATTATCGCAGCGATGTTTATCACCGCGTCAATCCTCGGGATGTTATGGCTGTGCCGCCTTCTTTATTACCGCTTTTCCGCTCATAACGCATTAAAGTGGCAGGCGTTAATTAATCATCAGCATAGCCTGTGGTGGCAAGAACATCAGAGAACCTTTGCTCTGAAGGACGTTGTTCTGATTGGCCCGGCGGGTTCTGAACACGATGACTGGATCCGCCTGCTTAAATGTGAACAACCTGTACCTGCAAAGCGACAGGAAGCATCGGGAAAAGCATTACGTATTGCGCGAAACTTTTCCGATGATGTCGTTATCCGTGAACAGCAACTGGCTTGTTCTCTGGTTCTGCAATGGAAAAACCAGCGACAAAACCCGGCTGTCGCCTCACCGCAGCGCTGTTACTGGCTGGGGACTAAAAATGCCTGGCAGGCGTTTCTGACGCAGGCAAAAATTCAGCTACCTGAGATCGTTCTTCCTGACATGCCTGAGCCATGGAAGGGTGAAGAGAGCCTGTCTGAAATTGCAGCCCTTTTACATTCAGATGATAACGGGAGCCGCTTTCTGGTTGCCGGATGTCACTCAGAGCCTTTGTCGGCGGACGGCATAAAGCCAGCCGGTGAAGCGGCTGTATTATGGTTTGCAGGCTCTGATGGAGAAGCGTTGGTTTCGCGTGGAGAGTTTTATGATTCAGACGCGCCGGAATCACTGGCGCAGGTGTGTGAACGGGCGCAAAGACAAAGTGGAATTAAGGGGGCACCGGAAGCCGCAATTTTATTTTCTCATTCTGAACTTTCTGAACTTACAGGCAGTGGCTGGAATATAACTCAACATCTTCAGGATGAATATTGGGGGGAATTAGACATTATTGAGCCGCTCGTAGTTATTTCCCTCGCGGCTATTCATGCTCAATATCTGGAAAAATCCTGCGGCTGGATAGCGACGGATCCCCAACATACTCTTACATCTGGAATTGTAATGCCTTATGGAGAAGGATAAAGCCAAAAAAACCAGCGAAAGTATTTCTGTCGCTTTTACTGCTGTTCTTGCCATCGTGTCTATCACCCTGATTGTCTTATTAGGTGGTCTGGGATACTGGTTTTTTGTTGAAGGTAATTCAACTGAATGGCCGGTTATCCAGACGATATTAATTGGCGCTGGCATTATATGGATCGCGTTGGTCTGCATTACCCTTCTGGGCTTTTTAGCCATTCAGCTGTGGTTGATGAATAGCGTAAAGCAAGCCTCGAACGCTGGCGATCAGACCAGGGGAAACGGGAAAAGACAGCAACAGACAGAGCCAGAAAATATCAGGCATTATTTGCGCAAGCGTTATACCTTTTTCTGGCCTTACAAAATCCGACTCCTGCTGGTCACCGGCGACGACACCGCAATCGAACACCTCGTCCCCGGCCTTAAACAAAATCAGTGGCTCGAAGGCAACCGCACCGTTCTGATTTATGGCGGCAGCCTCACCGACATCGACACCGAAAAATACACCGCGCTGCGTAAACTGCGTCGTGGCCGCCCGCTGGATGGCATCATCCGCGTGCTGGATGAAGCGCAGAGCCTCACGCCGCAGCTCAGCGATAACGATCTGCGCGGGCTGGAGAAAATCGGTGAAGCATTGCGCTATTCTGCGCCGGTCTGGATATGGCAGTTATGCGGCAGTGACTGGTCACAGGCCGGGCGTCAGTCGCAGTCTGTCGGTATCACTCTGCCGGTACGGGCGATGCCAGAGGATGTTTCAGTCCGGCTGGATAAGCTGCTGCCCCAACTGCGTGAACAGGGGCTTTCGCAGATTGCTGAGCATCGACAGCATGATTTTCTGTTACGCCTTGCTCAGCAACTTGAACAGGGCGAGAGCAAACACTGGGCGTCACGGCTCACACTCTGGCTCAATGGCGCGCAGAAGCGCGTGCCGCTACGCGGTCTAATGTTCAGCCCGATCGCTCAGGGCGGTCCGGACACTGACCATTCAGTTGACCGCTTCGCAAAAAATCCTGTTACGCCTTCACACCCTCACGCGCTAACGTTTCCCGCCTTCTGGCAGGGCGTGATCAACGACTGCGGTCGCCTGCGAGGTCGTCGTGTCGGTATGGCCTGGGAGCAATCGCTGTCATGGGCCATCATGATACTTATCAGTGTGTGGGGTGCGGGAATGCTGCTCTCCTTTGTGCTGAACTACGGGCAGATCTCATCCGTAGCAGCTAAAGCGCATGCGCTGGCTGAACATCCCGCGGTGTCCGATGACCAGCTCACCGCCCTGCATGACTTACGCAACGATGCCGGTCGTCTGCAGAATCATACTCAGAACGGCTCGCCCTGGTATCAGCGTTTTGGCCTTGATCATAATCAGCCGCTGCTGAGCGCTATGCTCCCCTGGTATGGTGTCGCGAATAACCGCCTGATGCGTGATCCTGCCAGTGATGCGCTAAAAGAAAAACTCACTGCGCTGGCGAATTCAGTACCGGAGAGCGACCAGCGTGCACAACTGGCTAAACCAGGCTACGACCAGCTGAAGGCCTGGCTGATGATGGCGCGGCCGGATAAAACCGATGGCGCGTTCTATGCGCAAACCATGAAAACAGTTCAGCCGACGCGAAGCGGTATCTCAACCGCATTATGGCAAAGCCTGTCGCCCGATCTGTGGGCGTTTTATATGTCTCAGTTGCCCCATCAGCCGCAGTGGAAGATCACCCCCGATATTCGCCTCGTCGCCCAAAGCCGTCAGGTGCTGTTGCAGCAGATTGGACGTCGCAATGCGGAAAGCACTCTCTATCAGAACATGCTCAGGTCAGTGCGCCGCAATTTTGCCGATGTCTCGCTGGACGATATGACCAGCGGAACCGATGCCCGCCGTCTCTTTACCACAGAGAATGTCGTACCCGGCATGTTCACCCGCCAGGCGTGGGAAGGGGGTATTCAGCAGGCGATTGAGAAAGCGGCGAACTCAAGGCGGGATGAAATTGACTGGGTGCTGAGTGACAGCCGGAAAACGGTCTCTGCCGATCTGTCGCCTGACGCGCTGAAAGCCCGCCTGACAGAACGTTACTTCACCGATTTTGCCGGCAGCTGGCTGGGCTTTCTCAATAGCCTGCGCTGGAACCCGGCGAACAGCATTGCAGATGTGACAGACCAGCTGACGCTGATGAGTGATGTCCGTCAGTCACCGCTGATCGCGCTGATGAACACGCTGGCCTGGCAGGGGCAAACCGGACAGAAAAGTGCCGGACTGTCAGATTCCATTATTAAGTCAGCGAAAGATCTGATGGGTAATAAAGACAAACCGGCGATCGATCAAAGCGCTGTCGGACCACAGGGGCCGCTTGATGACACCTTCGGACCACTACTCACGCTGATGGGAAAAAACCGAGCCAGCAACGTGATGTCAGCGGACAGCACGCTGAGTCTGCAGACTTATCTCACCCGTATCACACGCGTTCGCCTGCGCCTGCAACAGGTGGCGGGTGCTTCCGATCCGCAGGAGATGATGCAGACGCTGGCGCAGACCGTATTCCAGGGCAAGAGTGTGGATCTGACCGATACCCAGCAGTACGGAAGCCTCGTGGCGGCCAGTCTCGGTGAAGAGTGGAGCGGCTTTGGCAACACGCTGTTTGTACAGCCGCTGACGCAGGCGTGGGAGACGGTACTGCAACCCTCGGCAGCCAGCCTCAATGATCGCTGGAGCCGCTCAGTGGTGGCGAACTGGCACACCGCTTTTGATGGTCGTTTCCCGTTTGCAGCCACGAAAAGCGATGCATCATTACCCATGCTGGCTGAATTTATCCGTAAGGACACCGGTCGCATCGACAGATTCCTCACCACGGAACTGAATGGCGTACTGCACAAAGAGGGCAGTCAGTGGGTGCCGGATACCGCGCATAGCCAGGGGCTGACCTTTAATCCGGCCTTCCTGCGGGCTGTGAATCAGCTGAGTCAGCTGTCGGACATTCTGTTTACTGACGGCAGTCAGGGGATCAGCTTTGAACTGCAGGCACGTCCGGCCGCGCAGGTCGTCGAGACGCAGTTAACGATTGACGGACAGCAACTTCGCTACTTTAACCAGATGGCCGACTGGCACTCCTTCCGCTGGCCGGGCGATACCTTTAAACCGGGCACTATGCTGACCTGGACCTCAGCCAGTGCGGGCGCGCGTCTGTTTGGCGACTACGGCGGTACGTGGAGCTTTATCCGCTGGCTGTCAGAGGGCAAGCGTCAGCAGATTGATCGCAGCCAGTGGATGATGAGTTTCACCGCACCCGATGGCCTCACCTTGCAGTGGGTGCTGCGCTCCCAGCTGGGGAAAGGACCGCTGGCACTGCTGGCGTTGCGGGACTTCACTTTACCGGATCAAATCTTCAGCGTTGACGCCTCTGCGGCTGCACAGGCACTTACCAGCACCGATAACTTTGCCATGGATGAAACGGAATAATGGCCGCATTACAGAACATTCTTTACGCCTGTGGCGCAGATCAAAAGCGCGCACTGGCTGAAGCACGCGTGCGCAGTGCAGAGTGGGATAGCTGGCTGATTCCTCTCGCCAGTAATCAGGGAGCCGGAGAGGACCCGGGCTATGACGATGATTTTCAGCGTATCCGCGAAGAGGTCAACAAGCTGTCAGGGATCGACACGGCACTCATCTGCCAGCTGGCCGAAAAACTGCTGAAAACGACCTGCAAAGACCTGCGCGTACTGACTTTCTACGCCTGGGCACGTCTGCATCAGGAGGGTGAAACCGGATTTGCTCAGGGACTTGAGCTACTGGCAGCGATGCTGGACAGATATGGTGCCGCTTTGCATCCACAACGCGAGCGCAGCCGAAAATCTGCTCTGGATTGGCTGAGCAGCAGTCGCGTGACGGATAGCCTCTCGCTCTATCCTGAAGTGGACATGGCTGTGATGCAGCGAATAACAGCCGCGCTGGTGCTCGCTGACCAGACATTCCTGACGTTTGACGAGGCGGCAAGACCCGAATTAGCCGGTTTGTATCAGGCGCTGGATAACCGGCTGGTGCAGAGTGGCGGAGCCAACAGTCTGGTGCCGCAGACCAGCCGTGAAGAGAGTGGTGTTGTGGCCTCAGCCACTGCTGAAGCCCCGATGATGAACACCGTTACTTCCGGGCGTGACCTGCTCGATCAGGCGAAAGTGCTGGCTAAATATTTGCGGGATCAACCCGGTGGCTGGCTGGCAGGGCATCATCTGTTGAAAAGTGTTCGCTGGGACACCTTAACTGAACTTCCTCCGCTGGATGCCGCCGGACGTACCCGACTGACCCCGCCAAAACCTGACAATAAAGCACATCTGAAACGGCTCTGGCTGCAGAAAAGCTGGTCTGAGCTGCTGGAGCATACCGACACATTGCTGGAACAGGGAGTCA
>Ga0209371_1001473_pt1 | contig 15804 bp, 4 predicted proteins | sample AgamicAtAmrz_FD_187165 | JGI IMG/M metagenome (GOLD analysis project Ga0209371, IMG submission 187165) | Agave microbial communities from Guanajuato, Mexico - At.Am.rz (SPAdes) (version 2) | ecosystem: Host-associated > Plants > Roots > Rhizosphere | place: Guanajato, Mexico | collected 2012-06-07
TTCATCGAGCACCGCCACTTCGCTGTGGTGCGGGATCGCGAAAAAATCCGGCGCGGCATCAAGGTCGTCCTGATCATAATAGACGGCGCTCTGGGAGACGAGCTGGCGGGGGATCGTCTCAAAGGTTCCGGAAAGAGCCTCATAGCTGAGGCTTCCAGATCCCTCCCAATTCAGAACATTTGAACGTGTGGCTTTCGGAAGCCCAAGCCGCCAATAGCCGTCTTCCAGCTGCCCGTCGATATGGTGGACGGAGGCTCTTACCTCGCCCAGGCGCATGACATCCTGCTGATCGTCGTAGCTATTGTCCCAGATGCTGTCGAGGACGGAAGCGGGGTAGGGGTTCTCAGAAGGTTTTGTCCGTCTGGGATAGCTGGCCTGGGCCGCAACGAGCTGCGTGCCATAAGCGTCCCATTCGATCCCGATCTGATGCGCGCATTGGGGATCGGCAATAATCCGCTCGTAATTGTAGGTGATGCCCTCCAGGGCGAACGGAATGACCACCGGGTAACGCTGGGCCGGATCGACAATCCGAACCATCACCCGGTTTTCCGTGGCCGAGTAGGGGACATCCGGCTGATCTGCACCGAACAATTCACTCCGTAAGACCTGTCCCTTCATTGCATAGAGGATGCTTTTCTGGACACGGTCCTCAAGTTTATCGAAGTCGACGTCGACATCTTTTGTGCCATCCCAGCGGGTGATACGGGGACCGGCCAGGATGATGGCGGCTTCGTCTCCGGCGAAATACCCTGTTCGATCCGAGACATCGTCTTTCGCGCCCGTGTGGAACCATGTTCTCGTGATAGACGGCGTGCTGAGGCTGGACTGTTCCTCATTGAGCTCGATATCCTTCGACTCGAGCATACGGAACCCCCGGAACTCCCGCTCAGCCCCGTCGTAGACGCCGCCCCGATAGGTCACCGAGTTCTCATGGGTAAAATCCGTGATCTCGTCCTTGGCAACCGAGCCCTTCAGCAAGGGAACGGTGATCGGCAGACGGCAGATGGCCGCCGGGTTCTGGCTCTTCTCATCCAGCCACTCCTGGGCGCTATGCCGGTATAGGAGGCGTGTGTTGCGCCCCAGATTGTTGTTCATCTCCTTTAAAAGGAGAGGTTTTTCCTGCCAGAACTCGTAGAGGAAATGACGTATTTCCATATGGGGAACAATGACGACCAGGCTCGCCATGCCGTTGCCGGCAATATCGGCGGCGAAGATCTGGCAGGTGTCGTTCAGTTTAACACCTGGGGGCGATGGCAGCTTGATCTTCTCGGAGAATCCGTTTCCCGAACGATTGAGATAGATATCGAAGCCGTCGCTTTGCATATAGATGAGGTCGGCTGCTCCGGAGCCGTTCAGGTCGGCAAGATAGACCCGCGACGGATCGAATTCGGATAGCGAATAGGGAAGCTGTGCGAGCGTGATCGCCTTTCCGAAACGGCCGCGGCCGAGATTCGGCCAGCACGTGACCTTGTCGTGAGAGACGGCCACCAGGTGCGAATTTCCCGAACCAAGAACGTCGGCGAAAGCGACGAGCTGGCTGAATTGGTTGGGGCCGAACGTGGGGAGGCCATCGACCTCAAGTCGGGTCTCGATCGCCCGGGAAAAGCCCGCCTTGCCGTCCCAACGGGCATTCGGATAGATCCGGATACTCCGCGGACCGATCATGGCCAGATCGACCAAACCGGCACCGATCATGTCGGTGAAATGCGCCGATGGATGCAACAGTTCGGATGGCATGCTGAGGATCGGAGCGAAAGCCTTCCAATTGTTGAATTTATCCAGCGCAAAATAACCGCTGATGGAGTCCGAAATGTGCACCCAGTCGAGGCGACCGTTTCCGGAAATGTCCATCAGCGCCTGTCTGGCATCGCCACCGACGACCGGCGCCGACGGAAGGAGAACCGGCTCGGCGTAGGCAACCGCGCCGCCTCCCAGCGCGCGATCCCTTATCGGTGCCCGATAGACCCAGCCATTGGACGCCTTGTACAGGATGCCGGGCAAACCTTCCCCAAACAGATCGACGAATTCCGGATATTCGCCGTCATCGAACGCATTGAATGCCGGCCGCTCGGTCCAAGGGTTGCCGAGGGTCAGGTCATGCGTCGTATAGGCCAGTTCCAAGGGCGGCGTATCAAACAATAGGCCGTTCTCGTCATAGGCGACGTTTCGCGCGCGGATCAGCGTCGTTGCGAAAGGGTCTTCGGCATAGTCCAGCAGCAAGCGGCTGACCAGCGCCGGCTCGTCCTTCGGCCTGGCCGGATCACGGTGAAACATCAGCGCCTGGCGGCAAAGGCGATGCCAGCGGATCTCGAAACCGTCCTTGAAGGAGGAGAATGGATCGCGCCGCGTCAACGGAGCGCTATCCTCCGGGACCTCGAATGGGGGAGGGATGAGCGCATCGATTCCTCGCTCGCCGTAGTCCAGCACGAAAGAGAAGAACCAGATCTCCGGTTCGGTGCCGGTTAAGCAGAATGAAGACGCCGTTCCGCGGTCGCAGCCATAATCGACCCGCGAGAGATAGAGCGCCGCTTTGTGAGAGCGGTTTTGTTCGGTGCCCGAAAGATCCAGCCCTTCGCCGTCTTCGCGTCGGTATCGATACAGGACATGATCGCCATTGACAGATCTGGTTTCCTTGACATGCCAGACGGCGATCTGTCCGGGTTGGTCGGGATTGAACACTTTTGCGTCCAGACCGAAAATGTGGACGCTGCCATCCGGATCGAAGACGATCCAGAATTCGTCCTTGCCGGTTTCCTGGTTCGTATATCGTTCGTAGATGGCGAACGTTTCGATACGCGTTCGATATCGTCGAACCTTGTAAAGACCCGGCAGAGGCTGTCCGCGAAACGAGCCGACGTTCACTCGCTCGCCGCTTATGCCATTTTCCTCAGACCGCAGAACCAGATATTCGTTGCCGGCTCCTAGGATCAGGTCATCTTCGTCATAGGCCGGTACGCCAAATTTGGTCGACCGGCTGATGCTCGGCAGGGTGAGGTTCCATCCCAGACCAAAGGCGCTGTTTCCTGACAGGCTGGAGTAGACAAGCGAAAGCGCAGGAGCCGCCCCGCGCCCGCCGGAAACGGGCAAAGGGATCGACATCGTCGCTGCGCCGTCCGGCCCGGCGGCTCCGAACGATTCACCGATGCCGGCAATCGTGCCGCCGCCTTTCGGCAAGGCATTTTGCGTGACGGTCGCCGGACCGGCCTGCGTCTGATGATCCGTATACACTGGTCAACCCTCCATTGCTTTCCTGAGAGATGGCGGCCCGTTTCGCCGCCATCAGTGCGAAGCGCGATCGGTCTCAGGTGGACGGTCGGATGGTGTAGCGGATGTGAAGGATCATGTCAGAAAGCGAACCGAGCAATGCCTTCTGTTTGCCGGTTGCATTCGGAAAGCTCAGCGTGAGCGTTCCGCTATCGTCGATGGGGATGCCTTCGAAGGGCAGGTACGAGGCGTCGTTGAAGTCGAGCTGAAACTGGCCGCTGTCATTGATGCCCCTGGAGATCGCGATCGCATCGCAGCCCCTGGCCAGGGTTCCGTTACCGCTGTAGCGCAGCACCGCCTTGATGTCCTGGTACGGCCCGACCAGCGCCGGCAGGGTCACACTGATCTGCTTGATTGGCCTGAGGTCGCCAAGCGCCAGGACGGCGGGGTAGTCGCTGGTGATCTCCAGGTTGGAGATCTTGATCTGCGCCTTCAAGACATCGTCGCTGATCTCAAGTCTGTCGTCGTCACTGCCGAAAGGCCCCGTGGACGGGTTTTCGAGAAGGGCGGCGACGCCTGTCTGCAGATCGAAACTGTGAGCCGGCAGCCCGGAATAGACCTGCGACAGCGACACGGTTCTGGAGACCTGAATCTCGCGCTGCGTCCAATCCAGATATTTGCGTTCGAGCCTGGAGAGATCGCGTGCGAGAATTTCGCCCGCCAGCAGTCCCTGATAGGCATCGTTCCAGGCCGAGAACGGCAATACCTCGCGATCGCTGGGAACCTCAAAGCGATAGGCTTCCTGAGCGAGCCTGCAGATATGCACCGTGTAGTCATAATATTGATAATACACGCTGGCGAGCTGCCCTTTCATCCAGTGATAGAGCTGCTCATTGGTGAATTTCGAGCGCAGATATTGCTGCACGGCCTTGCTGTTTGCCTGCTCCATTGTAGCCTGGCGCAGCTGCCGCCGGCCGGCTTCGAGCTGAATCTGCGCCGCTTCGATCTGTAAGTCCAGTTCGCTGATGTTTTGCTTTGCCTGATCGCGCTGAATTTGCCACTCATCGCGCCTGCGGCGATACCCCTCGGAAATGTCACCGATCATGGCATGCGAGTCGTGGCCGGTGGCGATCGCCTGCGTCGCCGAAGCGGCGGCATAAAACGGCGCTCCGAAATGCATGCCGCCATTGGCGAGGCCGAAGACATTTGGTGCGAGATCGATCGCGCCACCGGCAGTTTGGAGCCCGCCTGTCCACTTGACGAGCGTAATCGCCTCGTTTCGAAGATCAAGCGAAGCCTGCTCGTTCTCGGAAATATGGTCATCATATTGCTTGCTATAGAACGCGCGTCGCTGCTCCGCAGTATTGCGCGTCTCGCGAAGCACCTCGATCGACTTTTCCAGGGATTTGACGGTCGATTCCTGCACGACCACGACCTGGGTGGCGATCTGTGCGCCTTGGCCGGCCTGCAGGCCTGCAAGCGACTCGGCGTCCTGACGGTCGAGGATCGACTGCAGCGTCGCGCCGAATTGCGTGAGTTGGCTCACCGCCGCATGGGCATAGTTCAGCATTGTCGTGAAGCGATAGCACGCGAGGCTGCTATGCCCCGCATTGGGGGTCGCGTTGGCGAGCTGAGCGGCCACCGATGCATGCAGCATCGCCGGATCAACAGGCTCGGCATAGAGCGGTAGCGTGAGAGCCTTGCCATCGATCGAAAGATTGTGCCGCAGGTTGTAAAGACGGCTGTCCACCTTCTCCCAGTATTCATCCAACTTGTCGTTGAACGGCGGGCGGAAAGGTTCCGTGACGGCCCTTAATGGCTGTGCGATCGCCTTACGATGCCGTTCGTCGGTGCCGAACTTGAGGGCCACCTTTTTAAGGGCCTCGCGGGACCGTTCGGGAGAGAAATCGGCGAAAGTATCGTTGCTTACGAGGCTGCCGAGACTGGGATCACCCCATCCGGCCACCTTGGAGACATAGGGGCGCTCGCCCAAAAGCTGCTTCGCCCTTAGATACCACAATTTTGCCTCGACAAGCGTATCGCGCTCAAGCTGGCGGAAGCAGGTATCGCCCCGCTCGATCAAAAGATCCAGCATGCGGAAATAGGTGTTGACCTTGTAGTGCAGAGGATCGGCGAGAGCGATCTCGTCGGGATCGGTGGTATCGAGTACTATGTCAGACCACTCGACATCCTCTTCGAGCGGCACGACGTTCCAGTAGCGCCGGGTCTCACCATGGCCGTTCTCAAGACTGTAGGGATCGAATATGAACCGAAGCCATTTCTCAGCTTCATCGTAGCGTTGTTCTTCGATAAACCGGCTGGCGACCAGGAAGGGCGTGTAGAAGAACAGTTCCCAGAAATAGATTCCATATGCGCCGCTGAAATCCATTGGCAGAAGGTCGCCGGCGTTCTCCATTGGCGGCTCCAGCGCCAAATTTTGCGTGTCCCAACTCAACAGGTCTGTGAGCGTCCTGTTTGCACGCTTGACAAGCTCCAACCCAAACAGCGTGTTCAGGCGTATTTTACCCAGACCACCTCCCTCGGCTTCCAAATATTGGACACCCGCCTTCTCATTCGCAATATAGGTATCTGATGATACGCCGAGACCTCCGCTCAGCGAGATGGTGGTTTCCATCCTTGTGTAATACGACTCAATGCCGCCAAATATATGAATCTCATGTCCGACTAGAATCTGATGGATATGTGCTTTTTGCAGCGAGATCGTCGGAACAATTGGGGAGGTGGCTTCGTAAACCCATTCGAATAAATCTTGCGTTCCTGGGACCGGTGTTGCTCCGGTGTATTTGATGGCTTTAACATCTTTAGGCGTTTGATCGTCGATTTCGACTCCGTTCTTGTCGAACATCTTCACTTTTATTATTCTATAATCGCTGTTATATGGATTCTTATTCCTTCTATATTTAAAATAATACGTCGATGCCGCTTCTACGTGTGCCGCGAGACCTGCACCGACGATTTTCACCTTTGCTTTCCCAAAATCACCATCGATAGGGCAGGTTATTTTTGAGTCAACGTGGACAAGGTCATACCTAAACTCCTTCATCATATATTCCGCGATAGGCCTGCTGATTTTAATTCTTCCCGTTGAAGGAGAAGGGCGGCTGGTTGCTGTTTCTTTACTCTGGTCGCGGTCGATCTCAATATATTCGTTAAGAATCAAATGATATGCCAGTACCGGATTTCCAGTAAGATTGTAGTATAGAATTGATATTGAATTTGAATATGGCACATACGACATAAAAAACGGGCCAGGGGAGTTCTTGTATTTTTTATCTTTACCTAAAGACGTGATATCAAAATTCTTTACGACGGCCCAGCTTCCATCGAAGCGCAGATAGGCGATCTTCGTAAAATAGTCGGTGATCGCGACATTATTGTCCGTCTTTTTTTCTTGGACAGTTGTGAATACAATATAGAGGCGATTGTTGTAGTGCATTATCTGCACTTCGCCGAAATGTGGCCAGTCGTCCGTTCTGTCCGGGTCTAATGCCGGGTCGTAAAGTGTTTGCTCCTCAAGGCCGGGTACCTTGATTTCGAGCCATTCACTCCATGCGGTCGGTAGAAGGCTTCCGTCGGCATCGCGGACCGTGGTGTCGAGCTTGCGCCAAAAATACCGTCGTGGCGCGCTTCTCGTGCGGCCGACGAAATAGAAGTCGGATTCTGCGGGTGTCAGGTCTGTCTGGAAGCCGCTGATGGTTTCCAGATTGGCGATGTTCTCGAAATCGTTGAGATATCGTAGATAGGCGTCCGTTACAGTCCCGTCGCCGATCCGGCCCTGCTGGATGTCCCGCTCGAGCTGAGCCTGCAGTCGGGTTCGATTGTAGCGCAGTTCCGGTTTGACATAGTTTTCCGGATAGAAAAGCAGTTTCTGCAGACCAGCCCAGGTCGCGTACCGGCGATTATAGGTCACCCAATCCTCAAGGAACGGCACTGCCAGTGCCTCCTGTTGAACACCGGGTTCGATTTCTTGCAGGCAGCGATCGATATAAAGCTGCAAACCAGCGATCGCCTCGGCAATCTGACTGGTTTCCACAGCGCTCGTCACCTGGGTATCGAGCAGAATATAGCCGTAAAGGTCGTCGCGGGTTTTTATGGATGAGAGGCTGCCGGCCGCGCGAATGCGATTATGCAGATAATAGTCGGAGAGAACGGCGGATTTTTTCTCGTCCATTGCTTTCTGGATAGCTACATCAGAATGGACAAAGCCTTTCTCGCATTGGAGCCAATGGTTCCATTGAGCCTGTGAGCCTGGCGCGTCCGGTATCAACGCCAGCTCTGACAGTGTCATGTCGAGGATTTTGACATCGACATTGAGTTTGGTGGCTTCGCGTATCCAACGCTCGATCTTCAGGATCACCGGGACATCCGGTAGAGTGCCGGCGAAACGGCCGTTTTCGCCGAATTGCGCGCCGATGTCCGCTGCGGTGCAGGCCGCTGTAAGGGTTGAAAGATCGCAGCCCAGAATTTTCGCCAGACACTCCACCGCAGCATCCGGATCGGTCATGCTGAAATATTCCAGTGTGTCACTGCCGGAGAGGGTCGAGCGATCGATCCAGTTCTTGAATCCGCTGATTGCGCGTAAAACATCGAACGGCCGGCGGTCGAAATATTCGCTCTGTGTGCCGAAGATGAGGACGCCGTCCGTCTCAAAAAGCTCCAATTCGCGCGGGGCAAGCTCATATTGCCTGACGAGGCCGGCGATCTGGGCGATAAGATTGCACGTCGCGATGATCTCCGTTGGCAGGGATCGGTATGTCTCGGCGCTTCCTCCTTCGGCGAACCAATGATCAATCGCCTGCCCAAACGCCTCGAGGTTTACGTCTTCGCAATCAATCCACGTCAGCATCGGCTTCGCTTGAGGTAATGTCAGGCCAAAGGCGGCTGCGACCGGCGCAGCCATCAAGCCGAACATCGCCTCAGTGGTTGCTCTCGACTGAAGCGCCAGATGAAGCTGCTGTACGAAATTGAAATGGTCCGGCGTTGCCGGCGTTACCGGTGCCCAAAGGGAGTACTTCAGCAGTTGCGTGGTCGAAAGGCCGTCCTCTTTCATCCACGACATGATCGACCAGACGTGATCATAGTTGTCCAGCCAACCGGCGGGATCCACAGTATGATTGAGCCGCGCTTCTGCGCCATCCTTCTCGGCAATATTCAAGAGACCATAGAGTTCTACGAAACTCAGTCCGTGGCTGCGGGCGAGCTGCGTCATGCGGAACAGGTGGCTGGCCAATTCGGGCGTCAGTTTGCGCTCAACAGCATCCCCGGCGAAGCCGGCCGGATCTGTGAGACGGCATGCCAGTTCGAGTTCATATGGCGTGAGGTCGAGTGCCTTGCAGAGTGCGCCGCTGATCGTGGCGCCTTCTTGATCGAAGCGGAACACATCGCCAATGAAGTAGAGCGCTTCGCTTTCCGACGACGCATCGTTGAAGACGCGCTCGAACTGACTTTTCTCACTGCCGGAGAAATAGGGATTGAGTTGCGACAGAGACGCGACGAACGTGTCGAAGTCGACGTCGTAGCGTTCGCGGTGCAGCGGCCACACACCAAGTGCATGGACAGTGGAGGGTGTGAGGTCGTCAGGAGCGCATGATTGCAAGAACCAGTCAATTTTCTCGGACGGCAGACCTGCGGTCTTGCTAAGCCGCACGAGCTTGCTGAACCGCATTGCAGCCGCGATTGGGAAAGCCGTTGATGCAGTCTGTATAGTAAAAGTCGTGTTGAAATCGGCGAGAACGCTTCCGATGCCGCTCTCCCTAAAACTTAATAATGCCTGCACATATGAAATTGAAGTTCCAGCCACCGTGGATATTTCAAAGGAAAATTCTCGATCTATAAATTCTTCATATGAAATTATAATGTTTTTTGAGCTAACGATATTCTCGGAAACATTCCTTAAGTATAGCCAAATTTCGGCATATACTTTATTAGTGTCTGTTATTCCATCAATTTTTTTGCCGGACCAAATTATTATGCGGCAATTCCCGTCCGTCTCGGAAGGCGATATCATAAATTTGACTGTTTCATCCTTTTTCTGATTGCTAGTTATCCGATTAAACTCTAGGTTGTTGTTGAAATTGCGCCGGATTGCGGAGTACGCTGTAAGAGATGCATTGGCCTTCGGAAGCGCGCCGTGTAAATATTGAGCAGGAAACTCGTTACGAGAAACCGGACCATCTTTCTTTATTTTGCTGACGAACTTTGTTTTTCTATAAAAATCCTCTCCGATAATATGTTTTATTTCGCTTTCGGAGAGGCCGCAGTTTTGCATCAGGTTTTCCACCCGAACCCACTCGTCCATCGTCTGCAGGCCAAAGTTTTTTTCAAGAAAATCTGGATTCGCGTTGGCAGATTCAGCGGATTCGGTCAGCAGTTGAACGAACTCTGGGTTGAAGCCTTCCGTCAAGCTTGCCCGCGCCGCGAACGACAAATCGCGTCCCACATGCCGAGCGACGTCGGCCAGGCTTGCTCCCGATTTTGCCGCAGACGTCTTGATGGTCTCGAGCGGCCGGTGGAACGGCGTTGTGAACGGGAAGCGGAGGGCCGCGAACGGCTGATATTCGACATCGGCTTCATTGCCCCGGATCGCCGCCTCGAGAATGGTGTTGCTCAACGAAAGGCTGGTCATTGCCGTGTCCATTGCCGCCTGGCTGACAACCAGGCGCTTCAGGTCGGGACGACGCACATCGATGTGATATGAGCTTTCCTTTTGGTGGAGCGTGCGGGCAACCGCATACAGTTCCGCCAGATAGGCGGCAGGCGAAAACAGCGAAGCGACGGAACCGGCATCCGCAAACCGGTCGCTTCTGGGCGGAAACCAGTCTTCGAAACCGCCAACCGTTCCGTCTTCGGCCTTGGCCATGTGCCCCAATTTTGTCAGAGCCTGGTATTGAGGATTTGCCTGCCTTTGCGAGAAGCGTTCGATTTGCGACAGGCGATATGCCGCGGCTCGGCACGACCGATAAAACGCTCTTGCCTGGCCGGCGTTTTGAAAATTCGGCGTGTATTTGTAGACGAAATCGCTTTCGTCGTACTTCGTGACCTGGATCAGAGCTTCCATGTCGGCTGGCCGTGTTGTGGTATTCATCAGTCCACTCCTTTTTCTGATCACTTGGTCACAAAGAATGTTTGGGTAGCAAAATTCAGTCTGGAACTCAGGGGATTTGCTGATCGACCGTACCCCCAAAAGGGACAGGGTGTTTCTAAGCCGAAACACTCTTGACATACGGCAGCCGGTGGCCAGCCGTAGCCTGAATGGCTCCGGCTGAGAGAATGCCTTCAAGGTCGGAAGCGGCGATGAATTGCCTCGCCGCCGGTACACGCTAAGCCATTACCTTTTCCGGGCTGGACAGAATATGCTCCATGGCTTTTGGATGATTGTGGATGGGCGTGGGTGTTCTAATCGCCGACGCAACGTTGCGTAGGCGGCAGGCGTGCGCGGTATTTCCTTAAACAGTTTTGGCGAAGAGCTTGAAGCTAAGTGGGCCAAACGGACCCAATAATGAGCCGCTTTGCTCTTTGAGGAGAGCACTCGGACAGCGATTGAACAGGATCAGCATCATCTCAGAGGAACCCCCAGCTTTACGGGAAAGGAACTCTCAACTAATTCTATCGCATATAAAGGTCCTAAGGTAAATACCTATATACCATTAATTTCAAACATTGCAAGACATGCGATAGGCCATGACTCGCGAAGAGCGCCTGGGCCAGATGTAGTCGAGGACGCACGATGAGTATCGCGGCAATTGGATACGACTCGCAGGAGCGAGCAACCGAATACACAGTTACTCTTGGTCTGTCCAAGTGAAGTTCCACTTCCTCCGCCACGAACCTGCGGGAAAAGTTCTCAGCGACAACCCTTCAGTTCACGAAGCGGTGGAGAGTTAGAAAGCTCTGCGTCCACCAGGCTCCAGTCCAGACTTTCTGGCCTTGGTTTGATCCCGATATCAAGTATTGCAGTGGGTGTTGCGATGACATCGGCATGGACATGACTTCGCCCTGCGGTGACGAGTTCGTCCGAAACCTGTGTGTCATGAACGACTGCGACAATTGACGTCTCGGAATTGATGAGCCCGGCTTCGGCGAATATACCCCACTCGATATCAAGGTAGAAACTGCCCATGCCAAATCGACGCCCGGCGCGATCGACGGCTGCTGCTCCGGCAATGATCAAATCGAATGGACCGCGCGAGCGCAGTTCCTTCAATGATACGGGTTTGCCGAAGTGCTGCGTTCCGTCCAGCCAGCTGGCGTAACGCTCGTGTCCTGAGGGAATTGTCGAGGGCGAAATGACGATGAACCCGTCATGAAGTCCGTAGGTTGGCAAGACAAGGTCAATGCCGGCTTCAAGCAGGCGCTGGCGTATTGGGATGAGCGCGTTGTCCGGTGTTACAAAGATCCGCCAAGTCCGATCGAGGTCAAGCCGTGCCAAAAGGCGTTCGGAGGCAACTTCGTCGCCTGTAAAACCGGGAATAAACCGGCTGAAATCAAGGTGGAAATGGGAATCGGGGCGGGCAAACGGGCGGACGTTCTGCTCAATTTCCTGCGCGATCGTTTCATGGTTCGCCATTTTTCGGTCCTCAAAGATATTTGCCGCGCGTTTCCACGCGGCAAATCCGTTCAGAATGTCGGTGCGGTGACCTGAGGTACCAGCCCCCGGCGATATTCCTTCTCGAAAGCTTTTCCGGCCTTCTCCAGCATTTCCTCGGGCGTCTCCTTGCTGAGCCAGACGGATTCCAGATCCTGGATGAAGACGTCCTTGGTGGCCGGCGGGAAAAAGGCGACGATCTTGTATCCAAAATGCCCCTGCTTCACGGCAGCCGTGATATCGGCCATCGCGTCGTAGTACGACTTGGTGATGCCGGTTGCCGAAGGATCGTTCGGGAAGTCGTTGAGCGGGATCGACCAGTAGCCCGGCCACACCTTAGCGATATCCGTTGCGAATTTCTTCGACATCATCATATCGAGAACCATCGCGGCGCCGTCCTTGACCTGCGAATTGGCATTGATCGAATAGGTGAACGCGCTGCCGATCGAGTAAATGGGATAAGGCTGCGACGCGTTCATGTTGGGAAATGCCGCGAAACCGAGGTCGCCGGCGCTCTCGTCTTTAAAGTAGTTGACCGCCCACTGATAGCTGAATGAAGGAGCAAAGAAGAAAGGTGCTCGTTTCTGCTGCAGCAGAGCGAGGGAGGAGTCGAAGTTGAGAGAGAAATAGTCCTTACCTCCGAGGTACCCAGCCTTGTACCAGCGGTCGAGCTCCTTGATCGACGCGATCATTTCGGGGGAGGACCAATCGCCCTTGCCGGTGAGAAGCCCATAGATGTATTTGGGTCCAACCATCTGGTTGAGGAAGATGGATGCATAGTTTTCATTAATCGGCTGCCAGCCGCTGTTTCCGGTTACGGAGCCATACATGCCCTTTTCCTGGGCGGCTTTCATGATTTTCTCAAGGTCTTCCTTGTTCTTCGGAACGTCCCAGCCGTTTTCCGCGAGAACCGCCTTGTTGTAGTACATCCCATCGGCCATCACAGACGGAGGTAGGCAATAGAGGTGGCCGATTTGTTGGCACGTGTTGAGGACAGGTGTGAGAAGACGTTCGTTCCAGCCATATTTCTTCGCATATTCTTCCATCGGAGCGAGCTTGCCTGCTTTCGCTAGCGGCGTCACATCAGACGGGCCTGACGTGTAGACCAGATCCGGACCCTGACCAGCCATGACGGATGTGCGCACGTCATTGTCAACGGACGTACGATACTCGATGACGAGCTCGTATTTGTCCTGCGAAGCGTTAAATGGCTTGATGAGCGCTTCATCCAGTGCCGCCTGATAGGCGGGCGAAGCGCCCCAGAACCACATGGTGATTTTGTCCTTCGAAAAAGCCGGCTGTGCACCCAAGGTTGCCGCGATAACCAAGGCACTTCCAACTATCCGTTTCATGGTTAGTTCCTCTCTTTTGTTATTCACTGTAGTCGCCGTCAGACACGCTGGCCGTTGGGATCGAAGAGCAGCACTCTGTCGGGATTGGGTTTGAAGGAGATCGTTTCGCCTTGGTGGACACGATCATCACCTCTGAGTTCGAGGATGACACGCGCGCCGTTAGGCGTGACGACATGGGCGTAGGTTACGTTTCCAAGGCGCTCGACGACGGCGATCCGCCCAGAGACGGGCGGGTCTTCGGAAGTCGTGATGTGTTCGGGACGGAAGCCCATTGTGAGATTTGCGCCGACATCGACAGCGCCACGGATATTCGTCACTGTGAATGTCGCCGAACCCAGTTCCGGTGCAGCAACGGTGAAACCGGCAGCGTTTGCGGACTCGACGGTGCAATTGACAAAATTCATTTTGGGCGAGCCAATGAACCCCGCCACGAACGTGTTGTTGGGATTTTCGTATAGCTCCATCGGGCTACCGACCTGCTCTATTCTGCCCGCTCGAAGGACGACGATCTTATCGGCGAGCGTCATGGCCTCCACCTGGTCGTGGGTGACATAAACCATCGTGGCACCGAGCTCCTGATGGAGCCTCGCGACCTCCAGGCGCATTTGAACGCGCAGTTCCGCATCGAGGTTGGAAAGGGGTTCGTCGAACAGGAAAATTCGAGGCTCCTTGACGATCGCACGGCCGATCGCAACACGCTGGCGCTGGCCACCTGAAAGTGCCTTAGGCTTGCGCTGTAGATAGGGTGTCAACTGTAGGACTTCGGCGGCCTTTTCCACCTTCGCTTTGCGCTTTGCCTTAGGGAGCCCCGCGATTTTGAGGCCAAAGCCGATATTTTCTTCGACCGTCATGTGGGGATAAAGTGCATAGCTCTGGAACACCATCGCAACGCCCCGGTCGACGGGGGAAAGGTGTGTTACCACCTTTCCTCCAATCTCGATTTCGCCGCCGGTCGTGTTTTCGAGGCCGGCGATCATTCTCAACAGTGTCGACTTGCCGCATCCGGATGGACCGACAAAGACAACGAATTCCCCCGCCTCAGCCGCCAGATCGAGCGGTTCAATCACCAAATGATCGCCATAACTCTTCGTCACTCGGTTGAGACGGAGATCTGCCATTTTCGTCGTTCCTTAATCGTCTTACGCCAGAGAGTGAATCTCGAAGCCGAGCGCCGGAATGGTGCCCTCTTCGATGAGGAAGCCAGCGCCGCCGCTTGCGTATTCGGCGTCTTCTGCCTTCACGAGGGTTTTACCGTCGATTGCAAGATCAAGCTGATCGCCCTTCGCGGAGAACACGAACTTAAGCTTCGCGTTTTCGTCGTAGGCAAACGGGACTTCAGCGAGCACCGTGACGTGCTCGTCCTTCCGTTTGATGATCTTGGCCTTCTGATCTTCAACGATGGCCGCGTAGTAGCGCCTGTGACCGCGGGATCGTGCGATCAGACCCGCAGAACGATGGAGATCCATCGTCAGACGCGAGGACACCTTGTAATCGTCCCAGTCGCGGCCCCCTGTGGTGATCGCACCGTTTTCGAATGGATGGGAAAGAGCAAAAGTGGTGTCCACGTCCGGACGGAAATGCAGCGCGGAGCTGACGAATGATTTCAGCCAGTAGGACGACGTATCGAACGGCGAGATATTCGGAGATAGATCATAGGCTGAGCCCATGACAAAGGCTTCAGGCGCGCCCGACCAGTCCATATCGAGGAGCGCTAACTTGCCTGTCAGGCGTTTTTCGGCCTTCAGTTCAAGTCCGATGCGATGGATCGGCAGACCGCCAACATTCGGCACTTTCCAGGTAAGAGCGTTGTCACCCTTCTTGAGGTTGAACGGCTCTCCCTTGACCTTTGTAAGGTTACCATCGCCATCGTAGTGGATGACAAAGAAGTTCAGAAGCGGTGTGTCAGCGTCAAACGTACGAACTGTGGCCTTCACGGTCTGGGTTCCGTAGACCGATGGGCTGGCGAGCACTTCGAAGTAGCTGGTTTCGGAGAGCGCGCGCGGCTTCGGATCGATGAACGTCGGAACGGACACGGAACCGCTGACCCCCTTGGCAAGCGCCTCGTATCGGATTTCGAGACCGTTGTCGCCACCAGACGTGTTCAGGTTGCCGACGGCCGTGACGGCCTGCCTGCCGTCGTGAAGCGGGCACAGCTGAAAGCCTTGTACGGAACCCGGATATTCGAACGCAAAACGCGACTTGGGCTGCTCGTACGACCATCCATTGAGGGCGGCTGCAGTCCTGCGAACACGGCGCGTTTCGATGACGGCGTCACTCAGGCAATCGCCACCGTCAGCGCCGACGACGTACATCAGGTCCGAAATCGGTCCCCGGAAGTCGGGCCCTTGATCGAAGGCCTTCAGGCCGAGACGGATACCATTCAAGCACGCCAGGTTGCCGGCGTTGCAATCCGTATCCCAGCCAGAGGAAACCGCGATCTTCAGGCCGTGCTGGACGTCGTCACCGCCGAGGATAAAGGATGCAAGCAGCAGTGCGTGGTTCGGGACCATCGGGCAGCAACCGGGGTAATGGCGGTAGGAGTGGTTGTCTTCCAGCCACTGACGGACATCTCTCCAGTGGTTGGCTTTGGCGCATTGCTCGCGAACATCACCGACAATCCGCTTGAGCTCGTCATGTCGGCTA